>Ga0209023_10006166_pt1 | contig 12776 bp, 14 predicted proteins | sample LakOneMetagenome_FD_187468 | JGI IMG/M metagenome (GOLD analysis project Ga0209023, IMG submission 187468) | Freshwater and sediment microbial communities from Lake Erie, Canada (SPAdes) (version 2) | ecosystem: Environmental > Aquatic > Freshwater > Lentic | place: Lake Erie, Canada... | reverse complement strand
TCCGCGTTCCACGACGATGTGGATGGACGGATTGGCGGAGGCGCCATAGTTCCAGAAGTTCGCGTTGCCGTAAATGGCCCTGGCGATCCGATAGCGCAGCTGGTCGTCCCACAACGACGTGGGCAGCACCTGAACCTTGCTGACCACGGCCGTCACGCCGTTCACCTTGGTGACGCGCTTCAGCAGATCATCTCGCTTGTACGGCATCGTCACCTTGCCGGTCAGCGTCACGACGCCGCCTTTCACGTCCGCAGATACATCATCGAAGATCGTGAAGCGCTCATAGCGGTTCACGGACTTGGCGACATCGTTGAACAGCTGCAGGTCGGTCTTGTCGACAGGCTGCGCCAGCGCAGTCTGCGCGGTCAGCAGCAGCGCGGCGAACATGGTGGAAACGATCATCTTCATGACATCCTCCGAACAGGCAGGCAAGCCACGTGTGTGTGTCGCTGGCACTCACCCCAGGGGCAAAGGCAGTGCCACCTCTGTCTCGCGAAATCTGCCCGGATGTCACGAGACTGGGGTTGTGTTGATGGCCGAGATGTCCGCGGCAGGGGACGGTGCGTGGACGATCTCGAAGGTCGGGGTCAGGAAGGTCTGGTCCGGGAGGGTCAGGAGAGTCGGGAAGGTGTCGAAGGTCTGGAGAGCCGCGAGGGCCGGGAGGATTGCCGGCGGGCAAGGCAGGTAAGCCGGGCAGGGCGGACCCTGAAAAAGGCGTCAGGAGGCGAACGCGCGTCCTACTCCGTAGGTGATGGCGGCCTCGATGATGCCGACGGCGGTCATCTCCAGACCTGACGCCCACCACGAACGTGTGGTGACGAGCGCCTTCGACGCGCCGACAGCAAAGTGCGCGATGGTGCTGATGATGAACGAGGCGATGACGGCGGGCATCCCCACTGTGAAGAAGAACGGGATGATGGGAATGAAGCCGCCGACGGCGGTCGAGAGCGTCGCCGAGATGGTCGAGCGCAGCGGGTTGGGAAAGCTCTCTTCCGACAGACCGAGCTCTTCGTGCACGAGCGTCTTCAGGAACTGCTTGGGTTCCTTGTGCATCCGTTCGGCCATCGACCGCGACTCTTCGGGCGAGAAGCCTTTCAGCTGATAGAACAGTTCGAGCTCGAGTATCTCTTCGTGCGGGTCTTCCTCGATCTCCGCGCGCTCGCGTTCCACTTCCGACTCGTACACTTCGCGTTCCGATTTCGACGCGAGGTAGGCGCCGGCCCCCATCGACAGTGCGCTGGCCAGCGTACCTGCGAGGCCCGCGGCCAGCACCACGCCGCTTCCACCCGTGTAGCCAGCCATACCCGAGACGATGCCGAACACGGCGCCGAGGCCGTCGTTGACGCCGTAGATCGCGTCGCCAATCCAGCCCGTGCCGCGCACGTGCCACCGCTCGCGACGAAGGATCGTGTCGAGTGCCGAGCGCGCAGACATCGGCGCGCCACCCGACAGGTTGCGGAGGATGACGGCGTGGTCGGCTTCTTCCAGCTTCGCTTCTTCAGCGATCTGCTTGTCCAGCGGATCGGTGAGCCGGGCAACCAGCCCGTCGTACTCGGCCTCTGCGCGGTTCTCCTCCTGCTCGAGACGATGCAGGACGACATTGGGATCGGAGATGCGCTGAAACCAGGAGAGTCCGCCTTCGACTGCCTTGCGGTCGGGACGCGTGCCGGTGGTGATGGCGATGCGCTCGGCCCAGCGTTCGGCGTGCTTGTCTTCCTGATCGGCGAGTCGATTGAGGATGTCGCGACGCTGTGGATCGCGCTCGCGCTCAGCCAGGTGACGATACGTGGTCGCGGCTTCGACCTCGCGCCGCCACATCATCTGCACGGTCGGCAGGCTGGCTTTATCGATTCCCATACTCAGCCCGTGAAATGTTCGAACACCACCACGGTCCCGATGCCAGCCGCAATGAGCAGCACCTGGCGCATCGAGTTGCGGTCCACGGTGCCTCGATGCAGATCCGGAATCAGATCGGACATCGCGATGTAGAGCATGCTGGCCGACGAGAAGGCCAGCACGTACGGCCGCACGCTCGGAATGATGCTGACCGTGCTGTAGCCGACCAGCGCTCCGGCCAGTCCGGCCGCACCCGATACGACGTTCAGGATCAGGGCGCGCCGACGCGAATACCCTGCCGACAGGAGAATGGCGAAGTCGCCCACTTCCTGCGGAATCTCGTGTGCCGCCACGGCCATCGCGGTGTTCACGCCGAGAGGCACGGAGGTCAGCACGGCGGCGGCGATGATGGCACCGTCGATGAAGTTGTGGAAGGCGTCGCCGAGAATCACGAGCTGCGCGGCGGCGCCGTGCACCTGACAGTGGTCGGTGTGGCAGTGCCGGAGCAGCACGAGCTTCTCCAGCATGAAGAAGACCACGATGCCTGCGAGCAGCGAACCGAGCACCGCCCGTGGCGACAACTCACCGAGCGCTTCGGGAATCAAGCCAAGCAGGGCGACGCCAAGCAGCGCGCCGACGGCGTAGCTCACCAGCCACGGCACCAGCCGCGTGCGGGCGGTTTCGTTGAAAAGGAGCAAGGTCGAGGCGACGACGAGTCCGCCGCAGCTGCCGAGGAGGCTCAAGCCCAGGGCAGTGACGAGTAACGACACTGCGACATTCTAACGTGTCCGCCGGAATCGCCCGCGAAGGCGTGTCGTTGGCGCGTGCGGTTCAGCGACCGAGCAGAGCGTTCAGACGCGCATAACCCGAGCGGCTGACCGGCAGTCGCCGGCCGTCGCTGAGAACGGCGACGCGGTTCTCGCGTTCATCGACATCGACGCGCGCGAGCCGGTCGATGTTGAGCAGATACGAGCGGTGAATGCGCACGAACTTCGCCCGATCGAGCGAGGCTTCGACTTCGGCGAGTGTCTGTTCCTTCAGGTATTCCTTGCCGTCGCACCGGAAGCACACGTAGTCGTCCTGCGCCTGCGCGTAATCGAGCTTTGCCACCGGGATGACGTGCACGCGAGGTCCGTCGCGCACCAGGATGCGTCCCGTCGCCGTCGGCACGGGGCGCGCCGCTGCAGACAGTGCCCGCCCGGAAACGGATTCACCGCGGCCGACGCGAGCGCGCACGCGTTCAACGGCTTCCGACAGTCGCTCGGCGCTGTACGGTTTGAGCAGGTAGTCCACCGCGTGGACCTCGAAGGCGCGAATGGCGTACTGGTCATATGCCGTCGCGAACACGACGGCTACGTCACGGCCGACCAGTTCGAGCACCTCGAAGCCGTCCAGTTTCGGCATCTGCACATCGAGCAGCAGCACGTCGGGATGCTGCTCGGCAACCGCCTTCACAGCCTCGAACCCGTTGGCGCACTCGGCCACGATCTCCACGCCTGCCATGGCGCTGAGGTATTCGCGAGCTACCGCTCTCGCCAGTTCCTCGTCGTCCACAATCGCAATGCGGAGGCGCGTCGAGGCAGGTGTGACGTGTTCAGTCATGGGTCGTCCAGGGAATGACGATCGACACTCGAAACGATTCGTGAGCCGCCGTCGCGGTCAAGCGCGCCTGGTTGCCAAACATGGTGTCCAGTCGCCGACGGACGTTCTCGAGGCCCACGCCCGTGCGGATCTCGTCAGGCGCCTCGGCATCTCGCGTGTTGTCGACCACGAGCTCGACGGTATCTCCCGTCCGCTTGACCCGAATGTGAATAGTGCCGCCATCGAGCCGTGACGCGACGCCGTGCACGACGGCATTTTCCACGAGCGGCTGCAGCATCAGCGGCGGCACCCGGCAGGCGCGCGCTTCCTCATCGATCTCGCGTTCGACCTGGAGGCGTGCGCCGAAGCGCACCTGCTCGATGTCGAGAAACCGGTCGACGAGCGCGAGTTCATCGGACAGCCGGATGCTGTCATGCCCGCTGACGTTCAGCGTGCTGCGCAGGAAGTCGCCAAGCAGCACGCACATGCGTCGCGCGCCAGCGGGGTCGCGCATGGTCAAGGCACTGATCGAGTTGAGGCTGTTGTAGAGGAAGTGCGGATTGATCTGGGCGCGCAGCGCGCGCAGTTCCGCTTCTCTCGCCAGCACTTCGAGTTCGAGTTGATGGCGTTCGGCCTCCCGCGCGGCGTCGACGGCCAGCAGCGCGTAGTGCGCCGCGATAGACAGCAGGTAGAGCAGGATGCCCAGCGCGAAGAGCAGCGGCAGTTGCTGATCGAGACGATCGCTCGATGCGCCAAACGTGTCGGTAGCGCCGAGCATCAGCGTCCAGACGCGTGCCTTGGCGAGCCACAGTGATGCGGCGACGAGCGAAGCCGCCGTGCTGGAGAGCATGAGCCGCGGAAGGCTGAGGCTTCGTACGGGTTGTGCCCTGCACACGTACCACGCTGACAGACACACAAATCCGTAGACGAGGAAGAGCGGCACGAGAAAGACGATCGCCTCGAGCCAGCCAAGCCCGAAGCGGGTCAACACGGCAGACACGAGTCCGGCAGCGATGACCCACGCGAGCAGGTAGGCGGCCAGTCGATCGAGACGACCGAGAATCGGATGCATGCGTCAGAACAGCCGGCGACTAGCGATTCTTGATGTCGATCCCGCCCATCATCACGAACCCGCGAACCTTGAGGTGCGGTCCCGGGCCAGTCGACGGGTTCTGCTGCGTCTTGTCGTCATAGCCGCCCATGAACGGCGTCACCTCCACGTCGACGACCCACGTCGGAGGCACCACGATCTCGAATCCGCCCATCACGGTGAACACATCCACCACCGCTCCACCAGGCGCCATCGTCGCGTCCCGAAGATCGAGCTTGCCGCCACCCATGAACGCGGTGATTTCGGCGCGCTGGAACGCGCGTGACACCACGCGGCGGTGATTGCCGCCGAGCACCGCCAGCATCGACACGGCCGCGTCGGCATCTGGCGAGAGCTCCTGCGTATCGCGACGATAGAAGGCCTGCCAGAAGATGCGGCCGCCAACAAACACCAGCAGCAGGGGCCAGAGTGTCCAGATACGAACCGAGAGCCAGCCAAGTCGGTTGGCGATGAGGACAATGCCAAGCAGCATCCACATCACGCCAGCGAGTCGACGGCCAGGCGTCCGCGCCTGCACGAACTGCGCAATGCCCACGGCGATGAACGCAGCCGGCCAGAACTGCAGGTAGTCGCGCGCATGCAGGATGTGCAGGTTGTCGAGCGTGAAGAGCACGCCAATGGCCACGACGATCAGGCCGATGACCACCTGTACCGCGGGCTCCTGCCGTCTGCGTACGCGGAAGGACAACTCGGTCCTCTCACTGTCGCGCGGGTTCGTGTCGCCAATCATCGTCGGATTCCTTCTTCAGTCGTCGAGGGTCGCATGGCTTTCAGCATGATGCCGAAACCGGCAATGACGAGCAGCAGCGGCCACGACTGATGGAGCGCCCAGACGTGGAGGTTGCCGAGCAGTAAGAGTACGCCGAGTGCGATGAACATGAGTCCGCTGCCGCCATGGCCGTCGGTGCGCGGCGTGATCCAGCGCGAGACGCCCAGTCCGATCAGCACGGCCGGTGCGATGTAGCGCGACAGGTGCACGGCCGGCATCCAGCCCAACTCGCGGAGCAACAGTCCCGTGCCAATAGCCACCAGAATCAAGCCGACGATGCCGCGTCTGGTGTCGCGTGAAGCCGAACGTGAGTAGTCCACCGGTGCTCCTCAATCAGAAGTAGTGCACGACATGCATCAGCGTGCCGTAGAGCGCGTGCACCACCATGTCCACCGACGGCGAATCCGATGCGTGCAGTAACCCCGACACGACGCTCGTCGGCGCGACGATGACCGCCCAGGCCACGAAGGCTGCCGACAAGGCGACGCCCATGGTCACCAGTCCGCTGATTGCTGTTACGGCTTCGCGTAGTGTCATGTGGCGTTGCTCGAGCATCACGCTACGTGAGTCGTGGACGCACGGTGAAGGCTATCGGCCAATGGTTCGTCGGTCCCGGCGAATGACGGCGATTGCCCGATGTGTGGGTTCAGCCACTGGCTCGGCAGGACGAGGGTTGGGCGGCCGCCGCAGGGGCAGACAGTGGACCCTCGGGTGGGCGGGCCGCGGCAATGGAGGCGGACGGCTCAGGTCCGAGCGATGGCAGGCGTGGCAGGTAAGACGGGCAACTGGCAGCGCGAATGTGCTACAGCCCTCAGCGTGCGAGGTATCCGCGACGAGCCCGCACCCGGTAGGCGCGATTTCGCGCTTCGACTCGAATCGTGTGCCAGCGTCCATCGTGCGGCGTATTCGAGGTGTAGCCCAGCGAGTACTGCTTGCTCAACTCGTCGGCGATGCTGGCCGTGGCCGGATTCAAGTCGCGAGCGGAGCGCACGATTTCAGTGCGACCACCGCTCTCATCCGTCAGATCGCGTAGCGCGGCGGCGTTGACGCGGTCTTCGTTCCGGTAACCAGGTGAGACACGACCTCCGCCACCCTGGCCGAATTGCGGAAAGATGGGGATACCGCCACCGCCTGGCCGTCGCCCGAACGGGGTGCGCGGCGTGGGCGGCGTGCGCTGGGGCGTTCGAGGATCTGGTGTCGGCTGTCTGAAAGTCGCGGCATTCACGCCGTCGATCCCGACGGCGTAAATGATGACCTCGCTGTTGCGGATACGCGTGCGAACGTCGTTCAGCTCCGCGATGCTCGAGGTGTCGTTGCCGTCCGAGATGACGACCAGCGCCTTCTTCGAATGCTGCCCGCGTTCCGCCAGCGGCAGCGACTCCATGACGGCGTCGTAGAGGGAGGTGCCGCCGTTTGAAGCGATGCGTGCCATGGCGCGCGTGATCTGATCGCGCTCGAAGGTCCATCCCTGCACGAGCATCGGATGATCGCTGAAGCGGTAGAGGAACAGTTCGTCGTCCTGGTCGAGCAGATCGTTCACGAACCGATCGATAGCGGCGCGGGCATCGTCGAACTTCTCGCCCTCCATGCTGCCGCTCGTGTCGATGACCAAACCGAGACTGACCGGCACGCGCTCCGCACGAAAATAGGTGACGGCCTGCGGACGGTCGTCTTCGTACACCGTGAAGTCGTCGTGCGTGAGGCCGGGCACGAAGCGGCCGTTGGCGTCGGTGACCGTGGCAGTGACGTCGATGAGGTCGACACCGCTCTGGAAACGCGGTTCGTCGCGTGGCGGGTCAGGCGCGCGTCGCGCCCCTGGCTGTTGCGCGTGGAGCGACGTCAGGCAGCACAGTCCGAGCAGAGCGACGAAGACATGGGGGAGGACGCCCGGCACCGTCCGCCGCGTTTGATTGCGTTCCACGATGGGGTGGCGTACGCAAAAGACCTGCCGCCAGCTGCGGGACGTCGATCTCACGATTCATCCCATGCAGGCAGCGGTCTGGCTCGGACGAGGTCGTCGGCTGATGTCTGAAGAGGACGCTGCGAGGCTACACTTACCGCCTATGTCCACGTTTACCGGAAAGTCCGTCGTTGTCACGGGAGCGACCAGCGGCATCGGGAAGGCTGCCGCACTCGAGTTCGCGCGCCGAGGCGCCAATGTGCTGCTCGTCGGTCGGGGCGCTGCGGACCTGAGCGAGGTGCCGCCCCCGTCTGCCGGCAGCGGCCGGATGGTGCCGTTCGCTGCCGACGTGACTGATGATGCGGCTGCTGATCGAATCGTTGCTGCAGCGGTCAGCGAGTTTGGCGGTCTCGACGTGCTGGTGAATGCGGCGGGCGTGATCGCGACAGGCACCATTGAGGTGACGAGCGACGCCACGTGGGACCAGATGATGAACGTCAACGTGCGTGCGCCATTTCGACTGATGCGTGCGGCGGTGCCGCACTTGAAGGAGCGCAAGGGTACGGTGGTCAACGTGTCGAGCGTGAACGGCCTTCGCGCATTTGCCGGTGTCCTCGCCTACAACGTGAGCAAGGCGGCAATGGATCACCTCACGCGTTGCACGGCGCTCGAGATGGCGCCCTTCGGCGTCCGCGTGAACTGCGTGAATCCCGGTGTGACCATCACCAATCTTCACAAGCGCGGCGGCATGAACGAGACGCAGTACGCTGCCTTCCTCGAGCGTTCGAAAGAGACACATCCACTCGGTCGTCCGGGGCAGCCCGAGGACGTCGCCGCAATGATCGTGTTCCTGGCGTCAGACGAGGCGAGCTGGATGACTGGCGAAACCATCCCTGTCGACGGCGGGCGGCACTTGACCTGCCTGCGTTGATGCACCTGAATCCGTTTTCACCCTCATAGGAGACCCATGCGAGTCCTTGCCATCGCTGCGACGTTGTTCATGTGTGCGGCCATGTCCGCGCAAGCCCAGACGCCGATTCACGATCCGCAGAAGCTGGATCGCAAAGACTTTCAGGCTGCCATTGCAGACGTGGGACCAGCCTTTGTCGCCGGACAGCCCACCGCCGACGCGCTGCGTTCGATGAAGGCCGCCGGCGTGACGACGGTGATCAGCCTTCGACGCCAGAGCGAGATGGACGACCGGCAGCAGGTTCCCTTCGACGAGCCGGCGCTCGTGAAGGAACTCGGGATGACCTACGTGCACATCCCGCTAGGCGGGACGGACACGCCCTACACACCGGAAGCGGTCGCCAAGGTCAACGAGGCGATGAAGGCAGCGAACGGCAAGGTGCTGCTGCACTGCACGGTGGCCTGGCGCGCGAGCCACATGTGGGCGGCGTACCTGGTGACGTTCAAGGGCTACTCGGTGGCAGACGCGAAGAAGGCGGGAGAGGCCATCAACATGAACGGCTTCACGCCGCCAAATGGGCAGCAGCCATTCGACCTGCTGACGGCTCAAGGATCGAGGTAGGTCTGGTGGGTCGAGTCTGCCGGGTGGTGACGGTGCGTCGGCTCGGGCCTGCGGTCGCCTGTCCCACCTGACCAGCCTGGCCCCACTGCAGCATCAGCCTCGCCCGGCCTTCCCTTTGTCAGACTTCCGAGCGCGCCTTGAGGCCTTCGACAAAGCGAAGGCCTTCGCGTTCACCGAGCAGGCGAACAAACCGGCACCCACCCGCTTCGAGGGCGGGTGTTGCGTCGAAGGCGGGCGTCGTGCCCCGGCGGCCGAGCAAGGCGGAGAGTCCTGACGCTTTGGTTCCGCTGATGGTCAGCACGCGACCACCGGGCTGCAGCACACGGAGGGCTTCCCGAACTGCTGCGGCCTGCGCCTCGGGAGACCTGGCCGCAAACTCGCCGGTCTGGTCGTCAATCACCACCAGATCGAACGAGCTGTCGGCGAGCGGCAGGGCGTCTGGTGGCGCCACTTCGGTGTCGACGAGCACGCCGGCCTGCTGCGAACCTTTGCGCACGCGAACGGCGGCCTCGGTATCGGCGACGACAGCGACGGCGCGACCTGAGAGTCCGACCTTGGCAGCGACGGCAGCCAGCGCGGCGCCGTCGGAGCAACCCACCTGAGCCAGACGATCGCCCATCTTCACGCCCGCCATGCCGACGATCAGCATGTGCGGATTGGATTTGGCGCGAAAAGGCATCATCAACCGATGATGATATAGTTTTTCTTCGTGTCTACACCTGTTGAAATCGCTCCCGCCAAGGGCAAGCTTGGCATCCTGCTCGTCGGTCTGGGCGCCGTCAGCACCACCACCATCGCTGGCGTGTTCGCGATCCGCAAGGGTCTCGCGAAGCCAATCGGCTCGCTCGCGGAGATGGGCACCATTCGCCTCGGCAAGCGCACCGATAATCGCTCGCCCCTCATCAAGGAATTCGTTCCGCTCGCCACTCTGAACGACATCGTCTTTGGCGGCTGGGACATTTTCGAAGACAACTGCTACGAGGCGGCGAAGCACGCCGGCGTGCTCGAAGAGAAGCTGCTCGAGCAGGTCAAGGACGAACTGGCCGCGATCAAGCCGATGCCGGCTGTCTTCGATCGCCAGTACGTCAAGCGGCTCGACGGACCGAACGTCAAGAAGGGCAAGAACAAGAAGGACCTCGCCGATCAGCTGATCGCCGACATCCGGAACTTCAAGAAGACGAACGGCTGCGACCGCATCGTGGTCATCTGGGCTGGCAGCACCGAAGTGTTCGCCGTCGAGGCGCCGTGCCACGAGTCGCTGGCCGCGTTCGAGAAGGGCCTGGCCGAGAGCGATCCGGCGATTGCCTCGAGCATGATCTACGCGTATGCGGCGATCAGCGAAGGCCTGCCCTACGGCAACGCCGCGCCAAACCTTAGTGCTGAAGTGCCGGCGCTGCAGGAACTGGCGGCGAAGACGGGTTCACCGGTCTGCGGCAACGACATGAAGACCGGTCAGACGCTCATCAAGACGGTCATCGCGCCTGGTCTCAAGGCCCGCATGATTGGCGTGAGCGGCTGGTACTCGACCAACATCCTCGGCAATCGCGACGGCGAGGTGCTGGACGACCCCGAATCGTTCAAGACGAAGGAAGAGAGCAAGAAGGGCGCGCTCGACTACATCTTCCAGCCCCATCTCTATCCCGACCTCTACAAGGACATCTCGCACGTCGTCCGCATCAATTACTACCCGCCGCGCGGCGACAACAAAGAGGGTTGGGACAACATCGACATCTTTGGCTGGCTCGGCTACCCGATGCAGCTGAAGATCAACTTCCTGTGCCGCGACTCGATTCTCGCGGCTCCCATCGTGCTCGACGTGGCGCTGTTCCTCGATCTCGCCCACCGCGCCGGCATGAAGGGTATCCAGGAGTGGCTGTCGTTCTACTTCAAGGCGCCGATGCACGCGAAGGATCTCTATCCTGAGCACGATCTGTTCATTCAGTTGATGAAGCTGAAGAACACGCTGCGCTACATCAAGGGTGAGGACCTCATCACGCATCTCGGTCGCGAGTACTACGACTGAGGTACGGACGAGCAGACGAGCCTGGCCGCGCCGGTAAGGCTGTCAGGTTCTCTTCACACCGGCGATAGCCATCGACAACGGCGTGCCTCCAGGCACGCCGTTGCTGTTTCGGGGCCTTCCTGATCCACCCGCGACCACAGTCCTCACATGCCTGGCAGAGGCGAACCAGACCACCAACGCGCCGCCTTGCCTCCGTCCAACGACGATGCTAGCGTCGTCGTCTCCTTCGTGACCGCTGTGGCACGGCGCTCGCATTTTCGGCTGTCGCCTGCGCCGAGACACGTGCCGTCTGGCGCAGACGAAGGAGACCGACATGCCGCCGCAAACGCTGACCGCTCGTGTAGATAGCCTGGAGCATCAGATGGAATCTCTCGTGTCTGTTCCCGCACAACTTGCCCAGATCGAGTCGCAGATTCTGCGACTGGGCAGCGAAACGAAGGGTGAATTCGCCGCGATACGCGGCGAGATGAAGGCTGAGTTCACGGCAATGCGGGGCGAGACGGCTTCCGAATTCGCTGCCGTGCGCGGCGAGCTTCGGCAAGGAGACGAGCAGACCCGTCAGGAACTTCGGGCCGACATGACATCGATGGAAGAGCGCCTGCGAAGCGAGATGCGCACGCTGAACGACGACACGCGTCGGCACACGCTCGTCCTGCACGAAGAGGTCATTGCGCGCCTCACGCTGCTCCAGGAAGCCGCCGCATCGAACAGCACGCCGACGCGTCGGCGTCGTGCCAACCGGCACAAGACCTAGCAGCAGCGCCCGCCGGCTCAGATGCGCACTCACAAGGAGTGCCCGAGGGAGGGTGCTATCCTCCGGACGCATGCTGCGCGCCGTTCTCTGGATCGTTCTGCTCTGCGGCGTGACGCTCGTTGCCGCGCCCATGATCCTCGCGTCGCTGTATGTCGACCAGCGCGGGATCGAGCTCACCGGACACGTCTACTCGAAAAGCGAGTACCTGAATCTGAACCAGGGGGCGTGGACGCGACGTTCAGAGGTCTCCTTCGAGTACACCCTGCCAGAGACCGGCGGTGTCAGCTTCTTCAACGTTGATCTGGCTCCGGAGAAGTACGACGAGTACCACACCGGTCAGGCCGTCACGGTGCACTACCTCCGACGTGAAGACATTCCGAAACTGCCCGGAGCCGACGCCATGTGGCAGATGAGAATCCTGCCGCACGTGCGACTGGCCGGACAGCGTGCATTCGCCGGTGTCGAGGCCGCGATCACGCCGCGAGTCGAGGCGGGCGTCGGAGTGGTCGTGGCGATCGCGCTGCTGCTGTGGATATGGCGCCGTTCACGCCTGCCCGGTTTCGGCTGGGCGATGGGCGCGTTCATCCTGTGCGGAGTCATCGCGCTGCTGTTCTACGATTTTCCGCGGCCGACGCCGGCTCCCGTCGGTGACAGGCACACCGCCTCCGGCACGGTGAAATCCCTTCGGCGCATCGACAGGCTGATGAGCACCAACCGCTCGCGCGGACTGGACGCGCTTCAACCGGTGGACGTCGTGGGTGTTGAATTCGTCCCGCAGGGGTTCCGCGATGCCGTGCTTGCCGTCGATCTGGTAGACCGCGGTTCGATCAGGGGCCTTGCGGAAGGTGTCACCGTGGACGTCGAGTACGAAGCGGCGCAACCACGAACGGCCTGGCTGCGCTCAGGCACCCGGACCTTCGCTCGCCGCAATCTCATCGGACTGGGTCAGGACGGGCTGCTGTACATCGGCGTGCTCATCGCCGGCCTGCTGCTCGTCCACTTCCTCGGCAAGGCGTTCACGCGACGCGTGTCGCCAGGCTGACACGCTGATCCGGCCGCGTGCACCTGCGGCAGGCGCGTTGAAGAACACCGCTGTTCGGTCGCGGGGGTATGCGACGTTTCTCTTAGACTGTCCCAACCTATGTCGCACCCGTTCCTCGACCGTTCCTTCCACGTTCGCTGGTCTGCCTTGACGCCAGATCGGGTTGAACCCGACATCACCGAGGCGCTCGCACGCGCCGACCTTGCACTGGCCGCAATCGCCAGTCAGG
>Ga0209023_10006165_pt1 | contig 12777 bp, 8 predicted proteins | sample LakOneMetagenome_FD_187468 | JGI IMG/M metagenome (GOLD analysis project Ga0209023, IMG submission 187468) | Freshwater and sediment microbial communities from Lake Erie, Canada (SPAdes) (version 2) | ecosystem: Environmental > Aquatic > Freshwater > Lentic | place: Lake Erie, Canada | collected... | reverse complement strand
TTGCCGCTCTGTATCCTTTTCATTTTGGAAACTGCCATCATTTATAATAAGATCTTTTACGTTGATCACCATCCCGCCTTCATTCCATTTATAGGCCTGTGTTGCCGTTGCGGTATGGATGGTTTTACCCGGGATGTTTTTAATGGAATCAGCGCCGGTATAATCTCTCTGGTAAAAAAGAGGTTTATCCAGGGTGATGGTATTGATGGCAAAGTATTGATTGTTGAAATCAATACTGTCAGCACTTACAGCGGCCCTCTTCAAAGAAATACTCAGGTCACGTCCTGTCCACTGATCTGTTTTATTAAAGCGGATGTTTTCCAGTTCCAGTATTTTAAAATCAAACTGTAAGCCCTGTTTGGAGGAAGCGCTTTTTTGAGGTGATGAAAAATAATCAATAATGTATTGGTAATTCCAGACCGAATCAGTACGCTTCATATTCACCACGGCATTTTGTAAGGCCAGGTATTTTAAAGTGGCTTTATCTTTAAAAAAAAACCAGTCGGTAATATTTACCCTGGCAGTGCCGGCGTACAGCAGGGTGTCTTTTTTTTGATCTTCGACCAGCACACCTTCAATCAGCATTTTATTGAACAGCGAAAAATCAACATGTTTTACTTCAACTTTTGTCTGCAGTTTTTTGGATAATACGGCTGTTACTTTTTTTACAAGGAAATTCTGAATCACCGGCAGGTTGATGAGCCCCCATAGGCTTAGCAGGAAAAGCAGCAGTGCAACCGTAAATCCTGTTTTTTGCTTTGCTTTTTTAAATACAAAAAACCAGGCGGTAAGCCAGGCCGCCAGGGCAATAAAAAAAAACCATTTATTGGCAGGAAAAATAAAAAAGAACAATGCTCCAAGGGCCAGCCAGAACAGCAGGGTGAGGGCAATCCATTTTAATATGTTGAAGCTCTTGCTCAGGGTATTATACTATTGCTGCAAAATTAACGTTTCGCCTGCTAAAGGCAAATTCAATACCAAACTTTACCATATCATTAAGTTGCAGGTTTTGCCGCTAATGAAACAGGGTTAATGTGCCGTTTGTTTAAAATAATAGCCCACGGTCAGGCTTACCATGCGGTGGCGTATGTTCCGGCCATCGTTTTCTTCCTGGTTATTGATGTTGGTAAGGCCCAGGTAGTAAGAAGCTTCAAACACTGTTTTTTTAACCCGGTACCCAACACCCCCTTTCAGGCCCATATCAAACCACCCGTAATCTGTAAATCCGAATTGTAGTTTTTGAGAAGTAGTGACATTGTTGTTATCCGTTGTTTTCAGGTTGCCCAAACTGGTAAATCCAAAAACAGGCCCGGCTGTTATTGAAAAAGCATTATCGCCATTTTCAAACTCGGCACTTAAAGCAGGGATGAGGTCAAGATAAGTGATGGAATATTTTTCTTTTATGATGTTGCCTGTTACGGGTTTTATGATAAAGCCGCGGTTGTTGACCATTACTGAAGGCGTAAAATGCAGCACCCCGTCAAAAGGTATATCTGTCATCATACCGGCGCCAAAGCCATGTACAAAGCCGGTGCTTTGTTTCACACCGGTATAAACGGCTTTGGTGCTGCAGTAATTCCATCCTCCTTTTACACCAATTTTTACCTGTGCGGTAACAGTTGTAAACAGCAGCAACAGTACTGTTGCTGTAATTGATTTTTTCATGTACATAAAATTGATAGCAAAACTAAGGTATTAGGCGGGGAGCTGGCTTTTTTTATCAGGGCTGCTTTTTATCTCCTGTTTTTATTTGTTTGTTATAATTTTCCGATTGCCCTTTAGGTACAGAAAGATTTTGCCAACTTTCCCCGGTAAGTATTTTAGCCATGTAAATGATTTGCCCCACATGATAGGGATAATGTGCCAGCTGCCGGTTAACAGCATCCACCACACTAAGTTCTTCGGAACGGATGGTGATCGTTTTGAGTAAATCGTCCGGTGTTAAAGACTGCAGGGTGTTTAAACAGCAGGCCCAGCCTTTTTCCCAATAGTCAAGCAGTTGTGCTTTTGACCATTGCTGCTCTTCAAACTCTGCATCGCGGTGGCGCCATTCTTTTTCGCCATCGGCAGTTAAAAAATCTGTCCAGCGGCTGAGCATATTGCCTGCCATATGCTGAATGATGATGGCAATACTGTTGCTGGTTTCATTAGGCTGGTAATGAAAACCGGTATCTGTTACCTGGGCCATTGCTTTATCGCCTAAATCTTTATAATAGGCAAGGCGTTTAATGGCGGAGTTTAAAAATGCGATGCTTACTGTCATGAATATAATTTTATGACAGGGCCAGGAATAATATGCCGTGCAGGCAGGAAACGGCAAATGCAATGGCAGAAATTACTGAAGCCCTGTAAATATTGTTATAGCCGCTGTTAAAAATATCGGCATCATTTTTATTAAAAGAAATACGCAGCAGGACGGCCCCGTTCAGGTAAATTGACCATGATACCAGGCTGGCTAAAAACAAAATGATCAAAACAGCAGGTGTGATGCGGTATTGATACAATTCAACCATGGTCAGGTGGTTAAACGACAGTGTTTTTTTTACGATCCTGTACCATAATATACTTTCTGTGGCTGTGTAAATAGCGGTTAAAATTAAAATGCTTTTTAACAGCAGTATATGTTTGCTGATTAATTTTTTGTCTACCGCTGCACAAAAATTGTCTGTAAGTAAGTCTTCTCCGTTCATTTTAATTTATTTTATCAGGGCATATAACCTTCTGCAGCATCATCACCCCGGCCATCTCCAACAGCAATTACGGTTCTTTTTTTCATTCCGGGCGGCAGCACAATTAATTCTGTTCTTCCTATATGCCCCCTTACAGTTACTTTATAACCCATCGCCTCCAGTTGTTTTATCACGGCGGCATCAAATTCTTTTTCAGTAAAAACCTGGTCGGGCAGCCACTGGTGATGAAACTTAGGTTTATTTACTGCATCATCAGCCGTCATGCCAAATTCCAGCAGGTTGACCAATGTTTGAAACACGCTGGTGGGAATGGTGGTGCCCCCCGGGGTACCGGTAACGATGTAAGGCTTTTTATTTTTTAAAACAATTGTTGGTGTCATACTGCTCAGCATTCTTTTACCAGGAGCTATGGCATTTTTTTCGTTGCCCACGGCGCCATACATGTTGGGTACGCCGGGCTTAACACTAAAATCATCCATTTCATTATTTAAAATAAAACCGGCACCGCTCACCACGGTACGGCTGCCAAAGTGCCCGTTTAAAGTAGTGGTTACACTTACGGCATTGCCATCGGCATCAATTACATTCAGGTGCGTGGTTTCTTCACTTTCATTGATGATGCCGGCCTTTGTTACGGTACTGCTTCCTGCTTTTACTGCATCATAATCTTTCATGCGTTCTTTCAGGTAGGCAGCGCTGGTTAATTTTTTTACCGGCACTTTTACAAAATCGGGGTCACCTAAATATTCGGCCCGGTCTGCATAGGCCCTGCGCTCCACTTCTGTCATTAACTGCACACTGGCAGCTGTTTGAAATTTCATGGCAGCAATATTTTTATCTTCGATCATCTTAAGCATTTGCTGCAGTATAACACCGCCGCTGCTGGGCAGGGGCATGGTAATCACTTCATATTTTTTGTAGGTAAAATCAACAGCTGCCCTTTCCTTGGCAGTATAAGCTTTTAAATCATCCAGGCTGATGATGCCATTTCCTTTCTGCATCTCTGCCACTATAAGTTTTGCAGTTTCCCCTTCATAAAATCCTTTCTGTCCCAGGTCCCTGATCCTTTTTAAAGTATTGGCCAGGTCAGTTTGGATTAATGTGTCACCTTCTTTCCAGGGAATGTCTTTTACAAAAGCAACCGGGCTGGTGTTTAAATCGGTAAACTGTTTTTTATAATCATTAAAATCTTCGGCCTGGCTTTTAGTAAGGGCAAAACCTTTTTCGGCCAGTATAATAGCGGGCTCAATTAATTTTTTAAAGGGAAGCCTGCCGTATTTTAAACTGCTGAATAAACCGGCAATGGTCCCGGGTACACCTGCGGCCAGGTGCCCGTCCTGCGATAAATGCATCTGTGCATTGCCATTGGCATCCAGGTACATATCCCTTGAAGCTTTGGCAGGTGCTTTTTCCCTGTAATCGATAGTAATGTTTTTACCATTTTTTAAATGGGCCACCATAAAACCACCGCCGCCGATATTACCGGCACCGGGGTATACCACGGCCAGTGCCAGTTGCGTGGCAATGGCTGCATCAACAGCATTGCCTCCAGCTTTTAAGATCTGCAGGCCTGCTTTACTGGCCAGTGGATGGGCCGACACCACAGCGCCATTGGTACAGTGTATATTTTTTTGTGAGTGGTAACTATAAGAATTAATTTGCGCTGTACTTTGCAGTACAAAAAACCAAATGACAGTTACTGCTATTGCTGAACGTTTCATCAATTACATTTTAGTGCAGAAAATAATTCCCCAATTTATGAAGAAAAATCTGTTTGTATTTTTACTGTTGATAATATCCGTTATTGCTGTGCCGGCTCAGCTAAAAAGTCCTGATGATTTTTTGGGATATACCTTAGGCACCAAATTCACGCCGCATTATAAGATTATAAACTATTTTCAGCAGGTGGCTGCCAGCATGCCCCAGCAGGTAAAACTGCAGCAGTATGGCCAAACTTACGAAGGCAGGCCCTTATACCTTGCCTTTGTTTCTTCAGCAGCCAATATCAGCAACCTCGAAAACATCCGTAAAAATAACCTGCAGCTGGCAGGGTTGGAGAGTGGTACTGCCACCAATACCTCAACAGCCATTGTATGGTTAAGTTATAATGTACATGGCAATGAAGCCAGCAGCAGCGAAGCCGCCATGCAAACCATTTACGAGTTACTGAAACCCGAACACCAGCAATGGTTAAACAATACCGTGGTGATCATGGATCCCTGTTTAAACCCGGATGGCCGCGACCGGTATGTAAACTGGTTTAACAGCGTGGTGGGTAATATGCCCAACGAAAAACCTTTTGCCCGTGAGCACGAAGAACCCTGGCCGGGAGGAAGGGTGAACCATTACAATTTTGATTTGAACCGCGACTGGGCCTGGCAAACGCAGATTGAAACTCAGCAGCGCATTAAAATGTATAACCAGTGGATGCCGCAGGTGCATGTGGATTACCATGAGCAGGGCTATAACGAACCCTATTATTTTGCGCCGGCTGCAGCCCCTTTTCATGAAGTGATCACCGGGTGGCAAAAAGATTTTCAGACACAGATAGGAAAAAATAACGCCAGGTATTTTGATAACAACGGCTGGCTGTATTTTACTAAAGAACGGTTTGACCTGTTTTATCCCAGTTATGGCGATACCTATCCCACTTATAACGGCGCTGTTGGCATGACCTATGAACAGGGTGGGCACAGCCGTGGCGGCCTGGCAGTGCAGACGGATGAAGGCGAAATACTGACACTGAAAGACCGTCTCTGGCATCATACCACCACCGGGTTAAGTACGGTTGAAATAACGGCAATGCATGCGGATAAAGTAATTGCCGAGTTTAAAAAATATTTCGACAATGCAAAAAATGGCATTGGCAGTAACTTTAAATCATACCTGCTTACCTCTGCAGACAGGGCAAGGATTGAAGCCGTTAAAAAAATATTAACTGCCAATGGCATACAGTATGGTATTGTTTCCGGAGATCCCAAACTGCCGGGCTATAATTATTTTTCCGGTAAAACTGAAACCATAAGCAGGCAGCAATACACTATTGCCGTAAATGCCAACCAACCCCGCAGCATACTGGCAAAAGTTTTGCTGGAACCGGTAAGTAAACTGGCCGACAGCGCCACATATGATATTACCGCCTGGAGCATTCCTTATGTATACGGCGTGGATGCTTATGCATTGAACACTTACCTGCAGGTGATTGCAGATGTGGCCATTGATTATCCTGCATTCCAGGAAAACAGCTATGGTGCAGTGTTAAAATATAACTCGGCAGCCGACGCCATGTTTTTGGCTAAGTTGCTGCTTAACGGAACCGGGGTACGCACTAACGAAAAAGATATCAGCTATAATGGCAAACAAATACCCCGTGGTTCACTCTTTATTTTAAAAAGAGATAATGCAGCCAACTGGAAAAATACAGTGGCACTGATTAATTCGGCACATGCTGATATTACCACTATTGAAAGTGGATTTATGGATGCCGGCCCGGATATGGGCAGCCCGGATATTTTAAAACTGGCGGCACCAAGGGTGGCCTGTGTTACAGGCGATGATGTGAGCCCCAATGCTGCCGGTGAAATATGGCACCTTTTTGAGCAGCAGGTAAAATACCCTTTAACCATGCTGAACGGCAGCCGCCTTCGTGCCAATACACTTAAACAGTTTGATGTTCTGATCTTACCTGATGGTGATTATTCATTTATCAGCGATAAAAAAATGGGTGAAGATTTAAAGGCATGGGTGCGTAGCGGGGGCAGGATAGTGGCGCTGGAAAATGCCGTATCACAACTGGCCAATGCAGATTGGGGTATAAAAATTAAAAAAGAAGATGAAGAAAAAAAAGATGATAAGAAAACAGAGGATTACAGTGCTTTACGAAAATACGGTAACAGGGAAAGGGATGATTTGGTAAACAGTGTTCCCGGTGCTATATACAAAGTGGAGATGGATGAAACACATCCCCTGGCATTTGGTATCGGTAATTCGTTTTATACTTTAAAACAAAATACCACCGTGATGGAATTTTTAAAAGAGGGATGGAATGTGGGCATCATAAAAAAAGAAAATAAGGTAACCGGTTTTGCAGGCAGTGCCGCTGCAGGTAAAATAAAAGACGGAACTTTATTTGCCGTACAGGATATGGGCCGTGGTAAAGTTATTTACATGGTTGATGACCCGGTGTTCCGCAGTTTTTGGGAAAACGGCAAGCTGTTGTTTTTAAATGCCATTTTTATGGTGGGTAATGAACCGGTGCGGTTGTAATTTTCTTAAGACAAACTATCAACTATTTCAAATATGAAATGCAGAAACGTATTGACATTTTTAATTTTTAATTGTACTTTTTTAATTGGTAATGCGCAGGCACCAAAATCATACACTTCATCCGAAATACAGCAACAGCTTAAAAAACTGAATGTACTGGGTTCTGTATTGTATATAGCAGCGCATCCAGATGATGAGAACACGCGGTTACTGGCTTACCTGGCCAATGAAAAATTATACCGTACCGGTTATTTAAGTTTAACCCGGGGGGATGGCGGCCAAAACCTGATTGGTGATGAACAGGGTGTTGACCTGGGCCTGATACGCACTCAGGAATTACTTGCAGCCCGCAGGGTGGATGGGGCTGAACAGTTTTTCAGCCGTGCATTTGATTTTGGTTTCAGCAAAAGCCCGGAAGAGGCATTACGCATCTGGGGTCACGATAAAATCTTAAGCGATGTGGTTTGGGTGATACGTAAGTTTAAGCCCGATGTCATCATCACCCGTTTTCCCACTACAGGTGAGGGTGGCCATGGCCATCATACCGCTTCTGCAATTTTAGCAGGGGAAGCATTTGATGCAGCAGCCGACTCAACAAAATTTCCTGAGCAGTTAAAGTTTGTTACAGTATGGCAGGCCAAACGTTTGTTATGGAACACTTTTAATTTTGGCGGCAATAACACGCAACGCGAAGACCAGTTTAAAATAGACTGCGGGGATTATAACCCTTTATTGGGAAAAAGCTATGGTGAAATGGCTGCCACCAGCCGCAGCATGCATAAAAGCCAGGGCTTTGGGGTGCCGGCGCAAAGAGGAACATCATTGGAATATTTTAAAACCATAAAAGGGGAAGCTCCGGTTAAAGATTTAATGGAAGGGGTTACTTCAACCTGGTTCAGGGCACATCATGCAACTGAACAGTTCCAGGCCATGGTGCAAAACAGTATTGAAAAAATAATTGCATCCTTTTCAGCTGAAGCGCCTCAAAAATCTGTACCCGACCTTGTGAAATTATATACAACAATTGATGAAGCCATCAGGGAAGATGAGCATTATGGAGATACTTACTGGAAGCAGCAGAAGCTGGCTGAAATAAAAAAGATCATTGAAAACTGCAGTGGCATTTTTATGGAAGCCACGGCCAATTCGCAATACGCTGTACAGGGAGATACCTTAAAAGTTACGCTTACTGTAAACAACCGCAGCAGTGCCAATATTATTAATGCCGATGCACAGATAGACACTACCTATATCATTTTTGATGCGCTGAAAAAAAATACCAACACTGTAAAAACGTATAACTGGTTTATACAACCCGGTACAAAACTGACACAGCCGTACTGGCTGGAAAATGAAATGGACAAAGGAAGTTTTAATGTTACCGACCAGCAGCTGATCGGCAAGGCAGAAAATGATCCCTTAAGTGTAAACTTCAGCATGATGATTGAAGGAAAGGAGTTTGTATTCACCAAACCCATCCGCTATAAATTTACTGACCCTGTAAAGGGGGAGATTTACCAGCCGGTAAGTATTGTTCCTTTGCTGGATGTACGGTTTGATAAAGAAGTGTATTCCAATAAACCACAGGATAAAGTATTTGCCAAACTGGTTATTGAATCACGTAAACCAGATACGGCCGATTATGGCTTTTTGATCAGGCTGATGAATAATGGTGGCGGCCTCAGGCCGGGTAATGGTGATAAATATAAAACGGGCAAGTCCTATTTAAATTTTGAACCTTTAAAGTTGAAAGCAAAAAATACCATCTCCCTTTCCTTTGCCGGGATGCAGCAGTTTGATGATATTGAAAAACTGATGGTAAATACATCCAGGTTAACCCGGCCTGGCTATGAAATGCCCACTTATCATTTGAGAACCATAAATTACGATCATATCCCATCCATATCTTATTTTAAGAAAGCAACAGCGAAGGTTTTAAAATTTGATATCAAAACATTCGGTTATCTGGCCGGTTATATTCCCGGCGCCGGCGATAAGATACCCGAGGCGCTGGAGCAGATCGGCTATAAAGTGATCACCCTTAAGGAAAGCGATATTACAGCAGAAAACCTGCAGCAGTTTGATGTGATCATTACAGGTGTGCGGGCCTACAATACCAACGAATGGATGAATAATGTGTACGACGTACTGATGCAGTACGTTAAGGAAGGCGGGGTTTTATTCACCCAATACAATACCAGTAACCAGATAGGCCCTGTAAGGGCAAAAATCGCTCCCTATCCCTTTACCATCAGCCGTAACAGGATAACTGATGAAGAGGCGAAAGTAAATTTTTTATTGCCCGACCATAAGGCGTTAAACTTTCCTAATAAAATAACCCAGAAAGATTTTGAGGGCTGGATACAGGAGCGCAGTATCTACAATGCAGAAAACTGTGATACGGTGTACAAAAAAATATTGAGCATGAAAGATCCCGGCGAAAATGAACAGGACGGCAGTTTGATCATAGCCGATTATGGCAGGGGAAGATTTGTATATACGGGCCTGGTGTTTTTCAGGGAACTGCCTGCGGGTGTTCCCGGTGCATACCGGTTATTTGCTAACCTGATTGCCAATAAAAGAATGGCTGCGAATATTCCCATGAATAATCCCGGCAGTAATACAAAATTGAAAGTGCCCGCAAAACTAAATGGGGCAGGCGGGCGTGATTAATATTTTTGCGGTTGTTCACCTATGATCAACAACTTGCTTTAACTAAAACGTAAATAACGAAATAGCTGTGCAAAAATGAACAACGAAAAATCATACTGGCGCAAATGGTATGTTGGGGTGCTGCTGTTTTTAGCAGCGCAGATCATTCTTTTCTTTTTTATCACTAAGTATTTTTCATGAGCGGTATTGACTGGACCATATTAATATCCACGCTGACTGCCATAATTATTTACGGCATTTATAAAAGCCGTACTTCAAAAAATTTAGAAGGTTATTTCCTCAGTAACCGGAGTTTACCCTGGTATCTTGTATTGCTCAGCATTATGGGTACCCAGGCCAGTGCGGTAACTTTTTTAACGGGCCCGGGACAGGCGTACAGCGACGGTATGCGTTTTGTGCAGTATTACTTCGGCCTGCCGCTGGCCATGATTGTGATCGCCATTTTTTTTGTGCCCGTTTTCAGCAGGCTGAAAGTGTATACGGCCTATGAATTCCTGGAACACCGCTTTGATATTAAAACAAGAACACTGACCTCTGCTTTATTTTTATTGTCGAGGGGGCTGAGTACGGGTATTTCCATTTTTGCCCCTTCGCTGGTACTGCATTCTTTAATGGGCTGGAATATTTATTACACCAACCTGGTAATGGGCGGGTTACTGATCATTTATACCATGAGCGGGGGCGCCAAGGCAGTGGCACATACACAAAAACTGCAGATGATCATTGTATTTGTGGCACTTTTTATAACCGGTTACCTGGCAGTAAAATTATTGCCGGATAGTGTTGGATTTACTGAAGCGCTGCATATCGGGGGGCAAAATGGTAAAATGAATATCATTACAACCGGCTTTACTGAAAAAGGTTTTGACTGGAAGGACCGCTATAATATCTGGAGTGGACTGATTGGCGGATTTTTTTTAGCGCTGAGTTATTTTGGAACAGACCACAGCCAGGTGGGACGTTACTTAACGGCAAAAAATCCAACTGAAAGTAAAAAAGGGTTATTGATAAACGGATTGGTAAAAGTGCCCATGCAGTTTTTTATACTGTTGCTGGGCGTACTCATTTTTTCTTTTTACCAGTATAACAGGGGGCCGGTATATTTTGATGATGTAACCCTGCAGCAGGCCAAACAAACCCCCAAAAAGGATTCCCTCAATGCACTGGAGCTGCAGTATAACACTGCGTTTGCTGCCGGCGATAAGCAGCAGGCCAATGCCATTCGCAAAACTTTTGCCGGTGTTATCAGGAGGGCCCTGCCGGATGATAAACCCAGCGATACCAATTATGTTTTCCTGTGGTTTGTAAAGGAGAATTTACCGAAGGGTTTAATCGGGTTGATCTTTGCTATAATTTTTTTGGCGGCATGGGGCAGTATTGCAGCGGCACTCAATTCGCTGGCCGCCTGTTCGGTGGTGGATTTTCATAAAAAGTTTTTTGTAAAAAAAGAAACGGAACTGGAAGATTACCGCATATCACAGTGGTATACTTTGGGCTGGGGTGTCTTTTCCATTGTTATTTCCATGTATGCTTACAATATCGGTAACAGCCTGATTGAAGCAGTAAATATTATCGGCTCCTTATTTTACGGGGTGATACTGGGCGTTTTTTTAGTGGCTTTCTGGCTGAAGCAGGTAAGGGGTCATGCTGTTTTTTATGCTGCTGTAATTTCAGAAATACTGGTCATCATCGTTTACAAAATGGATATCATTTCTTTCTTATGGCTTAATGTTATCGGTGCCTTGTTTGTATTTGTACTGAGCGCCCTGCTGCAGGCACTTATAAAACAAAAAGCGCCGTAATCACTACAGCGCTTTTGTAAGTTTTACTTTTGAATTTATAACTTCTTCAACAGGTCTTCATTCATTTTTACATAATCGTCATTCTTTGCTTCCTTGGCCAGTTCCAGTGATTTTTTTGCACTTTCCTTTGCCCCGGCTTTATCGCCCATTTCCTTCTGCAGTTTTGCCTTATACAACCACATCCAGTATGCTTTGTCATTTTCTGCTATGGCTTTGGTACAGTTTTCCAGTGCTTTGGCCTGGTTGTTATCAAACTCATTATAAAACTGGGCAGCCTGCCAGTATGGTTTTTTATCAGTTTGCATTGCTGCTTCTATCTGTGAACGTAAGCGGTCTTTAATATTGGTGGTGATGGGTATGGTTACCATGGTCTTTTCCCACAGCAGCTGCAGTTCGCAGCTTTCGGGTTTTATATTGGCAAACTGCATGGTAAAAGTTTCCAGTTTCCCTTTTGTTTTAGTAGGTTCTGCACGAAAGCGGATCACATCTTCGGTTTCTTTATAACCATCAATGCCCCAGTTTTTTAAACCTTTGTTCAGTATTACTTCCCAGCTGTCAACACCCGGAATGGTATACAGCACATATGTTCCCGAATCAATTTTTTTGCCTCCCAGTTCCACGGCGTCGGTAAAAACAATTTTTGTGGCCCCGTTGGCACCTGTGCGCCAGAGTTTATTGTAGGGAACCAGTTCGCCAAAAATTTTACGGCCTTTTGCATTGGGCCTGCTGTAAGTCAATTCTATGGCACCCATACCAAAATCCTGTTTTATAGTTTGCGTAGAGGAAGGCTGCGGCATTTTTATCTGTGCACCGGCAACGGCACAAATACAACCGGCAGCTAATAATGCTAAGGTCATTTTTTTCATAAATAAATTTTTAGAGGGCAAATCTAAAGTAACTGCCACAAACGGGAAAGAATAAAATATACAGTGGTGCAAAAGGGATGTATCAGAACTGAACGGTCACTTTGCCCTTGCCTTTTTTACCGTTCTTCACCTTCCATTGGGGGCCCTGCTGCAGTAAGCGTTTGGCAGCTTCATCGCAGTTACCGCAAAGTGATTTGTCAACCTTTATATTAGTGATAACACCATTGGTGTTTACTTCAAAAGAAAGTTCCACCTGGCCATGAATATTTTTTTGCAGGATGTCCTCGGGGATGTCGATATTATTATCCACATAAGTGTTGTAATTATCCCAGCCGTCTGCCGGCTCTACATTTACAACGGAGTCTCTTACCAAAGTGGCCCGGCGGGATGTTTTGGCTTTGGAGGTGGCATTGCCGCTTACAACAGTACGCCCATTAAATGCCATATCATCTTCGGTAAGTACAATTTTATTTTGCTGCC
>Ga0209023_10006164_pt1 | contig 12779 bp, 8 predicted proteins | sample LakOneMetagenome_FD_187468 | JGI IMG/M metagenome (GOLD analysis project Ga0209023, IMG submission 187468) | Freshwater and sediment microbial communities from Lake Erie, Canada (SPAdes) (version 2) | ecosystem: Environmental > Aquatic > Freshwater > Lentic | place: Lake Erie, Canada | collected... | reverse complement strand
ACGACCAGGCTGAATGTCAGCGGTGTTGGGGGTTGACGGGGTGTGCTGAAAATCAGTAGCCATGCTGTCTCTCTCTCCGGTTTGCGGTGCCGACCGCGGTACTCGAGTCCTCAAGCTGCGGGTCGTTGAGGGTTGCGCCTCGTGCGGACGGAACGGGGCCACCTTTGCATCCCCGAAAAGGCCTCGCTCGCAAACACCCCGCACACTGCGGGGAAACGCGTTTCCGGCGCCGCCGGATCCGCGTCCGGCCTACGTCCGTCGTCGTACCCAATCACCGAAGTCCGCCCACGTGTTGCTCGTCCGCCAGGCCGCTTCGGCGGTCTGGTGGCGACGCCCGCTCCACCAGTCCGGCTCCCAACCCATCAGCCGTGCGACGGCGAACGCCAGCGCCGTCAGGAACAGGAGGGCGCCAACGACGAGCAGCAGCACGGTGGCCAAACGGTCCTGGGTCGTGTTCGACGCGGCGGTGGCCGTCGTTGTCGTCGTCGGCGTCGTCGTCGGGAAGAGGTTGGGGACGGCGGTGTTCGGCACGACGCCCGGGACGGTCGTCGTCACCGTCGTTGTCGTCGGCTGCGTCGCGGTGCTCGGCGTCACGTTCGGCGTGGTTGCCGGCGTGCTGAGCGCCGGGGGAACGGTGGTGCCGGCGCCCGGAACGACGCCCGCCGGCAGCGTCATGCCATTGGGCAACTTGACCGCCCCGAGCAGGGACGCGATGTCGACGCCGGTCAGGTCGAGCTGACCATCCTTGTTCGTCGGGATCGTGACCGTCGTTCCCGGGACCGCGACGCCACCCGTGGCGAGCGTGCTGGTCGCCCAGCCGGCAGCGCCCGCGAGGATGCACAGCAGCGCGAACACTGCTGCAGGACCCCGCCCGATTCGGCGTCGACCAACCATCACCAACAGGGTAGCTGTGCGCGCCCAGCGCTAGAGGTGGAGGACGTCGAGCGCGCCGCTGATGATCAGTGCTGCCACCAGCAGCGCCACGACGATGACGATCGTCATCGTCCGCCGCTCGCGACGATTGCGTTCGAGCACCGCCTGCGCTTCCTCCGGCACCAGCGGTCCTGGAGTGAGGGGAGACGCGACCGACGTCTCCGGCGCTGCCTCCGCGAGGCGCGGACTGGTGCCGGGCGCACCTGGATCGGCGCCCTCGCCGTCGATCACGCTCAAGCTTGGCGCCTGCGGCGTGCTGATCGCTTCCGCGACCGTCGTGGTGCGCATCCGCTCGGCGGCGGCGAGCTGCGCTCGGGCGGCCTCGAGTTCCTGGCGCAGGTGCGTCAGCTCGTTGTCGAGATCGTGACTGGCGCCGGGCGCTTCTGCGGTCGGTGCGTCGGTGCCTGCCGCCGCCAACTGCCGGCGCAGGTTCTCGAGCTGGGTGAGCGCCGCATCGCGCTCCAGCCGCACGTCCTCGAGACTGCCGACCTGCTCGGCGAGCTCGCGCTCGCGTTGTGCGACACGCTCATGCGCGTCGTTGACCGCTGCGTACATCGAGCGCAGGCCTTCGAGCTCCTCAGACGCGCGCGCACCCGCCGCCGCCGCCGCACGCAAGGCCTCGAGATCTTCGGCCGGTGGCTCGGGCTGGGCCGCCAGCGTCGCACGCAGCGCCTCGAGCTCGCGTTCGGCATCACGGTTCTCGGCCTCGCTCTCCTCGAGCCGGGCCTGGAGTGCCGCAAAGACCTCGCCATGACTCTCGTGCTCGGCCTGATCGGCGGCCAAGCGGTCCTCGGCCTCGGCGAGGCGCGCAGCAAGTGCGTCGCGCTCGGCGTGCGCGGCCTGGAGTGAAGCGGTGGCCACGAGCACCTCTTCCTGCAGTGCGAGCGCCTCCTTTTCGGCGGCTGCTGCTGGTTGCGGCGGGGCGCCGGCGGCCTGCTGCTCGGCCTCGGTGAGGCGCTGGAGCAACGCTGCCTCCTGGCGCGCCGCCTCAGCGCGGGCCAGATGCAGGTCTGCCTGGAACTGCTGCGCCTGCTCGGCGAGCCGGATGTCCGCGTCGGCGAGCTGTGCCCGCAGCTGCTCGGCATTGGTGCGCAGCGCTTCGCTCTCGCGGCGCAGCCGCTCTTGTGCCTCAGCATCCGGCCGCTCGGTCAGCGCCTGCGGGGCAACCGTCAGTGCCTGGGCGGCGTCGAGCTGGGTGCGGAGATCCTGGATCGACCGGCGCGCAGCATCGAGCTCGGCACGCAGGTGGCCCGACTCCTCGCTGGCGCGGGTGTCGGCTGCGGCCAGCCACGCACGAAGCGTGCTGGACTCGGCCTCTGCATCGCGGCGACGCCGCTCGGAGCTCGCGGTCAGCTCATCGAGCTCGCGCCGCGCCAGCTCGGCTGCCGCGGCGTCCCGCGTGGCACGTTCCTGCGTCTCGGCCAGTCGCGACTCGAGGTCCTCGCTCTCGCGCCGGCGCTGGGCCTCGGCCTCGGCGGCCGCCATCTCGGCGTCGGCCAGGGCGGCCCGCAGGGCCTGCACTTCAGCAGCGCGCGCCGTCTGGACGTCGGCGAGCCGCTCACGGAGCAGCGACACCTCGGCACGCTCGTCGGCAAGCTCGGTCTCGGCGATGCTCGCTCGCTCCGCCAGCGGTTCCAGGTCGGCGATCCGGCGCAGCGCGTCGTCGAGGCGCCGCTGCACGTTGGTCAGGCCGTGCAGCTCTGACTCGGCGCGTTCGGCGCGCGCGGCCGCCTCGCTCGCAGCGACCCTGACCGCGGCCAACTCGGCCTCGGCGGCGTGTGCGCGTCCTTCTGCCTCCCGCCGATCGGTCAGTTCCTGCTCATACCGCTGGCGCAGTCCGTGCAGCTCGGCGGTCAGTTCGCTGTGCCGCTGCGCGGTGCTCTCGGCATGCTCGCGCAGCTGCCGTTCGATCTCGGATTCGGCGTGGCGTCGCGCGGCACGTTCCTCGCGCAGCGTCTCCGAGAGGCGGTCACCCTGCTCGGCGGCCGTCAACGCGAGCCGCAGGTCGCGCTCCTGCACCGTGATCCGCGCGCTCGCCGCATCGAGATCCCGTTCGGCTTTGGTCGCGCGGGCGAGTGCCTCGTCGGCGAGCTGACGCGTACGTTCACGCTCGCGCTCGGCGAGGGCCAGCGCTTCGCGCAGCGCGATCACCTCGCCGGTCTGGCGCTCGGCCTGGCTGAGCGCTTCCTGGATGTCGGCGAGGCTGGCGCGCGGCCTGGCGAGCGGCGCATGCTCCGGCAGCGGCTCCGGGACCACGATCGGGTCGATCGGCTCGCTGATCGGTCTCGGCGCCGGTGGTCGCACCGGCGGCATGGCCGGCTCGGGAGTCGGCGCCGCGATCGGCGGCTCTGGCGGCGGCTCGATTGCCGGCGGCGTGAACGGCGTGACGACCGGCTCGACGACCACCGGCGGATCGGTCGTCGGGACGTAGGGCGGCTCAGCGGTGGTCGCGAGCACGCCGCCAGGCCGCGGCAGGTCGATGATGCCGCTCGGTCCTGCCTCGAGCGCGAACGCGACCCGCTCGGCCTCGACGACGCCGCGCGGCGCGGTGAAGCTGCCGTGCCAGCCGTGTTCCGTGCCGGTGGCGGTCGGCAGTGACGTCGCGTCGTGCTCGGAGCTGTCAGCGGTGAGGCGGTAGGTGCGCGTGCCGTCATCCACCAGCATCGAGGGGGACGGTGCGGGCATTCCGGGTGCGAGCAGCCAGCGTCCGGCGATGCGCAGAATCGCCTCATCGGCCCCAGCGGGGAGCTGCTCGAAGGTGTCGAGCTGAAAGCGCGGTGTCATCGGTGAGCGGGAACGACTTCCCGGGGCGCGAGCGTACTGCCCGTTGCGGTCGCTTACTCCCCGGAAAGCGCCGCTTTCGCTATTCGCAGCCCGTCGGCCAATACCTGCTCGGCAGGCTGTGCACCATCGAGCACCACGATGCGCTCCGGGTGACGCTCGGCGAGCTCGTCGTAGACCGCCGCGGTGTCAGCGAAGAACGCGTCGCTGCTCTGCTCAAGCCGGTCGCCGCCTTCGCGTCGTGCCGCGCCGAGCGCCGGCGGCACGCGTACGTACAGCGTGAGGTCCGGCGCCAGGCCACCCGTAGCGAACAGGTTGAGGGCCGCGATCTCCGCCACGCCGAGCCCGCGGCCACCGCCCTGATAGGCGAGCGAGGAGTCAACGAAGCGGTCGAGCAGCACGTCCGTGCCGGAGGCGAGCAGGGGTTGCAGCCGCTCGCTGACGAGCTGGGCTCGCGCGGCCGCGAACACCAGGGCCTCGGCGCGTGCGGTCAGCTGCAGCTCCGGGTCCTTGACGAGGTCCCGCAGCCGCTCGGACGCCGGTACGCCGCCTGGCTCCCGCAACAGGACGAGCTCAGGCAACGCCGCTGCGAGGCCGGCTGCGAGCGTCGACTTGCCGGCCCCGTCGATGCCTTCGAGCGTGATCAGTCGGCCGGGACGCTGCATGCCTGCGCGACTGTAGCCTGCGTGGTCGTGAGCGTGGATTCGGCGACCAAGCACCATCCGCATGCGCGTGCCGTGCTGACGGCCGCCGTGGAGGACGGTCGCCCGTCCCATGCCTATCTGTTCCACGGCCCGCCCGGCGCCGGCAAGGTGGCGGCAGCACGGGCATTCGCTGCGGAACTACTGGCCGAGGGTGCAGCCGACGTCGACGATGCACGGCGCCGGGTGATCGCCGGCGTCCACCCTGACCTGACGTGGGTGAAGCCGAGCGGCGCAGCCGAGATGCTGCGCGCGGACGTCGATGAGGCCGTCGTCAGCGGCGCCACGCGGACGCCGTTCGAGGCGCGTCGCCGCGTCTTCGTGCTCGAGCGTGCCGACACGATGAACGACACGGTCGCCAACAGCCTGCTCAAGACGCTGGAGGAGCCGCCGGCCTACGCCCACCTGATCCTGCTTGCCGGGCGCGTGAGCGATGTGCTGCCGACGGTCCGCTCGCGCTGTCTGGCGGTGCGCTTCGAGTCGCTCAGTCCGGATCAGCTGGCCGAGCAGCTCGTGCATGACGACGGTATTCCGCAGGACACGGCGCGCGCCTGTGCCCGTCTGGCGCGGGGCGATGCGCGCCTCGCGCGTGCTCTGGCGGAGCCGAGCGGCGCTGCCCTGCGCGGCGCGGCGGAGGCCTACATTCGCGCTGCCGTGGCCGGCGATCTGCGCGAGCACCCCTGGCAGCTGCTGCTGCGCCAGTCGCGTGAGGGCGGCGCGGACGCGGCCCAGGCGCTTGCCGAGGACGTCGAGGAGCGCGCCGGCTTCCTGCCGGCAAAGGACGGCCGGAAGCTGCGCAAGGACGGCGAGGCCGCCGGCAAACGCGCGCAGCGCCGCGCCGCGACCGCGCTGCTCGACCACGCGCTGCATCTGTCGGCGCTGTGGCTGCGCGATCTGGTCTGTCTTCACGACGGCGCTGCAGGGTCGATCTGCCACACCGATCGGGTTGGCGCCCTGCGGGAGGACGCCGCCCGCGATCTGCCTGTCGCCGCGCTCCGTGAGGGCGTGCTCGCGATCGAGGACGCGCGCACGATGCTCAGCGTGAATCCGAGCGAGGAACTGCTGCTGGAGGCGCTGGCGCTGCGGCTGGTGCGGACGCTGCAGGCCGCCTAGTGGATCGCGCCGGTCCCGGCGAGCAGCAGCACGAGCGTGCCGAGCGCGATCCGGTAGCCGACGAACACGCGCAGCGAGTGGTGCGTCACGTAGCGCAGCAGCCAGGCGATCGCGGCATAGCCGATCACGAACGCGAGGATCGTCGCCAGCGCGATCGCCCACCACGGGTCGTTGCCGGGTGAGTCACCGCCCGCGAGCGAGACGAGCTCGAACAGGCCGCTGGCGAGTACCGCCGGGATCGCGAGCAGGAAGGAGAAGCGCGCCGCGGCCTCACGCGTCAGGCCGAGCAGCAGTCCCGCGCTCATCGTCGCGCCGGAGCGCGACACGCCCGGGACCAGGGCGAGCGACTGTGCGAGACCGACGAGAAAGCCGGAGCGCAGGTCGAGGTCGTCGACGTCCTTCTCAAGCTCGGCCTGGCTGTCGGCGAACCCCATCACCAGGCCGAACACGATCAGCGTCGCGCCGATCAGATACAGATCGCGTGCGCCGCTCTCGATCTGGTCCTTGAACGCCAGCCCCAGCAGGCCGATCGGGATCGTCGCGACGATGATGTACCAGCCCATCCGCGCGTGCGGGTCGCTGCGCAACGCCGGCTGCCGGAGCGAGCGCAGCCACGTGGTGATGACCTCCCACAGGTCCTTGCGGAAATAGATCAGCACCGCGGCCTCGGTGCCGAGCTGGGTGACGGCGGTGAAGGCAGCACCGGGATCGTCCCAGCCCATGATCGAGGCGACGATCCGCTGGTGCGCGGTCGAGGAGATCGGCAGGAACTCGGTCAGGCCCTGCACGATCCCGAGAACGATGGCTTGAATGGCATCCATGGGTGCGCCACGCTACCGGTCGCGCCAGAGGCGATACGATGACGCCGACCCGCCGCCGTAGCTCAGCTGGTAGAGCACTTCATTCGTAATGAAGGGGTCAGCGGTTCGAGCCCGCTCGGCGGCTTTGCTCGTGGGACGCAACCTTTCGTTGCCGGTTCCGTTGTGGTCGTGCGGTTGAATGACTCCGCCGCGCCCAACAACAGGAGCTTCATCACCATGCGTTCACTTGTCACCGGACTCGCAGCAGCAACGATGCTTGTCTGCGCAGCCCCCGCTTCCGCGGGCGTCGCCCTCAGTACCTCTGGCTGGGAGTGGAGCGATCCCGTCCCCCAGGGCTACACCCTCGACGACGTCTCCTTCCAGGGGCAGACGGGCTTCGCGGTCGGCAACGGCGGCACGGCGCTCAAGACCACCGACGGTGGCCAGACCTTCAGCGGGCTCTTCACCGGTACGGGCTTGACGATCAGCTCGATCGATCTTGCGCCGACGGCGATTGCGCTCGCGACCGCCGCATCACCGAACGCCCACTGTTCCCTGCTTGTGAGCAAGGACGGCGGCGCGACGTTCACGCGCGTGCTGATCGGCAGCAGCGAGACCTCGTGCGGCGGCAACCAGATCACGGCCTTCGACTTCGTCTCCGGCGACCTCGGCTACATCATGCGCGAGGGCGGAGCGGTCCTGAAGACCACCGACGGCGGCGTCACGCTTGGCAACGCCTCGACCGTCGACGGCGGCAAGGCGCTGGCGTTCATCAACGACAGCACAGGCTTCGCGCTCGGGACCGGCGGCATCTACCGGACGACGGACGGTGCGCAGACCTGGAGTCTCACGACCCCGGCCACGGCCCTCACGAACATCCACGCGTACGACGCCACGACGTTGATCGCCTGGGGCGGCGGCAGCTTCCTGCGCAGCACCGACGCCGGTGTCACCTGGACGCCGCTCGCCGGCCTCACCGGCACGCCGGCGTCGATCAGCACCTTCGGGCTGTCACGCATCGCCTACGTCGTCGGCGGCAAGTTGATTCTCAGCGATGATGGTGGTGCGACGTCCAAGACCGTGACCGTCGGCAACAGCGACATCATCTCGGCCGGCTTCGTCAGCGAGACGCGGATCGTCGCCGTCGGGACCGCCGGTGTCACCTATGTCTCCGATGACGGCGGATCCACCTTCACCCGCACGTCGAGCGACCCGGTGGCGCCGCAGATCAACAGCCTGATCGGCACCGCCGGCGGCCCGGTCGGTCTCGGCAAGGGCAAGATCGGGCGGCTCGTTGACGGCCGCTGGACGATCCGCGCGACGCTGAGCGGCAGCCCCGTCACCAGCGCTGACTTCTCCAGCGCCAAGAACGGCTACGTGCTGCATGCAGACAGCAGCCTCGTCCGTACCACTGACGGTGGCGTGACCTGGAGCCGGGTCGACGCCGGTACGCCGAGTTCGCCGAAGCAGGTGGTGACGCCGAATGACGACACCGTGCTGCTGTTCGGCAGCTTCGGGACCTACCGCGCAACGACCGGTGGCAGCTTCTCGAAGGTCGCCAAGGCCCCGAACGGGCGTGGCGTCTGGGCTCTGGATCATGCCGGTGCGCGGGTTGCCTACGCGACCCTGACCGGACAGCGCAGGAATCTGGCGTTCGGTCTGTCTGCGGACGCCGGGAAGACGTGGCACGGCGTCAGCTGGCCGAAGTCTCAGCCCCTGCCGATCAGCGCGGTGACCGTGCTGCCGGGCAAGGGCCTCCTGGTGGCCGCCGGCGGCAAGCTCTTCCGCAGCAGCAGCGACAAGGGCAGCACGTGGACCGAAGTCGTGCTCGGCGCCGACCTGAGCGGCATCGGCAAGGTCGAGGCGGCAACGGCGAAGGAGTACTTCGCGGTCGGGGATTCGAGCTGGGGCATCCCGGTGGTCCTCCACTCCACGAATGCCGGCAAGAACTGGCAGCCACAGGCTGTCGGTGCCGCTGACTCGAACATCACGCACCTCGAGAGCGACGGGGCGAATCGCGCCTTCGCGATCTCCTTCGGTGACAACCGTGCGTCCCTGTTCCAGACCACGAGCGGCGGCCAGCGCGGCGCGGCGTCGACGATCTCGCTGACGCGCACCGCGTCGACGCTCAAGCGCGTCGCCGCCGGTTCGACGATCCAGATCGTCGGTCAGCTCCAGGGCGGCAAGGGCGGCGAGCAGGTGCTCGTCGCGATCCGCGAGGTCGGCAAGCGGGCGTGGAAGTCCACGATCGTCACCGTCGGCGCCAACGGCGGCGGCAGCTTCACGGCCAACTTCGCCAACGTCAAGAAGGCCAAGTACCAGGTGATCGCCGGCTGGGCCGGCGACTCCGGTCGCGCCGGTGCGATGACGCAGCCGAAGGCCGTCACCGTCAAGTAGCAGCGCCGATCACCCAGCGCTCAGCGCCAGGGTCTCGCCGTCATCGGGAATCAGCACCCGATCGGCGAGGCCCTCGGCGCGGAGCCGCATCGCCAACTGGGCGCGGCTCGTACGGCAGTGGTTGATCGCTTCGAGGTGGTTGGCGACGACGATTCCGGGAGCGAGCCGGATGAAGGCAACCTCCTCGTCCAGCGTCATCAAGATCGGCTGTCCGACGTCCAGCTGCGCAGTCCCGGCGGCCAGCACAGCGATCTCGGGCTTGTGGGTCTCGAGCACCGCGCGGACCGTGTCGGTCAGCACGGTGTCGCCGCTGATGTACACCGACGGCTGTGCCGGCAACGTGATCAGGTAGCCGGCGCCCGGTCCCATCATCCGCGCCACGACGCCGTGGCCGTGCACAGCAGCGAATGCGGTGATCGTGCCGCCGCCCGTGAAGGGCAGCGTCTGTGCCACTGCGACCGGGCGTGCGTCGATGCCGCGGCGCCGCAGCGGCCCTTCGTCACCGTCGCGGCACCAGACCGGGATGCCGCGTGCTCTGAGCAGTCGTCTGCCGGCCCGGTCGAGGTGGTCGGTGTGCCCGCGGCGGTAATGCGTGATGACGGCGGCGGTGATGCCTTCCAGCAGCTCGTCGGCGTTCGCCGGCAGGTGCACGGTGGGGTTCAGTCGCGGGCGTGATCGCACAAACGCCAGTGGCGGTGCCTGGCCTTTGCGGCCCAGCATCGGGTCGATCAGGATCCGTTCGCCGCCGGCCTCCAACACCAAGGTCGCGTTGCGAAGGTGGTGCAGCAGCACTAGGGGCAGCGTCCTGTCAGAACCCACCAGTCACCCGTGGCGGTGGCCGGCCCGGATGGCGGTGGCGGCAGGTACGTCACCGTGTCCCGCTTGTTGAGGATGAACTTCTTGGCGATCGCGTCGGAGACGGGCGAGAAGGCGGGCAACGTGTAGCGCCGCTCCTCCTGCGCGCTGCGGAAGCTGTCCGCGGCGTTGCCCGTCCACAGCGCCAGCTGCGGCACCGCGCGGCGGTTCGGCACCGTGATCCGGCAGCCCGCGGTGGGCGGGCCGACCTGCGGCGAGAGCTCGCGCAACTCGATCAGGATCGCGCGCTGGTCGGCCAGTGCGTGATGCGTGTTGCGCAGCAGCTGCAGCTGCTTCGGCACGAACGCCGCGAACGTCAGGGAACAGACCACGGAGAAGAGGATCCAGCGTGGGCGCCACGGGTCGCCCGGGTCCAGCTGCTGCCAGCCGAACAGCCCGGCGCCGGCGAAGATCGCCAGTAGCGTCGCGGGAACCAGCAGGTAGCGCGTGAGGATCGGCAGCCCGGCCGCAGCGAGCACGGTGAACGCCAGCAGCGCCAGGATGCCGGCTGCCGCCGGCAGGTGCGTCCGCTCGCGCAGCTTGAACCAGGCGAGCAGCCCGCCACCGGCCGCCGCGAGCAGGCCCGGCTCGCGCAGGATCTCGCCGAGCCGGCGGGGCAGCGTTGCCGGCACGTTCTGGAGGCCGGTGATGCGACCCAGTCGGTCGGCGGCATCGTGCGTCTCGGTGAACGAGTAGATCGGGTTGCCGGTCTGGATCAGGTCGCTGAGCGCCCAGAGCAGCGGCGCGGCCGCAGCGACGAGCAGATGCGTCTTCCGCAACTGGCCGTGACGCTGCAGCCACGCGAGGTAGGCGAGCGAGAAAAGCCAGGCCTCCGGTCGCAGCAGCCCCGCCAGCGCGAGCAGCAGCAGCACCGGCGTCCCGGCCTTCGGCCGCCGCGTCTCGACCAGCAGCGCAGCGAGCAGGAAGCAGAGGTACGGAATGTCGACATAGGCGCGCACGCCGTAGCTCAGGACCGGCTCCCGCGTCAACACGATCACGGCGGCGACCACGCCCGCGCCGAGCCCGAACCAGGCGCGGCCGAGCGCGAACACCAGCCAGCCGAGCACGCCGAGGAACACCAGCCCGAGCAGTTCCCAGATCACCGTCGCGGTCTCCCCGAACGGTGCGTCGCCGAGGCCCGGCAGCGTCAGCAGCGCACCCAGCGCGGTCGCCAGCGGATGTTGCGTCGGCGCATACGTGACCGCCAGGTCCGGGACGTGTCCGGCGGCGACGTCACTGCCCCACAGCAGGGAGTAGGCGGTGTCGTAGTTGAGGAGGCGGGCGTCACCGAAGGTCAGCAGGAGCACTACGGTGAGCGCGAGCACGCCGAGCAGCGCAGGGATGATCGGGCGGACACGGGCCATGCGGGTCAGAGCCTACGGGCGGCGGCCCTAGCGCAGGCTCTTCTTCAGCATCCCGAAGACCCCGCGCATGACCTCGCGGCGGATCGCCTTGCCCTCCGTGGACTGGAGGAACTCGCCGACGGCCCCGCCGCTGGCCGCCTTCGCGGCAGCCTTGTGGCGCTCCTCCACCTTGGGTGGGGCTGCCACCGGCGTTGGTGCGGCCTGCGCGGCGGCCTCGGTCCGCGCGGCGAGCTTCTCGCGCGCCGACTCCGCGTCGACGCGCGTGCCGTACTTCGCATAGAGCGGCGAGGCCTTCGCCGCAGCGTCGAGATTGTCGGCCGGCGCCATCCGCGACGACGGAGCGAGCATCCGGCAATGCACCACGGGCGTCGGCACGCCGTGCTCGTTCAGCGTCGTCACCGCTGCCTCGCCGATCCCCATCGAGGGCAGCAGCTCCTCCAGGTCGTAGAAGTCGGACTTCGGGAAGGTCGACACCGTCGCCTTGAGCGCTTTGGCGTCCTCCGGCGTGAACGCCCGCAGCGCATGCTGCACGCGATTGCCGAGCTGCGCGAGCACGTCGGCCGGCACGTCCTTGGGCGTCTGCGTGACGAAGAACACGCCGACGCCCTTGGAGCGGATCAACCGCACCGTCTGCTCGATCGACTGCAGGAAGGCTTTGCTCGCGTCGGCGAACAGCAGGTGTGCTTCGTCGAAGAAGAAGACGAGCTTCGGCTTGTCCAGGTCGCCGGCCTCCGGCAGCGTCTCGAACAGCTCTGCGAGGATCCACATCAGCGCGGTCGAGAACAGCTGCGGCTTGTCCTGGACGGCGGGCAGCTCGATCGCGCTGATCACGCCGCGCCCGTCGGGTGCGGTGCGCATCAGGTCGGCGATGTCCAGTTGCGGCTCACCGAACAGCTCGTTGCCGCCGCCGGTCTCCAGCATCACGAGGCCGCGCAGCAGGACGCCGATCGTCGCGCTCGAGACGCCGCCGATGCCTTCCAGCTCGGCCTTGCCCTCGTCGGATTCGAGGAACTGCAGCACCGCGCGCAGGTCCGAGAGGTCCAGCAGCGGCAGGCCTTTCGTGTCGGCGTAGTGGAAGACCAGCGTCAGCGACTGCTCCTGCGTGTCGTTGGAGCCCAGGATCTTGGCAAGCAGCTGCGGCCCGAAATCCGACAGCGTCGCCCGCACGGGCACGCCGGGGCCGATGCCGCCTAGCGACAGCAGCTCGACCGGGAACGCCGCTGGCGTGAAAGGTTTGCCGAGCTCGATCATCCGCTTCTCCGCCGGGCCACCGGGCTCGCCGGCGACCGACAGGCCCGAGAGATCCCCCTTCATGTCCGCGACGACGACGCTGACACCGTGGGCGGAGAGCTGCTCGGCCATCCCCTGCAGGGTCTTGGTCTTGCCGGTGCCGGTGGCACCGGCGACCAAGCCGTGACGGTTCATCATCGCCAGCGGCACACGCACCTGTGCTGCGGGGCTGAGCGTGCCGTCATGGACGCCGCAGCCGAGGTCGATGAACGGCGCTGCAGGATCCGAAAGCGCGTAGCCCGTAGCGATCGTGGTGGCGAAGTCGGCATCAGTCATGACGCCGCGAACTATCGCAGTTACTAGGGTTGCGCCGATGCCCGGACCACTCACAGGTGTGAAGATCCTCGAGCTCGGCTCGATCGGCCCCGGGCCCTTCGCCGCGATGCTGCTGGCGGACATGGGTGCCGAGGTGTTGCGGATCGACCGGCTCGGTACGCCGGACATGTTCCCGCGCCAGTTCGACGTGACCGCGCGCAGCCGCGCCGCCGCGGTGTCGGTGGACCTCAAGCACGATGACGGTCGCGCGCTGGTGCTGGACTTGGCGG
>Ga0209023_10006163_pt1 | contig 12781 bp, 8 predicted proteins | sample LakOneMetagenome_FD_187468 | JGI IMG/M metagenome (GOLD analysis project Ga0209023, IMG submission 187468) | Freshwater and sediment microbial communities from Lake Erie, Canada (SPAdes) (version 2) | ecosystem: Environmental > Aquatic > Freshwater > Lentic | place: Lake Erie, Canada | collected... | reverse complement strand
TGATGAAGCGCACTCGGTTGCCCGGTGACGTACCAGCCACCCCAGCGCTTCTCAAACGGCGTTCGATGGTCGACGCCGAGTTGGCCGTATCCCTGGTCGACCATGCCGGGTACGCCTACCGTCTCGCGTGAGAAGTGACACTGCAGACAGTCTTGCCGGCGAACGAACTGCGGTTTGTCGGTCTCGACGTTTTCCAGGGCGTAGAAGACGGTGCCAAGCTGCGGGTCCTGCGAGGCAGCCTCCATGAAGCCGCCCCTCACCCACGCCACCGAGACATCGTCACGAAAGAAGATGGCGCGCGGGTTGACGGTGCTGATGCGTTGCCCCTGCAAGCTGTCGGGACTGAAGACCAGGACTTGCGATTCCACCGGAATGTCGAGCGCGTCGAGCGTGGCGCGCAGATAGCCGGAACGTCCCGCAAAATCGAGCCGCAGGCCGCCGCTCTCGAGACGACGATTCAGCACGGCGATGGGATCCGCAGGCTGACGGGTTCCGTAGCCGACAGCCGGATGCCCACTCCAGTTCGTGAACGTGTCACTGAGCTGCGCTCGGCCAGCGCCCGTAAGCAGGACGATGGCGACGAGCGTCGCGGAGGCGACGACGGATGGCCGGCTGACGGGAAGGCCCAACGGCATGCCAGTCAGTCTACAAAGGCCAGACAGACGGTGTTGTGAAATTGCTGGGGCACGCGGGTCCGGTGGTCGATAGGTCGGGTGGGTCGGGTCGGGCAGGTGGGAAGGTGGTTAGCGGAGGGCGTGAAGACCAACGCGTCAATCATCTGAGGACGACGAACGACCCGGGCTCTACGCGCAGCGACAACGCCCCACTCCCCTTCGACCGTCGCACGCCGTCGTCAATATGCACGACGCGAGGGTCGTCGACCTCGATGTGAGTGCCGTGCTGCGCCGGCAAGTCAATGGTTGCCGGCACGTTGTCGATGCGTGCCAGCAGATAGTGATCGAGTTCCTCACGATCCGCTTCGCGCGCCGTGACAACCGAGAGAAGGCCATCGGCGGGCGTCACCGCATCCGAGAGCTGTAGCACGGGTCCAACCGAGCGCATGTTCAGCACTTCGAACAGGAGCAGATCGTCGGTGAACGCCGTTCCGTCGATGCGGTACGACCAGCGGCGAGCCCGAGCGTGCAAGAGCGTCTCTCGAAAGCCTTCGAGTGCGCGTTTGAGCGCCGTGCCGCGATCGCCAGGGGAATCGGTCACAGAGCTGCTGAGCGTGGCCATGCCGTCGGCAACGAGTCCACCTCCCACGCCCTCGACGAAACAGGTGTGGCCCCATTCGCCGGAGACCACACCGGTATCGATTCGCACCTCGCGAGCCGCGTCCCACCGCGCGATCATCTCGGGCAATGCTCCGGCGGCGATGCCGAGACTGCGCGCGATGTTGTTGGCGGTGCCCACGGGGAGTATCGCGAGCGGCGTGGACTGGCCAGTCAACGCCACCACCGCGGTCGCCACGGTGGCATCTCCGCCAGCCACAACTACGGCGTCGATGGACGGCTGTCGCAACTGCGCGATATCTGTGTGATTGTCGACGGATTTCACGAGCACGTGCCCATGCTCCTCGAGCGCAGACAGCAGCGCGTTGAGTGAGAAGCCGTGACCAGCGCTGAGGTTGTGCAGAAGCGACAGACGCATATCAATTCCAGGTGTGCCCCGGGTTCGGCTCTTCGTTTGCAAAAAGACGCGCATGCGCATCCTGGTGTCCAACGACGATGGGATTTACAGTCCGGGAATTGCGGCGCTCGCGGAGGTCGCCGCAGAATTCGGTTCAGTCCGCGTAGTCGCGCCCGATGTGGAGCGTTCGTCGAGTGGCCACGCCATCACGGCGTCGCGTCCGCTGTCGTATCGACGCACGGTCGTCGGCGGCTTCGAGGCCTACCGCGTGAACGGCACGCCTGCCGATTGTGTGGCGCTCGGGGCGTACTTATGGGAAAAGGTTGACCTGGTTCTGTCCGGTCTCAACCTCGGGTTGAATCTCGGCAACGGCATCTGGCATTCGGGAACTCTTGCCGCGGCCAAGCAGGCAGCGCTGCTCGGACTGCGTGGCATCGCCCTCAGTGCGCCCGCCACAGCGGAGCCAGATTTTACGTCGATCAAGCCGTGGATGCGTCGGGTGGTCGAAACGCTGCTTCCCCTGTCTGATCTCTGCCTGACGAACGTGAACTTCCCGCGCGACCCACGGGGCCTGGTGTGGACCCGTGTGTCGGTACGGAAGTACGACGGTCGCATCGTGCCAACCACCGATCCCGAGAATCGCCCGTTGTACTGGTTCTCGGTGACGCCCATCGAAGGCGCGGAAGAAGGCACAGACCGCTGGGCGGTCGAACAGCAGTGGGTGTCGCTCACCCCGCTTCGTCTCGACCTGACAGACGACCCGATGCTCTCGCGTTTGCGGGCCACTCGACCACTCGAGGAGCAGGTGGCCACGGCGGTGTCACCGAAGCGTTCGTCTCGCGAAGCTGCCGACGCGGTGAAGAGCGAAGAAGCTGAAGCTCCGGCAACCAAGCTGCACGGCGTGTGAGGACGTCGAGGCGCATCAGGCCTGTTCCGTTCGCAGTCGGTCGTGTTCAGCGACCACCTCGTCGCCGAAGGGTTCGCGCAGCCAGAAACGTTCGACCGCCGGATACACCGCGGCAATAGGGAGTGCGAGAAGCGCTCCTGCGACACCACCCAGTTCTGTGCCGAGTGCCAGCGCAATCAGAATCGCCACGTTGCTGAGTCGCAGACGAGGCCCATAGACATACGGCCCGATCACGTAGTTTTCGATGCCGTGGTACGCAAGGTAGAGCGGAATCATCGCCAGTCCAAGCAGCGGTGACACGGTGGACGCCATCACCATGGCTGCACCCCCCGAGAGGAACACACCAAGCACCGGGACGAAATCGAAGACGAACGCGAGCAGCGCCATCAGCAGCGTGGCGGGAACGTGCAGGATGCTGAGCGTCACGAACACGTACACCGCGGCACACACAGACGTCACGGCGTTGCCAACGACGTACCCATACGCGGCGTCACGCGCCTGCAGCGCCGTCCGGTCGAAGCGCGAACGCAGGCGTGTCGGCACGAAGCCGCGCACCCATCGATAGGTGAGGTATCCCTCGACCAGCAGGTAGAACACCAGCACCCACGCGAGCAGGAAAGCGGCGAGAAAGCCCAGCACACTGCCCAGCATGGCCGGGGCGTACTCGGTGAGCAGTGGTGATGCGGCGTCGAGCTTGCCGAACGTCTCCAGTACCGGGCGAGGAAGCCGTGTCTGCAATTCCTCCTGGAGGTGAGCGACCTGCCGCAGCAAGGCGTCGCTCTGATACCACACCGACGACCAGGTCACGGCGAAGAACGCGAACATCAGCGCCATGACGACGGTGACGACAACGCCGGCCGCGAGCGTGCGCGGCCAATGGCGTCGCTCGAGATATTGCACCACTGGCGTGAGGCCGACGGCGATGAGGCTCGCGATGAGCGCGATAACCAGCAACCACACGATCTCGCGCCAGATGTACATCAGGCCGACCGCCGCCAGGACCTTGATCAGCGTCGACCACGGAAGGCGAATGTAGACCTCGCGCCCAGACGTGGTCTCAGCTTCGGGCTCCGACTCGGGCTCGGCCATGAAACGTTGAGATGCAATTGACGCGCCCGCGCCTCGACGGCCGCCCGTCGAGCTGCCCCGCGGTTGTCTCCGCACCACTCGCCCGGCCAACGAAACAACGGTCCGCTCCCGAAAGAGTGAGCGGCCCCTGGTCGTGCTTTGCCTTGACACCGTCGTAGAGCGCGCATAAGGTGCGCGAATCATGACGCGTCTTCGGGCGCTCGCCGAGCGCAGGCTCGAGCCTGTGCTTGTCGTCATCGCGGCTCTGTTCGCTGCGGCCGTCCTGGTCATGTACCTGCAGTACCGCGCGAGCCACTCCCTCCGGCAGGAAGCCGAGATGATTGTGCTCGGCGTCTCGGAGAGTGCCGCCACAGAGCTCTCCTCGACCATCTCGCGCATCCTCAGTGGTCCAGTCGAAGTTCTCAGCACCGTCAATCAACCCGAGCTGAACGCCGGACGCGTCGACCTCATCGTCGATGCCTTTCGACAGGGATTTGCGGAGTACCCGCAGATTGAACGCTTCTTCCTCTGGCATCGACTGAGCGATGCCGTCGCGACGAACGAAGTGCTCTTCTACGACAGACCCACGGATCGGTCTGCGTCGTCAACGCCGAGTGGCGACTGGTCTGAGCTGTCCGCCTTCCATCGTGATCCCTCGATAGGTAGTGCGCTCTATCGGGAGACCATCGCCCGCATGGCGCAGCGCAATTTCGCCGCGATCGAGCAGGACACGCCGTCGGGCCACTACCTGAGTGTGATCCGCGTCTTCTGGGCCAATCCGAAGCGCGAGACACCGTTCACCATCCTCGGCTTCATGGTGAACGTCGACGAGGTGCGGGCGCGGCTGTTTGCTGATCTGCACGAACAGAAGCTGGCCTCGCTGCTGGCCGGCGCCTACGACTTGAAGCTGCAAATCCTGGACGAGACCGGACGCGAGGTCTTCGCTTCTGGCCACCCGCTGCCGAATCTGTCTGCCACCGCGAACTTCAGGCTGCAGTTCTACCCCGAAGGCATCCGCGGACGCATGGCGCCTGCTCCACCATCACCGGTATGGCGGCTGATCGTGGGTCCAGCCGCCGATCCCTCGCTCATGCTCTTCTCGGCCACGCAGGCCTATTGGCTCGCCGGACTTTCCATCGCGCTCATCGTGCTGGCTTCGGGCTTCGCGCTGCAGGGACATCGGCGCGCGAGGGAGCTCGCGCGCATGCAGTCGGAGTTCGTGGCGCACGTGTCACATCAGCTGAAGACGCCGCTGTCGCTGCTCAGCGCGGTTCTCGAAACGATCAGGCTCGAACGCGTCCGTTCGCCGCAGACGCTGGTCCGTTATCACGAGATCCTGCGTCAGCAGACCGACCGCTTGTCTGCACTGGTGGAACGCGTGCTCGAGTTCTCACGCATCGAGAGCAAACGCTCCGCCTACGAGTTCGAACGCGTCGACCTTGGTGAACTTGTGCGTGAGACCGTGGACGCCTTCGCTCGCAGTCTCGAAGCCGACGGCTTTTCCATGCACGTGAAGGTCAGCGCGCCGACGCCAACCGCGTGGGCCGACGCCGCCGCACTGGAACAGGCACTCGTCAACCTGCTCGACAACGCGGTGAAGTACTCCGGTGACGACCGCACCATTCACGTCGAGGTCAGCTCCACGTCGGCAGCGGTCACGATTGCCGTCACCGATCGTGGCATCGGCATCTCGGCTGACGAACAGCCGCACGTCTTCGACCGCTTCTATCGCGGCGCAGGTTCGAGCATGAACCGGCGCGGCTTCGGGCTCGGACTGGCCATCTGCGCCGAACTCGTCGCTGCGCACGGCGGACGCGTCCTCGTCGAGAGCGAACCCGGACACGGCAGCACGTTCACCGTCAGGCTCCCACGCGAACCACGTCGCCTGGCCAGCGTCTATACAGGGCGACGCCCCATTACGAAGGCCTCATGACGGGCAAAGTCGCGGTGAACGCTACGGCGCCGCAGCGCGTCCTCATTGTCGAGGATGAACCCGAGATGCGCGACCTGCTCGTGGACAATCTCGAGTTCGAGGGTTATCGCGTCTCGGCTGTGGGTTCTGCAGAGGAGGCGCTGCAGCGGATAGACCGCCACCCCATCGCCCTGCTGCTGCTCGATGTGATGCTGCCAGGCGCGAGCGGATTCGAGTTGTGCCGCGCTGTGCGCGCGCGGGATACGCGCATTCCAATCATCATGCTCACGGCGCGCACCGGCGAGTCTGATCGCGTGCTGGGCCTCGACCTCGGCGCCGACGACTACGTGAGCAAGCCGTTCAGCATCCGTGAACTGCTGGCGCGCGTGCGGGCGCAGCTTCGGCGCGAGGGCGCGACAGGCGCACTCGACGCCAGCGAACTGAGTGTCGGCGAACTGCGCGTCAATCTTCGCACGCGCTCCGTCACTCGCAGGAACCGCCATCTCGAACTGTCGGCGCACGAGTTCGAGCTGCTGCGCTATCTCATCGCGCATCGTGGCGAAGTGGTCAGTCGCGAGCAGCTGCTGCGCGACGTCTGGGGATACTCACAACTCGCAGTGACACGCACCGTGGACAACTACATCTTCCGACTGCGCAATCACGTCGAACCCAGGCCGCACGATCCGCGCATCATCCTCACCGTGCACGGCAGCGGCTATCGGCTCGCGATCTGACGCACGTCAGCATTTACGCAGGAGACAACTCAGAGACAAATCGGAAACACCAATTAACACCCGGGCGCGACGACCGTCAGTAACATCCGCACCCTGACGGGAGGGACGGAATGTCGAGTGGAAGCTTGCGAGATGATTGCGCACCGGTCATGCGCTCACCCGGTTGGCCGCGTCGCAGCTCGGCCGCCATCGCACCATTGCTCGTCGGACTCATCAGCGTCTGCAGCAGCGGGTGCTCGTCCAACTCCGCTGGCGAGCCCGCCGTCGCTGCGGCGGCGACCACCACAACCGACGACGCCGAGAACATCCGACTCGTCGGATACAACGACATGCAGGGTCGGTACGCGCTGCAGGTCACCACCAGGTCCGATCCCGCCAACGGCAACTGGGTGTATGTCGGCAACGTTGCGAATGCGGGCCTGACAGAGGGCCTGTTCAACCCGATCACCAAACAGCACGAGTGGAACGGCACGTCCATCCTCGAGATTTCAGATCCGGCACATCCGAAGTACGTCTGGCACATCCCGAATGACGTGAGCGCTGCGTCGCGGTCCGTCTCGGTGGTGTATGACCTCGGAGCCGAGAAGCACGACTATCTCGTGCGCAGCGTCGAAGCGCGTGATCGCCTGAAGTTTCAGGTGTTCGACATCACCTCGCGCGACTCCGATCCGTCGAAGATCGCGCTCGTGTCCGAGATCGCGGGCACACCACCCAACTCGTGCGGTGCCGGATGCGGCGGTCGGTTCATCGATGCACCCAAGCCACCCGCGGGTGCGAACTATCCGGAACCACGCGCGCACAAGGGCTGGTGGTCACAGAAATCCGGCCTGTTCTACACGAGTGCGAACGAGCCCGGTTTCCGCTCGACGCTGCTGCAGATCTGGGACCTCAACGACCCTGCGCATCCAAAGTTCGTCGGACGTGCGTGGCTGCCTGGCCAGAAGCTCGGCGAAGCCGGCTTCCAGGATCAGTACGCGCACCATCCCATCGTCGACGAACCGAACCATCGCCTGTATGCAGGGTTCCGAGACGGCAGCGGTCAGTTGGGGGCGTGGGACATCGCTGATCCCGCCAGGCCGCGTCTCGTCTGGTCGTACGATACGGCGCCGCCTGGACGAGGACCTCACACGGTCTCTCCCATCGTCTACACGACGGTACCGAACTTCACCGGCGACGCGCTGCCGCGCCGCTACGCGCTCGTCACCGATGAACTTGGCGACGAGTGCACGTCGGGCGTCAAGAGCCGAACGACGATGTTCGATATCACGTTCGAGAGCAACCCGATGCCGGTCTCGACGTTCCAGGTACCGATCGGTCACTTCTGCGATCCAGGACGCGGCAACTTCGGTCCGCACCAGCACGCCGAGACCGTCAACGGAGAACTGAACCCCTTCACCGACAAACTCGCGTGGATTGCCTACGTGAACGCCGGCGTCAGGCTCGTCGACCTCTCGGATCCCTATCACCTGACGGAGATCGGTCACTTCATTCCGAAGACGAACGTTCCCAATGCGCGGCGTCCAATCGAGCTGACCGATGTCGACATCGACCATCGCGGTCTGGTGTACGCCACAGACCGGTCGGGTCCGTCGTGCATGGCACCAGACGGCAGCGCCGTTGCCGTGCCCGGCGGTGCACCGTGTCTCGGCACTGGGCTCTTCGTGCTCCAGCACGAGACCGCTCGCAGCGCATCGACGACCAACTGACCCGTCGTCCGCCTCGCTCGTCGCCCGACGCGCCGCGCCCGCCAGATTCGTTCGACCGTCGCCGCAGCGCACTCGTATTTCCGATGCGGACGCCACTGGTCTGCAGGAAGGACATTCATGCTGACGCGATTCCTCACAGCGTGTTCCATCGCCGCCGCCCTGCCGCTCCTTGCCGCGGCGCAGCAGTCATACCCGCCGAATGGAATGGCGATTCCAACCGTGGCGCTGACAGGCGGCGGTGCCGGACCGGCCGGTCAGGAGCCAGCGCCGCGTGCGACGGACCAACCCTCGACCTGGAACATGGAGATCGTCGGTCATGACGACCTTCAGGGTCGGTCGGCGTATCAACCCATCATCGTCAATCAGGGCGGACGGCAGATCGCCTACGTCGGTCATCACGACAACCAGAAACCCATCGTGAATCCGATGACGGGGAAAGCAGAAATCAACGGCACCTCGGTCGTGGATGTCACCGACCCGGCGCACACGAAGTACCTCGCGCATATTCCCTCGGGACGCGGCGGCGCCCAGATGGTTCGCGTGTGCAGTGGCGACACGCTGCCGCACGGCGTCAAGGGCAAGTGGTATCTGCTGCGCCCGTACGGCAACTCGGCGCACGAGCTCTATGACGTCACCGATCCAGCCAAGCCGGCCAGGCTCGTCACGATCGTCGATGGTCTCAGTGGCACGCACAAGAGCTGGTGGGAGTGCGACACGGGCATCGCCTACCTCGTTGCCAACAAGCGCGACGAAGGATGGCACGGCGGCAATCACCTGAAAATCTACGACCTCAGCGATCCGTCCAGGCCGGTCTACATCCGTGACTTCGGCATGGTGGGCACACAGCCCGGCTCTGAAGGCTCCGAAGAAGGTGAAGGTATTCACGGCGCGATCTCCGCGGGCGTCGGCAAGAACCGCGTCTACATCGCGTACGGCACCGGCAACGATGGCGTCATCTCCATCGTCGATCGCAAGAAGCTGCTGACTGAGTTCAAGAACCCCGTCCGCCCGACGACCGAAGAACTGCTGTCGCCGCAGATCGGCTATCTGCACATGTCGCCCGACCAGGGCGCGCACACGACGATGCCGATCTACGGTGTGCCGATTCCCGGATTCCAGGGACACCAGGAAGGTCGCACGCGCGATCTGCTGCTCGTGACCTCGGAAGCGGCGCGCGCGGACAACTGCGGCCAGAACTTCCCGCCTGCCCAGTTGCTGCAACACCGTCCGGCGCCACATCTCGCGTGGCTGCTGGACATCAGCCACGAGGCCACACCGTGGCCACTGTCGACCTTCCGTGTGCAGGAAACACAAGGCGACTACTGCGGACGAGGGGGACGCTTCGGCGCGCACTCCTCGGCTGAATCCTTCTACGCGCCGTACTACGGCAAGCTCGCCGTGCTGGCCTGGTTCAACGCCGGCGTGCGCATCTGGGATATCCGCGATCCATTCGCGCTGCACGAGGTCGCGTACTTCGTGCCGCCCGCAAACCAGAACACCGTGCCGACCTGCGGGAACGCCGAGACGCGCGAAGGCGGCGAGTTCGGGACGGAAACCGCAACGAGCAAATGCAAGCGCGTCGGCGTGACGAACAACGTCGAGATCGACGACCGCGGGCTGATCTACGCCGCTGACCGCGCGGGTAGCGGACTGCACATCCTTCGCCTCTCGGGATACGCGAAGGAGATCGTCTCGAGCCGCGAGTCGAACTGAGGCGAGTCGCGCGACGCGCCTGGCGTCGCGCGTTCGCTGTGCCAGGAATTGCCATTTGGAACGCAGGCGGGTGTTGGAGTCACAGGAGGAGGTCTGATGACCACTACGAAGCGACGTCTGTTCATGGCGTGTCTACTCAGCGTCGTCCTTGCCGCGACAGTGGCGGCACAGGGCGGCGACGGCAGTCTCCGGGGAGTTGTGAACGACGAACAGGGCGCAGCGATGCCCGGTGTCACTGTCACCGCCACCAGCCCGCAGGCGATTGCACCAGCGGTGGCCGTATCGGACGCGTCAGGCGAATATCGGCTCACCAACCTGCCGCCGGGCACTTACACGCTCACGATGGAACTCGGAGGGTTCTCGGTCGTCAAGCGCGAAGGCATCGTGCTGCGTGCCGCGGCGAACTTCCAGGTCGATCCGGTCGTGATGCGTGTTGGCGCCCTCGAAGAGTCCATCACCGTGTCAGGCCGTTCGCCGATGGTCGAAGTCACCAACCCGACGACCACGATGAACATCGACGCGGGCTTCCAGGAGGCCTTGCCGCTGACAGAAGGAGGATTCTGGACCGACTTCCTGCAGATGACGCCCGGAGTGCTCTCGCGACCAAACAACGACGGCAGCGGCCGGCAGAACTACTACGCATCGGGCGTGGAGCACCGCGAGCATGTCACCCAGATGGACGGCTTCATGGCCGCGAACTACTGGGACATGAACGTGAACCGGACGGGCCTCAGCAGCGAAGCTATCTCGGACACCAATGTGAAGCTCGCCGGCGTCGATGCGTCGGCGCCCATGGGTTACGGGCTGGTCATCAACATGATCTCGAAGAGCGGCGGCAATACCCTGTCGGGCTCGATGGGATACACGTTGATGCCCTACGCCTGGAACGGCAACAACGCGGCTCAGAACCGCCAGGCGGGGATCGTCGGGACACCCGGCACGCGGAGAGTCGATCAGTTCGACGTGTCGCTTGGCGGACCCATTCGCAAGGACAAGATCTGGGCGTTCGGCGCCTATCGCCGCGCCTATATCGACTCCACGGTGGATCGTTCGCCTGCCGACATCCAGGCCTTCAAGGTCTTCCGTCCCGAGCTGCTCGATGCACTGCCTGCGAACGAACTGCATTCGCACCAGCCGTTCGTGAAGGTGACCGCGCGAATCACGCCGACGCACGAGCTGATCGGCATGTATCAGTACGACCGCATGCGGCAACGCTCGGTGCGTTCGAACGAGGCCGAGCGACGGACGCGGACCGACGTGGGCGGCGGCATGTATGGACTGTCACTGCAGTCGACCTACGGCCACAGCGTCACGACCAAGTTCGCGTTCGACTACAACAACAAGTCGGGTAACGACCCTTCGAGCTACGAGCAGCGGATCATCGAGTTGGGCGTGCCTCACTCGATTTTCCAGAACACCACGCTCACGCAGGGTATTCCGACCGGCGTCGGCAACATCTTCAATGAAGGCGGCTACGGCACGATGGCGATCGAGCAGTCGAACTACTCGATGCTCCGTGGCGACCTCACTTGGTACAAGAGCCTCGGAGGCACCGGCTCTCACGAGTTCCAGTCAGGGTTCCTCTACATGCCGCGGAACCACTACAAGGGCACCAACGTTGTGCTGGACCCGGGTGGTCAGATCGACGAGTCGTTGAAGTTGATCGACCCGAATAATCCAGCCGCGGGAACCATCCCCTTCGCGCGCACCTATCAGTTAGGTGATCTCAATCTGGTCAATACGGAAGGGCGTGACCGAGACCTCGGCGTCTACGTGCAGGACACGTGGCGACCGATTCAGCGTCTCACCTTGACCCTCGGCGTCAGGAGCGACTTCGTCCGTCGCTTCGACGTGCTACGCAGCTTCGAAATCGAGAAGTCGGTCGAGTTCGCGCCGCGCCTCGGTGGAGCGCTCCTTCTGGACGATAAAGCCGCAAACGTTCTTCGGGCCAGCTACGCGCGTGTCCATCGTCAGTTGATGGGCGGTCGCGACGCAGTCGCGGCATTCTCGGGCAACCCGCGCTCGTCCTCGAAGGCGGTCTACGACGTGAACAGCGATGGCATCTTCGAAACCGAGGTCCTGACACCCGCCGTGCCTGCCGCGGTCGACAGTCAGCGGTTCGATCCGGACTTTCATCAGCCCTTCGTGGACGAGTTCACGACCGGCTATCAGCGTCAGCTGCCGCTCGATATGAGTGTCGACGTGGCATGGACGCACAAGATGTTCCGCGATTCGTACGCGCAGGTCGATATCAACGGGTACTGGCCGGACGCACCTGGTCAGCCGTTCCTTGGGTTCGGAAAAGTCGACCCGCGTTCCGGCCTGATCTACAAGTTGACCAACCGCACCTGGGCACGCCAGCAGTTCAACGAAGTGATGGTCACCGTCGCCAAGAGCATGTCGCACAACTTCCAGGCGATGATGAGCATTCAGCGCCAGTGGCAGAAAGAACAGGGCGACTGGAACCCGACCGACCCGGCGCGGTTCATCCAGCCAGATGCGTTCCCGAACGACCGCACGATCTGGCGTAACCAGGATCCTGTCGATCAGAACAGTCTGGCGACGGGCAACACCCTGCGCAACACGCCGACGTGGACGCCAGGCTCGTTCCGCCTCGCAGGCACCTGGAACGCACCGAAAGGCATCGTGCTGTCATCGAGCTACACGATGGTGGGCGGTCCGTGGACGGGTCCGATCCTGACGCAGCTGGCGGCGAACGATCCGGACGTGCTGCGATACGGACCCGCGCGCTTCAACGGCACGACGCCGGTCGCCAGCGGCGGCCAGGCCAATCCGCTCGCGACACGCATCCGCTTCCTCTATCCGACACGCAGCGACGGGCAGGCCGGTCTTCCCTACGTGCACTCGGTCAACATCAAGGCTGGCTACCGCATGAAGCTCGGTGGCAAACGGCAAGTGGAAGTCGGGTTGAATCTCTTCAACGCGCTCAACGCCGGTCGCTACACCGAGTGGCATCGCTCCGGCGCCAACCTCGCGTATGACCCGACGTACTACCTGATTCAGGACAACCAGCAGACGTCGCGCTCCGCGCAATTCGACGCAACCTTCAGGTTCTGATCGAATCGGCCGGCTGCACGGCACGCAGCCGGCC
>Ga0209023_10006162_pt1 | contig 12781 bp, 13 predicted proteins | sample LakOneMetagenome_FD_187468 | JGI IMG/M metagenome (GOLD analysis project Ga0209023, IMG submission 187468) | Freshwater and sediment microbial communities from Lake Erie, Canada (SPAdes) (version 2) | ecosystem: Environmental > Aquatic > Freshwater > Lentic | place: Lake Erie, Canada... | reverse complement strand
CTGGGAGGAAACGCAAGCCGTCATTGTCATTACCCCCGCGATCAACGCGATGCGAACCCGCCCAAACATTATGCCCTGTTCTAACGCTCCATCCGCCGAGCGATACAGGGTTCGCGACGAATGATTCTCAACGAGCGACCAGCCGTTGGGAAAATCCTATGAAGCGAAGAGCTGGTTCGACGGCGCCTCTCCGGCTTTCGCCTTTGCCACCGCCTCTGTCGCGCGCAACACGCGGATCAGGTTGCGGCAGGCGATCTTTTCGAGATCGGCCTGCGTGTATCCCCGCCGCGCGAGTTCGGCGAAAAGTGCCGGATAGGCGGAGACATCGCCCAGCCCGTCGACAACGCTGTCCATCCCGTCGAAATCGCCGCCGAGCCCGATATGATCGATCCCCGCCACTTGCCGGATATGATCGATATGGTCCGCAACCTGGGCGACCGTCGCGTGCGGCCGGGGGTGCGCCGCAATCCAGTCTGCCAGCGCACCGGCCGCAGCCGCCGGATTGCCATTGTGAAGATATTTGGCGCGTGCGTCCTCGGCCGCCTTTGCCCCTTCCCATTCGCGGACTTCTTCGCTGACGAAATCGGGAAGGAAGACCTGCATCACGATTCCGCCATTCGCCTTCAGCCGCGCGAGGACCGAATCGGGCACGTTGCGAGGATGGCCGTCGATCGCCCGTGCGCCCGAATGGCTGAAGATCACAGGCGCAGCCGTCACGTCGAGCACATCCATCATCGTCTTTTCCGAGACATGGCTGATATCGACCAGCATGCCGAGCCGGTTCATTTCCTTGACGACCGCAACCCCGAACGGCGCAAGCCCGCCGCTCTTGGGCGTATCGGTGGCGCTGTCAGCCCAGGGCGTATTCTTCGAATGGGTGATCGTCATGTAGCGCGCGCCGGCGCGGTACATCTGGCGGAGAACGCCGAGCGAAGAGCCGATCGAATGCCCGCCTTCGACCCCGATGAGCGAGGCGATCCGGTGCTGCCTGAACGCGGCCTCGATATCGTCGGCGCTCTTTGCGAGCACCAGGTCCTTGGGATAGGCCGCGACCAGCCGCTCGACCACGTCGATCTGCTCGGTCACTTCGCGCACGGCCTCGGTCTCGCTCTGGCCGGTCGTTACCCAGACCGACCAGAACTGTCCGCCGACCATGCCCTTTTTCAGGCGGGCAAGATCGGTGTGCATCTTCCCGTCCTTTTGGGATGCCGTTGGCGACATGTCATGAAAGTCGAACTTCGAGAAATCATTGCCGAAGCGGGCGCGAAGCTGCTCCGGCACGTCATTGTGCCCGTCGACCACAGGCGACCGGGCGAGCGCCGCGCGCACTGTTTCCTCGGGCGTTGCCGAAGCGGCGGGACTCGCCGCCAGGAGGAAAAGGGGAAGGAAAGAACCCAATAGGAGATTCATTACTTGTCTGTGCGGATATGTTCTCATAATGTTCCTCATGTCCGATCCGGCGAATCGGGTTCTTTGAACCGTGAATATCAATAGTCCAGTCCCTCGCGGGCACGGCCAAAGTGTGGCAGGCCGCCTGCCCATTTGGCAAGGCCGTGCCGCAAATTTGCTATTGACATCAATGTTAGTATTTATACAGTGGCAAAATGCAACCGACCGTCTTTCGCCATCCCGATCGTCCGCAGCTCCGCTTCCGGCCGTTCAAGGCGCTTTCCCATTTCCGCCAGCTCCTGAAGGACAAGGAAGATACCGAACAGGTCTTCCACATCTTCGAATGCCTGCCGCGCAAGAGCTTTGTTCCCGAAGCGCGCGCCTTTGTCGAAAGCGCGCGCGGGCAGCGGCTGATGGCAAGCGAGCCCTATCTGCCGACGATCCTTGACGATCATGACACGTTGAAGAAGCTTCCCGCCGGAACGGTCGGCCGCGCTTATGTCGATTTCATGGAGCGCGAGGGGCTGTCCGCAGCGGGGCTGGTCGCCGAGGAAAAGAAGATGCGCGGCGATCGACCGAGTTATGGGGATCAGCTCGAATGGTACGGCAACCGGCTGCGCGATACGCACGACCTGCTTCATGTGCTGACCGGCTATGGCCGTGACGCGCTGGGCGAACAATGCGTGCTGGGCTTCACCTATGGGCAGAACCGCAATCCGGGGAATCTGTTCATTTCCTATCTCGGCGGGCTGGAACTGAAGCGGAAGATCAAGGCCGGAGCGCCGGTGCTTTCGGCAATCCGCGAAGGCCAGCGCCACGGCCGCGCGGCCGCGAACATCGTCAATGAAAGCATCATCGACCTGCTCGCCGAACCGATCGAGGAGGCGCGCAAGCGGCTGAACATCGGACAGCCCACCCAATATAGCCGCGCGCACGAGACTTACCGGTCGAAGGGCATCAATCCGTATAACTTCCTGGCGGCGGCCGCCTGACCTTTGTCCTCCCTAAGGCAAAGCCTTGGGAGGGGGACCGCCGCGCAGCGGTGGTGGAGGGGCCTTATGCCATCAGCTCGGGAAAGAACCCTTCATGCGCGGCGCGGAGATCGGCAAGCGAGATTCCCGCGATCCGGGTCCCGCCGGTCTTTCCGATCAGAACCGCTCCGGGGATCGTAACGCCCGACAATGTCGTGACCAGATAGCGGCCCTGGTCCTCGCCGAAGGCCTGCGCGGTATTGAGGGGACCGAGCGCGGCCCCCATGCCGCCTGCCAGACCCATCTCTGTGACGGCGACGAGCAGGCCACCATCTGAAATGTCATGAACGGCTGTCGCAATGCCGGTGCGAATGAGTTCGCGCACGCAATTCCCTGTCAGGCGTTCACCTTCGAGATCAACGGACGGCGGCGGCCCGCTCTCCAGCCCGCGGATTTCGCGCAGCCAGACCGACTGGCCAAGCGCTGAGCCTTCGCCGCCCAGCAGCCAGATTGCTTCCCCTTCCCCCTTGAACCCGATCCCCACCGCCTTCGTCCAGTCCTTCAGCAGTCCGATCCCGCCAATCGCGGGCGTCGGGAGAATGGCGCTGCCCGTTCCGTCGTCATTCTTGGTCTCGTTGTAGAGCGAGACATTCCCGCTCACGATCGGCATGTCGAGCGCCTTGCACGCCTCGGCCATGCCTTCGATGCAGCCGACGAACTGCCCCATGATCTCGGGCCGCTGGGGGTTGCCGAAATTCATGCAGTCTGTTGTGGCCAGCGGCGTCGCGCCGACGGCGGTCAGGTTGCGATAGCATTCGGCGATCGCCTGCTTGCCGCCTTCATAGGGGTCGGCATAGCAATAGCGTGGGGTGCAGTCGGTGCTGATCGCCAGCGCCTTTTGCGTCCCGTGGATACGGACGACCGCGGCATCGCCGCCGGGAGGCTGGATCGTGTCGGCGCCGACCTTGTTATCATACTGCTCCCAGATCCAGCGGCGCGAGGCGATGTCGGGGCTCGCCATGAGCTTCAGGAGATCCGCGCCGATATCGGTCGATTCGGGAATGTCGGTCAGCGGCGCTGGCGGCGGCGTCTTCACCCAGGGCCGGTCATAGGCGGGCGCATCATCGGCCAATGGCCCAAGCGGGATATCGCACACCGTCTCGCCCTTGAACTTCAGGACCATATGCCCGGTTTCGGTCACATGGCCGATCACCGCGAAATCGAGTTCCCACTTCCGGAAGATGCTTTCCGCGAAATTCTCGCGGCCGGGCTTCAGGACCATGAGCATCCGTTCCTGCGATTCGGAAAGCATCATCTCATAGGGGGTCATGCCCTCCTCGCGGCACGGCACCTTGTCCATGTCGAGTTCGATCCCGACCCCGCCCTTCGACGCCATCTCGACGCTCGAAGAGGTCAGCCCCGCAGCACCCATATCCTGGATCGCGACGATCGCGTCCGAGGCCATCAGTTCGAGGCAGGCCTCGATCAGCAGCTTCTCGGTGAACGGATCGCCGACCTGCACGGTCGGGCGCTTTTCCTCCGAGTCTTCGGAGAAATCCGCGCTCGCCATCGTTGCGCCGTGAATGCCATCGCGCCCTGTTTTCGAGCCGACATAGACGATCGGATTGCCGGGGCCGCTCGCCGCGGAATAGAAGATCTTGTCGGTGTCGGCGATGCCCACCGTCATCGCATTCACAAGAATGTTGCCGTCATAGGCCTTGTGAAAATTGACCTCCCCGCCGACCGTCGGCACGCCGACGCAATTGCCATAGCCACCGATCCCACGGACGACGCCGGAGATCAGGTGACGCATCTTGGGATGATCGGGCCGGCCGAAGCGCAGTGCATTGAGATTGGCAATCGGGCGGGCACCCATCGTGAAGACATCGCGCAATATGCCGCCCACGCCGGTCGCCGCTCCCTGATAGGGCTCGATATAGGAAGGGTGGTTGTGGCTCTCCATCTTGAAGATCGCTGCCTGCCCGTCGCCAATGTCCACCACGCCCGCATTTTCGCCGGGGCCGCAAATGACCTGCGGGCCGGTCGTCGGCAGTTTCTTGAGGTGAATGCGCGAGGATTTGTAGGAGCAATGCTCCGACCACATCACCGAAAAGATGCCAAGTTCGGTGATGTTCGGCTCGCGGCCCATTGCCGCAAGGACGCGCTGATATTCTTCAGGGGAAAGGCCGTGTTCGGCGACGATTTCGGGCGTGATCTGGGACATGCGCGCGGCCTTAGCGGCCCGCGCCGATTCCGCCTAGCCCCTAAGCCGCCTGAACGTCCGATCGCCCGCGCGCAACCCACCAGGCGATTGCCGCAGCCAGCACATAGGCGACAAGCCCGAGGATAGACTGGCTGGCGTCAAGCTCGGTCGGCTGCGGGGCGAACCAATTGAATGCCTGGAATGCCAGCAGCACCAGAAGAAGCAATTCCAGCCGCCCGGTGCGCGGTCGTGCCGCACGCGCGAAGAACCAGGCGCTGCCAAGGAGCAGAATGATCTCGAGCGGCATTTCGATCGCCGGGTAGTTCCACAGGCCCAGCCCGAATTTGGGCGGACTGCCGGCCAGTGTCAGGTCCGGACGATGGACCAGCAGGTCAAGCAGCCAGTGCGAGAGGACAACCGCCCCCGTGATCGCCCCCGCGGCGCGGCTGCGCAACCAGAACGAAACGATCAGGCCGAAAGCCACCGCCCAGCCCGCCGCACCGAGCAGGCTGTGCGTCCAGGGCATGTCATAAAGGTCCATGTTGTTCATGACTGTAATGCCGGGCGTCAGCCGCATGTTTTCGACACCGGCAAGGATAAAGCTGAAAAAGCCGAGATCGACAAGCTGTGCCGCAACGAACAAGGTGCCAAGCTTCGGCGCCTTGGGATGTGCCGCGGCTACGAATGCTGCACTATAATGTCCAACGAACATCCTGCCCTTCTCCCTTGTCGATGGGCGCTACCCCCAGAAATGCTCCCGGAACCATTTGGTTACAATATATTTCGTTCCGCCAGTCACGGGGCAGCCTTCATGCAGCGTCAGTTCGTTTGGCGCGCCCATTTCATCCATGTTGTTCCACATCACCAGCATTGCCGTGCGCGGCGAAACGCACATTCCGGCATTGGGGAAATTGGTTTCCCCGCCGCCTTCGGGCTCATTGAGGTAGATCATTGCCGTCCAGCTCCGCTGCCCGCCGCGCGGCTTTTCCTTTTGCCAATAGGCTTGGCTGGTGTGGAAATAATCATGATGCGGCTTGAATTGCTGGCCGACGCCATAACGCTGCCCCTGCAGCGTTTCGCCACAGCGCTTGTCGACGCCCATCAGGTTGCAGATGCGCCCCTCGATAATCTGGACAAGCGGATGAAACGGATCGAGATCGCCGCTGTAGCTGGTGCGGAAGCCGTCGATATGCGTGTCCTGATACAGGGTCGAGGGACGGCTGGTCGCATCGATCAGGGCAATGAGGTCGGTGCATTCCTGCGGGAGAAGGAAGCCCTGGACGATGTAGAGGTCGAGCACACCCGACGTCACGACCTCGACCCGTTCGTGCCGGATCAGCCTTTTGCGCACGCTCTTGCTGATATGGGCCAGCCGGCCCGAACCGAGATTTGCCTTTGCCGCCGCTGCACTCACTCGATCACCCGTCCCCTGACCATCACGAACCGGACCTTTTCCAGCACCCGCACATCGGTGAGCGGGTCTCCATCGACCGCAATCATATCGGCCGAATAGCCCGGCGCAATCCGCCCAACCTGATTTTCAAGGCCGAGCAGTTCGGCCGCATCGGTCGTGGCGCTGGCAAGCGCCTGGGCTGGGTTCATCCCGCCATAGGAAACAAGCTGGGCAAATTCCTCGGCATTGCGGCCATGCTCGAAAACGCCGGCATCGGTGCCGAATGCCACACGTACGCCCATGGCGCGCGCCGCTTTCAGCGCCTCGCCGACATGGCTCAGCGTTTCACGCACCTTGGCTTCAACGGTCGGCGTATAGACATTCTTGCCCAACCGTTCGCGAATGCCCGTAAAGGCCATCAGCGTCGGCACGAAGAAGCTGCCGTGTGCCTTCATTTCCCTGAGGCCCGCCGCATCGGCAAAGGTACCGTGCTCGATCGAATCGACGCCGGCACGCGCCGCCCCTTCGATCCCGCTCGCGCCATGCGCATGGGCTGCGACCTTGAGACCAAGGCCGTGGGCCGTCGAAACGATCGAGGCCATTTCCTCATCGGTGAAATGCTTTCCAAGGCCGCGGCCCTGCTGCGAAAGCACGCCGCCCGTCGCGGTGATCTTGATGACATCGGCCCCGCGCTTGGAGGCTTCGCGCACGCGTTCTGCGCACTGGACAACGCCCGTGCAGGTATTCCCTGCATCAAGCGCTGCATTCACTTCGGGGCGGAAGCCCGACACATCTCCATGCCCGCCGATGATCGAGATGGCGCTCCCCGCCGAAAGGATACGCGGGCCGGGGATAAAGCCCTTGGCCGTCCCGTCGCGCAAGGCGAAGCCGGCCAGCGGCGCGGACCCAAGGTCGCGCACGGTGGTGAAACCGGCCAGCGCCGTGATCCGGGCATTCTTCGCCCCCGTGACAACGGTCGATTCGATCGAATCGACGGCTTCATCGCGGAAATCCCCGCCCGGATCGCTCGTCAGGTGGACATGCGCATCGATCAGGCCCGGCAATACTGTCTTGGTCGAAAGGTCGATCACGCGCGTACCGGGCTCGGCCCGGGCCAGCCCGTCAGCGATCGCGGTAATCCGTCCGTCGGTAACCGTGATTGTCGATGCGCCCCGCGCTGGCTTCGATGCATCGGTGATGACGTGTCCGGCAAGCACAAGGACGGTTTCTGCCCTGGCCGGGGCAGTGAACGCCACCAGGGCGGCAAGAGCGAGGGCAGTTGTGCGCATGGTCGGATCCTCCTGTTCCGATCCGGATGGAACACGGGGCTGCCCAGCGCAAGCCGGAAAAGAAAAGGGCCCGGAAGTCTTGCGACCCCGGGCCCCCGATCTTCCGGCAGACCTCCTACCAGAAGAAATCGTAGATCACATCCACAACATAGCCCGAGCGCGTATCGACGAGCAGGACGTCATCATAATAGCGCACCCAGCGGCAACCATAGGGCGCCGCCGGCAGGCGATAGTCCCAGGGGTCGCTCAACCAGTAACGATTGCTGAAGAAAAGCGAGTCGAGATAGATTCCGATGCTGAACCGCCGATACCCATAGTTATAGCCATAAGGATTGTAATAGCGGGGCGCATGGTAGCGATCGCGGAACTGATTGCGATAACGCTGCCAGTCATAGCGCCCGTCGTTGCGCCATGTCCGGTTCCAGTCGCGATATTGCGATCCGTTATTCCAGTTGCGCCGGTCGTGGTCGCGATCGCGATCCCCTCGACGTTCCCAGCGGCCATTATCCTGGCGGTGCCAGCCGCCCTGGTTTCCGGCCCTGTCGTTGTCGCGGTCGCGATCCCAATGACGATCATCGTCACGGTCGCCATTCCAGCGGCGCTGGTCGTTTCGTTGCACGGGATACTGGCCCTGGACACCGCCCTGACGATTGTTCCAGTCACGTCCCGCGTCGCGATCGCCATCCCGCCTGCCTTCACGGCGCGGCTCATCGCGAACTTGCGGCGGGTTGGTCGTCATGACATCGTTGCGGCCCTGCCAGTGGGGATTTCCGCCCCACTGCCCCGGATTGGCCTGAGGCTGCGGCGATGCAGGCGTCTGTGGCTGGGCCTGCTGCTGTCCCCCGCGCCAATTGCCGCCGCCCCAGCGGGCCTGGCGGCCGGCATCGGGCGCAGCAGCCTGGGTCTGTTCCTGCCGGCGCTCCGCCTGCACTTCCGCCCTTCGTTCGTAACGTGCGGCGCGCGCTTCATCGACCGGTTGCGACGCGCCTTCCTGGCCACGATCGCGGCCTCCACGGCCGTTGAACTGGGCATAGGCGGGGATGGGTGCGGCCGAAGCCAGCAACAAGGCGAGGGTCAACATACGCATCGTTGGATACTCCTTGCACGAACCACTGACGTCGTGCCTGTGTGCCCTTTGTGCGACTCGCGAGATGAGCCGATGCTTAATGGCTCTGAAAGCAACCAGAAAGCTGTCAGCGCGCCGGCGGGGTCAAGGCCGGCACTGCGCGCGCCGCATCATCGGGCGCTATTCCGGGCGGCGGCGCGGCCACGATCACTTCGCGTCCCGCCGCCATTGCCGCTGCCCGCCGGAGCGCGCGGCGAATGCGCGAATAGGTGCCGCAGCGGCAGATATTGGTGATGGCGGCATCGATATCACCATCGCTGGGGTTCGGATTCGTCTTGAGGAGCACCGCCGCCGCCATGATCATGCCCGATTGGCAATAGCCGCATTGCGGCACGCCTTCTGCCGCCCAGGCCTGCTGCACCGGGTGGCTGCGATCGCGGGACAGGCCTTCGATCGTCGTCACGACCGTTCCCTCGGCCGCCGCGATCGTGATCTGGCACGATCGCACCGCACGCCCATCAATGTCGACGGTGCAGGCGCCGCAATCGCCCGAACCGCAGCCATATTTCGTACCCGTCAGGTTGGATGCATCGCGCAGCGCCCAGAGCAGCGGCGTTTCGGGGTCCATCCGGTATTCGACCGGCTGGTTGTTGACAGTGAATTTGGTCAAGATGTGCCCCCGGCCTCAGCTTCGCGCGCTATGCCATGGGCGCCGGCCACGGGCAATCCGCAGCCGCTAGAAGGCCTGCTCGAGCCGCGCGCGCAGATGGAGCGCGGGGTTGGGCTCGTTCGAAGGCCGGCCCAGCTTTTCATCGAGCCGCTGGATTCGCGCGTAGAGATCTTCGCTCGCGCCGATGAGGTGTTGGGCTTCCTCGGGAAGGCTGGCGACGGTTGCCGGTTCGCTCGGCGCCGCGGCGGCCAGCGGATTGGCCGTGCCATGTGGCGCGCGCTGCGCCAGGAGCCATGCCGTGCTGTGCATCAGCCGCGTCGTGACCTTCAGCGACTCGCACGAAAAGCTTACGCGCTGCAGTGGTGTCATATCGGCGCGCGCATCGCGCCCGAACTGGTCGAAATAGCTCCGCACTTCGTCTGCGAGCACCATCGCTTCGAGATAGAGCGAGTCGATAAGCTTTTCGGTCAGGCCGTTGGCTGCAGTCATGTCGGTCTCACTGAATTCACACACATTGCAACCATGCCATATCCGGCCGGCCCAGGGAATTGCGATTGAAGGTAAATGCCGCCTGCAGCATCCTCCGGGAATCAGGCGATAATATCAGGCACGAGCCGGCTTTCGAGCAGCTGGATTTCGTCCTTGATGCGCAGCTTGCGCCGCTTCATCCGCGCAACTTGCAGCTGGTCGACGCTACCTGCCTCCAGCAGGGCCATGATGGCGGTATCAAGATCGCGATGTTCCTCTCGCAGCAGGCCGAGCCGCTGTCCTATCTCCTGCGTTTCGAATATTTCCGCCACCGGACCGATCCCGCTTTGCCGATTCCCGTCTTCAATTGGTCGCATTCACCATAATGAATGCGAGACAGGCAAGACTTTTAGTGATTTACTCGGGCAGCAGCCACCAATGGAGAGTCGCTGATGGAAGCCAGCCTTGCTCACAGCCTTCAAGCCAGACATGCCGGTCTCGATCGCCTTATCGAAGAAGAGACCCGCCGCCCCGCCCCGGACGCCGCGCGGATCGCCCAGCTCAAGAAAGAGAAACTCAAGATCAAGGATGCGCTCTTGCTCCACTAGGAGCCAGGCGCAGATATTTCTCGGCAGCGACTCAGCCGTCGAGGATCGATTCGATCGCCTCGGTGACATGCGCGATATCAGCCATGCCGTCGACGCGTCGAACGAGGCCGCGCGCTTCATAGATTGGCAGGATCGGCGCCGTCTTGGCGCGATATTCGGCCATGCGCGTGCGGACGGTTTCTTCATTGTCGTCCGGGCGCCGTTTGAACTCGGTTGACCCGCAGACATCGCAGACGCCTGCGACCTTGGGCTGCTTGAACTTGTCGTGATAACCCTCGTTGCACTTGGCACAAGTGTAGCGTCCGGTGATCCGTTCGACGAGCGCGTCTTCATCGACGTCGAGTTCGATGACATGATCGAGCGTGCGCTTGCGGTCGCCCAGGATCGCGTCGAGCGCCGCCGCTTGCGCCGCGGTGCGTGGATAGCCGTCAAAGATCACACCGGTTTCGGGCTTCAGTGCGTCAAGGGCTTCACCGATGATGCCGGACACGATTTCGTCCGACACCAGCTCGCCCGCTTCCATCACCGCCTTGGCCTTGAGCCCGGTGGGCGTGCCAGCCTTGACGGCGGCGCGCAGCATGTCTCCAGTCGAAAGCTGGACCATCCCGCGCTCATCGACGAGGCGGCTCGCCTGCGTGCCTTTTCCGGCGCCGGGCGGGCCCAGCAGAATGATGTTCATGAGTCTCGACCCCCCAAAACCGTATGGCGTTAGCGGCGCAGGCCACTCTTCAGCTTAGACTTCTTGATCAGGTCACCATATTGGTGCGCGAGCAAGTGGCTCTGTATCTGCGTCACGGTGTCGATCGTGACATTGACCACGATCAAGAGGCTTGTGCCACCCAGATAGAAGGGGATGCCCAGCGCCGTGACCAGATATTCGGGCACGAGGCAGATGAAGGTCAGATAGGCCGCACCCAGAACGGTGATCCGCGTCAGGACATAATCGAGATAGATCTCGGTATTTTTGCCCGGACGGATACCGGGGATGAACCCGCCATAGCGCTTCAGGTTGTCCGCCGTTTCTTCCGGGTTGAAGACGACTGCCGTGTAGAAGAAGCAGAAGAAGATGATGCCGGCCGCGTAAAGCGCCATGAACAGCGGCGAACCGTGCTGGAGGTTCGTCGTGATCGCGAGGACGATATCGCCCCAGGTGCTTTCGCCCGCGACGCGATTACCCGCGAACTGCACCAGCGTTAGCGGCATCAGCAGCAGCGAGGAGGCAAAGATCGGCGGGATCACGTTCGCGGTATTGATCTTCAGCGGCAGGAAAGACTTGTCCGACTGCATCATGCCGCGCGCGGTCTGGCGCTTGGGATACTGGATCAGCACCCGGCGCTGCGCGCGTTCCATGAAGCAGATAAAGGCAATCAGGCCCACGACCAGAATAAGGATGCCGAAGATGAGAAGCGGAGACATGGTTCCGGTCCGCCCGCCTTCGAAGACGTTGACGAGCGCGCGCGGCAATTGTGAGACGATCCCCGCCATGACGATCAGCGAAATGCCGTTGCCGATGCCGCGGCTGGTAATCTGTTCGCCCAGCCACATCAGGAACATCGTCCCGCCGAGGAGCGCGGTAACGGCGGCCACGCGGAAAAGGATGCCGGGCTCAACCACCGCAGAATGACCGGTGGACGCGCCCCAGCTTTCCAGCCCGACCGCAATGAAATAGCCCTGGATTATCGTCAGCACGACCGTCCCATAGCGGGTATACTGGTTGAGCTTCTTGCGCCCGCTTTCGCCTTCCTTCTTGAGGGCGCCGAGCGCCGGAGAGAGCGAGGTCGCCAACTGCACCACGATCGAGGAGGTGATGTAAGGCATGACGCCCAAGGCGATCAGGCTCATCCGCTGGAGCGCGCCACCCGAGAACATGTTGAAAAAGTCCAGAACGCCGCCTTTGGTCGTATCGAACTGCGCCTGGAGCGCTATCGGATCGATGCCGGGCAGCGGCACATGGCTCAAGAGGCGGAAGACAACCAACGCCCCGAGCGTGAACCAGATCCGCTTCTTGAGTTCGGTTGCCTGCGCGAAATTGTTGAGGCTGAGGCTCGCGGCCATCTGGTCAGCGGAGGTTGCCATAAAACTGGTTGGACCCTTGAATGAAAAGGCGGCAACAGGACCCGATCAGTCCCGCGCCGCCCCTATATAGTGCCTGATCCGCGCATGGAAAGGCGCGGGCGTTCGCTTCAGCCCTTTTTCGCGGCGATCTTGGCCGCGCGGACCTGACCCTTCTTGGCCGCTGCCTTTTCGGCTGCAGGCACGACGACGATCACGTCAACCGAACCGCCCGCCTTTTCGATCGCGGCCTTGGCACCTGCCGAGACGCCCGCGACGTTGAACTTCAGCTTGGCAGAGAATTCGCCCTTGCCGAGGACGCGCACGCCGTCCTTGCCGCCACGGGCAAGGCCTGCCGCCTTCAGCGCGGCATGATCGATCACGGCCTTGGTATCGAGCTTCTTGGCGTCGACCAGTTTCTGGATCGCGCCGAGGTTCACCTCGGCATAATCCTTGGCGAAGATGTTGTTGAAGCCGCGCTTCGGCAGCCGCATGTGGAGCGGCATCTGCCCGCCCTCAAAGCCGGCGATCGAGACGCCCGAGCGGCTCGTCTGGCCCTTCTGGCCACGTCCCGAAGTCTTGCCCTTGCCCGAGCCAATGCCCCGGCCCACGCGCATGCGACCCTTGCGGGCGCCATCGTTGTCGCGGATTTCATTCAGTTTCATGTCTTGC
>Ga0209023_10006161_pt1 | contig 12783 bp, 8 predicted proteins | sample LakOneMetagenome_FD_187468 | JGI IMG/M metagenome (GOLD analysis project Ga0209023, IMG submission 187468) | Freshwater and sediment microbial communities from Lake Erie, Canada (SPAdes) (version 2) | ecosystem: Environmental > Aquatic > Freshwater > Lentic | place: Lake Erie, Canada | collected... | reverse complement strand
GCTGCTCAACCTCCCTGGGCCCCAGCAGCACAAGCTCCCCGGAGGCATACGGGACCAGGTTGAGAAGGCGCCGGCGCGCGTTGAGCTGCAGGAGGCCGGCGGAACGTTCCCGCGCTTCGCGCTGCTGGCCGTGATCGCCGTCGGCACCCTCGGCGCACTGGGACTCCTCGGGTACATCGCCGTCAGGTTGCTGCTCGCCTCGCTGCTCACGCTGCTGCTGCTCTTGCTCGCGCCGGCGATGCTGCTCGCGCCCGCGTTCGGTGACAGCGGCCGCCAGACGTTCCTGGCGTGGATCAAGCGGCTGATCGGCGCGATCGCCGCCAAGCTCCTGTACGCCGTGTTCCTGGCGATCGTGCTCGCCTCCGCCCAAGCGCTTGCGAGTGTGGGGATCGGCTGGTTTGGCACGTGGCTGCTGTTGGCCGCGTTCTGGTGGGGCGTCCTCTTGAAGCGTGACGAGCTGATCGGGTTCGCCTCAGCCGGGCTGCCCCACCACCAGGAAGGCTCCGTCCGTGGGACGCTCGCGCAGGGCTACTACGCCTGGCAGCTCGGTCGTGGTGCCGCCGCCCTAGTTACCGGCGCGGCCGCAGGCCCGGTCGCGCTCGCCGCCGCCGCACGTGCGCGCAGCGGGGAGCAGCGGACAGCGCGGACGGCGGCGATCAGCGGACTGGCGCGCGAGCACCTCGACCACGCCGCGACCCAGGCGATCGGCGCTGAGCAGCAGACCGCCGGCGCACTGATCGCCGGGCGCCCCGGCGCAGAGCGCGACCTGCGGTCGATCAACCGGCACCTGCAACGCCACGACGACGCGGTCGTCACAGCACGCGCGACCGGCGGCGCACCGCCGAAGCCGACGGCCCAGCAGCAACAGCTGATCGCCCACCGCGAACGCCTCCAAGCGGTCCTCGAGGACCCCGCTATGCACGCAGCCGAGGAGATCACCCGTCACGCGCAGCGCAACCGCGCGCAGAGCGGTTCACCGATCACCGCCCGTGACCTGGCCGCCCAGCAGGACACCCGCCGCCGCGAGCACCAGACCCTCCCACCGGATCATGAGCGTCACCTGCGCGCGGCCGGCGTGGACCCGCACGAGTACCGGACCGCTCCGGCCGAGCGCCAAGCGCAGCTCGCTGGGCAGGTGGAACAGCACTTGCGGCGCGAGCGCGCGCTCCTCGACGCGTCCGCCCCACCGTCGGGCACCCGATCGGGCGCGAGTGTCGAGCAGGCTGTCGCGCACCTGCGCTCCGACGAACTAGACGCCCGCACGCGCGCCGAGCGTCAACGCCTGCGCGACGAGCGCCGCCGCCAACGAGGCCGCACCGGCATCTACCGCTAACGATGCGCGCGCGATCAGCCATCACCGCGAGACCGGCGCTGCTCGCCACGGCCGCGACGCTCGCCGGCTGCGGCATGCTGCTGCTGCTCGTTGCCGGGTGGGCGATGCACTTCACCGCCAGCGCCCAGGAAAGCTGCGCCCCCACCACCGGAACGCTCGCCACCGGCCGCGTCCCCGCCGCGCTCGTCCCGCTGTTCGCGCAGGCTGGCGCCCGCTACCAGCTCGGCGCCAACGGTCCGGCGATCCTGGCCGGGCTGACGAAGGTCGAGTCGGACTTCGGTCGCGACCTCTCCACCTCGTCGGCAGGCGCGGTCGGCTGGACGCAATTCCTCCCCGAAACCTGGAGGCAATACGGCGTCGATGCCAACGGCGACGGACGCGCTGACCCGGGCACCGCCGCGGACGCGATCTTCGCCGCCGCCAACTACCTGCGCGCCTCCGGCGCCCCCCGTGACTGGCGCCGCGCGCTCTTCGCCTACAACCACGCCGACTGGTACGTCGACAAGGTCCTGCGCACCGCCCAGCAGCTCACCGGCACCGCCGGCACGCTCAACGCCGACAGCACCCAGACCGACGGATGCATGGCAATCAGTGCGCCCGCGCTCACCGGCGGTGTTCAGCGCGTCGTCGGGGGCGGCCGCATCGTGCAGATCCCTGGCCAGCCCGGCGAGCTGATCGACGAACGGGTCCTGCCCGACCTGCTGTGGATCATCCAGACCTTCCACGCCCAGATCACCGACGGCTACGCCCCCACCGGACACGCTGCCGACGGCGAGCACCCGCTCGGCCTCGCCGTGGACTTGGTTCCCGGCCCGGGCGGCTCGTGGGATGACATCGACCGCCTCGCCCAGCTCGCCGAACCCGCGCAGAACCGGCCCCGCGCGCCGTGGCGGTGGGTCGGCTACAACGGCGATGCCAATCACGGCCGCGGCAACCACCTGCACCTTTCCTGGCAACACGGGCGCGGCCAACCCGGCAATAAGCCGCCCGCAGCCTGGGTCCTAACCCTCGCCACGCGGAGCAGCGGATGAGCCAGCCGCCCGACCCTGAGCCGCGTGGGCCGCAGCTTGACGGCGCCGACCTGCTCCCGCTGCTCGCGGTCGCAGCAGCGCTCACGCTGATCGCGCTCCTGATGCCGACGACTGCCACGCTCGCCGGCTCCGGCACGTTGCCTGCCGCGCGGCCCGGTGAGCTGATCGCTGGCACGGTTCGCCTGGCCGCCCAGCAGCGCTGGGCCGACCCCGCGAGCGCCTACAGCGCCCAAGCGGCCCGGCAGATGCCCGAAGCCGACGTCTGGTGGCTCGCGGCCGGCGGCGCCGTGCTCGCGATCCTCGCGACCGCCGGACTCACATGGCGGCGACTGGAGCCCGCGATGGCCCGTGAGCGCCTCGGCCGTCGCCCCTACGACCCACGCGGATCACGCCCACGCGCGTGGGCGCGCCCACGAGACCTACGCCAGCTCACCAGCCGGCGCAAGACACGCGGCGGATTCAGCCTCGGCAAGATCGACCGGCGCAAGCTGCGCACCGACCCCGAAGCGCACGTCGCGCTGATCGCCCCCACCCGAGCCGGCAAGACCACCCGCTTCGTGATCCCCTGGCTACTCGAGCACAACGGCCCAGCAATCGTCACCAGCACCAAACGCGACGTCCTCGACGTCACCCGCCGATGGCGCAGCCATCTCGGGCAAGTGTGGGTCTACGACCCATTCCACCACGACACCTGCACCTGGGATCCACTCGACGGCTGCACCGACTGGTCAGGAGCGTTGCGCCAAGCGACCTGGCTCGCCGACGCCACCCAGCAAGGCAACTCAGAAATCGCCTCCTACTGGCGCGGCGAAGCCGCCAAACTCCTCGCACCACTGCTCCACGCCGCCGCGCTCGACCAGCAGCCGATAAGCGTCGTGCTCGGCTGGCTCGACACCCAAGAGCTCGAACAGCCCGGCGAGCTGCTCGCAGGCGCGCACGCCGTCGCGGGCTTGAAGCAGCTCTCCGCCACCGCCGGCCTCGACGACCGCAACCGCGGCACCACATACATGAGCGCCGCCTCGGTCCTCGCCGCCTACCGCTACCCGGAGCTGAACAACACGCGCGAGTCGATCCTGACCACGAGCGCATTCCTTGACGGGCGCGCCAACACGCTCTACCTCGTCGCCGCCGACCGCCATCAACAGCTCCTCACGCCCCTCATCGCCACCGTCCTCTCAGCGCTGCTCCACGAGACCGCCGAACGCGCCACCGCGTCCGGTGCGCTGTCACCGACGCTGCGCGTCCTCATGGACGAAGCGGCGAACATCGTCCCGCTGCGCGACCTCCCCCGCCACCTCTCACAAGCCGCCGGACACGGCATCCGCATCGCCACCGTCTGGCAAACCATCGCCCAACTCCAAGAGCGCTACCGCACCGCCGCCGACACCATCCTCGCCAACAGCACCACCAAGATCTTCATGGGACCGGTAGCTGACACGGCAACCCAGCAGCTCTTGAGGAACGCGAATGACGCGCGATCAGCCGACCCGTGGAATGACCGGCCAGGGCACGACCTCACGACCGCAGCCGTGAGGCAACTCGCACGCGACCGAGCGCTCCTATTCACAGGCAGCAGCCCGGCCACCGTGATCGAGACCCGGGCCTGGTGGAGGAGGCGTGCCCTGCGGCGCCGGGCGCGGATGCATCGACGACCTTGCGTCGCGCCTCCGGCAAGCTAGATTCGTGTCCGCGACCCGCAACTGAGAGAAGGGCGACGATGGCCGAGGGCGACATTCACACCGTCAAGCGTGACGACCGCTGGGTCAACGAGGTCGAGGGCGGCAAGCGGGCATCGAACTCGGCGGCCACCAAGGCTGAAGCGCAGGCCCGTGGTCGGGAGATGGCGATCGACCGTGGCGTCGAGCACCTCATTCACAAGCGGAACGGTCAGATCGGTGAGCGCAACACCTATCCGCGAAGCCGCGACCCCCGCAGCACGAAGGGGTAGCGACCCAGACGCGTTAGCGCTCGGGGAGCGTTCGCGGCGATCCGCGGAGTTTGCGTGTCCTCAGCACGCCCTTTGCTGCGGCTCGGCATCCGCGCTCGTCGGTACCGTCGGCCCACCCACTGCATTCAGCACGTCCTCCGGGCAGGGCACCTCGAGGTACGATCGCCGCACCAGCTCAGGTCGGACTCAGGCAGCCCACGTGGATGCTGACTTTGCAGTTGCGGGCAGCAAGCACGTGGCGCATGCCCCACGCGTTATTCGATTTGCCGTGGCGGTGAATCTCGGTTCGCTGGTCACTCCGCCTTCCGCGAGGGCCGCGTGAGTGCGGCGGAGGACGGTGCGCCGGGTCAGCCCCATGAGGCCGCGGGCGCCGAGCGCCGTGCAGCTCAGCGCGGCTAGAGCCTGTCCGAAGCGCACCCCGTCATCAACGGCATTTTCCGCGAGTACTCCTGAGCGCACGGCGGTGGCGATCAATCCGGCGGTGGTCCAGTCGCCGGCGCCTCCTGTATCGACGGCCAGAGTGGCCAGGGCCGGGTAGCGGCGGGTCCGGCCCGTACCGGGCCGGACCTCGAGACCTTCGGCTCCGTGCGTGACGATCCGCAGCTGGCCTTGGCGCGGCTTGACGCCGATGTCGTCGAGCCCGCCCACGGAGCGGTCGTCGCTGTGCTTGACGACGTGCGCAACCACGACGGCGCGGCGCAGGAGCTCCGCGTTGGCCGGGACCGACGGTTCGAACACGATCACGCTGCCGGCCTGGGCGTACTGCTCTGCCAGGTGCAACGTCGCTGCGTTAGCGCGGTCGAAGAAATACACGTCCGGGCGCGGGTTGTCGTGCGCGCAGATCCGCGCCTGGTCCACGGTCAGCGGACGGCTGCGAGGAAGCGCGCGACCGCAGGTGGGGCACCTGTACGCGAAGAAGTGCCCTCCGGGACGGATGTGATGGACGACACGCGGGGTCGACATCCCAGTTGGCCGGTGGATTTGGGCGACGTCGACGCCGACGCTGCGGAGGTCGTCAATGAGGATCTGGCCGGCGTTGTCGTCACCGGTCTGACCGGCCAGCGTGGCTTTCCAGCCGAGGTAGGCGAGGATCGCCGCGACGTTGGCGGCTGTGCCGCCGGCCTGGTGGACGATTGCGTCGTCGTGCGTGATGACGTCCAGCGGCATGTAGCCGGCCGTCACGATCGAACGGGCCCTCATCGGTATGGCTCCCCGGTCAGCCACAGGTCAAAGATCTCGTCGTGCTCACGTAGGTCATCGGCGTGATCGTGCAGACCGTAGGTCCCTGGGCTGACGTGCTGGATCTCGAGGCCGTACTCATAAGCAGTGAGCAGTACGCCGACGGATAGCAGCTTGGACGAATGTGAGGAGAGAACCATGGAGACAGGACCCAGCGGGCTCAAGGACTGACAGTACCGATCGTGCAGGCGGCCGAGCGTGCGGTAAAGGTCGAAGGGGTTGCGTTCAGCGCCGTGGATCACGTTTCGGGGCTCAAGCTGAATGTCTTCGAACAGAAGTTGGCGATGCTCCAGGATGATGCGGTCGCCGCGACGGGGGTCGCGCGCAGGCCAGGGAAGGACCGGGCAGACCTCGTCGGGGTTGAGTTCGTTGTGGAGACGCTCCACTCGTGCGACGGCTCCTTCGCCGAGTACCGGGACCCAGATCGTTGTAGTCGGTTTCCCGGCGCCGACGCGCGCGAACCCACCGATCGGTGCCATGGGCCTGGTTCCTTCTTCCAGGATGCTCTCGTCCGCCTCTGGGTTCTCGCACACAGCCACGTGCAGGTCTCCGTCCCAGTGGTGCGCGTCGCCGGCTGGCGCGTGGGCGCGCTCGAGGATGCCGCGGATGAGCGGGAAGAAGACAGACCTCGGCATTGCCGAGATCTCCACTATGACCTCGCTGTAGCGCTCAAGCAGTTCGCTGCGCTGAAAGCCATGGCTGATCAAGCGGCCCAGGGCACCTGGGTCATTGAAGTCTGGAAGCGCTTGCTCGAACAGCTCGCCTCCTGTCGCCGAGAGCAGCTCCTGAATACGTGCGCGGTTGGCGGCGGCCAGGGGCCGAACGTCGAGATTGGTGGCGTCGTCGGGCAGGTCGATCAGGACCCCATCGACGCGACGATCGGTCGTGTTCGCCAGCCGATCAAGGACGACCGTCGCGCGCGGATCGAAGCCGGATCCGACGACGATCAGGATCGGCGTGTCGGTGGGCCGCGACCAGACCTCGTCGAAGGCCTCCTCCGACACGAGTAGCGGGTGGTCCCAGTGGGTCATACGAGGTTCAGCGTTTCCTGCACGCCGGCCTCGGTGACGTCGTCGACGTCATCGAGCATCCAGCGGCACATCTCCTCAAGCGGTCGCTCACGGAATCCGCCGTAGCCCAGCGGCAGCCCGTAGCGCACGCACGTCAGCCGGTTGAGGTAGAGCACCATCCACAGGTTGTTCTTCACGGAGCGGTTGGTGTGCGCGCGGAGCAGGTTGTGTCCGATCGCTCCGCCGAGTGCCTCGAAGAGTTGCTGGGCGCCCGGAGTCCGTTCTCGGACGCTGGGGTCGAGCAGGCGCTTGCGGTCGTCCATACTCAGTGCGGTACCAGTGACGCCCGGGGCGTACGGCGCCTTCGGTCTATAGGTCTCGGCGCGGCAGAGCTTTGCGATGTGACGCAGGAGCTGCTGGATACCTCGACCGCCAACGCGGCGGGCGGGGATGTCCTGCCAGAACTGTTCGCTTGCGGCGGTCAGTGCGGCGTCCTGGCGGGCGCGCGAGAGCTCGGCGCCGCGGCGCAGGGTGATGCCGACCAACATCTCATCGAAGACATCGGCGCACAGGGTGAGATATTGCTCGATGTTCTCGGCCGAGAGCTTGCTGAGTCTCTCCGAGCCGAAGTAGAAGGGCAACCCGAACTCGCGGCGCAGGAAGAGATCGGCGGCTTCGCGGATCGACGATCCGCTCCGGGACTTGCGCTCGTCTTCGCTGAGCTCGACCTCGAAGAGACCGAGCTCGGGGCGCTCGACATCACGCGCGATGACGATTTCCAGCTCGCGCCAGCGCTGAGCGGCCTCCACTCCCCGTAGCTTGTCTGCTCCCGCAAACCAGGCGCGGTAGCGTGCGCTCCGGTCGTCATCGAAGTGGCCGAGTCGCTCGCGGATCGTCGCCACGGCCAGCTCGGCACGCTCCGCCAGAACAGGACCGTCGTCATCCACGTCGAGCAGCTCTACGAAGTTGCGGTCCTCGCCGTCGTACTGAGCCAACGGACGGGAGGCGCGACGGCCGGCGATGTCAGCGAGCAGCTTTGCGAACTGGCGGGTCTTGCCACCTCGACGGGTCACGGTGCCCATGCGCTGCGCTTCGCGCTCGAGGTCGACCGGTACGTGGTTGCGCCACGGCTCCCCGTCGCCAACGAGCTCCTCGGCCTCCATCGCCGAATAGCGCTCGGTGTACCAGCGCGCCAGTTGCAACTCGCGATCGTGGAGCGCGTCCAGCAGCATGGTGCGCTGACTTGACGCCAGCTCGTGGCCGTCGTCGAGCAGCAGCAGAGGGCGCAAAGCGCTCGGCTCGCCGTTGACGCACATGGTGGCGCCGCTCAGCGCGCGCAGGCTGTAAAGCGCGGCGTGCCCGTCCGCCGGGTCATCGCGCGGCAGAACCGCGTCAAGGCGGTCGAGGACGTCCTCCTCGGTGCGAACCGCCCACGCTCGCAGGCCCTCAACGGTCGAACCGCCGACGCGCTCCAGCGCCGCCGCCCCGCTCGCGTGAGCCTCCACCGAGACCGCGGCCGCCGCTGAGCCTTCGTCAACACTGACGAGGTGTGTAACGCCTTCGCAGAACGCTCCGACGATGCGCGCATCCAACAAGCGAAGAAAGGTGCGGCGACCGGCGGCGTCCGTGGGCTCAAGGTCAACGATCGCACGGAAGTCTCGGCCAAGCGGAACGCGGAAGCCGAGCACTGCTGGCACATCGTGCTCGTCGATCACCCCCATGCTCCTGAGTCGTTCGCGCAGTTCCTCGTGCGGATGTCGACGGCCATCCAGAACGCCTAGCGTTTCTGCACTCACCGCGCGTAGCAGCGAGGTCTTCCCCGCCCCGGGGGCGCTGCGGATGAGGACCAGGCGGTCCCAGAGCTCGTCGGGCAGCAGGTCCAACGCATCGGCCCCAAAGGACCGGAGGTAGCGGTCAAGCCCTTGGTGGGCGACCTGTTCGGAGGTCCGCGCGCGGAACGGATTGACGTAGGACCTCATGGGCGATCCCGATGATGACGCTCGTATCGCGGGAACAGCGCCAGGCGGTTGAGACTGCCTGCTTCGCCGGTGGTGTCGGCCCACAGCAACGAGATCGAGTTGTTGGGCGTGTTGTGCGAGAGCACCAGCGGGAGCGCGCAGTCTGCGTAGCCCAGCGGGGCACTGCCCTTGTGCTCGTCGGTCAGCACGTCGTCGTAGAACCGCACCGCGAGGTCGGCCATTTCCGGATCGGTCTCGTCAACGCGCACGCTGTTGGGCAGTGTCTGCACGACGCGGAGTTCCCACGGCGGCAGGTCGCTGGATGCGATCGTCGCCGCAAGATGCTCTTGGGCCTGCTGACTGGCAACGTAGAGGATCACCGTCACGTCGACATCGTCGGCTAGCAGCCCCGCTCCGCGCATCCGGTTCACCGCATCATGGAGCTTGAACAGCTTGCCCTTCCACTCGCCATCGCTCGTGCGCAGCAGCGTCCGGCCGCTGCCCGCGAAATCGTCGACCAAGAACACGTGGCCAAAGGTCGCCGGCGCCTGACTGTCCTGCTGCTGCAATGCCTCGGCGAGCTTGGTCGTCATCGGCTCAATCAGGTCGTTTGGCGGCTCGCTGCTCTGCAGGAACTGCTCGTGCGAGAGAAATGGAGCCGACCGGCGCAGGCGGTCAAGGCGAGCGCCATCAGAGGCACCCAACACGAGCGAGCGTCGACGGAGCGAGGCGAACTCAGGTTGCGCGACGAGCTCATGCACCCGGAAGGGCGAGACGCCAGTCGACTGCGCGACGCGGCGCAGCAGAACGGCCTCCATGTGGTCTGGGTAGACGAGCTCGATGAGATGGGTCATCTCCGCGTCGGACAGAAAGACCATGCGGTCCAACACGAAGTCCAGCGCGGTCGCTCGATCGATGTCGCTGTCGAACTGGTCCAGCCAGGCGGCCAAGCTCTCGAAGAACTTGACGCCGGGCCGGAAGTTGCCGTACTCGTCCCACTTGTGGGTGGCCATCGCCTCCAGGCGCCGGACCTTCTCGGCGAACGCCGCGCGGTCCCAGCCCATCAGCGCACCGAGGAGTTCTTCGGCCAACTCGGACTTCATGGCGTCGCCCGAATGGTGAACGCGAGTCCCGCCTTCAAAGGTCGCAAGGCACGCAAGTGGCGCGTCAGCAGGTCCGGGCCGCTCTGCTGTCCGTCTCCGAGGTACCAGCAGCGCGTCGGGTCCGCTGAACAGCGGTCGACGGTCACGGAGAACAGGGCGTGAGCCAGCAGAGCGTGGTCGTTGCCGCCGATCTGGCCCTGATCGCCGACTGCGAGCACTGCCCCTCCGCAGACGTCGCCCACAGCGTCCAGTACCGCGGTCTTGCACGTCTCGGGCCGGATGACGTCGACGCTGTGTCCCGAAGCGACGACCTGCGCGTCAACCCCGGCGCTGGCGAGTTGCTCGCGCACGACCTCAGGCAGGTACCCGTGATGGACGCCGCCGCGAACGACCTCGACGGTGACCTGCGCGCCGCGCTCCTCAATCTGAAGGCGATCGATCAGCGGCAGCGCCGCCAGCGCTGCGGTCACCGCGCCGCTCCACGCGGTCGGAGCCCGAAGGTCTGGAAGGGGCTCGTCGAGACGCACGAGTATCGCTCCGTTGTAGAGCCCCACCAGAACCTTGTCCCAGAGTGGCTGTGGAAGCCAGCGGCGTAGATCACGGTGCAGTGATTGCCCGCGCCCACTCGCAAACCCGAGCAGCGCGCCATGCTGCAGCAGCCGGAGCAACCCTTCTCGCACCGGCGTGGCGGGAAGCATGTAGCGTCGTGATGTGAAGCAGACGGTCCCGTCGTAGTCCAAAACGACGCCACGAAAGCGCTGCGCCAGCAGCTGTTCCTGCCAGTGCTGGTGCGCTGCTTGGTAGATCCCGCGCACCTCGTCGCTGTCGCCGGCTCCGAGCGCTAGGAGCTTGCGCTCGACGCCGCCCGCGAGGTGCTCGGGCAGCCGTCGGCCGAGCGGCAGCCGGTATAGCTGGCGGCCGAACACCGGCACGTTGGGCCGCCCGACGTCAAGTCCTACGCGCTCGCCCTCCTCGCCTGCAAGGCGCATCGAGCGCAGCAACAATCCGATGAGCGCTTCGGGCCACGGGCCCTCGTGGTGCCACCGGCGAACGTCGGCGTTGGTGGGCAGCGCAGCGGTCGTACCCGATGCAAGCTCGTCCGATGCGGGGTCGCTGAGCGCGATCACGGTCACCTCGTCCAGCCGGCGCGCGAAGCCGGTGTGACGCCCGTGGGCGAAGTTGCGGTAGTCGGCGACCTGTACCGCGGCCAGACCGGATTCCACGAGCCGCACCTCGAGGTCAGTGGCGACCGCCGCCAACGCCGGAGACGTCAAGACGAGCACCTCACCCCGTAGCTCGGCTTCGTCGTCCGCGTCCCCGGACAACGATGCCGGGAGCGGCGGGTCATCGAGGTAGGCGCGCAACAGCGCGACTGTCATCTGTAACACGCTGCCGGTCGCCAAGAAGCCATCGGGCTGGTCGAGCGCGGGAAGCTGCACGATGCTCGTGTCCGCACCCGCGCGTGTCTGCAGATCACCCGGTTCGCGGTGCGTCAGCACCAGCGCCGGACGAAACCTCGCTCGGCGAAAGTCCGCCAGCACCCGCTGAGCATCGGGGTGCTTCCCACTGGAGGAGAACAACAGCGCTCCGCGCTCGGCGAGCTGCGGCAGGTCTACCAGCTCGAGGGCGGTACATGGTCGCGCGGGCTGCCGGAAGGTCCACTCGTGAAGTCGCGCTGCGAGAATCGCGAGAACCATCGTTCCACCGGAACCCGCGAACGCTGCTGGGCCGCGTCCGAGATCCGCCAGCGCGTCGCGCAAAGGCCCGATGTCCGCCCGTAGAGTCGCGGCATAAGCTCCGGGGAGCGCTCGAAGCTCGTCCGCGTACGGGGGTTTCACCGAGGAGAGGATGCCTCCAGAGGAGGACGGATCGCTGATGCGTTCGCGGGCACGTCAACGATCCATGCCAAGGCCAGGCGCGCGTCCGCCGCTGAGTGCTCGCAGGCCTGCGAGCAGCCCGGCGAGTTCGTCGTCGCCATCCGGCGCGGCGGGCCCGGGACTGTGAACGGTCGGGGTCGTTCGCGCCGGGTGAGCGCGCTGGCGGCCGTGGTCGATCGCCAGGTTCTTGTGGCGTCGATTGCCGAGGATCTCGCGCAGGCGTTCGTCGATCGGGTCCGGTTCCGGTTCGAGGCCTGGGAGGGGTTGTGCTTCTTGGGCGTGGGCGTGGACGTAGAAGTGGGCTTCGTGGCGGTGGCGAGTGAGGGCCGTGTACCCCCATTCGCGGTAGAGGTCTTCAGTGCCCAAGACGTGCGCGTAGTCAACGCTCGCGCCTTGCAGCGCGTGTGCGGTGGTGGCGTAGGCGTGGTCGAGGTGCCCTGCGTCGAGGTAGGCGGCGTCGAGCGTCGTCGGCTCGCCCGCGTCGGGCTGGATTGTGAGCGAGCGGCGCTCGAGGTCGACGCTGACGATGCTGGCGCGGGTTCCGTTGGTGACTTGGAGTTGGTGGTCGTTGCGGCGCGCAAGAACGCGGTCGCCTTGTGCGAACGTGCGCTGACCAGCGGTGAGCTCGGCCTCGCCGAGTCGCTGGTCGGCATGCATGCGTTCCCGTGCGCGGCGGTTGAGGTCGGCGACGTCACTGCGGCGATGGGCGATCATGACGGCGTCGCTGCCGGTCTTGGCGTGCTGCCACCAGTCGTCGACCATCCGTTCGCGAACCTTGCCGGGGGTCGGTGCGGTGTGGATGCGCTCGTGCTCGCGGTATGCGCGCGTCCAGTCGCGGATCTTGCCGTCACGCAACGCCGCGAGCGCGTCGCGGTCCCACTCGTGGTGTTGGCGGCGCACGTCGTGCAGTTCGAGCGCGCCGATGCGTTTGCTGATCCCGGCGAGCGCACCGCCGGCGTCGATCTCCGGGAGCTGGCGGTCATCACCGACGAGGACGAGCTTGATGTCTGCCTGTGCGGTGTGGCGACCGAGCTGAGCCATCGCGCGAGTACCAACCATTCCGGCCTCGTCGACGACGAGCACGTGGCAGGGCTCGGGGGCCCAGCCTTGGCTGAGATCCCCGAGGAGCTTGGCGATCGTGATCGAGGGGATCGCGGTCTGCTCCTGCAGCTCACGCGCCGCCCGCGCCGACAGCGCGCACCCGACCACGTGCTGGTCTGATGCGTCCCATGCCGCGCGGGCTGCTTCCAGTGCGTACGTCTTCCCGGTCCCGGCGTCCAAGTA
>Ga0209023_10006160_pt1 | contig 12784 bp, 14 predicted proteins | sample LakOneMetagenome_FD_187468 | JGI IMG/M metagenome (GOLD analysis project Ga0209023, IMG submission 187468) | Freshwater and sediment microbial communities from Lake Erie, Canada (SPAdes) (version 2) | ecosystem: Environmental > Aquatic > Freshwater > Lentic | place: Lake Erie, Canada... | reverse complement strand
GCCGATCACGATGCCGGCGGCGTGGGTGGAAGCGTGCCGGGTCAGGCCTTCGAGACGCTGGGCGATGTCGAAGGCGCGCGCCACCACGGCATCCTCGTCGCGGAACGCCTGCAGCTTCGGTTCGCTCTCGATCGCGGCCGCCAGCGTCACGGGCGCGGCCGGATTCTGCGGCACCAGCTTGGTCAGCTTGTCGACCTGCCCGTAGGGCATCTGCAACACGCGACCGACGTCGCGCAGCACGCCGCGCGCCTGCAGCGTACCGAAGGTGATGATCTGCGCCACCTGGTCGCGGCCGTAGCGCTCCTGCACGTAGGTGATCACCTCGCCGCGGCGGTCCTGGCAGAAGTCGATGTCGAAGTCCGGCATCGAGACGCGTTCCGGATTGAGGAAGCGCTCGAACAGCAGGCCGAATTGGATGGGATCAAGATCGGTGATGGTCAGCGCATAGGCAACCAGCGAGCCGGCGCCGGAGCCGCGGCCCGGACCGACCGGAATGTCATGGGCTTTCGCCCATTTGATGAAGTCGGACACGATCAGGAAGTAGCCCGCGTATTTCATGCGGGTGATGACGTCGAGCTCGAACGCCAGGCGCTTGCTGTAGTCCTCCTCCGTCATGCCCTGCGACAGGCCGTGCACGCGCAGGCGGTTGGCGAGCCCCTCCTCCGCCTGGCGTTTCAATTCGGCGGCCTCGACCGCGGCGGCGTCCGGGCTGCCGGCGGCGCCGACGGTGAAGAACGGCAGGATCGGTTTGCGCGTTCTGGGGCGGAACGAGCAGCGCTCGGCGATCTCGACGGTGGAGGCCAGCGCCTCCGGGATATCGGCGAACAGCAGCGCCATCTCGGCGCGGGTCTTGAAACGATGATCCGAGGTGAGCTGGTCGCGATCGGTCTCGGCGATCAGCTTGCCGCCGGCAATACACAGCAGCGCGTCGTGCGCCTCGTAGTCGTCGGTCGTGGCGAAATACGGCTCGTTGGTCGCCACCAGCGGCAGGCCCTTGGCATAAGCCAGATCGATCAGGCCACTCTCGACCCGGCGCTCCTTGTCGATGCCGTGGCGCTGCAATTCGATATACAGCCGATCGCCGAACAACTGCGCGAGCCGGTCGCAGCGCGCCGCGGCAAGTGCTGCATGATCGGCATGCAGCGCCAGCGAGATCGGGCCTTCGGGGCCGCCGGTCAGCGCAATGATATCTTCGGCGTCGCCCTCGAGCCATTCGAGCTTGATGTGCGGCGACTGATGGGTCGGCGTCTCCAGGAAGGCCCGCGAGTTCAGCCGCATCAGGCTGCGGTAGCCGCGCTCCTTGGCCGCCAGCAGCACGATCCGCGCCGGCGCGGCCGACATCACGTTGCGCGCATTGGGATCCTGGTCGCCGAAATCGATCGCGAGTTCGAGGCCGACGATCGGCTGGATGCCGTAGCCCGCCATCTTGTCGGAGAATTCCAGCGCCCCGAACATGTTGTCGGTATCGGTCAGCGCCAGCGCCGGCTGGTGGTCGGCTTTCGCCAATTCGCCGAGCTTGGCGATCTTGATCGAGCCCTTCAGCAGCGAATAGGCCGAATGAACGTGAAGATGGACGAATCCGGCATTGGGCATGGCGACTGAACGGGCTCTGGCGAGTTGGATGGGAGCGCTCGTCCAGCCATCTATGGAAGCTCACCGCCTCCGCAACCGCCGACTCGCGCGCCGCAATGGTGATGCCTCGGACGTGCGGAGTCCACGTGGAACGCCGCTCCCGCACCCGCCATCCGGCTTATCCCCAGTGGGCGTTTCCAGCCCCCGATCAGCGGGGTAACCGCCTGCCATTTCCGAGCCGCGGCAGTACTTTCAGAGCTGCGGCAGCACCTGGGCCCAAACCGCAATCATGCCGATAAACAGCGAAATCGATGCCAGCGCCGCCGCTTCTTCCACGAACAACCTCAACATGAACCCGACTCCATATGAGAACGTATGAGGAACATTGTTCCCTTTTCGTTCCGAGGGAGTCAAGGGCAGAAAGCGGGTCAAGCCGGTGAAAGACGGCCTTGGTTAATGGAAGCGAGCGCTTCCGCACTCCCGGAGGTTGAGGTAGGTTCCCTACGGGCGGGGGACGTTGCAGTATGGCGGAAGACGAAGACTTTAGACTATTCAAGCACTTCTTGGGTCACCTGATTACGGGCGGCCTCATGTTTTTGGTCGCCGGCGCAGTTTCTATGGCACTTGAGTTGGCTGCTGATTATATCCAGCACTTCCCCACGTTGTGGGTCATCGCTCTTGTGTTCCACGCAATTGCGTATCTGATTTTGATCCTCGATGTCAGTTGCTTGGTATTCTTCCTGATTATTAGAGCCTATAGATTTGTAAGAGATACTTGGAATTCGAGAGGAACATGAAATGTCCGAACAGCCTTTGGGCTTCCAAGTTGCCCCGACTCCTCAGCAGGGACCGCAGCAGCAGCAGCAAGTTCAGCAGCAGATCCAACAGAAGCGGCGGCGAGCAACATTGCCTTCGTCGCTCAGCGAATTCATCGTTGATGATTTGAAGCTTTTCGCCTCTCCTGTGACTGTGGTCGTTGATGAGTTTTTGAAGCAACTCAAGCGCTGATCCGCAGGCCCTGCCGAACGGGATCACGATCGTACCTTCCCCCGCACCGCTCGGATAAACGCGACCGCACCGTACAGGGCGATCGCGACGAGAATCGCCAGCACCACCATACCGGCCGGCGCCATTACGATCTCGTAGTTGGCAATATGCAGGGTCATCCGCCGAATCCGTTGGGCCGCGGAGCATCAGACTGCCCCACCCCGGCCCAACAAAAAAGCCCCGGGCAATGCCCGGGGCTTTCTCATCCGTGCACCGAAGTGCGCGAAATCAGTTCTCAGTACTTCGCGATGACCGGGCCGCCGAACTTGTAGTTCAGGCGAGCGGTGACCAGATCGACGTCCTGACGGACGCGATCGTTGGCGAAGAAGGCGCCGGCCGGGGTCGTGAAGGTGTAGGTCTTGTCCTGCATGAACAGGTGGTCGTATTCGAGACCAACCGACCAGTTCGGAGCGAACGCGTATTCCGCGCCGACGCCGATGGTGCCGCCCCAGCGGGTGTCGTCGCTGGTCGAACCGGCGAGCGCGTTGGTGGCGATCGTGTACGAACGGTAGCTGTTCGAGGTCACAGCCGCACCGCCCTTGACGTACAGCAGGAAGTTGTTGGCAGCGTAGCCAACCTGACCGGTGAACAAGCCGAAGGCGTTGGTCTTCGATTCGTTGCGGAACGCGGGAGCGAACAGGCTGGTGTTGCTGCCCTTGAAGTCAGCCCAGTTGCCCTGAGCTTCCAGACCGAACACCCAGGTGCCGGCCTGCCAGCGGTAACCGACCTGACCACCGATGGTGCCACCGTTGCCGTTGTTGCAGCCTTCCGGAGCGCTGCCACCAGCGAGCGGCTGGATGTCCCAGCAGTTGTGGCTCGAACCCCAACCACCGTTGGCGCCGATGTAGAAACCACTCCAGTCATACACAGCGGCGATCATCGCGGGCGCCTTGGTGTAAGGACGCGCAGCGAGATCCGCAGCGACTGCCGGCGCAGCCGCGCCGAGCGCGATCAGGCTGGCCGTAACAAGCAAAACCTTCTTCATTCTTTTTATCCCGTTTCAGTGTGTACAGCCCCCAAGGCCGTGCGCAGCCTGATAGCATTCTCTGAAGGAATTGCTGTAACCTCACTGCAACAGCGATTGCGAAACGACTTTCACGAAAACGTAAGTTAATGAGGTGTTAAAGGCGTTTTTCGAAACATTGTGCGTCGTGCTTGCCGCAGAAATTTCACATTTGAATTTTGCGGCGGTAATTCGAGGTCAAATGTGTTGATGAAAAGGCAGCGCGACGGTTTCTGCCGAGACGATGGAACTGAAAACGCGCTCGTGGACTCCAGGAGATACGAAAATGTGTAGAGCGATTCTTTTGATGCTGGCTGCAAGCGGGCTGATGGCGGTGGCCGCAACTCCCGCCGCGGCCGTCGGCACCAGCTATCCGTTCTGCCTGCAGGGCGACGATCAGCCGGGACTCAGCGGCTGCTCCTACACCAGCTACGAACAGTGTCAGGCGACGGCATCGGGCCGGATGCTGACCTGCATCGCCAACCCCTATTATGTCGGACCGCGCGACGACGCGCCCTCGCCCGGCTACTACCGGCCGCTGCCCGGCCGCGCGTTGCCGCCGGCAGGCTACGGCTATCCACGCTACTGAGGCCCTTGCGGATTTTTATTCCCGGCACGCGATCACATTTTGCGATCCGCGTGACGGAACGTTGCGCGCTAACGTGATTTGACGCAGACGCCGGCTAGTTGTCTCGTGTGCATCGGAATTCGACAAGCCGTGGCGGAGGAAATCATGCGGCTGAAAGCGCTGAAGGTGATGGCGCTGGTTGCTGCGGTGGCAGCAGTCGCGACGCCAGCGACAGCCGGCGGCTTGGCCTACTGCATCAAGGGCTGCGACTTCGGCGGAGGCGCCGGCGATTGCAGCTTCTCCTCGCTCGCACAATGTCAGGCAACCGCCTCCGGACGCGACGCGACCTGTATCTCCAATCCCTATTTCGGCGCCAAGGCTACACTGGCGAAGGCTGAGCTGCCGACCAATCCCCATCGCCAGTCACGAAGGAACTAATGATGCGCATTGCAGCTTTGGCCGTCATGGCCGCCATAGGCTCCCTGGGAGCCGTCACGCTCGCCGCACCGGCACAGGCCGGGACCTACGGCCGGGACTATCCGGTCTGCCTCCAGGTCTACGGCCCGCTCAACTACTATGAGTGCAATTACACTTCGATTCCCCAGTGCAACATGTCGGCCTCGGGACGCTCCGCGCAATGCATCGTCAATCCGTATTTCGCGAGCGCCGAATTCCGGCCGACGCGCAAGCGCTACCGTCACATGTACTGAGCGGGAAATCTGCCGAGCTATTCCAGTTCGACGACCTGACCGTCGACCAGCGACACCCGACGGTCCATCCGTCCGGCCAGCTCCATATTATGGGTTGCGATCAGCATCGCGACCCGCGTCGCCTTCACCAACTGCATCAGCGCATTGAAGACGTAATCGGCCGTGTTGGGGTCGAGGTTGCCGGTCGGCTCGTCGGCCAGCAGCGCCCGCGGCGCGTTGGCGACCGCGCGCGCGATCGCGACACGTTGTTGCTCGCCGCCGGATAGTTCCGCCGGCCGGTGGGTGATGCGGTCGCCGAGGCCGAGATAGGCCAGAATCTCCGTGGCACGCGACACCGTCTCGGCACGCTTCAAGCCCCGGATCATCTGCGGCAGCATGACGTTTTCCAGCGCGGTGAATTCCGGCAGCAGCCGGTGCGACTGGTAGACGAACCCGATATCGGTGCGGCGAATATGCGTGCGGTCGATGTCCGACAGTTGCGACGTCGGTGCTCCCCCGACATAGACCTCGCCGTCATCGGGCGTCTCCAGCAGTCCCGCAATATGCAGCAGCGTCGATTTGCCCGACCCCGATGGGGCCACCAGCGCCACCGATTGCCCTGCCCACAGCGCCAGCTTGGCGCCGTTGAGAATGGTCAGCGTCGCTTCGCCCTGCCGGTACTCGCGTTTTATCTCGTGGAGATAGATAACGGGTGTGTCTTCCGCCCCCTCGGCCATCGGCGTCCTCACTCGTACCGAAGCGCGTCGACGGGATCGAGCCGCGCCGCGCGCCAGGCCGGATACAGCGTCGCCAGGAACGACAGCGTCAGCGCCATGATCACGACCGCTGCAGTCTCGCCGAAATCGACTTCCGCCGGCAGCTTCGACAGGAAATACAGCGTCGGATCGAACAGCGGCGTGTTGGTCAGCCACGACAGGAACTGCCGGATCGATTCGATGTTGAGCACGATCAGCATACCCACCAGGAAGCCGACGACGGTGCCGACCACGCCGATCGAGGCGCCGGTGATCAGGAATATCCGCATGATCGACCCCTGCGAGGCGCCCATGGTGCGCAGGATCGCGATGTCCTGACCCTTGTCCTTGACCAGCATGATCAGGCCGGAAACGATGTTGAGCGCTGCCACCAGCACGATCATGGTCAGGATCAGGAACATGACGTTGCGCTCGACCTGCAGCGCATTGAAGAACGTCGAATTGCGCTGCCGCCAGTCGACCAGGAATACCGGACGTCCCACGGCCTCCGTCACGCTCTTGCGATAGGCGTCGATCTTGTCGGGATTGTCGGTGAATACCTCGATCGCTGTGACGTCGTCCTTGCGGTTGAAATAGGCCTGCGATTCCGGCAGCGGCATGAACACGAAGCTGGAATCGTATTCGGACATGCCGATCTCGAACACGGCCGTGATGCGATAGGGCTTGATCCGCGGCGTCGTGCCCATCGGGGTCACCGCGCCCTTCGGCGCCACCAGCGTAATGCTGTCACCAGCATGCAGCGACAATTGATCGGCGAGCCGGCGCCCGATGGCGACGCCCTGCCCCTCGTCAAAACCTTCCAGCGTGCCCTGCTTGATGTTCTGGGCGATCGAGGTGAGGTTGTTGAGATCTTCGGCGCGCATACCGCGCACCAGCACGCCGGAGGCGTTGAAGGCCGACGACGCCAGCGCCTGGCCGTCGACCACCGGCGCCGCCAGCCGGATGCCCTGCACCCCGCTGATCCGCTCGGCGACGTCCTTCCAGTCGGTCAACGGCGATTCCAGCGGCTGCACCAGCAGATGGCCGTTCAGCCCGAGGATCTTGTCCAGCAGCTCTTTGCGGAAGCCGTTCATCACGGCCATCACGATGATCAGCGTGGCGACGCCGAGCATGATGCCGAGAAACGAAAAACCGGCGATGACGGAGATGAACCCTTCCTTGCGGCGGGCGCGCAGATACCTTCCGGACAGCAGCCATTCGAATGGCGCAAACGGCGGGGTTCGGAGTGTGTCGTTCATGGCCTCATCCATCGCTTGATATGACCATGATTCGGGGCCAAATGTGGCCGGATTGGCCAACATTCGCGGCCACTCCGTGGATAATCCTGCTTATCCCTGCTTGCCGGGTTTGGCCGTGATCTTCATCACGGCCTCCGCCGGGCTGAGGTTCTCGCGCGACCCGTCGCTGCGCCGCTTGATCTCGACCTTGCCCTCGGCCAGCCCCTTCGGACCGACCAAAATCTGCCAGGGAATACCGATCAGGTCGGCGGCGGCGAATTTCGCGCCGGCCCGCTGGTCGGTATCGTCGTAAAGCACGTCGACACCCTCAGCTTCGAGTTCGCGATAGAGTTTTTCGCAGGCCGCGTCGGTATCTTCCGCGCCCTGCTTCAGGTTCAGGATCACGGCGGCGAACGGCGCTACGGCCTCGGGCCACTTGATGCCGGCATCGTCGTGGCAGGCCTCGATGATGGCGCCGACCAGGCGCGACACGCCGACGCCGTAGGAGCCGCCATGGATCGGCACATCGACACCGTCGGGACCGGCGACCATGGCCTTCATGGCGTCGGAATATTTGGTGCCGAAATAGAAGATCTGGCCGACCTCGATGCCCCTCGTGTGCACCTTCTTGTCAGCGGGCACTTCCTTCTCGAAGCGCGCAGCGTCGTGGACGTCTTCAGTCGCGGCATAGACCGAGGTCCACTGCTTGATGATGTCAGTCAGATCGCCGTCATAATCGACGTCGTCACCGGGGATCGGCAGGTTGAGCACGTCGCTGTCGCAATAGACCCCGGACTCGCCGGTTTCGGCCAGCACGATGAATTCGTGGCTGAGGTCGCCGCCGATCGGGCCGGTCTCGGCGCGCATCGGGATTGCCTTCAGGCCCATCCGCGCGAAGGTGCGCAAGTAAGCCACGAACATCCGGTTATAGGAGCGCCGCGCCGCGGCCTCGTCGATATCGAACGAATAGGCGTCCTTCATCAGGAATTCGCGGCCACGCATCACGCCGAAGCGCGGGCGCTGCTCGTCGCGGAACTTCCACTGGATGTGGTAGAGGTTGAGCGGCAGGCTCTTGTAGGATTTGACATAGGCGCGGAAGATCTCGGTGATCATTTCCTCGTTGGTCGGCCCGTACAGCAATTCGCGCTTGTGACGATCGGCGATACGCAGCATCTCCGGACCATAGGCGTCGTAGCGGCCGCTCTCGCGCCAGAGGTCGGCGAGCTGCAAGGTCGGCATCAACAGTTCCAGCGCGCCGGCGCGGTCCTGCTCCTCGCGGACGATCTGCTCGATCTTCTTCAGCACCCGAAATCCCAGCGGCAGCCATGCATAGATGCCGGCCGCTTCCTGCCGCATCATGCCGGCGCGCAGCATCAGCCGGTGCGAGACGATTTCCGCCTCTTTCGGATTCTCTTTGAGGATGGGCAGGAAAAACCGCGACAATCGCATGGACAAACTCTGGGAATCAGTTGGGGACACGAAGGAAAGGCAGTGAAACCGGATCGGGTGTGAAAACACAAGGCCGCAGGGGGCGAAAAAGCCGCAGGAAATGCCGAATTATGGCGGGTTTTGACGATGTTGTCATTCCGGGGCGCGCAGCGAACCCGGAAGTTCGAACTTCTCAGGTGCGCAATTGCGCACCCTAGTTCGATGCTTCGCATCGCCCCGGAACGACGCCGGAACGCTCCTCACCGCACGTCGAAATCATCCTCCAGCGTGACCTTCTCGAAATCGGTCACCAGAGCGTCGATCTGCATGTGCCAGCGGCCGGGCTGCGGCAGTGGCACGCCGCGCAGGTGCCAGTAGCCGTCCGGTCCGAGCGTGGCGTTGCGTTCGAAGGGTTCGATGCCGCGCGCCGGCAGGCTCAGCGTCAATGTCGCTTCCTTGGCCACGAGCTGACGGCCGTCGCCCGTCATCAGTTGCAGCACGAAATCGTCGGAGCCGACTTTGCCCGGCGAGATCAGCACCTGGAACATCGCGGTCTCGGTATGGATGTGAACCGCGAGCGGCGCCGGGGCGGACTCGGCGAGCGCGCGGGGTGGCGTCGTGAAGCGCCAGCCCGCGACCGCGATCAAGATGAAAATAACCAGCAGAAATTCCAGCAGCACCGATCCGCCGAAGGTCCGCGTGTGCTTGACGCGCATCACGATGTCAGGCGTGAGGTATAACCGGTTCAGCGCGGCCAGTCCGAGCAACATCGTCACCAGCACGAGCTTGATCAGCAGGATGATGCCGTACCAGGTGTCGATCAGCGCGCGAAAGCTGCCGAGCTGGATGATCGCGAGCACGATGCCGGAAAGCACCAGCAGACCGACCAGCGGCACCGCCACGCTGGAAAACTGCCGGATCGCCCGCGGCAGACCGTCATGCCGCCGGCGCGCCATCGTGATCAGCGGCGCCAGCGCCCCGACCCAATAGGCGACCGCGATACTGTGAACGAACACCAGCGTCGGCGTCAGCCACTGCGGCGGCGCGGTGGCTGCGTGGCCCGAGGTGGCGAGCGAAAATCCAACACCGATCATGCAAAGCGAGGTCAAGACCCACGAGATCGTCATGGTCGGGCTTTGCCAGGCGTAGCGCGCCACCGCCATCGCTGCGATCGCGATCAGCATCGACGGCCCAAAGCTGGTGCCGAGCGCGCCCTTCCACGGCGCCAGCGTCAACAACGCGCCGAGCGGCAGGTTGAGCAAATCGAGGCCCTGCAGGGCGAGCGAAAACACGGCACCTATGAGGCCGATCTTGAGCGAGCCCAGGATCACCTTTCCGCCTGATGGACCCCACCCGATCCAGGCCGCGAAGAACACGCCGCCGACGCCAACGAACAATCCGAGATAGACCCCGATCCGCGCCAGCCAGATCAAGCCGGCAACAACGACGGAGATCGACTCCGCGCCGGCTGCCGCATTGCCGGTCGCAGCGCCGATCGAAAACACCAGCGCGCCCGCGATCGGATGACCGTCCGGCGACACCACGCGATAGTTCAGCACCTGGGTGCCGCGCGGCAACCGCGCGGGCAAGGCGATCTCCACGGATTGATCGACCGCGCGCATGCTGACGTCATGCGCCTTGCCGTCGGCATCGATCAGGCTCGCCACCGCCGGCGCCACGCTTTCATTGAAGCGCAGTTGCACCGCCTTCGGCGCCTCTGATAGCACGCTGCCGTCGGCCGGCTCGGCCGAGATCAGCGACGCGTGCGCGAAGGCGCCGGTCGCGCAGCAAAGCGCCACCAGCAGCGCCGCAAGGCCGGCGATGAAGCGCGGCATCGGCGGCGTTACGGCTTCGGCATGAGCTTGACGCCGGGCGCCGGCGACTTGCTGCTGCCGTGGCCGTGCCCCTCGCCTTCCCTGGGGATGTCGATCCAGCGGCTGACGCCTTTCTCGCATTCCTGCACCACCGGAAAATACAGCGTGGTGTTCGGCTTCATGCCGTCGGTGATGAAGGTGGAGACCACGAACTCGTCATATTGATGATCCGGCAGCTTGCCGCCGCTCCACACCACTTCCTTGACGCCTTCGGAAACCTTGTTGCCGTGAAAGTCATACTCAGCGGCGAATTTGCCGTTGACGGCCTCGACTTCCCAGCCGGCCTTCGGCATCGGCTTGGCGGCAATCACCCCTTCCGGAATCTGCACGCGGATTTTCGTCGTTGCCGATCCGGCGCAACCATGCGGCACCGCGAACACGGCCTTGTAGGACGAACCGACTGTCGCCTGCTTCGGCTCCAGCCCGATATGGGCTGATGCCGGCGACGCCAGCAGCGCGACGGCGATGCTCAAGAAAGCCGCGATGCTGAAAGCAACCTTGGGCGTCCTCACTTCTTCATCTCCATGTGACCGCCGGAATGATCCATGCCGCCCGGCGCCTGGGCGCCGACGCCCTGCACGTCCAGCGACACCTTCACCTTGCCGGCTTTTTCGAACTCGAGCGTGACCGGCACCTGCTCGCCCTGCTTGAACGGGCCTTTGAGGTCCATGATCATCAGGTGATAGCCGCCCGGCGCGAGCTTCACGATCTTGCCCGGCTCGATCGCCAGTCCCTTGTCGAGCGGACGCATGGTCATGACGCCGTTATTCATCGCCATCTCGTGGACCTCGATCTTGCCGGCGATCTCGCCACTTCCGCCGATCAGTTTGTCCGGCGCGGTGCCCTTGTTCTCGATGGTGAGATAGCCGCCGGCGATCTTGGCGCCGTTCGGCGTGGCGCGGCTCCAGGCCTGCGAGATCACGAGGTCGCCGGCCTTGACGTCTTCGGCACAAGCAGGGCCAGCGAACAGAGCCATCGCGAGCGCGGTTGACGTGACGGTGCGAAAGAATGCGTTCATTGAATTTCCTTGAGGCTTCTTGCTGCTCGTGTCCAGCGAGTTAGAACGTGTATTTCCCGGCAACGACGAACGTCCTGCCCGGGAACGGATGGAACAGAAAATACTGCTGGTTGAAGAGATTATCGATGCCGGCATCGAACGAGAGATTCCTGGTCGCATTGTAGTGGACCTTCATGTCGACCACAAAGAAGTTGTCGAACGCGCCGTAGACATGGGGAATACGGTCGGTGTTGTCCAGCGTCGAATACTGCTTGCCGCTGTAGCGCGCGGCGACCGTATAGGCCCAGCTCTCGTTCGGCCGATAGGTAACCCCGAACTTGGATCGCCAGTCCGGCACGAACGGCACGCGCTTGCCGACCACCGTCGTCGGCAGGTTCGTCAGGGGATCGACGCCGGTCCAGCCCGCGTCGGCCAGTATCCTCGAATCCACATAGGTGACGCTGCCGAACAGCATCAACCCCTTGATCCCCACATTGTCCTTTTCAGCCGACAGTTCGACGCCCTGCATCCGGATCGCATCGACGTTGCTGATGGTGGTGGTCGGTACCTGGACACGCGTGACCGGGTTGGCCACGTTGTTGGTCTGCGAGATGATCGCGTTGTTGGTCCGCTCCTTGAACAGCGTGAGCCGGATCCGGCCGTCGTCCCATTTGCGCTCCATGCTCAAGGCTCCGGTGAAATCATGCTCGGGAGCGAGGAACGGGTTGGCGAAGGTCACGAGGCCATTGACCGCGATGTTCTGGTAGAGCTCGGTGACGGTCGGGTAGCGCCAGGCCTCGCCAAAGCTCGCGGTCACGTTCCACTCCTTGTTCGGATCGAACGAAAGCGAGGCCTTTGGCGAGAAGTTCGTCGAACCGAGTTCCGGCTGGTTCTTCTGCACCGGCGTAATCACCGGGATCGGGACCGCTGTTGTGCCGGTGCCGGCGGCGACATTGGAGCCGATGTTGAAGCCATCAAGCGCCCGCCAGTTTTCCAGCCGTCCGCCGAGCGTCAACTTCAGGCTCGGCGCGATCTTCCAGGCGTCCTGCAGCCACAGGGCGCCGGTCCGGGTTTCGCCGACCCCGGTCGCGAAGAGCTGCCCGGTGCCGGTCGAAGACGTCGCGTACCAGACCCCCGACAGATAGGCCGGATTCTCCAGGCGATAGCGATCGCCGTGGATGCCGAAGCTGACTTCGTGGATTCCGTTCGGGCCGAACGGCCGCCAGATGCCCTTGGCGTCGGCGTTCTGCCAGTTGGTGCCGTCATTGCGCGTGATCTTGCCGTTCAGCGAATAGCCGACGCCTGACGGCGTGACCGTGAACGGGTTGAGCAGGATATCCTGCAGATAATTGTAGGTCGACGCCGACAGGTCGAAATCGAACACGCCCTTGGTGTCGCTCTTGAGCGAAACCGCGTTGCTGAGATGGGTCTGGTCCCAGATGTATTTGTTGTTGGCAAAGGCCGCGCCCGATTGCCCGCCAAAGGTCGGCGCGCCCGTCAGCGTCGACTTCAGATAGGTCTGCGGGTCCGAGGTCTGGTGGTTATTCCAGATACCCAGCGAATACGTCGCCTGCACCAGCGGCGAAACATCGTAGGCCAGACGCAGATTGCCC
>Ga0209023_10006159_pt1 | contig 12785 bp, 11 predicted proteins | sample LakOneMetagenome_FD_187468 | JGI IMG/M metagenome (GOLD analysis project Ga0209023, IMG submission 187468) | Freshwater and sediment microbial communities from Lake Erie, Canada (SPAdes) (version 2) | ecosystem: Environmental > Aquatic > Freshwater > Lentic | place: Lake Erie, Canada... | reverse complement strand
TCGGTACTAGCCGTCATCGTGATCACCGCAAGCTGCGTCTTGTCGCCCAGTTCAGCCAAAAACAAAGTCAAAAACGCCGTACCAAATATTTTCCAGTCCATGGGGATAGTTTACAGGAAGTTCCCAGATAGTTGCAGATAGTTGAAGAGTTTCAGATAGTTTTAGAGTTAGGTCTCTGCGACTTCCCAATTCTGCAACTCTGTAACTTTCAGCCACCTTCCTGCCAACTATCCGCGACTTCCTGTAACTATCTACAACTATTAGAATCCGTGCGTCGTCCCGATCCCGCCCTGGTTCGAGAGCATATTGACGGCGACAGAAACGGCATCGACCTGATCGTCGTACCTTCCGGTGGGAAAGCGTGCGATCTCGTCGACAAATTCGTCGATCCACGGCCCGCGAACGAGAAACACCTTTCCCTCTTCAGCGAGATTTAGCCACGCGAGCGCTCGCGTGAGTTTGTCGGTATCGACCCTCACGCTCTTGAGAGCGATGTGCCCATAGCTTATATCGCGCCGCATATCCTGCACGAACGCGGCTCCGTGCAAAGCCGATTCGATGCCGTGCTCGGTATTGCGCTCGATCTGCATCCGCTCGACCGCGTACCTCCTCTGCTCGGGATATTCGATGCGTGCACGATACCCGTCGGCGATGTAAAGATTGCCGAGTTTGTCCCTGGCACACCGAAACGAAGCTGTGTAATCGGCCGAGGTCTTGGTCGAGACCGCGAGGTCATACCCGCGTTTCCAACGCAAATTCGGAGGCGCCTCGTCCACGATCTTCTTGAACCACTCCCGCTTAAATCGCCCGCCCTCCGCCGGCGCCGGTTGCTGCTGATAAAGCGCGGAGAACGAATAAGACCCCAGCTTCTTCTTGATCCTAGCCAAAGCCTTCTCGTCATACCGCGCCGGACAAAGAGCTTGCCCCGGCCTGCGACCCAAAGGGTCAGAACCGCCTGCGTAAGCGGGCGGCGTGGACGCCGCGTCCTGCTCCAAGCTCCCCTCCTTACCAAGGAGGGGTGGCAGCCGCTTTGGGCTGACGGGGTGGTTCTCTGCTTCATCAATATAAAGCTCCACGCCACCCGCTAACTTAGCCACCCCGCTCGGAGATGCTCCGGCGGGGACCCCGGACGGTGGTTCTGACAAAGCCGGCAGACACACCACTTCCCACGCTTCCCCGCCGTCCTCCATCTCCTTGATCAAACGCCCCGCCAGATCATCCTCGTGCCAGCGCGTCTGAATAAGAATTATCGCGGCGTTTGGCTCCAAACGCGTGTAAATATCGTCGTTAAACCAATCCCAAACGCGTTCGCGAAAAGCCTCGCTCTCCGCATCAGCCCGGTTCCGCACCGGATCGTCAATAACGATCAACCCCGCCCCAAACCCCGCGATCCCGCCGCCAACCCCCACGGATCGAACCACACCACCTCCCGCCGTCTCCCAATCCGAAACGGAACTGCTGCGACGCGGCGACGCAGAGACGCCGGGACTTCGCGAGCATCCGGTCTCTGCGTCACTGCGTCCCGCCCTCACCGCGTCCTCTTCCGCTCCCCCACTTCCGACGATCCGCTTGATCTTTCTGGAAAACTTATCCGCCAGCCGCTGGTTATAGCTCCCCAAGATCACATTCGTCCCCATTTCCCGCAGCAGCCGCCACGCCGTATACCGCACCGTCACCATCTCCGACTTCCCATGCCGCGGCGGCATAAATATCATCAACCGCTTACTCTCCCCCTTAGTTATCCGCTCCAAACTCCTATAAATATAAGTCTGAAACCTCGCCCCCCATTTCCACTCCGGAAACTCCGCCCTTAGCCAGCCAGAAAATTTGCTTCGGTCGGGCACACGAGGCTTCTTCGCTGCCACTCTGACCCGGTCTTCGGCGGATAGCAACTTGTCCCACCCATACTTCTCCGGCCAGCCTGACCTCGGACCCGAAGAACCACTTCTCCGATAAAGCATTTCACGGTAAAACGGCCAGCCTCTCGCTTTCATCTCGCGGGCTATCTGCGTAAATTTCTGCCCGCGATATTTCACGTAAAGCTGACAGGCCTCTTCTCTCATTTTTTCTAGACTTTCTTCTCTCATTATTCCTCAAGTCTCGCCGCCCCGAAATCCGGCGAGGCTCAGATCACCGTGCTATCTAACAGCTTCTCCATTTAGGTTCTATTTAATTACGAGCGCTTTCGCCCGATATATGTGACATTTTTAAGATCGAGCGTCAGTACGCTGCCTTCGATCACCGGTGTGTTAAAGATCAGTGTCCTTTCGACATTAATACCGTAATGTCGGCAAAATCGGTTTGCCGAGAGCAATCGGTAATTGTCGCGAAAATTAGACCTCAAAGGGATAGCTTTCGGATCTCGAGGATGAACGGGCCTGACGCCGATCAATCGATCTTTTCGTTTATACATCAGCATCGCCGCTGGCGGATCGCCTAGCTCTTTCGCTGCCTTCGCTCCGAGCGATATCTTACCGTTGCTGTACATCGTCACACGCAATTCGCCATAGTCCGTCCTCGGGCCGTATTCAAACTCTTCCCATTCTTCTTCCATTTTTCCGATCTCTCCCGTTTGCAATAAATTTGGACCTTAATTCCCGCCCATATTTAACATTGGCGCGCTCCGCCACAAATTTAAATACCGTTTTTCTCGAATCGACATGTTTTGCTAAGTTTTCCAAAAATGACATGTTTTTCCAGAAATGACATAGTTTGCGAAGTTGTTTCACGAGCGGCCGACGCTCGAAATGATGGGGAAATTGGTGGGAAAACTGGCGACGTTGGTGCGAATGGACGGAATTGGGAAATCGGCCATGTTTTATCAAACAGCCGCGATCTCGTCTGGCATTCATGCGAAAACGCGGATTGTCACAGTACGATTTTTGGCTGTCACAACGGCAATTCTGGGTCGTCACGATCGCTCAAGAATACTGTCACATGCCGTTTCAAAACTGTAGCAAGGATTTGCAACGCACAGCAAAATATTTCCATCGGCATTCGTCCTCGACTCTCGACTCCCCACTCTCGACCGCTTACGGCTTGCATCTTTTCCCGATTTGGTTCAAAATTCGCGTTAACCCATCCGTTTAGACAAGTTAGCACTAGCAAAATTTAAGGCAACGAGAAAGTTTATGAATCTATTCAGGACCAAATCGATATCGCAAATTCAGGCCGATGCCGCCGCGGGGCTTTTGGAGCATGTCGGCGACCAGCCCGCCGAAGGTACGCTTCGCCGCTCGCTTGGCGTCTTTGACCTGACGCTCATGGGAATCGCCGCCATTATTGGTGCCGGGATCTTTGCCATGGTCGGCAAAGCCTCGTACAACGGCGGCCCGGCGGTCGCTTTGCTGTTTGTCTTTACGGCCGTCGCCTGTGCCTTTTCGGCACTCTGCTACGCCGAATTTGCCTCGCGGATCCCCGTCGCCGGCTCGGCTTACACCTACGCTTACGCCTCTATGGGTGAGTTCATCGCTTGGATCATCGGTTGGGACCTCATCGTCGAATACGCCATCGGCAACATCGCCGTCGCCATATCCTGGAGCGACTATTTCACCGGCCTTTTGAAAGGCTACGGGCTCGATATTCCACTCCATTTCACCATGGATTTTCTCACCGCCAAACGCGGTTTTGCGGCAGTTACTGAGGCCGTCGCGGGCGGCGCGACCGTCGAGGCCCTCACTAAGGGTTGCGACGCTACCGACGCAGCGATCAATTGCGGCCAGATGGATGGCTACCTCGCGTGGCTCAATTCGCCGCACATCGCGGGTATCCCGATCGTCGCCGACCTTCCGGCTTTGCTTATAACACTCGTCATTACCTCGCTCGTTTATATCGGAATTCGCGAATCAAAATTTGCCTCGAACATAATGACCGTTCTCAAGATCGGCATCATTTTGCTCGTCATTTTCCTCGGCCTTAACTACGTTCACCCGGCAAATTGGTCGCCTTTTGCACCAAACGGCATCACCGGCGTTTTGAAAGGTGTGTCGGCCGTATTCTTTGCATACATTGGGTTTGACGCTCTCTCGACGACCGCTGAGGAGTGTAAAAATCCGCGCCGCGACCTGCCGATAGCCATGATCGCCTCGCTCATTGTTTGTACGATCCTGTACATCGCGGTCACACTCGTTCTGACCGGTATGGTCAGCTATACCAAGCTCGATGTGGGCGATCCGCTGGCATTCGTTTTCGGTCCCGAAGGTGCAAATATTCCATGGGTCGCGGGCGTTATCGCCGTCAGTGCGGTCATCGCTCTGGCAACCGTTTTCCTCGTTTTTCAGATCGGCCAACCGCGTCTCTGGATGGCCATGAGCCGCGACGGCCTGCTGCCCAAGAAGTTCTCGTCGATCCATCCGAAATTCAACACACCGTGGTTCGCGACCATTATCACAGGCCTCGTCGTGGCGATTCCCGCCCTCTTTATGAACCTGACTGAGGTCACCGATCTCGCAAGCATCGGCACGCTTTTCGCGTTTGTCGTCGTCTGTGCGGGCGTTCTGTTCAAGGAGAAAGAATTCAAGGAAAGCGGCACGCGTTATGTTCCGTACATCAACTCGCAGTTTCTATTGCCTGTCATCCTGATACTCGTCGGCATCACGATAAACTATTTCAGCCCAACGTTTTACAGCGATCTCATCACCATTGAACCAAAAGATGGCGAGTCAATGCTGACGGCGTTTTCGCACAAGATACCGATGATCTTTTTTGTCATCACAGCGGTGCTGCTGGTCTTTTTCAGCCTGACCAAAAAGCTCTCGCTGATCCCGATCCTCGGCCTGCTTTCGTGCCTATATCTGATGACCGAATTAGGCGTTACAAACTGGCTCAGATTCGCCGTCTGGCTGCTATTCGGCTTCGCTATCTATTTCGGTTTCGGCTATGTAAATAGCCATCTCGACGCGGACAACGACCGCATTCGCAAGCTAAATGGCTATCTCAAATTGGCGACCGTCGGCTTCTTTGTTTCGGGATTAGGGCTCGCCGGTACGGCGTTTACATTTGTCGCGGATTTCATCATGTATTTTGTCCCGTCGATACCCGCGGGAGCGGTATTAAACGCCGAGATCGCACTGTTCCTAATTGGCCTCGCCGCCGGTATTGTCGGCTTGCTGCTGCAATCCAAGGAACAGACCAAAGCGACGGTGTAAGCGGCGACGCCATTACAATTCTTTACATTTCCGCAAGAACCATTTGAGGTAAAATTGCGTCTTAGCTACTGGATCACAAATTCTTAGTTTAGTTTAGGAGCAATTTATATGAAGAAGAATCTCATTCTCGCAGCCATGTCGCTGTTAGTTTTTGCATTCGCCGTCTCGGCACAGAAGTCGACCGATTTTAGCGGCACCTGGAACCTCGACCTCGCCAAGTCAAAACTCAGCGACCGCGAAAAGGCCAGCATCGAATCGCAGACCCTAACGATCACGCAAACTGCCACCGACCTGACCGTCGCCACAGCCACCAAACGCACGCCTCCGCCCGCGGATGCTCCAGCCGGAGGCCCTCCGGGAGGACGCGGCATGGGAATGGGAAGTCCCGACGGCTCAACCACTTACAAACTCGACGGCAAAGAGGTAAAGTCAGAAATGACGACCCCGATGGGCAGCATGCCCATGTCGCTAAAGGCCAAGCTCGACGGCGGCAAACTCGAGATCACCCGCACCATGACAACCCCCATGGGCGACCGCACCTCGACCGAAAAATGGTCGCTCGGCGCCGATGGAACAACGCTCTCGATCGAATCCCAACGCCCCAACCGCGATGGCGGCACCGACACCACGACCAAGGTTTTCGTTAAGAAGCAGTAAATTACTGAGGTTAATATGAAAAAAAAGGCGGCTCTCGGGCCGCCTTTTTTGCTTATTCACACCGCGAGAATTACCACTTTCGCTCCTCTCCTTCGAGAATGTCGAGTGCTTTTTCGATGTTGTCGAGATCGACTCTATCCGCGATCCCAATAGGACGTGATCTGACCACGAACGGCTTCTGAGCCAGACCGATTTCGCCTTGTTGGCCACGTATTACGTTAGTATTTGGAGGAACCTGATCAGGTTTTTGTGTCTCGCTTTTTTTCATAAATTGAATCTAACTATCGAATTGCAGTTCGTCGATGATCTCAGCCATGTATTTCTTGCCTAGTTCGAGATCTTCGGGCTTTAGGCTGACTGCCCCGACCACCGCATGTCCGCCGCCGCCGTAGCGTTCGCATATCTCGGCGATGTTATGCGTTCGCGGCCGCGGAGCCCACGGGTTTGAGCCGACCGATATTTTGGTGCGAAATGAGCTCTGGCTCAGGCTCACGACATACGTTACTTCCGGATAAAAATAGTACGGAATAAACTTGTTATAGCCCTCGATCCCCGTTCCCGTCAGATCAAAATGCACCACGCCGCGCTCCGCGATCGAACGCTCTTTAATGATCTCGACCGTGCTCCAATGCTGCTCCAAAATCGGCGTCAGTTTCGCCTGTATCGCCTCGCTCGCCACGATGTCATCGAGCGAATGCGTGGTAAGCATCTTGATTATTTCCTCGACAAACGCCGGGTCTTTTTCGCCCTCGATCACCTGCATCAGCTTTAACGCGGGCGACCGCAATTCGACGCACTGAGCGGGCGATTCGTACAATGCCCCGTCAATGATATGCGCCCAATGGATCAGGTCCGCCAGCGACTCGTCCTCGAACCCGAACTTCTCCTTCGCAACGCGTGCGATAAACTCCGCACACGATTTGCTCGTCGTATCAAGAAACTTCTTTCCCGACCGATCCGCGAGGAAATGTTCCTCGTCCGATTTCGACAAAAAGGCCGATACATGGTGATCGAACCACCAATTTAAACGCTCGTCCGGACAATATTTAAAATCCACGATCGCATTTTCATCACCGTCGAATTGTTCTTTTTCGAACGCATTTCCCGGACGGTGCATCGTCGGTGTATAGGCGATCTCTGCGGACGGATCGACCGTCGCACGATAGAATTTGCTAAAGATCGCGGCAGACGAGACTCCGTCAAAGCAGTTCCCGTGGTAAAGTATCCTAAGTTTCATATGATCTCGAATTTGCGACAAGCGCAAAACATTTTAGGCTAGAGGACGAAGCACGTTTCGTCAAGGAATCGAATATGAATATACGGCTCGCGACGCGCCAGGACGCACATCATTTTGTCGAATTTAATACCGCGATGGCCTTCGAGACTGAAGGCAAAACGCTCGATCAACCCACTGTTGAGGCTGCCGTAAACGCGATCTTTGACGACCCCAATAAAGGCTTCTATATCGTCGCCGAAGAGGGCGATGAGGTGATCGGCGGCCTGCTTATAACTTACGAATGGAGCGATTGGCGCAACGCTTATTGGTGGTGGATCCAAAGCGTATTCCTGCGTCCCGAGGCACGGGGAAAACGCGTCTATAGCCAGCTTAACGATTTCGTACGTGTACGTGCCAGAGAAGCCGGAAATGTCTACGGGATAAGGCTTTACGTCGAGACCGAAAACGTCCACGCCCAGCGCGTTTACGAAAAGGTCGGCATGGAAAGGTCGCCATATTTGATGTACGCCGAGATGCTATGACCACCATCAGCGAAGCCGAATTCGCCCGGATCTGTGACGGCATCAATGACGACCGCGATAGCATCATCCGTCACAACCCCATCGGACCACCCGATGAGATTCTGCTATGGATGCTGTTGAGTTGCCTGATTAGCTACCTAAATCTCAGCGATATCGAGACGCCGTGCTTTAACAACAAACCGGACGCCGATACATATCGAAATGCGATCATCTTTGTCCTAAACGAGAGGCGTTCGGACAACTTTGACGTCGAAAAATACTTGACCAGATTAACCGATGATAATTGAAACTTTCATCCAGACCGCCTTCCAACAAAACACGAGGATCGTCGCCTGCGAAGAGACTCGCCAGGCGATCTGTATTGATCCCGGCGAACCGTCTGACGAGGTCGTCGCGTTCATCGAGACGAACGATCTCGTGCTCCAAGCGATCATTCTGACGCACGGCCACCTCGACCACGTCGGCGGCACTTTGGCCCTCGCAAACAGGTTTCCGGAGGCCGAGATCCTCATTCACGCGGACGAGGAAGCTCTATATTACAGCCTGCCGCAGCAGCCGATTTTTATGGGCATTGCCCCGGCGCAAATGAAGGCCCTAGGGCTCGACTACGACGCCCCGCCCAAGATCACGCGAAACCTTGTTCACAACGAGATCTATGAGGTCGGCACACTGAAATTCACAGTTCTTCACTGTCCCGGCCACACTCTCGGCCACATCGTTCTGGCAGAGGAAACCGAGCGAAAAGTATTCACCGGAGACTGCCTGTTCAGCCGAACCATCGGCCGAACCGATCTTCCCGGCGGTAATTACGACCAGCTGATCTCGTCCATCAAAGAGAACATTCTCACCCTCGGCGATGATTTTACCGTGTATTGCGGCCACGGCGAGGAAACAACCGTCGGCGAGGAAAAATCCCACAATCCTTTCCTAACCGGTGTGTATCAACCGTCGCGCGGACGCTTTGTATAGCCGCAAAAAGGCACAAAAGACACAAAAAAAGTATGGACTTTTTCTTTTATGTGTCTTTTGTGCCTTCTCGCGGCAATCTTCTTTTTACGCAACCGTTATCTCATTCGAGAGATATACGTCTTGGATCGCATTGAGCAGTTCGACGCCCTCGGCCATCGGTCTCTGGAAAGCCTTTCTGCCTGAGATCAATCCCGTACCGCCGCCGCGTTTGTTGATCACAGCCGTACGAACTGCGTCCGCCAGATCGCTTGCACCCTTTGATTCGCCGCCCGAATTTATCAGCCCGCAGCGTCCCATATAGCAATTCGCAACTTGATATCGCACGAGATCGATCGGGTTGTCGGTCGTGAGCTCGGTGTAGATGCGTTGATCGGTCTTGCCATAGCTGCTCTCCATATTCAGAGCATTGTATCCACCGTTTCGCTCGGGCAATTTCTGTTTGATGATATCAGCTTGAATAGTTACGCCAAGGTGGTTTGCCTGTCCCGTTAGGTCGGCCGCCGTGTGCATATCGCCCTGGGGCGTTTTGAACGCCGAATTACGCAGGTAGCACCAAAGTATGGTCGCCATACCGAGTTCGTGAGCATAGGCAAAAGCCTCGGCAACCTCGGTGATCTGACGCGTCGACTGGTCCGACCCAAAATAGATCGTCGCACCAACAGCGATCGCGCCCATATTATGGGCCTGCTCGACCGTACCGAACATTACCTGATCAAATTGATTTGGATATGTGAGCAGTTCGTTATGGTTTATCTTTACGATAAACGGTATCTTGTGAGCATATTTGCGGGCAACAGAACCGAGCACGCCGTATGTCGATGCAACGCCATTACAACCGCCTTCGATCGCCAGTTTGACGATGTTTTCTGGGTCGAAATACATCGGATTCGGAGCAAAGCTTGCTCCCGCCGAATGCTCGATCCCCTGATCGACCGGCAAGATCGAAACATACCCGGTGCCGCCCAAACGCCCATGATCATGCAGCGTCTGCAGCGACCGCAAAACGCGCGGATTGCGGTCCGACTGCGACCAAATCCGGTCAACAAAATCAGCACCCGGAACGTGAATATTCTCTTTCGGAATTGTCGTCGAAACGTGGTTTAAAAGTGAGTCGGCATCGCTGCCCAAGAGTTCCTGAATTTTACTTTTATCGAACGCCATTAAGCTTTCTCCTCTGATAGTTATGTAATATTATTACGCTTGAATCGCAAAATTATATCATAATTTCCGCGACCCGTATTGATACAAAAACTATTGCGTTCGGTCAAATGCTTAGGTAAACTAAACGGAATCTTGCTTCGATTTTAGAACCAGTTTTTTCCGACAGTGCCGAATAGGACCACCATCTTACTCCGACCCGCGAGGTAACTATGAAGACCAACTCTAACTCCCAACGTACTATTTCCCTGATCGCTTTACTTTTCATACTCTTCGTTACGCTTCAAAGCACCGCTTTTTCTCAGGACAAAGAATGGCGCCCGCTCGACCCTGCGGACCTCAAGGCCGAAAAACCGGCCGTCGATCCCGACGCCGATGCAGAAGCCCTATTCTGGGACGTTCGAATTGACGATTCTTCGGCAGACGGTTTCTCGTTGAGGCACTATGTCCGCGTTAAAATATTTACCGAACGGGGCCGAGAAAAATATAGCAAGTTCGACATTCCATTTTTGAAAGGTCTAAAGATAAAGGATCTGGCCGCACGGGTGATAAAAAAAGACGGGACTACGGTTGAGATCGGTAAAAATGACATATTTGAGCGCGAGATCGTTCGTGGTTCCGGCCTAAAGGTCAAGGCGAAATCATTTGCCGTACCCAATATCGAACCGGGAGTGATCATCGAATATCGTTACAAGGAATCGTACAGTGACGGCGGTGCAAATGGGTTGAAACTTGAACTTCAGAAAGACATTCCGGTTCAGTCTCTCAATTATTATTACAAACCATTTTCGGGCGAACCCAAATTTAAGGCGTTTAATTATCAGGACATTAAATTCACTAAGGACAAAGGCGGTTATTTTTTGGCTTCGCGCACTAATGTCCCCTCATTCAAGCAAGAACCGTACATGCCCCCGGACGATATGGTTCGGCCTTGGATGAGGATCGGATCTGCACGAATTTCGATACGCGGCCTGATCGAAAAAATGGCCCTTGCAAAATATCTAAAATCAGAGGCCGGAGGTCTGAAAAAGCTCGCAGCCGAAATAACTGCGGGTGCTTCGACAAACGAAGACAAAATAAAACTGCTATACGAATACTGCCAAACCCAGATATCGAACACAACGTTTGATCCAACCATCACCGACGAAATGCGTGAAAAAATGCCTGAAGTCAATTCGTTCAAGGATATAGTAAAACGCAAGGCCGGATCATCCGGTTACATTGATATGCTGTTTGCGACCTTGGCGATCGCTTCCGGAATGGATGCCCGTATAGCATATCTGGGTGACCGCAGCAAAATGTTCACCGCATCGCGAAATATTGATGAAGAGTTTCTTCACCCCGGTGCCATCGGTATCAAATTGGCCGACGGATGGAAATTTTATAATCCAGGGTCAAAATTTGTCCCGCTCGGCAAATTGGTATGGTACGAAGAGGACAGCGCGGCGGAAATGATCGGTGAAGGCGGGTTTGAATGGATCTCAACGCCGAGCTCTGATCATACGTTTACCAAAACTATACGAAAGGGCCGATTTGAATTAACCGAAGATGGAACTCTCGAGGGCGACGTAACTATCGAGATCAATGGCCAGAATGCTATTGCGTACCGCATGGATAACTATGACGAATCTCCGGCAAAACTGGAAGAAATGCTAAAGGATGACATAAAACGCTCGGCGAGTAATGTCGAAATATCTGCTGTTTCTATCGAGAACATGCTCGACATTTCAAAACCGGTCGTTCAGCGATATCGGGTCAAAATACCGAGCTACGCCCAAAAGACTGGAAAGCGCCTGTTTTTTCAGCCAGGTTACTTCGAATCCGGAGCTACCCCGGTCTTCTCTGGTTCTCAACGACAATACGATATGTTTTTTCGATACCCTTGGGGCGAGACGGATACGGTCGAGATAAAATTCCCAGCAAATTATGTTATGGATAACGGCGAATCTCCCGGTGCCGTAGCCGATAATAGCCGGATCGTTGTCGATGATATTTTTGTAAGATTGGACGCGGCCAAGTCGACGGTCTACTACACAAGGGACTTTTACTTTGGCGGGAAAGGCAAGGTTCTTTTCCCTGCATCTGTTTACCCTGCAATGAAGGGGCTCTGGGATGCCGTGAATAAAGCCGATGCTCATCAATTGTCGTTAAAGCAAAAGTAGTTTTATGCCGGAGACAACATTATGTTAACCACCCTTTCCCACCAAATTTCGGTCGTATTGGCGCTAATTGCACTTTCGGTTTGTTCTGCGGTCGCTGGCGATGCCGTCCCTGGATGGCTTAGCCAGGCCGCAGCGGGCGGCGTTCCGACCTATGCTAAGGACGTACCGGCTGTTGTTTTGCTTGACGAGCAGGTTACGACCCTAGGCAGTGACGGTAAACTGGTCACCACCGAGAATTTTGCGATCAAGATCCTAACACGCGATGGCCGCGGCTATGCCGTTGCACGTGCCTTTTATCTGGCAAGTTCCAGCAAGGTGCGCGACCTCGACGCGTGGCTCATTCGGCCGGACGGAACCACCAAGGCGTATGACAAGAAAGTGGTCCTCGATATTATTTCCGATAATGAGGACGTTTATAACGAGGGTCGGCTCAAAGTACTAAATGCGACCGATGATGTTGATGTCGGCTCGGTGTTTGCATATACGGTCGTGACTGAGGAGGCACCGCTTTTCTATCAGGACCGTTGGGAATTTCAGGGACGTCTCCCGGCGATACGTTCGCGTTATGCTCTAAATCTGCCGACTGGTTGGACCGCTTCGAGCATTACCTTGAATACGGCGGAGATCAAGCCGCAGGTGACCGGCAGCAGCTATAGTTGGGAGATGCGCGACCTCCCACCCATCCCGCCCGAGCCAATGAGCCCGAGCGTAATGAATCTTTCCCCGCGGATAGTTGTCAACTACGGTTCAGAGGATAAAGCGCAGTCTGGTGTTCAAAACTTTAATTCCTGGACTGATGTGTCGCGCTGGGCCACAGCGATGCATGAACCGCAGGTTATCGTTGACGATAATATCGCCGCGAAGGCCCGCGAACTTACTGCCAATTCTACGACCGAACTCGAGCGGATCCGGGCGATCGGCACTTTCGTGCAAA
>Ga0209023_10006158_pt1 | contig 12787 bp, 11 predicted proteins | sample LakOneMetagenome_FD_187468 | JGI IMG/M metagenome (GOLD analysis project Ga0209023, IMG submission 187468) | Freshwater and sediment microbial communities from Lake Erie, Canada (SPAdes) (version 2) | ecosystem: Environmental > Aquatic > Freshwater > Lentic | place: Lake Erie, Canada... | reverse complement strand
CACAAATATCCTGGGGGTCACAGGGGGCAAAGCCCCCTTCCCTCAAAGGTACCCAACCTCGGTTCGTCCGCGCCGGTCATTCCTGAGATTGGCGTAAAGCACATGGTTGCGCCAGCGTCCGTTGATCTGGAGATAGCTCTGCGCCACGCCCTCATATTTGAAGCCGGTCTTTTCCAGCACCCCGCGCGAGGCGGCATTCTCCGGCAGGCACCCGGCTTCCAGCCGGCTCAGGTCAAGCTCGCTAAAGGCGTAATGTACCACCGCCTCCAAAGCCTCGCGCATATAGCCTTGGCGGGCGAATGGTTGGCCGGTCCAATAACCAAGCGTCCCGGCCTGCGCCGGACCGCGCCGGATATTATCGAGCGTGACGGCCCCGATCAGCTCCTGATCGGTCCGCCGGATCAGGAGCAATGGCAGGGCTGTGCCAGATGCTTCGGCGCGGGCCGCCCAATAAACTCGGTTGGTGAAGGCTTTGCGTGACAGGGCTTCGGCTGGCCACAGTGGGTCCCACGGCACCAGAAACTCGCGACTCTGATCGCGCAGGTTCGCCCAGGCGTGATAGTCGGAATGGGTGGGCAGGCGCAGGGTCAGACGGTTTGTCTCGATCCTGACCTTGCGTCTGAGAAGCCCCATCAGGCGGCCAGCCTCTCTTTCAGAGAGCCGAGACCCGGCGCGGCCTCAACCGGACCATAAAGCGCCATCGCCGCATCGCCACCTGCGGTCATTCGGCCCGCAAAATCGCGGACCTGCCCGACGGACACGCCGTCGATCTGCCGCGTCGCTTCCTTCAGCCCCGGCACCCGACCCCAGATCGCCAGATAGCGCGCCATGCGTTCGGCCCGGCCCGAAGGGCTTTCCAGCCCCATCAGCAACCCGGCCTTCAACTGCGCCTTGGCGCGCTGCACTTCCGCCTCGCTCATGTCATCGGCGGCGCGCTTCAATTCATCCATCGTCAGGCTGCACAGATCGCCGATTTCGTCGGACGAGGTGCCCGCATAGATCGTGACCATGCCGGTGTCGTCATAACTTCCCGCCTGCGCATAGATCGAATAGCACAGGCCCCGTTCTTCGCGGATCTTCTGGAACAGCCGCGAGGACATGCCGCCGCCCACCGCCGTCGCATAGACCTGAGCCGCATGCATGTCGCGGTCGCGGTAGGCCGGGCCCTGGAAGCCCATCGCAAAGTGAACCTGCTCAAGATCCTTGACCTCGCGCCGCTCGGCACCATGCCAGCGCGCAGGCTCCGGCACCTTGGCCGACTTGGCCTTGAGGTGGCCAAACAGCCGCTCGGCCTCGCGCACCAGCGCATCATGGTCAACGGCACCTGCCGCAGACAGGATCATCCGCTCCGGCCCGTAATGGTCGCTGACGAACTTCCTGAGGTCGCTGCGCCCGAAGGATGACACGCACTCCGCCGGGCCAAGGATCGTCCGGCCCATCGCCTGATCGGGATAGGCGGCCTCTTGCAACCAGTCGAAGATGATGTCGTCGGGCGTATCCAGCGCCTGCCCGATCTCTTGCAAGATCACATGGCGCTCGACCTCGATCTCCTTCTCGTCAAAGATCGGGTTCAGCACGATGTCGGCGATCACGTCCAGCGCCAGCGGCACATCGGCCTCCAGCACGCGCGCGTAATAGGCCGTCATCTCGCGCGAGGTATAGGCGTTGATATAGCCGCCCACATCCTCGATCTCTTCGGCAATCATCAGGGCGCTGCGCCGTTTGGTGCCCTTGAACGCCATATGCTCCAGAAAATGCGCGATCCCGTTCTGGTCGGGCCGCTCATGCCGCCCCCCTGCCGTCACCCAGAGCCCCACCGCCGCCGAGGCAAGCCCCGGCATCTTCTCGGTGACGATTCTGAGCCCGTTCGCAAGGGTCGTAAGTTCGGTCTTCAAGTGCGGCGCCTTTCGTGCACGATCGTTTCTATAGCTTTAAGATCATTTGCGACCCGCGTCACGCGCTCCGACCGATCGAACAGATCAGCCATACGCGGCGGCAGGCCGGGGCGTATGCCGCTTGCGGCTTCCACCGCATCGGGAAACTTGGCCGGGTGCGCCGTGGCCAGGGTGATCATCGGCACGGTGCCAAGATGATCTTTCGCCACCTTTACCCCCACCGCCGAATGCGGGCACAGAAGCTCGCCCGAGGTGGCTTTCTCGACGCGGATCTCGGCAGAGGTCTCCTCTTCGGAAACCCGCCCCGACAGGAACGTCTCGCGCAGCCATTGCAGCGCACCCTGGCTCACGGCAAAGCCGCCCTTGGCTTTCATCTCGTCCATCAGAGCCGCTACAGCCTTGCCATCGCGGCCATAGGCATCAAACAGCGCCCGCTCGAAGTTTGACGAAATCTGAATGTCCATCGACGGGCTGATCGAGGGCTTCACCCCGTCCATCTCGTAGCGGCCCGTGGTCAGGCACCTGTGCAGAATGTCGTTCTGGTTGGTGGCGATCACCAGCCGGTCGATCGGCAGGCCCATCTGCTTGGCGATATAGCCCGCGAAGATGTCGCCGAAATTGCCGGTCGGCACGGTGAAACTGACCTTGCGATGCGGCGCACCAAGGCTGACGGCCGAGCTGAAGTAATAGACCACCTGCGCCAGAACCCGCGCCCAGTTGATCGAGTTCACACCTGCCAGCCCGACACCGTCGCGGAAGGCGAAATCGTTGAACATGTCCTTCAGCCGGCTTTGGCAATCGTCAAAGTCGCCATCAAGGGCAAGGGCGTGAACGTTGGCTTCTTTCGGTGTCGTCATCTGCCTGCGCTGGACTTCAGATACCCGTCCATGCGGATAAAGAATGAAGACATCGACATTTTCGAGGCCGCGAAACGCCTCCATCGCGGCAGAGCCAGTGTCGCCCGACGTGGCCCCCACAATCGTCACCCGTCGGCCGTCACGCGCCAACGCCAGTTGGAACAACTGGCCGATCAACTGCATGGCAAAGTCCTTGAAGGCCAGCGTCGGCCCGTGGAACAGCTCCAGCAGGAAGTGGTTCGGTGCCAGTTGCACCAGCGGCGCGCGGGCCGCATGACCAAAGCCCGCATAGGCGCGCTCTATTGCACCCCGGAACTCCGCATCGCTGAACGTATCGCCCACGAACGGGCGCATCACGCGAAAGGCGATCTCCTCATAGCTCTGCCCCGCCAGCGCGGCGATCTCCGCCTTTGTCATCTGCGGGATGGTCTCGGGCACATAAAGGCCGCCGTCGCGGGCGAGCCCCGTCAGCATCGCTTCGCCGAAACTCAGAACCGGGGCCTGACCCCGGGTCGAAACATAGCGCATCTGTCTGTCCTAAGCCGTTCTTTGCCTGATACGCCACAGAAGATACAGAGTCATCCCTGCCCAGACCGCCGCCAGCGAAAACCAGGTAATCGCATAGTTGAGATGGTCGTTCGGAATGCCTGTTGTATCCACGGGCATCGGCAAAATACCCTGCGCGTCGCCCTCTGCCGTTCTTATCACGACAAGAATGGGGTCGGTTTTCAGGCTTGCCGCCATGTCAGGCACATTGCGCGCAAACCACAGGTTCGCCGACAGGTCCGGCTCGGGCGTATAGGTATCCGCCTCATTCGGCCATTCAAGGTTGCCCGTCACCGTCAGTTCGACCGGCGGGCGCGCCACATCCTTTTGCGCCTCGGGCACGAAACCGCGATCCAGAAGGATACGCCGCCCGTCGCTCGTCTCAAAGACCGAGATGATCTCGAACCCGGTGCCCTGTTCCTTAAGTCCCGAAAGTACGTCCGCTTCTTCCCCGGTGGTGCGGCCCTTGACCGTCACGGGCAGATACTGGTCGCGCTCCGCATCCGGGGCCGTCACCGTTGCCAGATCAACGGGCGGTGCCGCGATGCGCGTCTCGATATCGGCCAGCATCGCCTCTTTCCATGTCAGCCGATGCAACTGCCAGATGCCCAGCGAACACAGGATCGCGACGCCCACGACGCCAAGCAGCAACGGAAAAACATAGCGGCTCATATCGGCCATCCTGAAAGTCAAACGCGCGGGGTCATCCCCCGCGCCTGTTTTCTTGTGGTTCGGTCCAGCTTATGCGCTGCCCCAGATGTAGATGGCTGCAAACAGGAACAGCCACACCACGTCAACGAAGTGCCAGTACCAGGCCGCAGCCTCCAGCCCGACATGCTCGTCTGGCGTGAAGTCGCCTTTGATCGCGCGGATCGCGCAGACCAGCAGGAAGATCGTCCCGATGATCACATGCGCGCCGTGGAAGCCGGTCGCCATGAAGAACGAGGCGCCATAGATGTTCCCGGCAAAGCCGAAAGCCGCGTGGCTGTATTCGAACGCCTGGAAGAATGTGAACATTACGCCCAGCGCTGCCGCCAGCAACAGACCGTTGATCAGATCCTTGCGGTTGTTCTCATGCACCAGCGCATGGTGAGCCCAAGTACAGGCCGCACCCGAACACAGCAGGATCAGCGTGTTGATCAGCGGCAGGTGCCAAGGGTCGAACGTGACGATGCCTTCCGGCGGCCAGACGCCATCAACACGCGGCGACATCGGCCCCATCGGGTAGAGCGCATGCTTGAAGAATGTCCAGAACCATGCCGAGAAGAACATGACTTCCGACATGATGAACAGGATGAAGCCATAGCGCAGGCCGATCCGCACGACGGGCGTGTGATCGCCGGTATTGCCCTCGTGGACAACTTCGGACCACCAGCCATACATCGTGTAAAGCACCAGAACGAGGCCGATCAGGAACATCCAGGGCTTCATCCCGTGCATGAACAGCACGCCGCCAAACAGCATGACGAATGCGCCAACCGCTCCCAGAAGCGGCCAGATCGAAGGTTTCAGAATGTGATAGTCGTGGTTCTTAGCGTGCGCCATGTCGTTTTCCCTGTTTGGGACTCAGTTATAGGCTGGCTTTTCAGCCGGCGGAAGAGTCGCCTGCTTCTCGGGCAGGGCGATTTGGTAGAAAGTATAGGACAGCGTGATCTGCTTCACCTGATCGGTGTCGCTGTCGCGCGTGATCGCCGGGTCAACATAGAAGGTGACCGGCATCAAAACACGCTCATGCGGCTGCAAGACCTGCTCGGTGAAGCAGAAACACTGGATCTTGGTGAAGTAGCCCCCGGCAATATCTGGAGAGACATTGTAGGCCGCCTGCCCCGCCACCGGCTTGTCTGTCGGGTTGTAGGCTTCATAAAATGCCAGCCCGGTTTCGCCGATGCGGATCGTCATCTCGTTATGCTGCGGCTTGAACTCCCACGGCATGGCCGGGTCGGTGTTGGCGTCGAAGCGAATTGAAATCGTCCTGTCGAGGATCTCGCCCGCATTCGCGTCGCGCACCTGTGGGGTGCCGCCATAGCCGGTGACCTTGCAAAACCACGAATAGAACGGCACCGCCGCAAAGCTCAGGCTGATCATCGTGACCGCAACGCCAAGAAGCCCAAGCGCAAGCTTTCCGTTCTGTCCGGGGCGCTGGCTCATGGCTGCACCTGCGTCGTGCCGGGCGGATTGCCATTGGCATCCTGGCGCGAAACCTTGACGATGGTCAGGCCGAACACCAGCGCCACGAACAAGATCAGCGCCAGCCCAAGGCCGGAGTTGCGGCCCCAGCGGCGCTGGTGAAGCTCATGGTCACGGCGGATCGGTTCGACAGTCACCATCCCACCATGCCGAACGAGCGAAGGCTCGTTTCCACCAGAAGCGCGCCGAAATGCAGGAAAAGGTAAGCCAGCGAGAAGCGGAAGAACGCCTTCTCGACCTTGTAGCCATCCGCCTCTGCCACCGCCTCGTCACGGCGGACAATGCCGACCGCACCCCAGATGAACCGCAGGTTCAACAGCGCCGCCGTCACCAGATAGACCGGCCCGCCAATCGAGGTGAAGCCAAGCGCCAGCGAGAACGGCGCAAGGAGCAGCGTATAGGCAAGGATATGCTTGCGCGTCGCCGGACGGCCATGCGTGACCGTCAGCATCGGCACACCGGCCTTGGAATAGTCGTCCTTCATGAACAGCGCCAGCGCCCAGAAGTGCGGCGGAGTCCACATGAAGATCAAAAGGAACATCAGCACCGACTCGACCGACACACCACCCGTGGCGCAGGCCCAGCCGATCATCGGTGGGAAAGCACCCGCTGCGCCACCGATCACGATGTTCTGCGGCGTCGAGCGCTTGAGCCACATCGTGTAGATCACGACATAGAAGAAGATGGTGAAGGCAAGGAATGCCCCGGCAAACCAGTTCGCCGCCAGCCCGAGCATCAGGCACGACAGAAGCGACAGCCCCAGCCCAAGCCCCAACGCCTCACCCTCGGTGACGCGCCCTGCCGGAACCGGACGGTTGGCCGTGCGCCGCATGACCTTGTCGATATCGGCGTCGTACCACATGTTCAGCGCGCCGGAAGCACCGCCGCCCAGCGCGATGAACAGGATCGAGGTGAAGGCCACGAACGGATGCATGTGAACCGGCGCCACGATCAGCCCGACCATCGCCGTGAACACGACAAGCGACATGACGCGCGGCTTCAGAAGCTGGACGAAATCGCCAAACTCCGCCTCGCCCCCTTGGTCAATGGCGCTGATGTCAGTCATTCGGACCCCCGGAAACGCGGGGCGCTCAGCGCGCCCCCGCCCCCACATATCAGTTGCTCGAGGCGACCGTCAGCGGCGCGGACGTACCCGCGTCAGCGGTCTTGGTGCGTGCAACCCAGTCGTTATAGACCTGCTCGCTGACCACCTTCACCGTGATCGGCATATAGGCGTGGTCCTTGCCGCACAGCGACGTACACTGACCGAAATAGACGCCTTCCTTCTCGGCCTTGAACCACAGCACCCCGATACGGCCCGGCACCGCCGAATGCTGAACCGCAAAGGCCGGAACGTACCAGCCGTGAATAACGTCGGCAGCTGTCACCTGAACCACGATGGTCTTGTTGACCGGAACCACGACAGCATTGTCGGTCGCCAGCAGATATTCGTCCGCCGTATAGCCCGCAGCCTCAAGCTTGTCCTTGTCGAGCAGGAAGCTGTCGAACGCGATGCCAAGGTCAGGATATTCGTACGACCAGTACCACTGGTTGCCCGTCACCTTGATTGTCACGTCCGCAACCGGAATTTCTTCTTGCTTGAACAGGATCGGCAGCGAAAACGCCCCAAGCACGACCAGAATCAGAACCGGAATCAGCGTCCAGACGATTTCCAGCGGCGTATTGTGGGTGAACCGCGCCGGTATCTTGTTCGCGCCGCTTCTGAACCGCACGATAACGACCAGCAGCAGCGCCATCACAAGCGCCACGACAGCGAAGCACAGAATCATCAGCATGTGGTCCAGCCATTGCTGGTCACGCGCCAGTTCAGTGGCAGCAGGCTGGAAGCCCGTGCCCTCGACATGCGGCTTGCCGATGACTTCAAGCCCGGTGATCTGGTCCTGAGCCCAGACCGCGCCGGCCAGAGTTGCTGCTGTTACACCGGCCGCCATGGCCGAAAGATGCTGTGCTAGACGCATATCTGTTTCCCGTTCGTGTCGCGGCTTTGCGCCGCTCCCCCCTGACCCGCTGTTTCCAGACTGGCCGGTTGTATATGGGACTTCTAAAATCATATTAGTGACGAGGCGACAAGCAAAACCAATGCGGCAAAGTGCTGCTTTTTGATCCAGGTCAATGCTGGACGGAGGAATATCATGGGTGACGGCAGGTTCTCTCCGTTCGAGACACATCTGGACGAGGCTTCGGCCCTGTCGATTCTGCGCGCTTCGGTTGCGGGCGCCGACGATGGCGAACTTTTCCTTGAACGCCGCCGCTCCGAGGCACTCGTGTTCGACGATGGTCGCCTCAGAAACGCCAGCTATGACGCGTCCGAAGGCTTCGGGCTGCGCGCCGTGCGGGGCGAAGTCGCGGGCTATGGCCATTCCACGGAAATCTCCGAAGCGGCCCTGAAGCGCGCCAGCGAAACCGCGCGCCTCGCCGTCGGCGACGGAGGCGGCACGCTCGCGCCCCCTCCGGCAGGCACCAACACAAAGCTTTACACCGATGCCGACCCGATGCTGGACGCCACCTTCGGCCTCAAGGTTGAAACCCTGCGCGAGATCGATGCCTTTTCCCGCGATCTCGACCCGCGCGTCGTTCAGGTATCCGCAACCATCGCCGCTTCCATTCAGGAAGTTTTCATCCTGCGCCCCGAAGGCACTTTGGTGTCGGATGTACGCCCGATGACCCGGCTGAATGTGTCGGTGATCGTCGAGGAGAACGGTCGCCGCGAAAGCGGCAGCCACGGTGGCGGCGGACGCTATGGTCTGACGGGTCTGATGGTGGCCGACAACTGGCAGGCTACGGCCCGTGAAGCCCTGCGCATCGCGCTGGTGAACCTGCGCGCCGTCCCGGCCCCTGCCGGGGTCATGGACGTGGCCCTTGGTGCAGGCTGGCCGGGCGTTCTGTTGCACGAAGCGGTCGGCCACGGGCTTGAAGGCGACTTCAACCGCAAGAAAACCTCGGCCTTCGCCGGTCTGATGGGCCAGCGCATCGCCGCGCCCGGTGTCACCGTCCTTGATGATGGCACCATGCCCGACCGCCGTGGCTCGATCACCGTCGATGATGAAGGCACGCCATCCGCCAAAAACGTCTTGATCGAGGACGGAATTCTCGTGGGCTTCATGCAAGACCGCCAGAATGCCCGCCTGATGGGCGTCAAACCCACCGGCAACGGCCGCCGCGAAAGCTATGCCCATATCCCGATGCCACGGATGACCAACACCTACATGCTTGGCGGCACTGCCAAGCCCGGCGACATCGTGTCTGAAGTCAAGGACGGTATCTATGCCGTGGGCTTCGGCGGCGGTCAGGTCGACATCACCAACGGCAAGTTCGTCTTTTCCTGCACCGAGGCTTACCGCGTCAGGAACGGCGTCGTCGGCGATCCGGTCAAGGGCGCTACCCTCATCGGAGACGGTGCCACCGCGCTCAAGCAGATACGCGCCATCGGCAATGACATGGCGCTCGATCCCGGCATCGGCAACTGCGGCAAGGCTGGCCAATGGGTGCCGGTCGGAGTCGGTCAGCCGACCTTGCTGATCGGCGGTCTGACGGTCGGCGGGTCAGCAAAATAAAACCTAGGGTTGAAAAATACTGAGGAAAGTCCAGAATCGTAACCTTTCGTTAACGATCTACGGGCAAATCTGAGCTTGCGAATGAGGTGCAGTCACGAGGGTAAACAGATTGTTCTCTTACCCTATCCCCTTCACCCCACCCACCACGGAAGATGACAAGCTGTCGTGGCTACGCCTCATTCGCTCCCGCAAGTTCGGGGTCAGCACCTTCCACCGGCTCCTTTCCGACTATGGATCGGCTCAGGCGGCCCTGATCGCCCTGCCCGAAATCGCCCAGTCGTCGGGGCTGTCGGACTATCAGACCTGCTCCGAGACCGCCGCCAGAGTCGAACTGCTGGCCGGAGAAAAAATCGGCGCAACGCTCCTGTGCAAGAATGATCCGACCTATCCGGCGGATCTCGCCGCGCTCAGTGATGCGCCGCCGGTCCTGTGGGCGCGCGGCGACGTTGGTCTGTTGAAACGGCCGATGATCGCAATTGTCGGCGCACGAAATGCTTCCTCCCTTGGCACCCGCATGGCCCGCCGTCTGGCCGAGGGTCTGGCGGAGGCCGGTATTGTCGTCGTCTCCGGCATGGCGCGCGGCATAGACACCGTCGCCCATGCGGCCGCGCTCCAATCCGGCACGATCGCTGTATTGGCTGGTGGCGTCGACATCGTCTATCCGGCAGAAAACGCCCACCTTGCCGATCAGATTGCCGGACAGGGCCTGATCTTGTCCGAACAACCCATCGGCCTTGACCCGGTCGCCCGCCATTTCCCGATGCGCAATCGCATCATCTCGGGGCTTTGCAAGGCCGTGGTCGTGGTCGAAGCCGCCGCACAGTCCGGCAGCCTGATCACCGCCAGGATGGCCCTCGAACAGGGCCGCGATGTGTTCGCCGTTCCCGGCCACCCGTTCGACGGTCGCGCCGGCGGCTGCAACATCTTGATCCGTGACGGGGCGACTTTGGTCCGCGGACCCGAAGACGTACTGAACGCCCTGAACCTGCCCCTGCCAGCCGCCGCCGCGCCAGCCCGGCATCAGGCTGCCCCCCCGCCAGAACCGCCGCCACCCCCTGCGCCACCGCCCGATCCCCTGCGTCTGGCGTCCGCGATTCTGGAAAAGCTCGGACCCAGCCCGCTGGCCGAAGATCAGCTTCTCCGCGATCTCGGCATCACAGCCGCGCACGCCGCCGAACAACTCCTGAAGCTCGAACTTTTGGGCCGCATCCAGCGCGCCCCCGGTGGCCTCCTGACGCGCGCCTAGACCAGCAGGTCCGCTCCGCTTCCCGCGCTTTCACCCGCCGGACAAGCCTGTCGCTGGCCGTCGCTCGTTCCGCTCTCCGCCCCGCCGGGTCCGCGGCAACCGTCGGAAAAATCGTCTGCCGGGCGGTCATTGACAATCGATAGGCTTGGCCCCCATGTTCCGCCCCCATATCAAAAGAAGTGAAATTCCGAGGAAATCATGGCCGTTGTCGTCGTCGAATCCCCCGCCAAGGCCAAGACAATCAACAAATATCTCGGTTCCGACTACACGGTTCTGGCCTCTTACGGCCATGTCCGCGACTTGCCGCCCAAGGATGGGTCCGTCGATCCCGACCACGGATTCGACATGACCTGGGAAGTCGCCAGCGACAGCAAGAAACACATCCGCGCGATTGCCGAGGCGCTGAAAACCGACGACACGCTGATTCTCGCAACCGACCCCGACCGCGAAGGCGAGGCGATCTCGTGGCACCTTCAGGAAGCGCTGGCGTCCAGCATCAAGAAGGGCAAGACCGTCCGCCGCGTTACCTTCAATGCCATCACCAAAAGCGCCGTGACCGAGGCGATGGCCAAGCCCCGCGATGTCGACATGGAACTGGTCGAGGCCTACCTCGCCCGCCGCGCGCTCGACTATCTGGTGGGCTTCAACCTCTCGCCAGTTCTGTGGCGCAAGCTGCCCGGTGCCAAGTCCGCCGGGCGCGTCCAGTCCGTCTGCCTGCGCCTGATCGTCGAACGCGAGCTTGAAATCGAAGCCTTCCGCGCCCGCGAATACTGGACCGTGACCGCCACCCTCGCCACCCCGCGCGGACAGGAGTTTCATGCCCGCCTGACCGTCCTTGGCGGCAAGAAGCTCGACAAGTTCGACATCGCCAGCGAAAGCGAGGCCGAACTGGCCGTCCAGGCGGTCAAGTCGCGCCCGCTGACCGTCAAGGCCGTCGAATCGAAACCGGCGACCCGCAACCCCTACGCACCCTTCATGACCTCGACGCTCCAACAGGAGGCCAGCCGCAAGTTCGGCATGGGCGCAAAGGCCTGCATGTCCTCCGCCCAGCGCCTCTATGAGGCCGGACACATCACCTACATGCGAACCGACGGTATCGACATGGCCCCCGAGGCGGTCATGGCCGCCCGCGACGAGATCAAGCGCCGCTTCGGCGCAGATTACGTCCCCGACAGCCCGCGCATGTACAAGAACAAGGCCAAGAACGCGCAAGAGGCCCACGAGTGTATCCGACCCACCGACATGTCGATGTCGCCCGACAAGCTCAAGGTCGAGGATGACCAGCGCAAGATCTACGACCTGATCTGGAAACGCACCATCGCCAGCCAGATGGCCGCCGCCCGCATGGAACGCACGACCGTAGACGTTGGCTCTGCCGACGGTCAGGTCGAACTGCGCGCCACCGGGCAGGTCATCCTGTTCGACGGGTTCCTCAAGGTCTATGACCAGGGCCGCGACGATGACGAGGACGAAGACGGCGCGCGCCTGCCCCAGATCATGCAGGGCGAGACCGCCGACAAGCGCTCCATCGCGCCCGAACAGCATTTCACCCAGCCGCCGCCCCGCTACACCGAGGCGACACTGGTGAAGCGCATGGAAGAACTGGGCATTGGCCGCCCCTCCACCTACGCCTCGATCGTCACCACGATTCAGGACCGCGACTATGTCCGCAAGGACAAGAACCGCCTGATCCCCGAGGACAAGGGCCGTCTGGTCACCGCCTTCCTGACCAACTTCTTCCGCCGCTATGTCGAATATGACTTCACCGCAGACCTCGAAAACGAGCTTGATGAAATCTCGGCAGGCGAACGCGACTACAAGGAAGTGCTCGCCCGTTTCTGGCGCGACTTCACCGCGGCAATCGCCGAAACATCAGAACTGCGCATCAGCGAAGTCCTTGAGAAGATAGATGATTTCCTTGCGCCGCACCTTTACCCTGCCCGGCCCGATGGCTCTGACCCGCGCGTCTGCCCGACCTGTGGCAAGGGTCGCCTGAACCTCAAGACCGCCCGCTCCGGCGGCGCCTTTATCGGCTGCTCGAACTATCCCGAATGTCGCTACACCCGCCCGATCTCGTCCCCGAACGGTGAAGAGGGTGGTCTGACCGCCGATGGCCGCGTGCTGGGCGAAGACGCGAACGGCAATCCGATCACGGTCCGCGCGGGCCGCTTTGGCCCCTATGTCCAGCGCGGTGAAGCGACCGAAGCGCAGCCCAAGCCCGACCGCGCCAGCCTGCCCAAAGGCTGGTCCGGCGACAGCATCAGCCTCGAACGCGCACTTATGCTGCTTGACCTTCCGCGCGCCATCGGCCCACATCCCGAGGACGGCGCGCTGGTCGAGGCAGGCATCGGCCGCTATGGACCCTACATCAAGCACAACAGCACCTACGCCAATATCCCCGAAGTCGAGGAAGTGTTCACCATCGGCATGAACCGAGCGATGGAAGTGCTGGCGCAAAAGGCCAACCGTGGTGGCCGCGGC
>Ga0209023_10006157_pt1 | contig 12789 bp, 13 predicted proteins | sample LakOneMetagenome_FD_187468 | JGI IMG/M metagenome (GOLD analysis project Ga0209023, IMG submission 187468) | Freshwater and sediment microbial communities from Lake Erie, Canada (SPAdes) (version 2) | ecosystem: Environmental > Aquatic > Freshwater > Lentic | place: Lake Erie, Canada... | reverse complement strand
CCAGGGCCCGCCCTACAGGAGCCATCGAACAATGAAAGCCCCCGTCCGTGTCGCAGTCACCGGCGCCGCCGGCCAGATCGGTTACGCCCTGCTGTTCCGCATCGCTTCCGGCGAAATGCTGGGCAAGGACCAGCCGGTGATCCTGCAGATGCTGGAGCTGCCGCTGGACAAGGCGCAGGCCGCGCTCAAGGGCGTGATGATGGAACTCGAGGACTGCGCATTCCCGCTGCTGGCCGGCATGGTCGGTACCGACGATCCGAAGGTCGCGTTCAAGGACGCGGATTACGCGCTGCTCGTCGGCGCGCGTCCGCGTGGCCCGGGCATGGAGCGCAAGGACTTGCTGCTGGAGAACGCCAAGATCTTCACCGAGCAGGGCAAGGCGCTGGACGCGGTCGCTTCGCGCAACGTCAAGGTGCTGGTGGTCGGCAACCCGGCGAACACCAACGCCTACATCGCGATGAAGTCGGCACCCTCGCTGCCGGCGAAGAACTTCACCGCGATGTTGCGCCTCGACCACAACCGCGCGCTGTCGCAGCTCGCGAACAAGGCCTGCGTCGCCGTCGCCGACATCGACAAGCTGGTGGTGTGGGGCAACCACTCGCCAACGATGTATCCGGATTACCGCTTTGCGACGGTCGACGGCCAGTCGCTGAAGGACAAGATCAACGACGCCGACTGGAATGCGAACGTGTTCATCCCGACCGTGGGCAAGCGCGGCGCGGCGATCATCGAGGCGCGTGGCCTGTCGTCGGCGGCATCCGCAGCGAACGCGGCCATCGACCACATGCACGACTGGGCGCTGGGCACAGATGGCAAGTGGGTGACCATGGGCGTGCCGTCCGACGGCAGCTACGGCATCCCGGAAGGCGTGATGTATGGCGTGCCGGTCACGACCAAGGATGGCGAATACACCCGCGTCGAAGGCCTGCCGATCGACGATTTCAGCCGCGCGGCCATGAACAAGACGCTGGCCGAACTGGAAGAAGAACGCGCCGGCGTGGCGCACCTGCTCTGATCCGTTTCGAGGCGACCGCAAGGTCGCCTCGTGCTATGGAACATGCGAATGACTGAATCGAATTCCGCCGGCGCGAGATTTCGCGCAGCGCTCAAGGAAGAATCGCCGCTGCAGGTGATGGGCGCGATCACCGCCTACGCCGGCCTGATGGCCAAGCGCACTGGCTACAAGGCACTGTACCTGTCCGGCGGCGGTGTCGCCGCCAATTCGCTGGGCATGCCGGATCTCGGCATCTCGACGATGGAAGACGTGCTGACCGATGCGCGCAGGATCGTCGACGCCACTGGCATGCCGCTGCTGGTCGACATCGATACCGGCTGGGGCGGGGCGTTCAACATCGGCCGCACCATCCGCAACTTCGAGCGTATCGGCGTGGCCGCCGTGCACATGGAGGACCAGGTCGGGCAGAAACGCTGCGGCCATCGTCCCGGCAAGGAAGTGGTGTCGAAGGACGAGATGGTCGATCGGGTCAAGGCCGCGGTGGATGCGCGCAGCGATCGCGATTTCGTGGTCATGGCGCGCACCGACGCCGCCGCGGCGGAAGGCATCGACAGCGCGATCGAGCGCGCAGTGGCCTACGTCGAGGCCGGTGCCGACATGATCTTCCCCGAAGCGATGAAGACATTGGACGATTACCGCAGGTTCAAGGCCGCGGTGAAGGTGCCGATCCTCGCCAACCTGACCGAATTCGGTTCGACCCCGTTCTTCACCACCGACGAGCTGAAGTCCGCGAACGTCGACATCGCGCTGTACTGCTGCGGCGCCTATCGCGCGATGAACAAGGCGGCATTGAATTTCTACGAAACCGTGCGCCGCGAAGGCACGCAGAAGAACATCATCGATACCCTGCAGACGCGGAACGAGTTGTACGACTTCCTGGGCTACCACGCCTACGAGGACAAGCTCGACCAGCTGTTTGCGCAGAACAAGTAAGCGAAGGAAGCAACGATGAGCGAACAAGCACCTGCCACCGCATTCAAGCCGAAGAAGTCCGTCGCGCTGAGCGGTACCACCGCCGGCAACACCGCGTTATGCAGCGTCGGACGCAGCGGCAACGACCTGCATTACCGCGGCTACGACATCCTGGATTTCGCCAACACCAGCGAGTTCGAGGAAATCGCCTACCTGCTGGTGCACGGCAAGCTGCCGAACAAGGCGGAGCTGGCCGGCTACAAGGCCAAGCTGAAGTCGCTGCGCGGCATCCCGGCGGCGGTCAAGGCCGCGCTGGAGGAACTGCCGCCGTCGGCGCACCCGATGGACGTGATGCGCACCGGCGTGTCGGTGCTGGGTTGCGTGACGCCGGAAAAGGACGACCACAACGCGCCGGGCGCACGCGACATCGCCGACAAGCTGATGGCCTCGCTCGGTTCCATGCTGCTGTACTGGTACCACTGGAGCCACAACGGCCGCGCCATCGACGTGGAAACCCACGACGACTCGATCGGCGGCCACTTCCTGCACCTGCTGCACGGCGAGGCGCCGCGCGAATCGTGGGTGCGGGCGATGCACACCAGCCTGATCCTGTACGCCGAGCATGAGTTCAATGCGAGCACGTTCACGGCACGCGTGATCGCCGGCACCGGAAGCGACATGCATTCCTGCATCACCGGCGCGATCGGCGCGCTGCGCGGGCCAAAGCACGGCGGCGCCAACGAGGTCGCGTTCGAGGTGCAGAAGCGCTACGAGACGCCGGACGAGGCGGAAGCCGACATCAAGGCGCGCGTCGAGCGCAAGGAAGTGGTGATCGGCTTCGGCCACCCTGTGTACACGGTGTCCGATCCGCGCAACAAGGTGATCAAGGAAGCCGCGCGCGAGCTGTCGGCCGAGCAGGGCGACATGAAGATGTACGACATCGCCGAGCGGCTCGAATCGGTGATGTGGGACATCAAGAAGATGTTCCCGAACCTCGACTGGTTCAGCGCCGTGAGCTACCACATGATGGGCGTGCCCACCGCGATGTTCACCCCGTTGTTCGTGATCGCGCGCACCAGCGGCTGGAGCGCGCACGTGATCGAGCAGCGCATCGACGGCAAGATCATCCGCCCGAGCGCGAACTACACCGGCCCCGAAGACCGCGAGTACGTGCCGATCGGCAAGCGCTGACGCGATGGGCGACCTGCCGGGCTACGTGGTCGCGATCCTTGGCACGCTGATGGCCGCGATGTTGTGCGTGCTGCTGCACTACGAGGGCCTGTACCGCATGGAGCGCCGGTTCCGTGCCGGCGCCAACAGCGCGGGTCGCAGGCAGATGCTGCTGGCAATCCTCGGCGTGCTCGCGCTGCACATGGCGGAGATCTGGATCTTCGGCGTGGCTTGGTGGACGTTGCTGCACTTCCCCGACGCCGGTTCGATTTCCGGCACGGCGCACGTGCAGTGGCACGGCGCGTTGTTCCTGTCGGCCCTCGCGTTCACCTCGTTGGGCTTCGATGCCTGGGTGCCGGTCGGCGCGATTCGCATCCTCGCCGGCGTCGAGGCGCTCACCGGCTTGGTGCTTGTGGCGTGGTCGGCGTCCTTTGCCTTCCTGCAGATGCAACGGCACTGGAAGCAGGACTGAGAACTGCGGCGAGCGGGAAAAAAAGCCGCGCAATGCGCGGCCTTTCTCTTTGCGTTCCAAGCGAGGCTCAGATGAGGCCTTCGTCCTTCATCGCCGCCTGCACGCCGGCATCGGCGGCCATGCGCTTGTCGAAGGCAGCGAGGTTGTCGAGGCCGGAGAGGTCGACGCCCAGCTTCTTCGCCCACTGGGTGACGACGAACAGGTAGGGATCGGCGATCGAACGACTGCCGGTGAGCCAGTCCTTGCCGGCGAGTTGCGTATCCGCGCGCTGGAAGTAGCCACGCAGTTTCTCCATCGCCTGTTCCTTCGATTTCGCTTCGGCTTCGGTGCCGAGCGACCCGGCGCTGCCGAACAGCGGATGGAACGCCGGGTGCACGTCGGCGTTGAGGAAGCCGAGCCAGCGATTCACGTCGGCGCGGCCCTCGGGCGTGCCGTCGCCGCCGAGCTTGGCGGCCGGGAACTTGTCGGCGATGAAATTGAGGATCGCCGAATTCTGGGTGAGCACCCAATCGCCTTCGGTGAGCACCGGTACCGCGCCGGCGGGGTTGAGTGCGTGAAACCAGGGCTGCTTGCGATCGTCGCGCGAGACGATCTGCGCTTCGTACGGCGCGCCGGTCCATTGCAGCGCGATGTGGTCCGCGAGCGAGCAGGCGCCGGGGGAGGTATAGAGCTTCATGCGTGGGCCTCGGTGGAAGAGGCCGACAGCATCGCAGGCCCGCGGTTAAGCGGTGCTCATCGCGGTGGAACGATCCGTTCCCGCGGAAGCGTCAGAGGCGATCGACCTTGAAGAAGGTGTGCCCGCCGATCGTCGCCACCTGGTAGGCGTTGCGCCAGCTCGGGTTGGCGATGCCCAGCGCGGCGAAATGGCTGGCGCCCGGAACGATTTCCTTGCGCTCGCCCTTGGGCAGTTCCCAGTTGCGCTCGGCCTCGAGCGCGATGGTCACCGCCTGCGACCACGCTTCGTTGTTGCTCAGGCGCGTGCCCGGCGGAACGAGGGTAGGGGCGAACTGCTTGCGCGCGGTGACCACGTCGCACATCGAATCGCCCCAGCGCCCGCTGTCCTGGCGGCGCAGGGCGACTTCGGCGACGGCCTGCTGGCCGCGGACCGGCTGGTCGCGGGCTTCGAGGTAGAGGGTGGTACTGAGGCACAGCGAATCCGCCGCCTGCGGCGGGAGGATCGAGGCCAACCACAGGATCCAGGCCAGTTTCATCGTCGTGCTCCTTGCTCCGTTGCGGCGCGCAGCAACGTCCGCCTCGGGCGAACCTCGCGTTGCGTCATGGCGTACTGGGGAGGGCGGCGTCTCTACGGCGCCTTTGCCCTTGGGGCCCGGCTATCTGCTCCGGGCCATGGGGTGCGCGGCCGCGGGCCGCTGCAAAGTGCGCGCAAGGTAGCGTCGAAAAACCGAACCGTAGCTGAATGCGCGTTCGGAAATATCTGATTCTTTTGGAGTTTTTACTTCGAAACCGGGATTTTATTGCGTTGCAGCAATGGCTTACAGGCGCGCCGCGAGGCGGGTGCCCTGGTCGATCGCACGCTTGGCATCGAGCTCGGCGGCCACGTCGGCGCCGCCGATCAGGTGCAGCTCCGGGCCCGTTCCGGCCTCCCGCAGCTGGTCGAACAGGTCCCGCCGCGGCTCCTGTCCGGCGCAGACCACGACGTGGTCGACCGGAAGGAGCTGCTCGTTGCCGTCAATCCGGATCCGGAATCCGGCGTCGTCGACGCCGAGGTATTCGACGCCGCCCAGCATCTTCACGCCCTTTGCCTTCAAAGCTGCCCGATGGATCCAGCCGGTGGTCCTGGCCAGCTTCGCGCCGGGCTTGCCGGGGCTTCGCTGCAGTAACCACACCTGCCGCGCGGGGCGTTCGGGATTCGGTTTCGCCAGTCCGCCTGCCGATTCGAAGGCGGGATCGATGCCCCATTCGGCCATCCAGCGCGCCGGGTCGAGGCTTGGGGACAGACCTTCCTGCACCAGGAATTCGGCGACGTCGAAACCGATGCCGCCGGCGCCGACGATGGCGACCTTCGCGCCGGGTACGACGCGGCCTTCGATCACGTCGAGGTAGCCGACCACCTTGGCGTGATCCGAGCCTGGGAAATCCACGCGCCGCGGCGTCACGCCGGTGGAAATAACGGCGACATCGAATTCGCGTAGTTGCTCCGCAGCGACGCGATTTCCCAATTTCAGTTCGATGCCGGTTTCGTCGATGCGTTCGCGGAAGTAGCGCAGCGATTCGTGGAATTCCTCCTTGCCGGGAATCCGCTTGGCGAGGTTGAACTGCCCGCCGATTTCGCCGGCCGCGTCGAACAGGGTCACGCGGTGCCCGCGTTCGGCGGCGGTGGTCGCGCAGGCGAGGCCCGCCGGCCCGGCGCCGACCACAGCGATGCGTTTCGGTGCATCCGCCTTCGCGACGACCAGTTCGGTTTCGTGACAGGCGCGCGGATTGACCAGGCAACTCGCGCGCTTGTTCGCGAACACATGGTCGAGGCAGGCCTGGTTGCAGGCGATGCAGGTGTTGATCGACTGCGCCCGTCCGCTGCGCGCCTTCGCGACCCATTGAGGATCCGCGAGCAAGGGCCGCGCCATCGACACGAGGTCGGCGCCGCCGCGCGCGATCACGGCTTCGGCCACGTCGGGCATGTTGATGCGGTTGGTCGCCACCAGCGGCAGTTGCACGTGCGGGCGCAGCTTGGCGGTGACGCCGACGAACGCGGCGCGCGGCACCGAGGTCGCGATGGTCGGGATGCGCGCCTCGTGCCAGCCGATGCCGGTGTTGATGATGGTCGCGCCCGCGGCTTCGACGGCCCTGGCCTGCGCGACGATCGCTTCCCAGTCGTTGCCGCCTTCGACCAGGTCCAGCATCGAAAGGCGATAGATGATGATGAAATCCGGGCCGCAGGCTTCGCGCACGCGGCGCACGATTTCCACCGCGAAGCGCATGCGCTTCTCCGGCGTGCCGCCCCAGGCATCGTTGCGCTTGTTGGTGCGCGGTGCGGTGAATTCGTTCAGCAGGTAGCCTTCCGAACCCATGATCTCGACGCCGTCGTAACCGCCGTCGCGGGCAAGGCGCGCGGCATTGGCGAACGCCGAGACCTGGCGGTCGACGCCGAGTGCGGAAAGGGCACGCGGCGTGAACGGATTGATCGGCGCCTTCAGCCTCGACGGCGCCACCGACAACGGGTGGTAGGCGTAGCGCCCGGCGTGCAGCAACTGCAGGCAGATCTTCGCGCCGTGTTCGTGCACCGCGGCGGTGACCTGCCGGTGCTTGCGCGCTTCCCACGACCAACTCAATTTGCCGGCGAACGGTTTCAGCCAGCCGACGAGGTTGGGCGCGAAACCTCCGGTCACCATCAGGCCCACGCCGCCGGCCGCACGCTCGGCGTAATAGGCCGCGAGCTTGGGGAAATCGCGGCGATGGTCCTCGAGCCCGGTGTGCATCGAGCCCATCAACACCCGGTTGCGCAGGGTGGTGAAGCCGAGGTCCAGCGGCGCGAACAGGTTGGGGTAGGGAGTACCAGCCGACGTGTCGTTCATCGCGCAAGCATACCGGCGCGTATGGCGACTGCGTCAGCCGAAGGCGAAGGCGTCCAGCGCGAGCGAACCGTATTCGTAGGAATCGTGGAGATGGCGAACGCCGGCACGGTCACCCGCCGCACCAAGGGCGACGAACAGCGGCAACAGGTGTTCGGTGGTCGGGTGCGCATGGCGGGCTTGCGGCGCCTGGCGTTCCCAGTCGAGCAGGGCATCAATATCCCGGGCCATGACCCGGTCGCGCATCCAGTCGCGGAAAACGTGCGCCCAGCCCGGCATCGGCGCGTCGGGCTGGCCCCAGGCGAGTTCGCCGAGGTTGTGCACGAAGCCGCCCGAGCCGATCACCAGCACGCCTTCGTCGGCCAGCCCGGCCAGCGCCTGCCCGAGCCGGTAATGGGATTCGGCATCTGCATGGGGTTGGACCGACAACGGCACCACCGGGATGTCGGCCTGCGGGTACATCCGGCGCAGCGGTACCCAGACCCCGTGGTCGAGGCCATGGCCTTCGCGAACCTTGACCGGCAGGCCAGCGGACGTGACCCGTTCGGTGATCTGCTCGGCAAGTGCGGGATGTCCCGGCGCCGGGTAGCGCAAGGCATAGAGCGGTTCCGGGAATCCGCCGAAATCATGGACGGTATGCGGTTGCGGATGCCCGCCGAGCATTGGCCGATCGGTCATGAAGTGCGCCGATGCCACGACGATGGCACTTGGCCGGGGGATCGTGTCGCCGAGGCCATCGAGGAAACGGCCGGCGGCCGAGTCCTCGATCGCCAGCATCGGCGATCCGTGGGACAGGAACAGGGTGGGGAAGGTCGGGGAAGTCATGCGGTGAAGATGGATCCCGGGGATGGGGTTGCCAAGCGTCGGGCCTGCAACACAGAGTGCCGCTTGGGCCATTCGTGCCAAAGGTTGGCAATGCCGGAACTGTTATGCTAGCGTTAACACGGCTTTCACGGGGCCGGCCATACACTGGACGGGATGGCGCGCGTCGGGCCGTCTGAATTCGAGTCCACGCTGAACTGCAATACCTACCTTGATCAAGGAGCTGAAGATGAACAAGAAACTGCTCTGCGCTGCGCTGCTGTGCGGACTGGGCGTGGCTCAGGCTGCTTCTGCGCAGACCTTCGACGACCGTTGGTACCTCACTGGCGACGTTGGCTACAACTATCAGGACAACAGCCGTGATACCGAAAACGCGATGTTCGCGGCGATCGGTCTCGGCAAGTTCATCAACCAGAACTGGTCGCTGGATGGCCAGCTGAACTGGCAGAACCCGAAGCAGAACGATAACGAAGACCTGAACTGGAGCCAGTACGGTGTTTCGCTTGATCTGCGCCGTCACTTCATCGCCGAAGGCCGCACCTGGAACCCGTACATTTTGATGGGGTTGGGTTATCAGCGGCACGAAGAGGAATACCAAAACTTCGCCGATCCGCTCAATTCGCCCGGGCAGCGCGAAGGCGGCAATCTGGCCGGCAAGTTTGGCCTCGGCCTGCAGGGTGACCTGGGTCGCGTCGGGATTCGTACCGAACTCGCTGCGCGCTTCGACTTGGACAGCGATGCCGTCGATGCAGCAGGTGGCGATCTGGGCTCGAACAACTTCAGCGACATCCTCGCCTCCGTCGGCGTGGTAATCCCGCTGGGTCCGGAGCCGACGGCCCCGACCCCGGCTGCCCCGAACTGCTCCGACATGGACAGCGACGGTGACGGCGTGAACGATTGCGACGACAAGTGCCCCGGTTCGCAGGCTGGCCAGACCATCGGTCCGGACGGCTGCCCGGTGCAGGTGTCGATCGACCTCAAGGGCGTGAACTTCGACTTCGACAAGTCGACCCTGCGTCCGGACGCGATCGCGATCCTGAACGAGGCCGTGGACATCCTGAAGCGCTACCCCGACCTGCGCGTCGAAGTGGCCGGTCACACCGACCTCTGCGGCACCGATGCCTACAACCAGTCGCTGTCCGAGCGTCGCGCCCGCGCCGTATACGACTATGTGACCAGCAATGGCGTCGATGCCGGTCGCCTGGTGGGTCCGAATGGTTACGGCGAGAGCCGTCCGCTCGTGCAGACTCCGCAGACCCTGCCGGACTGCAAGAACGAGACCAACCGTCGTACCGAGCTGAACGTCCAGAACTGATCGGACGCCAGTTCCAGCAACAAGCGAAGCCCGGCCCAGTGCCGGGCTTCGTGTTTTTGCGGAACAGCAGCTCGGAACATCGCTTGTCCGCCTGAGCACGCACGCCTACACTCGGGCCGGGTCTTCATCACGGACGACAGACATGCGTATCACGCCATTCGCCGCACTGCTGATCCTGCTGCCCGGCTTCGCACACGCGGAGGTGATCTCTGGCGGTTGCACTGCGGCCGCACCGGTGTTGCCGGGCAATACGCTTTCGCTGGCGCCGGTGGCGAGCGAACTCGTGCCGGCCTATACCGATCTCGGTGCGACCGGCGCCGTGTTGTCGCAGGCCTACGACGCCAGCCAGTCGGTCGACCAGGTGCTGTTGCGCCTGCGCCTGGCCAGTTGCGGCAACATCGCCAATGCGATGCGACCGGCGTCGCCGGGTGCGGTGAATCCCAACGACCCGTCGGCCTACAAGCCGCAGACGCAGTGGGACAACACGCCGTGGCGCTTCAACATGACCCAGGACGGCAAGCGCATGACCGCGGACGAGTTCGATGCGTGGATGAAGGCGCGCGGGGTCCGCGTGGTCGGTCGCAAGCCCGACCCCGCACCGGCCGCCGCCCCCGAATCGCCGCCGGCCGAGGCGCCGAAGGGCAACTGAACCGGATCGCGACCCCACGCCACGGATTGGCCCGCGCGCTGTCGAAACGCGGGCTGTGTTCGCGCACGCAGGCGGTCGAATGGATCCGCGGTGGGCGCGTGCGAGTCGATGGCCGCGTCGTCCGCGATCCGGAATTCCCCACGATTCAAGGCGTCTCCCGCATCCAAATCGATGGAGCGGATCTCGATGCGGCCGCGGCAACGCGTCGCTACCTGATGCTCAACAAGCCGCGCGGACTCGTCACCACGGCGCGCGACGAACGCGGCCGCGACACGGTCTATCGCTGCTTCGATGGAACGGACTTCGGTTGGATCGCGCCGGTCGGGCGGCTCGACAAGGCCAGCGAAGGCCTGTTGCTGTTTTCGAACGATCCGCAGTGGGCCGCGCGCATCACCGATCCGGAAACCGGCCCGAACAAGACCTACCACGTGCAGGTCGACCGCATTCCCGCGGAAGCCGAACTGCAGGCGATGTGCATTGGCATCGACTGCGGGGGCGAAAGGCTGCGCGCGGAATCCGCATCGCTGCTGCGCGTCGGCGAAAAGAATGCCTGGCTGGAAATCGCACTCGACGAAGGCCGCAATCGGCAAATCCGTCGTCTATTGGAAGCGCTGGGTATCGGCGTCTTGCGACTGGTGCGCGTGGCCATCGGTGGCCTGCAACTCGGCGAGCTGGCGAAAGGGCAGTGGCGCGAGTTGACTGCCGAAGAAGTCGCCGTGCTGGGCGGCGACTGAACCTCAGGCTTTCAGCACGCCAAGCTCGCGGCCGATGCGGATGAACGCATCGATCGCGTGGTCGAGGTGTTCGCGCGTGTGCGCTGCGCTCATCTGCGTGCGGATGCGCGCCTGGCCCTTCGCCACCACCGGGAAGAAGAAACCGATCGCGTAGATGCCTTCCTCCAGCAGCCGCGAGGCGAACTTCTGCGCCAGCGGCGCGTCGTACAGCATCACCGGGCTGATCGGATGCACGCCGGGCTTGATGTCGAAGCCGGCGGCGGTCATGCGCTCGCGGAAATACTTCGTGTTGTCGGCGAGGCGCTCGCGCAATTCCCCGGCGCTCGACAGCATCTCGAACGCCTTGATGCCGGCGGCCACGACATGCGGCGGCAACGAGTTCGAAAACAGGTACGGACGCGAACGCTGGCGCAGCAGCTCGATCACTTCGCGCTTCGCGGTGGTGAAGCCGCCGAGCGCGCCGCCCATCGCCTTGCCGAGGGTGCCGGTGAAGATATCGATCTTGTCGAGCACGCCCTTCACTTCGGCGGAACCGCGCCCGGTCTTGCCGAGGAAGCCGGTGGCATGGCATTCGTCGATGTGCACCAGCGCGCCGTACTTCGCGGCGAGCGCGGTGATTCCGTCGAGCGGCGCGATGAAGCCGTCCATCGAGAATACGCCGTCGGTGGTGATCATGATGGTGCGCGCGCCGTCGGCCTTGGCCTGTTTCAGCTGCGTTTCCAGATCGGCCATGTCGCAGTTGGCGTAGCGGTAGCGCTTCGCCTTGCACAGGCGCACGCCGTCGATGATCGAGGCGTGGTTGAGCGCATCGCTGATGATCGCGTCGTGTTCATCCAGCAGCGGCTCGAACAGGCCGCCATTGGCATCGAAGCAGGCGGCGTAGAGGATGGTGTCCTCGGTGCCGAAGAAGGCCGCGATCGTCTTCTCCAGTTGCTTGTGCAGGTCCTGCGTGCCGCAGATGAAGCGCACGCTGGCCATGCCGAAACCGTGCGTGTCCAGCGCCGCCTTCGCCGCGGCGATCACGTCCGGGTGGTCGGCGAGGCCCAGGTAGTTGTTCGCGCAGAAGTTCAGCACCTTGCGGCCGTCGACGAGTTCGATTTCGGCCGACTGCGGGCTGGTGATGATGCGCTCGGACTTGAACAGTCCGGCGGCGCGGATCTCATCGAGGGTGTCGGCGTAACGCTGGGTGGAGGACATGTCGTTTCCCGTGGTCAGGCTTCAATCGCTGCTGTCGCCGCCGCCCGAATCGTCCGCGGCGCAGGCATCGGACCCATCGTCGCCGGCATCGGGTTCGAACGGGCGATCGTTGTTCTCGTTGGTGTCGTAGGGATTGTCGTAAGCGTTCACCGGCACCGAATCGTCGCTGCCGGCACCCGGATTGCGCGGTCTGCCGTCGCTGGTGGTGGCGGACATGAAAATCCAGCCCGCAACCACAATCGCGGCGACGACGATCACGAACCACATCGGCGTGGCCTCAGTTCCAGCTCAGCACGACCTTGCCAGCCTTGCCGCCTTCCATCAGGTCGAAGCCTTTCTGGAAATCGTCGATGGGCAACTGGTGGGTAAGCACCTTGCCCAGCGGGAAGCCGGACAGCACCAGCTGCGTCATCTTGTACCAGGTCTCGTACATGCGCCGGCCGTAGATGCCGTGCAGGACCAAGCCCTTGAAGATGATCTTGTCCCAGTCCACGCCGGCGCCCTTGGGCATGATGCCGAGCATCGCGATCTTGCCGCCGTTGTACATGCAGTCGAGCATATCGGCGAAGGCGCGCGGGTTTCCGCTCATCTCCAGGCCGACGTCGAAGCCTTCCATGTGCAGGTCGGCCATCACGTCCTTGAGCGAGGTGTTGGACACGTTCACCACGCGGGTTGCACCCATGTCGGCGGCGAGCTTGAGGCGGTAGTCGTTGACGTCGGTGACGACGACATTCCGCGCGCCGATGTACTTGCAGATGCCGGCGGCGATGATCCCGATCGGGCCGGCGCCGGTGATCAGCACGTCCTCGCCGACCACGTCGAACTCCAGCGCGCAGTGCGCGGCGTTGCCGTAGGGATCGAAGAACGCGGCCAGCTCGCTCGGGATCTGGTCCGGGATCGGCCACAGGTTCGAGGCCGGCATCACGATGAATTCGGCGAAGGCGCCGTCGCGGTTCACGCCGATGCCGACGGT
>Ga0209023_10006156_pt1 | contig 12790 bp, 10 predicted proteins | sample LakOneMetagenome_FD_187468 | JGI IMG/M metagenome (GOLD analysis project Ga0209023, IMG submission 187468) | Freshwater and sediment microbial communities from Lake Erie, Canada (SPAdes) (version 2) | ecosystem: Environmental > Aquatic > Freshwater > Lentic | place: Lake Erie, Canada... | reverse complement strand
CTTCTGGCATATGCGGCTGGAACACCTTCCCCACCAACCAGCGTAGGACGGACAGACAGATACGTCTATCCTCATCACGCCCCCAGCTCGGGCGTAGAAATTCGGGTCTAGCTCCGCACTTCTACCGGCAGACACTGGCGTCCAGCACCCGGATACGGGACACCCCCAGCAGGCTGCGGCAGAATGAAATCACTATCGACCAGCGCTATCCAGGAGGCCACGGATGCTCGAGCGAGCCGGCGACACCCGCACTGAAGACACCACGCCCGCCGTCGGTCCCACCATCGTGTGGTTCCGCGACGATTTGCGCCTGGCTGACAACCCGGCCCTGCACCATGCGATCGCTCGCGGAGCTCCCGTGGTCGCGGTGTACGTTCTGGATGAAGAGTCAACGGGCATCCGACCGCTCGGCGGCGCCTCCCGGTGGTGGCTGCACAGCAGCCTCCTGGCCCTCACCGCCTCGCTCACCGCGCTCGGCGTGCCCCTCGTGTTGCGCCGCGGCCCGGCGGCCGCGGTCATCACCGACCTGGCCACCCTCACCGGAGCCGCGGCCGTGCACTGGAACCGCCGCTACGGCCAGGCCGAACGCGACGTGGACACGCAGGTCAAAGCCGAACTCCGGGCCGACGGCACGGAAGCCCAGAGCTTCGCGGGATCCCTCCTGTTCGAACCGTGGACGATCCGAACCCTTCAGGGCAACCCTTACTCCGTGTTCACCCCGTTCTGGCGCGCCTGCCTCGCGGCTCCCCTTCCGCGCGACCCGTACCCGGCTCCCATGACGATCGAGGCCTGGCCGGAGCAGCTCGCTTCGGACGATCTTCTGGCCTGGACCCTTGAGCCCAGCGCGCCGGACTGGGCCGCCGGACTGCGGGCCACCTGGCAGCCCGGCGAGGCATCCGCTCAGCATCGTCTCGACGAATTCCTGGCCGACCGGCTCGCCCGGTACGCCGAAGACCGCGATCTGCCGGCCGAAGACGCCACGTCGGGCCTGTCGCCGCACCTGCGCTGGGGCGAGATCAGCCCGTACCAGGTGTGGCACGCCACCAGGCTCGCGGCCGAAGGTCTCACCGGGTCGGCCGCGAAGGGCGCGGTTCGTTTTCTCACCGAGGTGGGCTGGCGTGAATTCAGCTACCACGTGCTCTTCCATGCTCCCGATCTGGCCACCGCCAATTGGAAGGTGGGTTTTAACGCCTTCCCCTGGCAGCCGCTGGATCAGACCGCGCTCACTGCGTGGCACCAGGGACGCACCGGTTTCGCGCTCGTGGACGCCGGAATGCGCGAGCTCTGGCGCACCGGAACCATGCACAACCGGGTGCGCATGGTGACGGCATCATTCCTCACCAAGAACCTGCTCATCGACTGGCGGGTGGGCGAGAGCTGGTTCTGGGACACCCTCGTCGATGCCGACCCGGCGAGCAACCCGGCCAGCTGGCAGTGGGTGGCCGGATCCGGGGCCGATGCCGCGCCCTACTTCCGCATCTTCAACCCCGAGCTGCAGTTCGCCAAGTTCGACCCGCACCAGTCCTACGTGCGCGCCAATGTGCCGGAGTGGGGAACGGATGCCTACCCGGAGCCGATCGTGGACCTCGGCGAAACCAGGCGCGCCGCCCTCGCCGCCTACGAGCTGGTCAAGAGCGCCACGGCACCGAAGTAAGCACAGGATCGGGCCGTCCGGGCGCACCCGACGGCGTCACGAAATCCGTGTCAGAGTGCCCGCTCGAGCACGAAGTCGTTTTCCAGCACGCCGCCGAGCGCGAAGGTCTTGCGCCCGACCTCGGTGAAACCGTGCTTTCGGTAAAAACGGATGGCGCGGGCGTTGAGTTCGTTCACGCCTAGCCAGGCCCCCGCGGCGCCCCGTTCGCGGGCTGCCTGCAGTGTGGCCGACATCAGGGCGGTGGCGATGCCTCCGCCGTGACGGGCCGCAAGCACGTAGCATTTGCTCAGTTCAACGGTCGGTCGAATGCCGATCACGGCAGTCACGTCGGCGTCTGTCGGCTCTTCAAAGGCCAAAACCGTGTATCCGTGCAGCTCGCTCCCGGAGTGCGCCACGAGCACGACCCGGTCCGGGTCGGCCAGCACGGCGTCGAAGTTTCTCTCGGCCAGCACGTCGCGCAGGTGGTCGGCCACGGCCTGCGCGGTGGTCTCGGGCGGGCAGGCCAGCTGGAAGGTGGCGGCGGCCAATTCCGCCAGCGCCGACGCATCCGCGGCGGTCGCGACCCGAATAGTGCTCATGGAAGACAGCCTAGGCCGCTGCGACCAGCGCAACCTCGGGTTCGTTGTCATCGCCCTCATCGTCTGTGGAGAAAGCCAGCCAGAAGCTCAGGCCACACAGCACGAGCGAGCCGACGATCAGCGGATTTTGAAAGTAGACGACCCAGAATCCGATCTTCGGCGGCGACGCGACCACCCCGCCAATCACGTCGGCGGCCAGAACGGCGCTGGCATCGTCGGCCTCGTTGGCATCGCCCCGGGTCACGAGGCTTCCGTCGGCATTCTCGGCCACCAACCGGTGCGTCACCACATGGCCGTCGCGCACAAAGGTGATCACCTGACCCAGGGCGTAGTCATGGGCGCGAACCAGCACCAGGCTTTCGGGCGGAATGGTCGGAATCATCGACCCCGTTTGCACCACGTAGGCCCGATAAGGCAAGGCCCCCGTCGCGATCAGCACGACCGGCGCACCGATCACGGCCACCAGGGTGACGATGATCGCCACCAACCTCACTCGCTTCACAGGCATCCCCTTCACCGGTCGAAAAATGAACGGGCCCGGATGCCGCCGACCGGCGGCATCCGGGCCCGTTACCGCAACCTACGGCTTCTGACCAACCTGCGTGGCCACGATCTGGTAGGGCAGTCCGTACCCCTCAATGGGCGGAACGGCTGCGTTTTTCTGCTTGACGGGGAATGCATTCCAGGTGCCGCCACCGGCTTCGGTCTGGTATGTAGTCTTCCCCGCGTACGCGAAGGTGAACGACACGTCTCCCGTTGCACCCGGTCCGATGTTGGAGGCGAGCTTGTATGACGGCAGAAGAGGGTTGCACAGCCCGTCACCCGGGCCGAACGGTCCGCAACTGTTCGGCGTCACCGCCAAGTTCGACGTCCCGTCGTTCAGGTTCGTCGAGTCCAACAGCGCATTGTCGTTTGCCGCGAGGTGGAACTCGCCGTAGGTGCCGAGGTCGTTGAGCGCGTGCAGGGCCTTGGGATTGGGGAAGACAATCCACACATCCTGATTGTTGAGTCCCGTGTTCTGGTATCGCGTCGTCACCGTCTGCGGCTCTCCGGGCAACAGGTTGGTGAAGGCCAGATCGAGGCGGTCCGTTCCGCTTCCGTCCAGGCCAGCCACCTTGATGGAACCAACGGTGCCGGCGACATTTCCCTGGGCCGTGTCACTGAAGTACGCACCGGTCGGCCCCAGTGCCGCCAGGGCCATCGAAAGGGCTACGGCTACTCCGCCGGCCCCGATAATCATCTTCTTGCGACTTTTGATCTTGTTCACGTTCGTCCTTTTCTCGTAATCGAGTCGTGCAGAACGGAACGACAGTGCGAATTCCCACCATCCCCCCAATGAATATCCTATGAAGGACAGAACGATTCGTCTGTCCTCTTTCGGCCCCCACAATATGGGTGGACAAACTGCAAAACACCCCCAGAACAGCCGAAAAAGCGGGCAATCACCTCCATGATTTCCATGGAGGTGATTGCCCGCTCAGCAGCGATGTAGGCGCTCGGTGATTCAGTCGGGGCGAGGCCGGTTAGAAGAAACGGGCATAGGCCCCCACCGTGAGAAACGACGGGAACTCCGGTTCGAGCGCCGCGCTGCGCAGCACGCTCAGGGCGTCGTCGTAGCGGTCGTCGGCGGAGCGATCGAGCGCGGCCACCGTTTCGGCCAGCAGTTCTTCCACCCAGGCGGAGTCGATCCGGCGGCCCTCGGCGGTGATGGAGTTCTCGTGGATCCACTGCCACAGCTGGGAGCGGGAGATCTCCGCGGTCGCGGCGTCTTCCATCAGGTTGTCGATGGCCGCGGCGCCCACGCCGCGCAGCCAGCTCTCGATGTAGCGCAGCGAGATGAGCAGGTTGCCACGCACGCCGTCCTCGGTGATGGTGCCGCCGATCGATCCCACGTCCAGCAGCTGGGCGACGGTCACCGACACCTCGGGGCGCGTGCGCTCGAGCTGGTGCGGGTTCTCCCCCAGCACGATGTCGAACTCGGCTTGCGCGGTGGGGATCAGGTCGGGGTGCGCCACCCAGGTGCCGTCGAAGCCGTCGGTCGCCTCGCGACGCTTGTCGGCCGTCACCTGCGCGAACGCACGCTCGGTCACCTCCGGATCGCGGCGGTTGGGAATGAAGGCGCTCATGCCACCGATGGCGTAGGCGCCGCGGCGGTGACAGGTAGCCACGAGCAGCTCGGTGTAGGCACGCATGCACGGTACCGTCATGGTGATCTGCTTACGGTCGGGGAACACGAAGCGACGGCCGCGGGCGCGGAAGGTTTTGATGATGCTGAAAATGTAGTCCCAGCGGCCGGCGTTCAGGCCGGCGCAGTGATCCCGCAGTTCGTAGAGGATCTCATCCATCTCGAAGGCGGCCTGGATCGTTTCGATGAGCACCGTGGCGCGAATGGTGCCGTGCTCGATTCCGAGGCGGTCTTCGGAGAAGCTGAAGATGTCGTTCCACAGCCGAGCTTCCTGGTGACTTTCAAGCTTGGGCAGGTAGAAGTACGGGCCGCTGCCTTTCTCGATGAGCTTCTGGGCGTTGTGGAAGAAGTAGAGGCCGAAGTCGATCAGGCTCCCTGAAGCCTTCATGTGACGGTTGGCCCGGTCAACGAAGGTCACGTGCTTCTCCACCAGGTGCCAGCCGCGCGGACGCATCACGATGGTAGGGGTCTGCTCGCCCACGGTGTACTGCTTGCCCTCAGGGCTCGTGTAGCTCAACCGGTCGCGCACGGCATCCATCAGCGTGATCTGGCCCTCGATCACGTTGGCCCAGGTGGGACTCGTGGCGTCCTCCTGGTCGGCGAGCCACACCTTGGCGCCGGAGTTCAGGGCGTTGATGGCCATCTTGCGATCGGTGGGGCCGGTGATCTCCACTCGGCGGTCCTCGAGGCCGGGCCCGGCGCCCGCGACACGCCACTCGGGGTCATTCCGAATGTGCGCCGTGGCGGCGAGGAATTTGGGGTCGCGCCCATTCGCGGCGTCGACTCGGGTCTGCAGCCGAGCGGCCAGCAGGTCATGCCGGGTGCCGGCGAAGCGTTCGTGGAGTTCGGCAAGGAACTCGAGGGCCTCGGCGGTGAGCACCTCGTCGTAGCGGGTGCCGAGCGGTCCGGTGACCTCAAGGTGCGGACGAATGGTAGCGAAGCTGCCCGTGTTCGTCTGCGCGGGGGTTGCGCCTGTCGCCGTCGCCGCCGCGGGGCGTTCGATCGTCGCAGGGTTTGTGATGTTCATGGTCGGTCTCCTTGACAAGTAACTGGATCGGTGGGTGCCTACGAAGTAACCCTCCCGCCAAAGCGCGACGCCGCACCGAAACGTTTGGTGAGAATAAACACATTTCTTCTGTTTCCCGCAACTTTTTCATGCCACACTGACCCATGGCCACTTCCGGAACCGTCACGCTGCCCCCGCTCATCGAAGAGGAATCCGAGCTCGACGCGCTCACGCTCGGGCGCCGCATCCGTGAACTGCGCACGGAGCGAAGAATGACCCTCGAAGCCCTGGCCACCCTCATCGAACGGGCACCGTCCCAGTTGTCGATGATCGAGAACGGCAAGCGCGAACCTCGACTGTCGATGCTCCGCACCATTGCGGCTGCCCTCGGCACCACGGTGGACGACCTGTTGAAAACGGATGCCCCGTCCGAGCGCGCGGCGCTGGAAATCTCCGTGGAACGCGCCCAGCGCGGTCCGGTGTTCGAAGCCCTCGGCCTGCCCCGCATCCGGGTGTCAAAGGGGCAGAGCGATGAAACCCTGCAGACCATTCTCAGCCTGCACAACGAAATCGACCGCCTGCACCGGGAGCGGGTGGCCACTCCGGAACAGGCCAGGCGCGCCAATTCTGAACTGCGCGCCATCATGCGCCAGCAGGACAATTACTTTCCCGAGCTAGAAGCGCTCGCCCTCGAACTGCTCGGCGCGGTCGGCCACTCCGGCGGTCCGGTGTCCCAGCAGGTGGTGGCCGACATGGCCACGCACCTGGGCTACTCGCTGCACTACGTGAACGACCTGCCGCATTCCACCCGTTCGGTGACCGACAAACTCAACGGACGTATCTACCTGCCCACCGAACGATCCGCATCGAGAGACTCCCGCCCGCCCATTCTGCAGGCATTCGCGAGTCACCTGTGCGGTCATGACGAGCCCAAAAACTACGCGGATTTTCTGCGCCAGCGCGTGGAGACCAATTACCTCACGGCGGCCATCCTGCTCCCCGAACGTGACGCCGTGCATCTGCTCACCGAGGCCAAGACCCTTCGGCGCATCTCCATGGAAGATCTGCGCGATGCCTTCTCAGTGTCCTATGAAACCGCCGCCCACCGCTTCACAAACCTCGCCACCGCACGACTCGAGATCCCGGTGCACTTCATGAAGGTGCACGAGTCCGGAACCATCATCAAGGCCTACGAGAACGACTCGGTGCGCTTCCCCTCCGACGCTCTCGGCGCCGTCGAGGGCGCCACGGTCTGCCGCACGTGGACAGCGCGAACGGTCTTCGACGTGGCCGACCGCTTCAGCGCGTTCTACCAGTACACCGACATGCAGGCCGGAACGTTCTGGTGCACGTCCCGAATCGAAAAGGCCAAGGAGGGTGAGTACTCCGTGAGCGTCGGAGTGCCCTTCTCCGAGGTGAAGTGGTTCCGCGGCCGCGAGACCACCAACCGTTCGGTGTCGAAGTGCCCCGACGAGTCGTGCTGTCGACTGCCCCCGAGAAACCTCGCCGACCGGTGGGCCACCCAGTCCTGGCCGGCCGCGCGCACGCCCACCAGCCTGCTCGCGGCACTCCCCACCGGAACCTTCCCGGGCGTGGACCAGACCGAGGTGTACCAGTTTCTGGAGTCCCATTCTCCCCATGCTGCAGCGCAGGCGACAGGCTAACCGGCACGTTTCAGGTGGAGTGACCGCACGCTGCTGATCGCCACCGAACCGACGCATCCGCACGTATTTCGTTCACAGAGCGCCCGGAAGGGCGGTTCTCGTCGCCACCGCGCACTTAAAGATCACAATCGGCGACCTTCGACCGTACTTTGTATGCAAAGCTTTTCTTGAACCACCGATTCGGCCGGTTTTTGGGCAGGACGACCAGTTCAAGACAACAAATTGGATACAGTGAACGGGGTCCCAAGCCCTCCCGTTCACCCCCGGACGATGAAATGTGATCCCTCATGACGACTGCCGACCGTTGCAGGAGCCCTCAGGATGAGACGCCCGGCCGGGGACTGATTCACCGGTTGCGGGTTCCCGCGGCCATGGCCCTGGCCGCAGTCGTTCTCTTCGCTGTCTTCGCCTCGACCCTCTCGCTTATTCCGACCAACACCGCCGCCCACTGGATTCTGCAGCGGATGCCGGCCATCGCGGGCATCACCCTCGTCACGACCGGGCTGGCCGCCGCCCTGGCCACGGTTTTGGCGCCGACGGCGGCACGACACGGCGCCCGGGTTGATCGCACCCTCACCCTGATTGTGCTGGCGGGCCACGTACTCCCGGCGATCTGGGTGGGACTCGTGCTGTCGAACGCCGTCGTGCCCTATCCGATTCTGCCCGGAGCGATCGTCTACGTGCCCCTGGCGGATTCGACTGCCGGCTGGCTGGGTTCCGTTGCCGCTCCGATCATCGCTCTCACGGTCAGTTGCGTGGCCTCGGTGATCCGGCAGCTCGCGCGTTCGTCCCGGCACCTCCTCGATTCGGAGATGGTCAACACCCTCCGCAGTCGAGGCCTGTCAACCGGATACATCCTGCGGGTACACGTGCTTCCCCGTGCCATACCCGCGGCAGTCACCCTGCTGGAGTTGCACTTTCTGGGTCTTCTCGCCGGAATCCTGCTCCTGGAGACGGTGGTCACCGCTCAGCCGGACCGCATGGCCGCAACAACGCTGCCCGACGCGTGGTACGCCGCCATTGCCGCCTCACTCGTTCTTGTTCTCGGTGTGCTCGTGCACCTGATTCACACGCTGGTGGATACCCTTGGGCAGCCCCAGCAAGACGTGTCGTGACCGACGTGGGGACAGGCGCAACGCGTCGTCTGCGACAGGCGGCCCGACATCCGCTCACCATCGTGGCAAGCGGCATACTCGCCCTCGTCATTCTGCTCGCACTCGGAACCGTCTTCATCGATCCGGCTTCACCTCCCAACGACGACCTGTTCCGCCTGGCGCTCGGAGCGCGCACTTCTCTGGCGGCAGGCCTCATCGGTGTCACCGTGTCCGTGATCGCGGGCACGATCAGCGGCCTCATCGCGGCCCTGCACTCGGGCCGGTTCGACACGATCATCGGCTGGATCGCCTACCTCACGGCCTCGGTGCCGGCCCTGATCTTCCTGCTCGTGATCGTGGTCGATTCGGCCGACAGCGTTGTAGCATCGATGGTGATTTTCGGCGTGCTGCTGACAGCACCCGTCTATGTGCTCACCCGCAACACGACGTTGCAGGTGGAGGGGCGGCCCGCGGTGCACGCTCGCCGCCAGCGGGGCCTCACCACCGTGCGCCTGATCGCGAGAAGCGTCCTGCCGGCCCTGCGCGCAGATCTCTGGGCACGTGTCCTGCTCGTTTTCGCCCTGATGGTCGCTGTCCATGCGATTTTCGGCGTGCTGGGACGGGGAGGAACGGGCGACGCCAGCTGGGGCCTCCTGGTGCGGGAGAACATGCAGGCACTGCCTGACACGACACTGGTCGAGTGGCTGCCGGCCGTGGGTCTTCTCCTGACGGTCGTCTCTCCGGCCATAATCGGCCTGGCCATCCTGCGATCAGGTCGTCAGCCCTCGGTCGATGTTTTCCGTGCGGCGCCGCGCACTCACGACGACGATCCCTGGGGCGATGAGCCGGTGCCCTCGACCTGGTTTCGCTCCTCGGCCCTGGTCGACGTTCGCGGCCTGCGAATCCAAGCCACACCCGGTGGTAATAGCCCGGAGATCGTGTCGAACGTGTCCCTCACGATTGCGAACGGTGAAACCGTGGGATTTCTCGGCACTCCCGCGTCGGGAGCCCTGGAAATCGCCCTCGCCCTCTCCGGCCTCCTGGCGCCTCGCAGGATGATTTCGGGCGGCTCCATCCTGTTCGACGGAACCGAGCTGACCAGCCTGCCTGAACGCGCCCTGAACCGGCTGCGGGGCACCCGCATTTCCTACGTGCCGCAGAAACCGCTGACCAGCCTCGACCCCGCACACACCATCGGACGCCACCTGTTCGCCCCGCTGCACAAGACACTGGGAGTGTCTCGCAGCGCATCCGCGCGCCTCGCCCTGGAGCTGCTGGCCCGGGTCGGCTTCGACGATCCCGCATCGACTCTGCTGCTGTATCCGCGCGATCTCACCGAGGTGATGGCTCAGCGTGTGCTCATTGCGGGGGCCGTCTCCTGCCAGCCCGATCTGGTGGTGGCCAACGACCCGACCGCAAGCCTCGACCGCGCCGGTGCGGCATCCATCCTGGCGTTACTCAGGAGCCTGCAGCACGAGCTGGGTTTCACGCTGATCGTCGTGACTGCCGACGTGCATGTGATCGCCGAGAGCTGCAAACAAGTGGCCGTGGTGGAAGCAGGCATGATTGTGGAGCATGCCTCCGTGCGGGACCTGCTCGCCGCACCCCAGCATTCTTACACTCAGCGCCTGCTGGAGTCGGCCGGGCCGGTCACGGCTCCCGGACCAGAGATGACCGCCTAGATCGTCAGTCGAAGGTCAGGCCCGAGGTGCGGTCTTCGCCCTCAGATTCGACCGTCACCATGTTCCGCGCCGCCAGAATATGGGATCGCATGGCAACCTCGGCCCACAGGGAATCCCCGGAGGCCAGCGCGGTGAGGATGTCCCGGTGTTGATGATTGCTCCTCGAACGGAATAGCGCCCCGTTGGACCGGAACCGGCTTTCCATCAACGGCACCCGCGCCACGGACTCGGTGAGGGACAACAGTTGGGCGCTGCCCGACGCCGCCACGATGATGTGATGGAATTGCGCGTTGAGCCGCGCGAGCGTGGTGATGCCGGCGTCCTCGACGGCATCCACAAAGTCGTCCATGCGCTCAACCAACCGGGACAACAACTGCACGTCCGCCGCGTCGATATGGGAGGCCGCCAGGGCAGCGGCTCGGCTCTCCAGCCCGGCGCGCAGCAGATAAGTCTCCCGCATCTGTTCCTGGGACCAGGCGAGAACGGTCGCGCCACGGTTGGGCACGAAGTCCACGAGCCCGGCCGAGTCGAGGCGACGCAGCGCCTCGCGCACAGGAGTGCGACTGACGCCGAGTTCCTCCGCGAGCGCCTGCTCTCGGAGGGTGGCGTGCGCAGGCAATTCGCCCGACAGGATCCGACCACGGAGCGACTCATAAGCAGCCTGACCACCCGTCTGTGGCATGTCACCCATCCCCATCGCTGCTGCCCATCGCTGCTGCCCATCCCCTCGGCCCCTCGGCGCCTTAAACCTAGCCAAGTTAGCTACATTAGTGTGCCACACTTCTCTGTCGACCAGAGGGCACAGCTGCGGCCTGTTCATCCTGTCAGAACCCACGCGTCGCCGGCCGCTCGCACGTCTCGTGGGGTATCGTCAGCTTGAGGGCTCAGCGCCCCGAGGCGACGGAGCGGTCACCGCCAGTGCGGCCGCCTGACCTCGACTCTCCAAACTCGTGAAAGGACCGCCATGGCCAACCGTGAACTCCACAATTTTGTGAATGGCGACTACGCGGAATCCAGCGCCACCGAGCGCCTCGACATCATCAATCCGGCAACCGAAGAGGTCTACGCGACCAGCCCCGTCTCCACCGAAGCAGATGTCGCCGCCGCCTACGCATCCGCCGCCACCGCCTTCGAGACCTGGGGCGAAACGACGCCGGGCACTCGTCAGCAGGCCCTGCTCAAATTCGCCGACGCGCTCGAAGCCCGCTCGGAAGAACTCGCCGACGCCGAAAGCGAGAACACCGGCAAGCCCCGTCCCGGCCTCGTCGGGGAAGAGGTCGACATGATGGTCGACCAGCTGCGTTTCTTCGCCGGTGCAGCTCGGCTGCTCGAGGGCAAATCGGCCGGTGAATACATGAAGGATCACACGTCGTTCGTGCGCCGCGAACCCATCGGTGTCGTCGGACAGGTCACCCCGTGGAACTACCCCATGATGATGGCCATGTGGAAGATCGCGCCGGCACTCGCCGCCGGAAACACAGTCGTGCTCAAGCCCTCGGACACCACCCCGGTTTCCACGCTGCTGATGGCGGAGATCGCATCCGAATTCCTGCCCGCCGGCACGTTCAACGTGGTGACGGGCGACCGGCACACCGGCCGCCACCTCGTCACCAACCGCACGCCCCAACTCGTCTCGATCACCGGCTCGGTGCGCGCCGGCATGGAGGTGGCCGGCGCCGCCGCCCTGGACCTCAAGCGCGTGCACCTCGAACTCGGCGGCAAGGCCCCGGCCATTGTCTTCAACGACGCCGACATCGCATCCGCCGTGGAAGGCATCGTGGGCGCCGCCTTCTACAACGGCGGCCAGGACTGCACCGCCGCCACCCGAGTGCTCGTGCAGGAGGGAATCCACGACGAGTTCATGGCCGCTCTCGCCGCCTACGCCAAGGACAACGCCCGAACCGGCGCGCCGTTCGACGAGGGCATCCTTTACGGCGCGCTCTCCAGCGCCGACCAGCTGGCCCGCGTGCAGGGCGTGGTCGAACGCCTGCCCGACCACGCCACCCTGGAGCTCGGTGGACACCGGCAGGGTAGCCGGGGATACTTCCACGAGGCCACCATCGTCTCCAACCTGCTGCAGACCGATGAGGCCGTGCAGAACGAGATCTTCGGTCCGGTCATCACGGCACAGAAGTTCACCGACGAGGCGCAGGCGCTGTCCTGGGCCAATGACGTTCAGTACGGCCTGGCGTCATCCGTCTGGACCTCGAACCACGGCACGGCGATGCGCATGGCGAAGAACCTCGACTTCGGATGCGTCTGGATCAACACGCACATTCCGCTCGTCGCGGAGATGCCGCACGGTGGCTTCAAGCATTCGGGCTACGGGAAGGACCTCTCCATGTACGGCATGGAGGACTATACCCGGATCAAGCATGTGATGAGCTACATCGGCTGATCGCCCGGCGCCGATCAGCCGGTGCGCCAAAAAAGCAGGGCCCGTCCGAAGACGGGCCCTGCTTTCTTGTCTAATCCGAGATTAGATGGCGTTCACGTCGAGCTGAATGCCAGGACCGAAGGTGGTCGAGACGACGCCCTTCGTGATGTAGCGGCCCTTGGACGAGCTGGGCTTGAGGCGAACGACCTCTTCGAGGGCGGCAGCGATGTTCTCGTTGAGCTGGTCAACGGAGAAGGATGCCTTGCCCACGACGAAGTGCACGTTGGCGTGCTTGTCAACGCGGAATTCGATCTTTCCACCCTTGATGTCGGAAACGGCCTTCGCAACGTCGGGCGTCACGGTGCCGGTCTTCGGGTTCGGCATGAGGCCGCGCGGGCCCAGTACCTTTCCGAGGCGTCCGACCTTACCCATGAGTTCCGGGGTGGAGACAGCCGAGTCGAACGAGGTGTAGCCGGCGGCCACCTTCTCGATGAGCTCGTCGCCACCAACCTCGTCGGCGCCGGCAGCGATAGCGGCTTCGGCGGCGGGA
>Ga0209023_10006155_pt1 | contig 12791 bp, 12 predicted proteins | sample LakOneMetagenome_FD_187468 | JGI IMG/M metagenome (GOLD analysis project Ga0209023, IMG submission 187468) | Freshwater and sediment microbial communities from Lake Erie, Canada (SPAdes) (version 2) | ecosystem: Environmental > Aquatic > Freshwater > Lentic | place: Lake Erie, Canada... | reverse complement strand
TATGGCCGGGCTGTTTACCCGGATGTAGACCTGCAGTGCCTTTGTGGCCACGAGCATCAGGCGCACTAACACCACGAGCACGAGAAAGGCCACGGCGATGGCCACGAAGGTAGCCGTCCAGGAGAGTACGACAGTCAAGATGCTGCCGAAAGTCGGCATACCGTGTGGGCCCATCAGCGCTCCACGCCGCTCACCTTGGCATTCAGGGCACGGGCATCCCTGTCTTCCTGGATGACGGTGCCGACCGCGAGGGCCACTGTGATGCCCCAGCCGAGCCACATCAAAACGAGCCGCCAGTCACGGGGGCCACGCCTTGTTGTCTGAATCACAGAGTAGGCACCGAACAGGGCGCCGATGATGCTGGAGTTGAGGATGTACTTGCGCACGAGAGCTGAGCCTTTCGTTCTGGACTAGTTGGAGCCGGACTTGAGCTCGCGGCGTGCGCGGCGCAGGTCCTTCTTCTTGGGCGCGGGCAGGGTCTTGGGCCAGCTTGTGCTGCGACCGAACGCGAGTGTCTCCTCAAGGAGTCGCAGGCGTTCCTCCTCGGTCTTGGCTTTTCTGGTGTTGACCTCGGCGACGACCTGGCCGTCCCAGTCGCTCTGGGCGAGGAACGCCAGTACCTCGGCCACGGGCTGGCTGCCGTAGCCCGGCAGCAGGTGTTCGTCGAAGATCTTGCCCTCGTCCAGCGAGCCGGAGCCGTCGCAGAGATGAACGTGGCGAAGCCGCGGCCCCAGGGCGGTCGCCATTTCCAGGGCGTCACGACCGGATAGCGCGGCGTGCGAGAAGTCCAGCGTTACGTGGTCGCAGTCCATCACCACGGGGTCCCAGCCGGGCGCGTAGGCCTTCATGCTGCGGCCACGGACCTTCCAAGGGAACATGTTTTCCACACAGATCTCGATGCCGGAGGCCTTCTCGGTCTCGCGCACTATCCGGAGAAAGTTGGTCGAGTACTCGGCCTGCCAGCGGAACGGCGGATGCACGACGACGGCGCGTGCGCCGACGGCCTTGGCCAGTTCGGCAGACTTCTCAAGCTTGATCTGTGGATCACGGCCCCAGACGAAGTGCGTCAGGAGCAGGACAGGAGCATGGATCGACATGATCGGCAGATCGTATTGGGCCGAGAGTTCAAGCAGCCGCTCGGCGCTCTGGGTGCTGGCGTCATTGGTCACCATCACCTCGACACCGTCGTAGCCGGCCAGCTTGGCGAATCGGAAACCTTCTTCGACGCCGAGGGGGTACACACACGACGTACTCATGCCTACGCGAATCATCTTTCAAAGCGTAGTCCGCCAAGCTGAAAACCGAATGCCCCGATCATTCGGCAGCGGGTTGGACTCCGTTAATCTGAAATTCATTGAGGCGTGTCGGCAGACCTGCTGCCCTGCTTTCGGGGGTGCACATTCGGCCCCCCGTTTGCGGCTGGTAGCCTGATCATCCGGCCAAATCAATTGGTCGGGCGAACGGAGAGCATCATTTCCGCAGTCACAGAGCCCCATTCATCCGCCGGGGAACGATCCGTTCCCGCAGCTGAGTACGACTTTGTCGTCGTCTCGAACCGCCTTCCCGTGGATCGTGTCGCCCATGATGACGGAACCTTCGGCTGGCGGGCGTCCCCCGGGGGACTCGTCACCGCGATGGAGCCCGTTATGGATGCCTCCGGCGGCGCCTGGGTCGGCTGGGCCGGCATAGCCGACGACCACACCGAGCCCTTTGAGCTTGAGCACATCTCCATCGTGCCGGTCACCCTCAGCGAAGAGGACATCGAGCTCTACTACGAGGGCTTCTGCAACGACACGATCTGGCCGCTGTACCACGACGTGATCGCGCCCCCCACATTCAACCGTGACTGGTGGAACGCCTATGTTCGGGTGAATCAGCGCTTCGCGGATCGTGCGGCCCTCGTAACGGCTGTCGGCGGCACTGTCTGGATTCAGGACTACCAGCTGCAGCTGATGCCCAAGATGCTGCGCGAGAAGCGCCCTGACCTGACCATCGGCTTCTTCAATCACATTCCCTTTCCCGCGTATGGCCTCTTCTCCCAGTTGCCATGGCGCACGCAGATCATCGAGGGCCTTCTCGGTGCCGACGTCATCGGCTTTCAGCGAGCGGCGGATGCGGGCAACTTCTCCCGCGCGGTGCGTCGCGTGACGAATTACCCGACCCGCGGTCACGCTATCGACGTCGTCCTCGACCCGGATGTCGACATGAGCGGCTCCAGCCGGGTCTCCACAGCCAAGAACGGCACGCTGATCCGCACGGTCATCGCCCGCAACTTCCCCATCTCAATCGACGCCCGCAGCTTCGAGGAGCTGGCCCGAAGTCCGAAGGTGCAGGCCCGGGCAAAGGAGATCCGCGAAGATCTCGGAAATCCGAAGGTGGTCATGCTTGGCGTCGACCGCCTCGATTACACAAAGGGAATCGGGCACCGGCTCAAGGCCTACGGCGAGCTACTCGCCGAGGGTTCGATCTCGGTGGAGGACGTCACCCTCGTGCAGGTTGCGAACCCCAGCCGCGAGCGTGTCGAGGCTTATCGACTTCTTCGTGACGAGGTCGAGCTGACCGTGGGCCGCATCAACGGCGACTTTTCGACCATCAGCCATACGGCGATCAGCTATCTGCATCGTGCGCATCCGCGGGAGGAGATGGTCGCCCTGTATCTTGCGAGCGACGTGATGCTCGTAACGGCGCTGCGCGACGGAATGAACCTCGTCGCCAAGGAGTATGCGGCCAGCCGGTTCGACAACGACGGCGTGCTCGTGCTGAGTGAGTTCGCCGGTGCGGCCGATGAGCTGAAGAGTGCGTTGCTGGTCAACCCGCACGACATCGACGGGCTCAAGGAGGCTATTCTCCGGGCCATCCAGATGCCCAAGAGCGAGCGCACCAGGCGCATGCGGTCGTTGCGAAAGCGCGTTCTGGAATACGACGTCGCTCGCTGGTCCTCTTCCTTCCTTGCCGCCCTCGAAGATCCCACGCCCGGCCGAGGGCCGCGCCGTTGAAAGGCTTGCCTGAGGCATTGCTCGACAGGCTCCGTGAGCTGAGCCAGACACCCCAGCTCCTTGTCGCGCTCGATTTCGACGGCACTCTGGCGCCCGAGGTAGATGTTCCCGACGACGCCCGTGCCATTCCGGCGGCTCGGGCGGCCGTGCTCCGACTGCTCAGGGTGCCACACACCCGGGTTGCCCTTGTTTCCGGTCGAGCGATGGAGAGCCTCAGGCTCGTCACCGATCTGCCCGACAACGTTCTGCTGTTCGGCTCGCACGGCGTCGAGGCCCGGCTCGACACCCCCGACACGACACTGACCCTTGACGACTCCGAACGCGGCATGGTCGAGGTTCTCGGGCTGCTCCTGAAGGGTGTAGCCGAGAAATTCGAGCACGTCTGGATCGAGACCAAGCCTGCGGGTTTTGCCGTACACACAAGGCTGGCGTCGTCGGGACATGCCCGCGATGCTCATGAGATGGCGCTCGCGGTCGCCTCAGCAGAACTCGACGGCCTCACGGTTCGGCGCGGAAAGAACGTCCTAGAGTTCTCTGTGCGCACGACCAACAAGGGCGACGCCGTAAACCGGCTGCGCGAGTACGCCGGGGCTACCGCGGTGCTCTATGCCGGCGACGACGTGACCGATGAGGATGCTTTCGCCGCGCTGTCGGGCTCGGACTTCGGGCTGAAGAGCGGCCCGGGGGAAACCGTCGCCGAGTTCCGTGTGGCTGAGCCCGAAGATGTCGCGGCCGTGCTGGAGAAGCTGGCCGAATTCAGAGAGAACGCGTACCAAGCGCCCACGCTGTAGGTTCTAAACTCTTATTCATGGGTGAAATAGACATGAAGCCGCGGAGTCGCGACGTCACAGACGGAATCGAAAAAGCAGCCTCACGTGGAATGCTCCGCGCAGTAGGAATGGGAGATGACGACTGGGACAAGCCCCAGATCGGCGTCGCGAGTTCCTGGAGCGAGGTCACCCCCTGCAATCTGTCGCTCGATAGGCTCGCGCAGGGCGCCAAGGAGGGTGTGCACGCGGCCCAGGGCTATCCGCTGCAGTTCGGCACGATCTCCGTTTCCGACGGCATCTCCATGGGCCACGAGGGAATGCACTTCTCTCTCGTTTCGCGTGAGGTCATAGCCGACAGCGTCGAGGTCGTCATGAGCGCCGAGCGCCTCGATGGCTCCGTGCTGCTCGCCGGCTGCGACAAGAGCCTGCCCGGCATGCTGATGGCCGCCGCCCGCCTGAACCTCGCCTCGGTCTTCCTTTATGCAGGATCGATCGCGCCCGGCTGGGTCAAGCTCTCTGACGGCACCGAGAAGACCGTCACCATCATCGACGCGTTCGAGGCCATCGGCGCCTGCAAGGCGGGCACGATGAGCGAGGAAGACCTCGGCCGCATCGAACGCGCCATCTGCCCCGGCGAGGGTGCCTGTGGCGGCATGTACACCGCCAACACCATGGCCAGCGTGGCCGAGGCGCTCGGCATGAGCCTGCCCGGCTCCGCCTCGCCAGCCAGCGCCGACCGTCGCCGGGACTACTTCGCCCACAAGTCCGGCGAAGCCGTCGTCAACCTCATCCGTCTGGGCATCACCGCCCGCGACATCATGACCAAGAAGGCGTTCGAGAACGCCATCGCCGTTGTCATGGCCTTCGGCGGCTCCACCAACGCCGTGCTTCACCTGCTTGCCATCGCCCATGAGGCCGAGGTCGAGCTGACGCTCGACGACTTCAACCGCATCGCGGACCGGGTGCCGCACATCGGCGATCTGAAGCCCTTCGGCAAGTACGTCATGAACGACGTCGATCGCCAGGGCGGCGTTCCCGTCGTCATGAAGGCGCTGCTTGACGCCGGGCTCCTGCATGGCGATGTCATGACCGTGACCGGCAAGACGATGGCCGAGAACCTGGCCGAGATCAACCCGCCGGCACTCGATGGCGAGGTGCTCCGCACACTTGACAACCCGATCCATGCCAACGGCGGCATCAGCGTGCTTCGCGGCTCGATGGCCCCCGAGGGAGCCGTCGTGAAGACCGCCGGCTTCGACCTCGAGACCTTCACTGGTCCCGCGCGGGTGTTCGAACGAGAGCGCGCCGCGATGGACGCGCTGACGGAGGGCAAGATCGCCGCGGGCGATGTCGTGATCATCCGTTACGAAGGCCCCAAGGGCGGACCGGGCATGCGCGAGATGCTCGCCATCACCGGCGCCATCAAGGGAGCTGGCCTCGGCAAGGATGTATTACTATTGACAGACGGCAGGTTCTCAGGCGGCACAACCGGACTGTGTATCGGCCACATAGCACCCGAAGCGGTGGACGCAGGTCCAATCGCATTCGTGCGCGATGGTGATCTAATACGGGTCGATATCGCGGCTCGCAGCCTGGACCTACTGGTTGAGCCCGCTGAGCTTGAAGCCCGCCGCGAAGGCTGGGCTCCGCTTCCTCCCCGCTACACCCGTGGCGTTCTCGCGAAATACTCCAAGCTGGTTCAGTCGGCAGCAGTCGGCGCCATCACCGGGTAGTTTCGCGCCTCTAGAATCACTCGCGCACCTCGCCTTGTCTGCAAGGCGCAACCACCAAGCAAGGAATTAGATCCCATGCCCACGGATGCAACCCCCGTGCCACCCCGTCCCACGGCCGGCTCCGCCGCTGCCGTTTCAGCCACTACGATTTCGCCAAGCGCCGCTGGCGCCGAGCCGGAGATCCTCACCGGATCCGGCGCAATCCTCCGTTCCCTCGAGCATCTCGGTGTGACGGACGTCTTCGGCCTGCCCGGCGGCGCCATCATGCCGTTCTATGACGAGTTGATGGCCTCCACGACGATTCGTCATATCCTGGTTCGCCACGAGCAGGGTGCCGGCCACGCCGCCGAGGGCTATGCCTCGGCGACCGGTCGCGTCGGCGTTGCAATCGCGACGTCCGGCCCCGGAGCTACGAACCTGGTGACGGCGATTGCCGACGCCTACATGGACTCGGTGCCGCTGCTCTGCATCACCGGCCAGGTCTTCTCGACCTCGATGGGAACGGATGCGTTCCAGGAGGTCGACATCGTCGGCATCACCATGCCGATCACGAAGCACTCCTTCCTCGTGACCCGCCCGGAAGACGTGGCGCCCACGCTCGCCGCGGCATACCACATCGCCTCTACGGGACGCCCGGGACCGGTACTGGTAGACGTGACGAAGGACTGCCAGCAGAACTCGGCTCCCTACATCTGGAACCCCAAGGTAGATCTGCCCGGCTACCGGCCGATCATGAAGGCCCACGGCAAGCAGGTGCAGGCCGCTGCCCAGCTGTTGCTCGATGCCAAGAAGCCCGTCCTGTACGTGGGTGGCGGTGTCATTCGCGCTGAGGCATCCGCTGAGCTCCTTGAGCTTGCAGAACTCACCGGCGCGCCGATTGTGACCACGCTGATGGCTCGCGGCGCGTTCCCCGACTCCCACGAGCAGAACCTCGGCATGCCCGGCATGCACGGCACGGTTCCGGCGGTGCTGGCGCTGCAGGAGAGTGACCTGATCGTCTCGCTCGGTGCCCGGTTCGACGACCGCGTGACCGGCAAGGTCAGCGAGTTCGCTCCCAAGGCCAAGATCGTGCACGTCGATATCGACCCCGCCGAGATCGGCAAGATCCGCATGGCAGACGTGCCGATCGTGGGAGATGCCAAGGACGTTATCGCTGACCTCTCGAAGGCGTTCACCGCGGTGGCCGAGGGTGCCAAGCCCGACATCGCCGAGTGGTGGGAGTATCTGAACGAGCTGCGCGTGAACTTCCCGCTCGGCTACACGGAGCCGGATGACGGGCTGCTCAGCCCGCAGTACGTCATCAAGCGCATCGGAGAGCTGACCGGTCCCGAGGCGATCTATGCCTCGGGCGTTGGCCAGCACCAGATGTGGGCGGCCCAGTTCATCAAGTACGAGCGGCCTAACGCCTGGCTGAACTCGGGAGGCGCCGGCACCATGGGCTACTCGGTTCCCGCCGCCATGGGTGCCAAGGTTGCCGAGCCCGACCGGGTCGTCTGGGCGATCGACGGTGACGGATGCTTCCAGATGACGAATCAGGAACTCGCCACCTGCACGATCAACAAGATCCCGATCAAGGTCGCGATCATCAACAACTCGTCGCTCGGCATGGTGCGCCAGTGGCAGAGCCTGTTCTATGACGGCCGGCACTCCTTTACCGATCTGAACACCGGTCACGGAACCGCCATGGTGCCTGACTTCCTGAAGCTCGCCGACGCCTATGGCGCCCTGGGAATCCGGGTGACAAAGGTCGAGGAGATCGACGACGCCATCAAGCTCGCGCTGGCCACGAACGACCGCCCGGTCGTCATCGACTTCATCGTCAGCCGCGACGCCATGGTGTGGCCGATGGTGCCGCAGGGCGTCAGCAACTCGTTCGTTCAGCATGCCCGGCAGATCGCCCCCGAGTGGGAACAGGAGTAATCATGAGTCATCACGTTCTTTCCCTCCTCGTGGAGGACAAACCGGGCCTCTTGACCCGGGTCGCGGGTCTTTTCGCCCGTCGCGGCTTCAACATCGAGAGCCTCGCCGTCGGCGCGAGCGAGATCGAGGGCCTGTCTCGGATCACGGTCGCGGTCGACGTTGAAGACCTCCCGCTCGAGCAGGTCACCAAACAGCTCAACAAGCTGGTCAACGTGATCAAGATCGTCGAGCTCGAGCCCGCTCAATCCGTCGTCCGCGAGCACATGCTCGTCAAGGTGCGGGTCGACAACACGACCCGCTCCCACGTGCTCGAGGCAGTGAACCTGTTTCGCGCCCGGGTCGTCGACGTCGCCACCGATGCCCTCGTCATCGAGATCACCGGTGACAGCGGCAAGACGAGCGCGTTCCTTCGCGTCATCGAGCCCTACGGCATCAAGGAGCTCGCCCAGTCGGGCCTGCTCGCGATCGGCCGCGGTTCGAAGTCCATCACCGAGCGCGTCTTCAAGAACTAACAATGACCTCGGGCGGAGCATGACGATGGGTCGCCACGTCCGCATCGCCCAACCCACCAGAACCACCCCAACAAGGAGTAGCGAAAAAATGACCGAAATCTTCTATGACGCAGATGCCGACCTGGCGCTGATCCAGGCCAAGAAGGTAGCCGTCGTCGGCTACGGCTCGCAGGGTCACGCCCATGCGCTCAACCTCCGCGACTCCGGAGTCGAGGTCGTTGTCGGCCTCAAGGAAGGCTCCAAGTCGATCGCCAAGGCCACCGAGGCCGGCTTCAAGGTCCTCAGCGTCGCCGAGGCCACCGCCTGGGCTGACGTCATCGTGCTGCTTGCACCCGACCAGTTCCAGCGTCACATCTACCGTGACGAGATCGCCCCGAACCTCAAGCCCGGCTCGACCCTGGTCTTCGGCCACGGCTTCAACATCCGCTTCGGCTACATCACCGTTCCGGAGAACGTCGACGTCATCCTCGTCGCCCCCAAGGGCCCGGGTCACACCGTTCGCCGCGAGTACGAGGCGGGACGCGGCGTTCCCGTCATCGTCGCCGTCGAGAACGACGCATCCGGTTCCGCATGGGCCCTGGCCTGGAGCTACTCCAAGGCGATCGGCGGCCTGCGCGCCGGCGGCATCAAGACCACCTTCACCGAAGAGACCGAGACCGACCTGTTCGGCGAGCAGGCCGTTCTCTGTGGCGGAACGTCGCAGCTGGTTCAGTACGGCTTCGAGACCCTGATCGAGGCTGGCTACCAGCCCCAGATCGCCTACTTCGAGGTGCTGCACGAGCTCAAGCTCATCGTTGACCTCATGTGGGAGGGCGGCATCGCCAAGCAGCGTTGGAGCATCTCCGACACCGCCGAGTACGGCGACTACGTCTCCGGCCCCCGGGTAATCGACCCCAGCGTCAAGGAGAACATGAAGGCTGTCCTCGCCGACATCCAGAGTGGTGCCTTCGCCAAGCGCTTCATCGAGGACCAGGACGCCGGAGCCCCCGAGTTCCTGGCTCTCCGCGAGAAGGGTGCCCAGCACCCGATCGAGGCCACGGGCAAGGAGCTTCGCGCTCTCTTCGCCTGGAAGCAGGTCGACAACGACTACGTAGACGGCTCCGCCGCCCGCTAGTCAGCGCCACCCCGCAAGACCCGTTCGGCCCAGACGGCGCGGATGCTTCGGCATCCGCGCCGTTTTTTCAACCCCTTTTGCCGCATGAAATGAGTCTTTAGCCTTGAGGTTCTAGGGGCAATGGATTCAGGGAGACTTTGTGATCAGACGAATGCCGGCAGCAGCCCGACTTGCCGCCGGGGTCATCGGGGCACTCGCGCTCACCGCGACACTCGCCGCGCCGGCCGGCGCCAGCACCAACGACCTGCAGGTGGTCGTGGGGGCGTTGGCCGATGTGATCGTATTGCCGGATATACCGCCCATTGCTCCTGCTGGCCCGGTAGTGTTCCCGCTGTTCTTTACCGTCACGGCCCCGACGTCGGGCATCGGCCTCACCGCATCCCGACTCGTTGTTCCCGCACCGGCTGAAGGCTGTACCAGGGCGGTCAAGTCGCTAACGACCGGCTTCACCGTGCAGGCGGAGGCCCCCGTGCAGATCCAGTTCTCAGTTCTCGGCTCGGGCCCGCCCATCGAGCTCGTGCCGGGTACGACCGGTACCTACGTCGGCGACGGCGTCGAGCTGCCCTTCGATCCACTGTCGGGTCTTGTCGTTATCGGACTGCCAGCGGAGCCGACACCCCAGTCGGGTGTGGCAACGATCACGTTCGCGACCCCGCGTGACTATCTCGACGTCGTCGGGGGATTCGGGGTAATCCACAACCTGAATCTCGAGGAGCCACCCGCGAACTGGGCGCTGACGAATGCTTCCTACGACGTAATCGATACCTGCCCGGATCCGGTTGTCGCCGCGCCCGCCGTGCTGGCCGAAACCGGATTGAATGTCACCGGGATCGGGATCGTCGGAGCCCTTATCCTCTCCCTGGGAGTGTTGTTCGGGGCAGTTCCTCGGCGCCGGCGGGAGAACACCCACTGAGATAGGGGAACATGGGGAGGTGACCGACTACATCTCCAAGAACTTCGACCCCGTGACGACCTCCGCGGCCGAGGCCGACTTCCTGCGATTTCGTCAGGCCCGGCACGCTCATGTGACCTCGGCCCGCGGGCCCCTCGCACTGGTGAGTACCACCCGAATCGATGGGGAGTGTGAGATCGACGGTGTCCCCGGAGTCTGGGCTCCGCTGGCAGACGGCGTCTCCGGGGTACGGGTCACCGCCCAGCTCAGCGATGGCATCGTCCTCGACGGCGAAGCGGTGGATTCCAGCATCGACATCGCGGGTGCTGATGCCATCGCGCCCTCGACTCTCGCCTTCGATGCCGAAGGGGCCGTCACCGGCACCGTGTTTCCCTCCGTCGACGGCGGCTACATCGTCAGGGTCTGGGACCCAGCCAACGACAGGGCTGAGAGCTTCGACCGTATCTCGGCCTACGACTACGACCCCGCATGGGTAGTGACCGGAACATTTACGGCCACCGCTCCCGGACGGGTAATCGGCATTCAACACACGGCCGACGGCGACAGGACCCACGACCAGGTACTCCCGGGTGACATCGACGTGGTGATCGCGGGGGAGAACCTGCGGCTCGTGGCCTTCGTCGATGACCCGGCCGAAGCCTGGCACCCGACCAGCCGATTGAAGCTCGTCTTTCGAGACCTCACGACCGGGGATCAAACCTATGACGTCGGCCGGTTTCTAGAGGTGCGCCCTAACGCCGATGGGAGCGTCATCCTCGACTTCAACCGGGCCTATATCCCGCCGTGCGCATTCTCGGACTTCTTCAACTGCCCGATGCCGCCGGCCGAGAATCGCCTCAAGCTCGCCGTGACGGCCGGGGAGAAGCGGGTGCTCAGCTATCCGGGCTGAAGCCGCTAGCCTTGATTCATGACGCGGGAAAAAGACGACGATGCCCTGAGCTGGGCCGGAGACGACGATCCGACGCTGGCGCCGGAGACATCGAGTGCACCCCGAGCGGCAAAGGTGGCCCCCGCCGCACCGGTTGCTCCCGCCGCACCGGTTGCTCCCGCCGAGCCATCTGCGCTCGACATCTCGGAAGACGTCGAAGATGCCGCCGCCGAGGCCTACCTTGCGGCGGCCGAGAAAGACTCCGCCCAGCTGAGCTCGGTAATGCTCATCTCCTACGGCATTCTGGGCGGCGTCTACTTTCTAGAGACAGCGGGCTGGCTCGTCCACGTGCTGCGCAACCAGATCGCTGCGTCATCCGTCTTTCAGGTCACCGACCAGATCGTTCAGTTCTTTGCCGTTGCATCGGCCCCCCTCTGGTTTACGGCAGCGCTTCTGCTGACCCGCAACCGCACCGCGCGTTCCCGCATCGGCTGGCTGTTGCTCGGAGCGTTCGTGCTCGTGCCGTGGCCCTTCGTCCTGGGCAAGTAGGAGACGCAGAATGAACGAGAAGCTTCAGAATCCCGCCATGCCAGGGCCTTCGACCGGGATCGCATCCCAGGGGCGGTCAGGCTGGGCGGTCATCATCGCCTTCGCCCTCGGCTTCGGCTATGCCGTAGTGCGGGGTATCGCCCTACTGGTCTCCAACGTGCAGAATTTTGGCGGCGACGTGTCCGGCATCCGCTGGTTCGTGCTGATCGGGGCTATCTGCCTGCCCGCCGTGGTCTTCGGCCTGTGCCTGGTCACCGGGTGGCGCCTGCCCAGCTGGGGCAAGGCCGTCGTCTTCCTGACCGGGTCGACCGTTGTCGCCGCCCTTACCCTCTCGCTGTACTCGCTCGTGGTGGTCGTCTTTTTCCAGGGCTGAGCCGGGCAGGCAACGCCCGCGTGGCTCTGGTTCGTACCGGTCTGCCCTAAAATAGGCCTTGCCGCGAAATCACGCGGATCTCCCACGCTGTCCCGCAATAGTTAAGGATTCGCTCTGTGTCGAAGCCGGTCGTTCTAATCGCCGAAGAACTCTCACCCGCCACCGTTGACGCCCTCGGGCCCGACTTCGATGTCGTCAACGTCGATGGCACCGACCGAGTCGCACTGCTTGCGGCGCTGGCGAACGCCGACGCGATCCTCGTTCGCTCGGCCACCAAGGTCGACGCCGAAGCCATTGCGGCGGCGCCCCGACTGAAGGTTGTCGCCCGCGCAGGTGTCGGCCTCGACAACGTCGACATCAAGGCCGCAACCGCCGCCGGCGTCATGGTCGTGAATGCCCCGACCTCCAACATCATCTCGGCCGCCGAGCTGACCGTGGGCCACATCCTGAGCCTCGCTCGGCACATCCCGGCGGCCCACGCGGCTCTTGCCGACGGCAAGTGGAAGCGCAGCGCATACACGGGCGTCGAGCTCTACGAGAAGACCATCGGCATCATCGGCCTCGGCCGCATCGGCGCGCTGATCACGGCCCGCATGCAGGCTTTCGGCACCAATGTCGTGGCCTTCGATCCCTACATCACCTCCGCCCGGGCCCAGCAGCTCGGCGTCACGCTTCTCACGCTCGACGAGCTGCTCGAGCAGAGCGACTTCATCACCATTCACATGCCCAAGACCCCCGAGACCACCGGCATGATCAGCGACGCCCAGCTCGCCCTGATGAAGCCGACGGCATTCATCGTCAATGTCGCCCGTGGCGGCCTGATCGACGAGGATGCCCTCTACCGCGCTCTCGTCGCCGGGGAGATCGCCGGAGCCGGACTCGACGTCTTCGTCTCTGAGCCGCCCACCGGTTCACCGTTGCTCGCGCTGCCGAACGTTATCGTGACCCCGCACCTCGGCGCCTCCACCGACGAGGCTCAGGAGAAGGCGGGCGTCTCCGTCGCCAAGAGCGTTCGCCTCGCTCTCTCAGGCGAGCTCGTGCCC
>Ga0209023_10006154_pt1 | contig 12791 bp, 10 predicted proteins | sample LakOneMetagenome_FD_187468 | JGI IMG/M metagenome (GOLD analysis project Ga0209023, IMG submission 187468) | Freshwater and sediment microbial communities from Lake Erie, Canada (SPAdes) (version 2) | ecosystem: Environmental > Aquatic > Freshwater > Lentic | place: Lake Erie, Canada... | reverse complement strand
GGGCAGCGGTCCGCATGCATCGATGCCGTCGCGGCGCAGGATCTCGATCGCCGGGGCGACGACGGTAATGTCTTCGGTGCCGAGCGAACCGTCCTCGCCGGCATGCGGGTTGAGGCCGGAGACGGCCAGCCGCGGCGCAGCGAGGCCGAAGCGGGCCTTGAGGTCGGCCACGGCAATGCGCGCCGTCGATACGATCAGTTCGGTCGTGAGGTCGTTCAGCGCCTCGCGCAGCGAGACGTGGATCGTGACCGGGACGACGGCAAGCGCCGGCGACCACAGCATCATCACCGGTTGCGGGGCGGCTGCGCCGTTGCCTGCGAGCTCGGCCAGAAATTCGGTGTGGCCGGGATGACGAAACCCGGCACGGTAGAGCACGCTCTTGGCGATCGGGTTGGTGACCACGGCGCTCGCCTGTCCGGCGCGGACGTGGTCGACCGCGAGGCGGATCGAGGCGAGTGCGGCGGTGGCGCTGCTGGCATCCGGCTGGCCGGGCCGCGCCGTGGCGCATGCGCCGGCGGCGACCACGGGCAGGGCGCTTGCAAACATGTCGCGCGCGTCCGCAGGTCCGGCATCGGCGAGCTCGACCTTCAGTCCGAGAACGTTTGCCCGTTCGGCGAAGAAGGCGCGATCGCCAAGCAGATAGAATGGCGGGAGATCCAGTTCACGACGCCGCAGCCAGGCTTCGAGGGCGATATCGGGGCCGATGCCCGCCGGCTCGCCGGAGGTCAGCGCCAGGGGCTTCGTCATTGCCGATATTCGATCATCGCGGCTCGGCGGACCTCGTCGAGGTAATCCTTCTGCTTCTTCTCGTATTTCTGCTGGTACATCTTGTCGCGAATTTCGCGCTTCTTCGGCGAGTCGATCTTGGTTGCTTTCCGGTCGCAGAGGGCGACCATCTCCACACCCTGCTTGGTGACTTCGGGCGGGGTCAGGTGACCGATCGGTGTCTTGTCGAGCAGCTCGCGAAGCGGAACCGGCAGATCGGCCGAAGTTTTGGTGACGGTGCCGCGGATGGCCGCATTCTGCATCGTCTTGAAATAGGCGTTGGCCTGTTCGCAGGTCTGGACGCGCTCGCGCAGGCTTTCCGCTTCCTTCTTTCGCAATTCGGTTGCCGTCGCCGCCGAACCGCGCGGCACCAGCAGGACGATCGGCTGCATCTTGTATTCGAACGCCTCGGTCTGGATCGGTTCACCGCCTTCCTGCGCCACGGCGGCGACGTCCTTCTCGCCTACCTGCAGACTCTCCTTGTAGCGGCCGCGCACCAGGCTGCCCCAGACCATTTCAGCCTTGAGGCGGGCCTTCAGGGTTTCCGGCCGGATACCCTGGGCTTCGAGCGTCTTGGCGAGCTGGTCACCCGAAATCCGCATCCGCTGGGCCATGTTCGTAAACAGCTCGTCGACGTCGCTCGGGCCGGGGTCGACGCCGAATTTCTTGGCTTCCTTGACCTTGACCTTGTCGTTGATCAGCTCGTTGATGACGTCCTGCCGCGACATCTGCTGGTGCGTGGTCAGGAAGTTCAGCTTGGTGCGCTGTTCGATATCGTAGTTGGTGATGGGTTCGCCATTGACCATCACGGCAACGGTCTGTGCCGAAAGCGGCGCGGCGCCTGCCGTCAGGATGCCGAGCACGACGGTGAAACCGGCAATCAGCGTCCATAGGCGATGGTGGGTGGGCTTTGAGGTTGTCATCATGGTCATGTCAGCCGTAGCAAACCGGTTCGGTTCCAGCGATGCACGGGGATTGTCCCGGGCGGTTGCGGCCTCGCGCTACTGCAGCGCGCCGCCGGAGGCCGTTGAGCTCGATGTCGCAATGGTCCGCAGTCCAATCTGGAACATGAATGCGTGAGCGAGCGTCGGTGCGGTAACGCCGGTGGAATAGCTGTAGGACGTCACGTAATTGGCGGCCAATACGAAGCAGTCGTCCACATAGCCGGCGCCGATGATGTACTGGTTGATCTTGTTGGCTTCAAGATCCCAGCGTGCCGAGCCTGACACCACCCAGTTCGAAGCAACCTTGAAAGAGGCAGTACCGAGCAGGCCCTCGCGCCGGGTCAGATATCCCAGTTCCGGCTGCGCAGCATAGTTGCCGTACATCAGGCTGACCGACCAGCGGTCGAAGGCGGCGCGGCCTTCGGCCTCGAAGCGGTTGACGTTGAGGGTGGCTTCATCCACGCGTGCGCGCACGCTGAATGTATAGGTCCGGTTCGGCGAGTAATTGACGCGGGCGACATAGTCGGATCGCCTGTTCTGCAGACCGGAGTCGACACCGGTGTTGGTCACGTCAGCGACCGCAAACGAGTTCATGCCGAACAACTGGTAGGACTGTCCGAACAACACGTTGATGCTGCCGCCGCGGTCGAATTGCGTGGTGGCCTGTACGCCGACATTGGCGCGGCCGCCGCCTTCGACGCGGTCGTAGCCGGAGAATTTGTCGACCGAGAACAGGTTGCTGGCGTCGTACACCAGGCTTTGCGCGTCTTCGTTGGGGAGCCGGCCGGCATAGCTTTCATTGGGACGAATGATGACCTGCGCGATCGGCTCGATCGTGGTGGTGCCCCAGGGCTGCACGTTGATGAACGGGTAGCGATATTCGAGGCCGACCGTCGGCATCAGGCGCAGCGAGTTGGTATCGCCGACGGGCAGGAAGTTCGATACCCCGGGCTGGTTCGAGATCGAGGCGTTGATGGCGTCGGCGCGCAGGATCGCAAACGGCGTCCAGATCTCGCCGATGGGATCGGTGAACGACTTCCGCCATTGCGCTTCAGCCGTGAACCGCGTGTAGGTGCCGGGCATGCCGCGGAGCAGGCACTGCGCCGGCGTCCGGGCCAGCGGATCGGCCGACGCGGTCAGGCACAGGCCGTTGGTGTTGGCGAGCGTCGTGATCGGGTCGAACGCCGCGGTGGTGCGCGTCAGGCTGGTGAAGTTGGTCTTGTAGCTGAACTCGCCGCCGAAGATCGGGCTGTTGAGTACGTTCGAGTAGTCGACCACCGGGTGGATGACCGGCACGTAACTCTGGTTACCGGAGTAGCTGAGGTAATAGACGGTGCGCGCGTCGAAGAAGCTGCGGCTGCCGACACCGGTCAGATAGAGCTGCGAGATCGCCTCCGTCGGCAAGGTCAGGAACGACTGCAGCGGATCGCGATACTGGGCGAGACGATAATCGGTCATGAAGGCGTAGTCGCTGAGCGCCACGCCCTCCCAGCCCCAGGTCCATTTGTCGTTCAGGGCGAACTGGCCCTTGGTATCGACGCCGCCGCGGAACTGACGATCGCCGGGCAGGCCGGCATAGGCAGACGGATTGAGTTGGTCGATGCCATAGGCGCGGATCTGGTAGGCGCCATCGATCAGGCGCTGGCGGAACTCGCCCTGGAGCAGCACGCCTTGCCGGCTGGTGATACGCGGGGCGAATGTGGCGTCATAGTCCGGTGCGATCGCCCAGTAGAACGGGGTTTCGATGCCGAAGCCGTTGGTCGTTGTGGTGCTGAAGCCCGGCATCAGGAAGCCGGTCTTGCGCTTCACGGTGGGATCGGGCGTCGAGAAGTAGGGCAGATAAGCCATCGGCACGCCGAAGAACTCGAGCTGTGCGTTCTCGAAGTACAGCATCTTGTCGGTCTGGTCGTGGATGATGCGTGCACCCTTGACCTGCCACAGCGGCGGCTTCTTCGGATCGTCCTTACACGGCGCGCAGGCGGTATAGACGCCGTTTTCGAACACGGTGTAGTTGCCACTGGTGCGGTCGGCGCGGGTCGCCGCCATCCGCGTCGCATCCGCCGTATCGACGCGCAGCGAATCGACGAAACCATCACGGTAGTCGTCGCTCAGATCCATGATGTTGGCGTAGGTGATCTTGCCCTCGGCATCCGTCAGGCGAATGTTGCCCTCGGCGTGCAGGCGCTTGGTCTTCTGGTCGTAGATGACCTTGTCGGCCTCGATGCTGGTGCCGTTGTAGAACATCTGCACGTTGCCGACCGCCGACACGCGCTGGTTATTGTAGTCGTAGTCGACCTCGGTCGCCTGCACGAGCATCTGGCCGTCATTCTTGACGGGCCGTGGCGGCGGCTTGGGCGGACGCGGATTGTAGGTGAAGGACTGCGCTTGAGCCGGCACCGTCAGGGCAAACTCGATCGCCCCGGTGAAAACCAGGCCGGCGAGCAGGGCGATCGCGGAAGCGCCAACGGCAGCCATGCGGGTTCGTTTGCGGCGCAGCAAGCTACGCCGCCAGAACGCAGGCGACCTCAACTGGAGGGCGGCGACAACGGCCACTACCCGTCCTCCTGGTACAGCAAGGCCAAAAAGCCGGTGAGGCCACCCACACAGACGGGCAGCCACGCCGCAGCGATGGGATGCATCAACTCAGCCTTGCTCAAATCCTCAGTAACTTTCGACAAAACGTAGAGCAGAAAGCCCGCACCCACGCCACTCAAAACCATCTTTTGCACGCCGCCCATCCGGAAGAAGCGAAGGCTGACGGAAGCCGCCAACATCACCATTGCAGCCAGCAAAAACGGCTGTGCGATGAGCTTATGGTACTGCAGACGGTATCCCGCGGTCGCGAAGCCCGAACTCTCGGAGGAGCGGATGTAAGTCGGTAGTTGCCAAAAGGACACGGTTTCCGGGGTCGAGAAGCTGTTGCGAACCTGGGCCGGGGTCAGGCTTGTGGTAATATAGTACGTATCCTGATCGATCGGAGGCTTGTCGAGCGAGAATCTGCGTACCGATTTGAAGGCCCAGCGGCCGTCCTCGAGCGAGGCTTCGCGGGCTTCGATTCGTTCCTGGAACTGGAGGTCGGTATCGAACCGGAACACGGTCAGTCCGGTCAGCCGGACGCCCTGCTGCTCGCTGCGGGCCGCGTTGATGATCGCCTGGCCGTCGTTGTTGATCTGGTTGAGCCAGAACCCGGAGGCGTCCTGAATGCCGCCGCCCGGCGCTGAGCCGAACAGTTCGGCTTCCATCCGCTTCGACAGTTCGCGCAGGTTTGCCGACATCGGATTGTACGCAGTGGTCGCGATGATCCCGAGCAGAATCGCGCTGCCCAGTGCAGGCGCGATGAACTGCCAGGCGGAAACCCCCGCGGCGCGCGCGACCACCAGCTCAAGTCGTCGCGACAGCGCGAGATAGCAGGTCATGGCGCCGACCAGGACGCAGAACGGCATCAGCTTTTCGAGCAGTTGCGGCACCCGGAACAGCGACGTTTCCGCGACCGCGATGGCGGAGACCGATACCAGACCCGAGGTCTTGCGGACCATCTCGATGTAGTCGACCAGCACCAGCAGCACGAAAATGCTCGCAAACACGCCCACCGCCGAGACCAGGAAGCGGCCGGCAAAGTAGCGCCCGATCGTGTTGGTCATCATGCTCATGCGGCGACCGGCCGTCCGAACAGGCGTGCGATGCGCGCGTTCGATTTGTTGATGGCTTCGATCAGGGCGGCCGGCGGCTCCACTACGATACCGCCGATCACCATCCACAAGCCGATGCCGATGCCGGCGATCAGCATCACGTACTGAATGATGGCCGCGGAGGGGGTCTTCACCGTCATCACCGACAAGGCAAAGCCCGCCATGCGCAGGCCGAACACGGCGAAGATCGATCCGCCGATCGAGAAATTTCGGCTCTGGCGGGTGGTACGCGGGGTTCCCAGAAACGCGAAGGTCAGGATGGCGAATGCAAAGGGATAGACCGGCGACATCAGGCGATCATGCAGTTCGGCGTTGAACTGTCCGCTCAACTGCTTGAACACGGGATCGTCACCCGATGGCGAGAGCAGTTCCCACAGATAGCGTTCGCGAATGCCGAGCGTGACGTCGCGGCCCTGATTGGAGAATTTCGACATGTCGAAGGCGTAGCGGCCGAACGCCACCAGCGCCGGATCGCGTTTTCCGGCCTCGAAACGTTCGAGATTGCCGTCTTCCAGCACCAGGTAGGAACCGCTCTCGTTCTTCAGCACGGTGCCGTGATCGGCGATGATGGTGACGCGCTCCTTGGGATCGCGGCGGTCGTCGACGAAAATGCCGGACAGCACGGCGCCGGGCAGACGTTCCCGGATCCTGATCGTCAGGTTCTGGTCGAGCTGGGCGAAACGTCCGGGCTGCAGGATGTTAGTCAGGACGTCGGCGGTGATTTCGGCGTCCCATTGCTTGATGCGGCGCATGCCGTCGGGGCCGAGGTACGCGCCGATAAAAGCCACCCCCAGCGCCACCACGCAGGTGGCATAGAAGAACGGGCGGAACAGCCGGAACGGCGAGAAGCCCGCCGCATTCATCACGATGATTTCGGAATCGGTCGCGAGCTTGTTCAGCGTGTGCGAGATCGCGATCATGAGCGCGATCGGCGCGATGATCAAAAGCAGTGAGGGAATCACCAGGCTGGTGATGCCGAGGAAGGTAATGATGGTCTGACCCTGGCTCGTCATCAGGTCGATGCCGCGCAACGCCTGCGTAATCCAGATCACGCCGGTGAGGCTGACCAGGACCAACGCAAACGACGCGAGCGTCGTTTTGAAGATGTACTTGTCGATCGACCCCATCGCTACCGTACGGTTCCCACCCTTAGCGCGCCCAAAAAGCGGCTCCAACCAACCCCTTTTTGAGGGTTCCCCATTGGTCGCGCCGCTTGCCGTTCAGTCGTCCAGTTTTTCACTACCATCCCTTTGATCCGTCAACAAAATGGCCGGGCCGTGGCACCCTTGGGATATGGTTAATAATTCACACGATGTGACCTTCGGGCCACGGCAACGCTTGGCAGTATGGCGCCTCACAGGTCATAGTGCCGAAAACCGGCGGTCTTGAAGCGATTTGGGCCGTTGCCGATACCAACATTCAAACCAGCCGGGGCAACGCCCCGAGTCTGCACACATCCTGAATTCTGGAGGATTTGCTTATGTCCGACGCCGTCAAGGTCGGCTTTGTTCCGTTTTCCGCAGCGTCACGCGGCGTTCTCGTCGTGTTTTGCGATGACGGGCTGAAATTCGGGCCGGCGGCCCAGAAGGCGCTGGGAAAGGCGCCCAACTCCATCAAGCGGGCGGCCACGGCCAGCCAGTTCAAGGGCAAGAGCGGATCGACCCTCGATATTCCGGCACCTGAGGGAATCAAGGCGGACCGCCTGATCATCGTCGGTACCGGCAAGCCCGCTGAGATCAAGGAGAAGGACTATTTCAAGTTCGGCGGCGTCACCGCCGGCAAGCTCAATGCCGCAAGCGACGCTGTAACCGTTATGGCTGAATTGCCTGACGGTGCGATGGGCGCCGATGCGGCGGCGGCGATTGCTTCGGGCATCAGATTGCGCGCCTACAAGTTCGATCGTTACAAGACCAAGAAGAAGGACGAGAACGGCGCTCTTCGCGCCGACATCTCGATTGCGGTCGGCGACGTCGCCGCGGCGCGCAAGGCGTTTGCGCCGGCGTCGCACATCGTCGACGGCGTGATCATGGCGCGCGAACTCGTCAACGAGCCGCCGAACGTGCTCTACCCGGTCGAATTCGCCCGCCGCGCCAGCCAACTCAAGAAGCTCGGCGTCGACATCGAGGTGCTCGACGTCAAGGCGATGACCAAGCTGGGCATGGGCGCCTTGCTCGGCGTCGCTCAGGGCTCGACGCAGCCCGGCCGCATGGTGATCATGCGCTGGAATGGCGGCAAGAAGGGCGATCAGCCGGTGGCCTTTGTCGGCAAGGGCGTCTGCTTCGATACCGGCGGCATTTCCATCAAGGGCGCCGCCAGCATGGAAGACATGAAGGGCGACATGGGCGGCGCGGCCTGCGTCGTCGGGTTGATGCATGCGCTCGCGGCGCGCAAAGCCAAGGTCAACGTGGTCGGCGCCATCGGATTGGTGGAAAACATGCCGGACGGCAATGCCCAGCGTCCGGGCGACATCGTCACCTCGATGTCCGGCCAGACCATCGAGATCATCAACACCGACGCCGAGGGCCGCCTCGTGCTGGCCGACGTGCTCTGGTACGTGGCCAAGAAGTTCAAGCCGAAGTTCATGATCGATCTGGCGACGTTGACCGGCGCCATCATGGTCGCGCTCGGCACCCAGCATGCCGGGCTGTTTTCCAACAACGACGAACTGTCGGAGCGGCTGACCAAGGTCGGCCTCGAAACCGATGAGCGCGTCTGGCGCATGCCGCTCGGTCCCGACTACGACAAGATGATCGATTCGCAATTCGCCGACGTAAAGAACGCCGGCGTGCGCAATGGCGGCTCGATCACGGCTGCCCAATTCCTGCAGCGTTTCGTCGACGGCACGCCGTGGGCGCATCTCGACATTGCCGGCACCGCGATGGGCGCGCCGAAAACCGAGATCAATCACAGTTGGGGTTCGGGTTACGGCGTCCGGCTGCTGGAGCGGCTGGTTTCCGAATATTACGAAGCCAGGAAATAGCCTTGGCGCGACCACGAGAAACGGCCGAGATCGCATGACGGAAGTCCTGTTCTACCATCTGCAGAACATGTCGCTCGAAAGCGTGTTGCCTCCGTTGCTGGAAAAATCGCTGGAGCGCGGCTGGCGCGTGGTCGTGCAATCGACCTCGCCGGAGCGCGCCGAGGCGCTCGACGCCCATCTGTGGACCTACAGCGACGACTCGTTTCTGCCGCACGCCACCTGGCGCGCCGGCGATGCGCAGGATCATCCTGTCATCCTGTCGGTCGAGGAGGCCAATCCGAACGCGGCCAATGTCAGGTTCCTGATCGACAATGCCGCGCTGCCGGCCGACGCCGACAGCTATGAGCGGCTGGTGCTGGTGTTCAACGGCGACGACGAGGAGGCGTTGAGTGCCGCGAGGGGCGCCTGGACCGATTGCAAGGCGCGGGGATTTGAGGTGACTTATTGGCAGACCGACGACCGCGGCCGGTGGCAGCGGCGGCAATAGCGATCCATTAGCGATTCCTGGCAATTAATGATAATTTGCAGTTTCTGCCCCGGGCCTTGCGGGCAGCCATGGTCGTGCCGCAAAGTGGTGTTGGGACAAATAGTTACAGTACGGGGTTAGAGTAGGGCGGGAGCCAGGGACTAGCGTGCGAAACGGAACCATCGGTCGAAAACCACTGCTGACGTTGCTGTTGATCGGTCCCGTGCTCGCGGGCTGCAGCAGCACGCCCGACTGGATGAGCCGCGATGCCGACTGGTTTTCGCGGTCCGGCCGCGTGTTCGTCCGCAACGTCTCGATCGAAACCCCGCCGCTGTCGCCCGACCGGGCGGTGACGCCGGACGAACTGGTCAGTGCCGATGGTGCCTGTCCGGGAATGGCCGCGCCCGGGCAAGACGCCAACGCGCTTGCCGATGGTGCCGCCGGCGCGCCACCGCCGACGTCGCGGGGAACAGTCGCCCTCGGCCACACCGAATGCGATGTGGTGCGCGGCATCGGCGCACCCGACAGCGTCAACCTGTCGAACAACCCGCGCGGCGATCGCGTCGCCGTCGTCAACTATTCGCGCGGTCCGCGCGCCGGCATCTATACCTTTACCGCTGGACGACTGTCGTCGATCGAGCGCGGCGCCGAGCCGGCGCCATTGCCCAAGGTCGTCAAGCCGAAGGCAAAGAAGAAGCCCGCCGCGACGTAAGCCGTCAAACGAAGCTCGAAGACGCGCTATCCCGCCGCTTGCTCGGATTGCGAACTCGCCTCGAGCCAGGTTTCTTCCGCCCGCTGCAGCGCGCTTGCGGCGGCGGCGCGGGCCTTGCTGAGCTGGGCGGCCTGCTTGGGATCGCGGGTGAACAGATCCGGCAGCGCCAAAGCGGTATCGATCTTGGCAATGATGCCGTTGATGCGCTCGATCTCGGCCTCGGCCTCGGTGATCTTCTGCTTCAGCGGCGTCCGCTTTTCGGATTTGTTCCGTTCGGGCTTCGCGGTTTCCCTGGTGCCGTCGCGGTCGCGCGAGCTGGTGCGCATGCCGCGCGCCGACAGCACCATGCGACGGTAATCGTCGAGGTCGCCGTCATAGGTCGTAACCTTCTGATCGGCGACGACCCACAATTGATCGGCGCAGGCTTCGATCAGGTAGCGGTCGTGCGAGACCATGATGACGGCGCCCGGAAAATCGTTGATCGCTTCGGCCAACGCGGCGCGGCTGTCGATATCGAGATGGTTGGTCGGCTCGTCGAGGATGATCATGTTGGGCGCCGCGAAGGTCGCAAGCCCGAGCAGCAATCGCGCCTTCTCGCCGCCCGACAGGCTTTTCACCAGCGTATCGCCGGCCTTGCCGGAGAAACCGATCGCGCCGACGCGCGCGCGTACCTTGCTCTCGGGCATGTCGGGCATCAGCTTGCGGACGTGGTCGTAGGGCGAACCGTCGAGGTTGAGCTCATCGACCTGATGCTGCGCGAAATAGCCGACCGACAATTTCTCCGCGCGGGTGATCCGGCCGGAGAACGGCGGCAGCTTGCCCGCCAGCAGCTTGACCAGCGTCGACTTGCCGTTGCCGTTGGAACCGAGCAAGGCGATGCGGTCCTCGGTGTCGATGCGCAGGGTGACGCGGTTGAGCACCGGCTTCTTCGGATCGTAGCCGACCGAGACTTCATCCACCGCGATGATCGGCGGCGACAGGGTTTTCTCCGGCGCGGGAAACGTGATCTCGCGCACGTCCTGCGTCACCAGCGCGGTGACCGGCTTCATCCGTTCCAGCATCTTGACGCGCGACTGCGCCTGGCGGGCTTTCGACGCCTTGGCCTTGAAGCGGTCGACGAAGGCCTGCAACCGCTTGCGCTCGTCGGCCTGGCGCTTGGCGTGCTTGGCGTCCAGCATTTCGCGGGTGGCGCGCTGTTCCTCGAACGAGGAATAGGTGCCCTTGTAGAGCGTCAGCTTGCCGCGATCGAGATGCAGGATCTGGTCGACGGAAGTGTCGAGCAAGTCGCGGTCATGGCTGATGACGATGACCGTGCGCGGGTAGTTCGCGAGGTGATCTTCCAGCCATAGCGTGCCTTCGAGGTCGAGATAGTTGGTGGGCTCGTCGAGCAGCAACAGGTCGGGCGCGGAGAACAATGTTGCCGCCAGCGCCACGCGCATGCGCCAGCCACCGGAGAATTCCGAACAGGGCCGCGCCTGATCCGCGGTCGAAAATCCGAGCCCGCTGAGAATTGCGGCGGCGCGCGCCGGCGCGGAGTGGGCGTCGATATCGACGAGCCTGGTCTGGATTTCGGCGATCCGGTGCGGATCGTGGGCGGTTTCGGCCTCCGCCAGCAGGGCGTCGCGCTCGAGGTCGGCCTTCAGCACCACGTTGATGAGGCTTTCCGGACCGTCGGGCGCTTCCTGCGCGAGGCTGCCGATGCGCCAGCGCGGCAGCAGATTGATACTTCCGGATTCGAGCGGCAGGTCGCCGCGTATGGCGTGGAACAGCGTCGATTTGCCGACGCCGTTGCGGCCGACAAAGCCGACGCGCGCGCCGGGCACGATCTGCACCGAGCTGTCGTCGATCAAAAGCCGTCCGGCGATCCGGATCGAAATGTCAGTGATGGAAAGCATGCGGCCTTGTCACCGCTGCCGACCGCAAACGCAACCCATTTATCGGTGAAATCGGGGTCCGGGCGCCCCTAATGCAGCTCGCCGTCGCGCCGTTGCAATTTCTCGATGAGCTGTTGCAACGGCGGCGACAGTGTCCTCTCGGGGCGCAGGCTTTGTTGTAGCCGCTCGCCGACGGCATCGCAGATCGAGCGGGAGGTCCTGTAGTCCATTTGTTCGGTATCAGTGTTGTTTTGTTTATTCATGACGGGCCCCTCGCGCTCCACAGCGCAGGTTCGCTTTGATCTGTTGCTGGACCAAGTCGCAGACGGCTAATTTGTTTCCGCGTTGCATGCCGGCATGCGTTCGCGTGCAGATAGTCGGGCCGCAAACCGCCGATTGGTTCCCCCGCGCAGCGAAAAAAGCCCCGGCGCGGTGGCCGGGGCGTTCAGTCAGGGGAGTTCAAATCGGGCAGGGGGTCGCATCAAAATTGCGAAAACAACCCCATGCAAAGCAGGAGATCAGTAGCAGCGGTTGATCAGCCTCCAGCGCGGGCCCCAGGGGGTGGGAACCAGGCGCCGCACGTAGCAGCCGCCGCCATAGCCGTAACCGCCGCCGTAATAGCCGGGACCGCCGACGAAGAACCGGGGGCCACCCCAGCCGCGATGCCAGCCGCCATGCCAGCCACCGCCGTGCCAACCGCCGCCGCCATGCCATCCGCCCCAGGCCGAGGCGGAAGTCGGCGCCAATGCGGCCGCACCGAGCGAAACCGCAGCCACTGCAACAAGCGCGAGTTTGCGAAACATGATCGTCTCCTCAGGGTTCGGCGCGGTCGGCGCCATCGGTGAAGTCTTCCCGCGACGCCTCGGGCCGTTCCAGATCTTGAAGGTCCTGGGGGCAGAGGAGGCGTCCGATCGTGGATGATCCTAGGCCGGCCAAGCTGAACGCAGCCGGGACGGCGCTTGCAGACAGGGTTCACCTGCGTGAAATTATTGTAATTTGCGCCGCTGCGCCTTGCCGGGCCCAGGGCTCGTGTCATGAAAACCATGCAAATCCCGAGGGATTCCCTTGGGGTTAACGCGTCATCGGGTCGCTTGCCGTGGCCGGACTGCGCCGATATAAGCCCGGCAACTCCCACACGGTGTTTTGCAAGGACGAAAACATGGCGATTGAACGCACTTTCTCGATTATCAAGCCCGACGCGACCGAGCGTAATCTGACCGGCGCGGTCAATGCGATCATCGAGAAGGCAGGCCTGCGGATCGTGGCCCAGAAGCGGATTCGCATGACCCGCGAACAGGCCGAAACCTTCTATGCCGTGCACAAGGCGCGTCCGTTCTTCGGCGAGCTGGTCGATTTCATGA
>Ga0209023_10006153_pt1 | contig 12794 bp, 13 predicted proteins | sample LakOneMetagenome_FD_187468 | JGI IMG/M metagenome (GOLD analysis project Ga0209023, IMG submission 187468) | Freshwater and sediment microbial communities from Lake Erie, Canada (SPAdes) (version 2) | ecosystem: Environmental > Aquatic > Freshwater > Lentic | place: Lake Erie, Canada... | reverse complement strand
CTTCATTTCGCGATTTCTGCGGAAGTCCAACCCTTAATTCACGCACTTCCAATGTCAACAAGATTATTCCGGACAGCTGTGCGCCTGCGTGAGGAAGACGTGGAGGACACCTAACACTCCACGGTGTGATGGCGTTTGTAGAAAGTCCCTAGTGGACTTTCTTCTTTTCGGGCTGCACCAGGATGAAGGGATTGACCACCGAGGTCCATAGCATGGCCTCGGATGCGGCCCAGGTCTGGGCCTGCAGGTCGGTCACCTTGCCGACTTTGCCGTCGGCCATCCAGGCTGCGATGCTGGCCTTGTCGTCGTGCGAAATGCGCACGGCGACATCGACCAGGTCCAGTTCTTCGCTGACGTAGACCACGGTGCCCTGGGCGAAATGGCGCTCCAGTTCGGCCCACGGCAGACGCGCGGTTTCGAGGTTGATCTTGAGGCGCAGCTCGTCGTCGTTTTCGGGTTTGGTATCCATGCTGTTACTCTTTACTTAAATTGGTTCAATCAGCGGCGTCGGCGAGCCTGACCATGTGAGGCGGTAGGCCTGGCCCTTGCGCACATTGCCCACCAGCGCAGGCCTGAAGCAGGCCAGGCAGGTGCCGCCGTCGTGTCTCACGCTGGGGTAGATCACCCCCATCGAGCCGGCATCGAGCAGTTCTCCCGCCAGCTTTTGCGATTCGATGTAGCTGGTCGCATCAAGGCAGTCGGCATAGGCTTCGATGCCGCGAATATCGTGGAAGGTGCTGGTGAAGTCGGCCAGCATGGCCTGGTAGGTGACGCTGTCGTCAAAGCGGCCGATCTCCTGGTATTCCACGGTTTTGTGGAAGGTGATCTCGGCCAGTGAGGTTTCGACTTCGAACGCGCAGTACCAGGCGCCGCGCTCGCTGTCGTTGAAGCGGCTGCCTTCGGGACGCGGATAGGTGTAGGCCGCATTGATGATGCGGAAGTTGGGCACGCCAAACACCAGTTCGTCGACGCCGATGCCGGGCAGGCCGCCGTATTCGCCGCGCAGGCGCTCGTTGGTGGCGTTATCGAGCTCGAACAGGTCGCGCAGCACGTGGCCGTCGTCGGCCAGCGGCGCCAGCACCGAGTCTTCGACGTCGGCAAAACGGGAGGGGATCAGGCGGCAGGTATCGAACTGGCGCAGGGTGGTGAGTTTGGGGACGACCGGCAAGATCAGAGACCTCCGCGCCGCGCGTCGAGCAGCTTGCGCACCGTTTGCATCGCGAGCAGGCCGCCGGCCAGCATCTGCGACAGCGGGGTGCGGCCGCCGAACACGGGATTTTTGTTAGGGAGCGTAATCCATTCGTCAGCCAGCTTGTCGCCGTATAAAATGTGCAGGGCCTTGTAGATGCCGAGCAGGTAGGATATACGTGTGATGCGGTCGACTTCCAGGACACGGTCGGGATTCTTTTTCCACTCGTAGAAGGTGGACGAAGACAGGCCGCCAAGGAGTTCGCGCGCGTCTTCGTCGCGCAGCTTCCAGGCGGCTACCAGTTTGAAAAAACCCTTGAGGGCGGATTTGGACAAGCGTTCGCGTTCGGGCCTGGCATTCAGGTCCACCAGCACGGCAGGTTCAAAACGGCTTTTTGGATAGGCGTAGGCCAGGTTGTTCATGGTACGGTACCTCCGGTTATGGATACTTTATACTCCATTTCCGATTTCAATGCAAGCAAACACCGCTTTCGGAGGTGTTTCCCGATTTTTCGACCAATTCAGGAGATAAAAATGGCTTTAGGCAAGTTTGTGGCGGCGATCTGCATGTGGGTACTGGCGTCGGCGGCAGTGGCTGGCGCGCCGGCCAATCTGGCCGACCTGAAAAAGCAGGTGGCCGATACCGAACGCGCGTTTGCGGCCACCATGAAGGCGCGCGACCATGCGGCTTTCACCACCTTCCTGGCCGACGATACGGTGTTCTTCAGCGGGCCGGTGCCGCTGCACGGCAAGCAGGCGGTGGCCGATTTCTGGAAGCGCCTGTATGCCAAGCCGGACGCGCCGTTTTCATGGGAGCCGACCGAAGTCGAGGTGCTCGACTCGGGCTTGCTGGCGTTTTCCAGCGGGCCGGTGTACGACCCGGCGGGCAAACTGGTGTCGAAATTCAGCTCGATCTGGCAGCGCGACGCCAAGGGCCAGTGGAAGATCATCTTCGACCATGGGTGGGACGTCTGCGACTGCACCAAGCCCGCGCCATGAGTCGGCGTTAGTTCTACGCCGGTTCGGCGTGCTCCACCATCAGCTGCACCTTGGTGACGCCGTTGTATTCGTTGGCGTCGAGCCGGAAGGCGACGCGCGCGCGTTCGCCCACCGATGCGGTGTGCCCGAACCAGATCGCATCGTAGCGCTGGCCGTTGCGCTCGAGCTGAAGCTTGAGGTGGCGCTCCTTCAGGATTCTTTGGCTGACCACCCTGAATTCGTCGCAGAACACGGGAGGCGCAAAACCCTGGCCCCACACCTGGCCGTCCATCACGTCGATGAATTCTGTGGTGTAGTAGGCGTCTTCCAGCGGACCGTCGGTCTCGATGATGCGCTCGAGCTGCGGCGCGCTTAGCCACGCGCGGCCCACGGCTTCAAACGCTTCCGAGAATGCTTCGAATGCTTCCACGCGGATGGTGAGCCCGGCCGCCATGGCATGGCCGCCGAACTTGTCGATCAGGCTGGGCGCACGCTTGGACACCAGGTCGAGCGCATCGCGCAGGTGAAACCCGGGAATCGAACGTCCCGAACCCTTGAGCCAGCCGTCGGCGCCAGGTGCGAAAGTGATCGTGGGCCGGTAGAATTTTTCTTTCAGGCGCGAGGCGACAATCCCGATCACGCCCTGGTGCCAGCTGGCGTCGAACACGCTGATGGTATTGCTGGCCGACGGCTCGTAGGCGTCCAGGTGCAACAGTGCCGCATCCTGCATGCCGGCCTCGATTTCGCGCCGCTTCAAATTGATTTCATTGAGCTGCTGGGCGATGGCCCAGGCCCGGCCTTCGTCGTCGGTGATCAGACATTCGATCCCGAGCGACATGTCGTCCAGCCGCCCGGCCGCGTTCAGGCGCGGCCCGAGGGCAAAGCCAAGGTCGAAAGGCGATGCGCTGCGGGCCTCGCGCGCGGCCACCCGGAACAGCGCGGCCACGCCCGCGTGCATGCGGCCGGCGCGCATGCGCTTGAGCCCTTGCGCCACCAGGATGCGGTTGTTGGAATCGAGCCGCACTACGTCGGCCACCGTGCCCAGCGCCACCAGGTCGAGCAGGTTATCGAGCTTGGGCTGGGTCTGGGCGTCGAAGATGCCGCGCTTGCGCATTTCGGCGCGTAGCGCCAGCAGCACGTAGAACACCACGCCCACGCCGGCCAGGTGCTTGCTCGGAAAGCCGCACTCGGGCTGGTTGGGGTTGACGATCACGCGCGCCTCGGGCAGCGTGTCGGCTGGCAGGTGGTGGTCGGTAATGACGACGTCGATGCCCAGCCGTTTTGCTTCCAGCACGCCGTCGATGCTGGCGATGCCGTTGTCGACCGTGACGATGATGTCGGGCGACTTTTCGCGCGCGGTCAGGGCCACGATTTCGGGCGTGAGGCCGTAGCCGTACTCAAATCGGTTGGGCACGATGAAGTCGACGATGGCGCCCATCGAGCGCAGGCCGCGCAGGGCGACGGCGCAGGCGGTGGCGCCGTCGCAGTCGTAGTCGGCCACGATGACCATTTTTTTGCCGGCCGCGATGGCGTCGGCCAGAAAGACCGCGGCGGCGCCGATGTGCAGCAGGCCGTTTGGCGGCATCAGCGAGCCAAGTTCGCTGGACAGTTCGCGCGCGTCGGTCAGCCCGCGCGAGGCGAACAGGCGCGCCAGCACCGGGTGGATGCCCCCCTGGCGCAGCATTTCGGAAGTACGGAACGAACAGGGGCGGGTTGCAATACGGGTCATGGCAGCAGTCGGTCAAGGCTGGCGCGGCGCCAGAATGCACGCTGCGCCCATTTGGTCGTGATGAAGTGTTTGTGGGCGCTGCGGTGGCCCAGCACCAGTCTGACGGTGGCGTTCTGGCCCTGCATCAGCGCCGCCAGCGTGGGCGCGAACAAGGTTTCTTCCAGCCGGTGCATGTGGCCGATCCATCCCGACCAGTCGGCCGCCAGCGCGGACTCGCACAGGTCGCCGCGCACGAACATGCTGTCGGCAGCGTTGCCGCTGAAAGGGTTGGGCAAGGCCGGCGCCGGACAGTTGGCCATGCTTGACAGCCAGGGCGGGACCGACGCGGTGGCGAACGCGGGAGCGAATGCAATCGCCGCGCCGGCATCGGCCTGCGCCCACGGCCAGAATGAATTGATGGCCGCCAGGCCGCGCGCTTCGCGCTCGACGTTGGCGGCGTGCTCGAACCACAGCATCTGGACTTCGTTTTGCAGCTTGCGAAATTCGACCGCGGCCGGCCCGGTTGGCAGCCAGTCGGTCAGGTTCATGCCGGCGGCGGCGTCGGGCGACGCGGTCTGCATGGCGGACCAATCGCCGGCGCGCATGAACCAGGTGCTGGCGTCGCCGTACAGCAGCGTCTTGCCCAGTTCGTCGAACAGCGGGCGCGCAATGTCGAACAGGGCGCGCGCGTGGGCGTCGTCAAGCTGAAGGCGCCGCATGTCGGCTATCGACAGGTGATTGCGGGCGATGTCGATGTGGGCCGGGTTGATGATGAACCAGCTGTCGCCGGCCGGGTCGAGCCCGAAGCCGCGCATGGCGGCGGCGGCGAATGCCGGTTTGCCGTCGGCGGACAGGCCCAGCGTCTGGGCCAGCCACGATTCGTGGGGCAGCACGCGCAGGTTGTCGTCGAAGGGCAGCGCGCTGCAGGATGCGCGCGACAGCAGGGCGGACAGGGCGGGTGCCTCAAGGGCGCGGACCAGGTCTGGCGCCAGTTCGGCCGGGGGCAGTGCGAAGGGCAGGACGAGCGTAATTTGAGTCATGCCGCATTGTAGGGCATCTGGGGTGTCCAGGCGCAATTGTGGGGGGAGGGGGACGGGCAAAAACGACACGCGGGCGCGGCGCTATCCGGACAGTGTTGATGTTTGGTTAATAAGATTGCAACAGTCGCGGCGTCGACCCTGGGCACGGTCGAGATGGGGCCTCCGGGATGCGGCAAGCGGCGCGGGCGGCACGCGGTGGAAGGCGAATTGCATCGTTTTCCACCCAACGCCGCCATCCAGGCTCGGGTCCGGCGCCAGCGATCGCGTCGCTGTGCCAGCGTTCTAGGACGGCGGGAATGCTCCCTGGCTGTCGCTGGTCGGGTCGCCGCCAAGCTCGACGTCGCCATAGGTGAGGCCGATCGCTTCTTCGTACCAGGTTTGCACCAGCGCCAGGTGTTCGCGCTCCTGGTTCAGGGCGTTGGTGAAATCTTCGACCATGTCCGTCAGGTCGTGCTCGTCTGCCAGGGCGAGCAGGGTTTCCCAGCCGGCCTTGTCGCTCAGTTCGGCGGTGACGATGGCGTGCAGCGACTGCGCGATGCTGGTGCGCGGGTCGTTGAGCACCTGGACCAGGCCCATGGACTCGACGCCGGCCAGGTCGGCACTGGGCGTTTGCGAGGTGGGATCGCCGCCCAGCGAGGCAATGGCGTCGGAAAGCAGCATGAAATGGCGCGCCTCGTCGGCCCGGATTTGTTCGAGGTCGTTGATGGTCATGCTGATTTCGCCGGCCAGCATGACTTCGCACTTGGTGATCAGGGCGTCGTACAGCCGGGTTCCGGTGCGCTCGAAGGCCAGCCGCTCGCCCAGTTTGTCGAGCAGGATATGCGGACTGTCACCCTTGAGCATTTGAAAACCCATGCTGATGGCGCCGCGCACGGTGCCCGGCAACGGCACCGAACCGAGCGCGTCGGCATTGGCGATGTAGGCGTTGCGCATGTCGGCCAGCGCAGTTTCGTCGCCGCCATCGGTGCTGACCATGCCCGGTTCGACATGTTGCATGGCCTTGCTGTCGATGGGCGACATCTGGATGCCGGTCCGGTTCATGCCGATGTGTTCTGTCTGCACTGCCATAGCTCCTCCGTAAAAAATGCGTACCCCTCAAGGCGCGATGTTGCCGACGACGCCTTTGCGATTGAGCTCGGTGCCAGGCGTCCAGATGTAGCCGGAAGCGACCGCTTCGCTGGGCGAGCCATCGGCGTTGATCATGTTGCGGTAGGCGATGGATGCGGGGCTTTCCTGGTCGCGCGGCACAAACTGGCTGCCGCTGGTGCGCAGTTCGGTCTCGTTGATCAGCACCTTGCGCACGAACGCGCGCTGGCTGCGGAAGGCCAGCGGCCCGGCAAAATCGGTGGTGACAATTTGCGCCGGGTCGCGTTTTTCGTATTTTTGCAGCGCATCGCAGGCAATATGGAAGTGCCCCAGCTCATAGTCGAGGAATCTTTCCCAGATGGCTTTGATGTGGTGGTTGGTTTCCTGTTCCACGCAGCTGTAGTAGTTGTAGCATTCGTTGGCCTCGTGCAGCACCCACTGCTCGATCCAGCTTTCGGACGGGTCGAGCATGGATTCATACTGGGTGACGTGCTGTTCCTCGATCGACGCGATTTCGGCGTAGAGCTGGCGCGCCAGGGAATCGGAGAACAGGGGGCCGATGTTCATGTAATAGTCATGCGTTTGCGATTCGCCGGCCACCAGCGTGAGCGCGTGCAGCTTGGTGAGGAAGGCCGCCTTTTTGGCGTCGTAAGGGTTGCGCAGGTCGTCTTGTGGGGCGCGGTGGTGCTCGCTGGTGGGACGGCCGGGCAGGATGTCGGTATAGCTTTGCAGAATGTTGTTGGCATCCTTGCCCTCGAGCCGGTCGAGCAGGGCGGCGTAGCGGTACAGGTGATCGAAATCCTCGAGCAGGCCGAACCGGTATACCTGCGCCAGGTAGGGATCGGGCTCGCGCTGCGCGATGGCGGCGGTGACCTCGATGGCAGTTTGTTCGTAGGCGATGGTGGTTTCGAGCGGCGAATGGTCGGCCGCGATGAGCCAGTTGACCATGGTGGCCTGGTGCTGCTCGGTGCGGCGCAGCTGGGCCAGCGGCAGGCGCAGGTCGCGGTTGAAGCGCGCTGCCATGTGGCCAAAGCGCAGGGCCTCGGTTTCGATGCCGTTGATGAGGATGATGCGCACGCGCGTGAACGCGTCGTCGTCGAGCTTGCTGATCGGTTTTTGCACCAGGTCGCGCCAGGTGAAGCGCTGTTTGTCGAGCGCGATGCCTTTTGCATCGAATAAACTGAATGCCATGGTGAGCCTCCTGTCCTCAAGCGTGCCAGCCATAGTGGTTTGAGTTGGCGCCGCGCCGCAGGTTCAGGGATTATTTTGTAACGCCGGGACCCCTGATTCAATTGTGGCAACCCTGTCAAGGATGGCCTTTGTATGGCAAACTGCGCACTTAACTAAAATACACTTTCCGGAGCTCATGAGTCTCACCCATAAAATGCCGTATGAATGGCTGATAGGCTTGCGTTACACGCGCGCCGGCCGCCGCAGCGGCCGCAACAGCTTCATTTCCTTCATTTCTTTCATTTCGGTGGCCGGCATCGGCCTGGGCGTGGCCGCCCTGATCGTGGTGCTGTCGATCATGAACGGCTTTCGCAAGGACGTCACCGACCGCATGCTGTCGGTGCTGGCACATATAGAAGTACTCGATACGCGCGGCAGCATGCCGCTGTGGCGCGATGCGATGCAGGATGCGCTGAAAAATCCGTCGGTCAAGGCCGCCGCCCCGTTCGTGCAGAGCCAGGGCATGCTGGTGCGCGACGGCGCCATGCGCCCGGCCCTGATCCGCGGCGTGCTGCCGTCCGAGGAACCCAAGGTGTCGGACGTGGCCAAGACCGTGCGTGAAGGCAGCCTCGATGCGCTGCGCCCCGGCGAATTCAATATCGTGCTGGGCTACGCGCTGGCCCGTTCGCTGGGCCTGCAGGTGGGCGACAAGGTGACCATGGCGCTGGCCCAGGCCCAGGTTACACCGGCCGGTATGCTGCCGCGCATGCGCACGTTTACGCTGGTCGGGCTGTTCCAGTCGGGTCACTTCGAATTCGACAACGGCATGGCCTTCGTGCACATGGAAGACGCGCAGAAGATGGAGCGGCTGGACGCGCCGTCCGGCATCCGCCTGCGTATCGCCGACATCCACAAGGCGCCGCAAGTGGCGACCGAACTCGAGGCCAGCATGCCGGGCAAACCGCTGGTGCGCGACTGGTCCAAGCAGAACAAGACCTGGTTCGCCGCCGTGCAGACCGAAAAGAAGATGATGCTGATCGTGATGACGCTGATTATCACGGTGGCCGCGTTCAATCTGGTGTCGACCCTGGTCATGACGGTTACCGACAAGCAGGCCGACATCGCCATCTTGCGCACGCTGGGCTCTTCGCCGCGCTCGATCATGAAGATCTTCATGATCCAGGGCGCGCTGATCGGCATCCTGGGCACGCTGGCCGGGGTGGCGCTGGGCGTGGTGGTGTCGCTCAATATCGGGACCATCGTGCCGTTCTTCGAGCACCTGTCCGGCGGCCAGATCCTGTCGAGCGAAATTTACCAGAGCAGCGCGCTGCCGTCCGACATGCGCTGGCCGGACGTTTTCGGCATCGGCGGCATCGCCGTGCTAATGGCCTTCCTGGCCACCATTTATCCAAGCTTTGCCGCCTCGCGCGTGAAACCAGCGGAGGCCCTGCGTTATGAATAACAGCGTTCTGTCATGTACCGGCCTGGGGAAAACCTACACCCAGGGCGCCTACCAGGTCAAAGTCCTGAGCAATGTCGATTTTGGCGTGCAGCGCGCCGAACACGTGGCCATCGTGGGCGCGTCGGGTTCGGGCAAGTCGACCCTGCTGCATTTGCTGGGCGGGCTCGATACGCCCACCACCGGCGCGGTCTCCTTGCTGGGCAAGGATTTTGCGACCCTGTCCGAAACCGCGCGCGGCGACCTGCGCAACGCGTCATTGGGATTCGTCTACCAGTTCCATCACCTGCTGCCCGAATTTTCCGCCCTCGACAACGTGGCCATGCCGCTGCTGATCCGGCGCGAAGGCCGCGCTTCGGCGGTCAAGAAGGCCGAAGCGATCCTGGAGCGGGTGGGGCTGTCGAAACGCGCCATCCACGTGCCGGGCGAACTGTCCGGCGGCGAGCGCCAGCGCGTAGCCCTGGCACGCGCGCTGGTCACGCAGCCGGCCTGCGTGCTGGCCGATGAACCGACCGGCAACCTCGATCACGCCACCGCGCAGCAGATCTTCGACCTGATGCTCGATTTGTCCAGCACCCTGGGGACCGCCTTTGTCATCGTCACCCACGACATCGAACTGGCGCAGCGCTGCGACCGCGTGCTGCGCCTGACCGAGCACGGACTGAACGCCGCCGAATCGGCGCCGAGCAAACTTCCACGCGGCGTCAGCACATGAGCTTCATCGACAAACTCCCCTACGAGTGGACCGTCGGCATCCGCTACACGCGGGCCGGCAAGCGCAGCGCGCGCAACAGCTTCATCTCGTTCATCTCGCTCATCTCGGTGTCCGGCATTGCGCTGGGCGTGGCGGCGCTGATCATTGTGCTGTCGGTGATGAACGGCTTCCAGAAGGACGTTACCGACCGCATGCTGTCGGTGCTGGCCCACATCGAAGTGTACGATGCGCGCGGCGCCATGCCGAACTGGCAGGCGGCCGAGCAGGACGCCTTGAAGAACCCGGCCGTGAAAGGCGCTGCGCCGTTCGTCGAAACGCAGGGCATGCTGATGTATGACGGCGTGATGAAACCGGCCGTGGTGCGCGGCGTGCTGCCGGCCGAAGAGCCGAAAGTGTCCGACGTCGCCAAGAGCGTCAAGCAAGGGCAGGGCAGCTTCGAGGCACTGCGCAGCGGCCAGTTCAACATTATTCTGGGCGTGGACCTGGCCAAGTCGCTCGAAGTAAAACTGGGCGACAAGGTGGCCCTGGCCGTGGCCTCGGGCGACAGTACCGAATCGGCGATGGCCCCGCGCATGGTCAACTTTACCGTGGCCGGCATCTTTGAAGCCGGCTATTTCGAGTACGATTCAGGGCTGGCCTTCGTTCACATGGACGACGCCATGTCGGTGGCAAACCTGCCTGCGCCGGCCGGCATCCGTCTGCGCATCGCCGACATGCATCAGGCGCCGCAGGTGGCGCTGGCGCTGTCCAAGAGCATGGCGGGCGATCTGCATCTGCGCGACTGGACCAAGAACAACGCCACCTGGTTTGCCGCCGTGCAGAGCCAGAAAAAGATGATGTTCGTGATCCTGGTGCTGATCATTGCGGTGGCCGCGTTCAACCTGGTGGCCACGCTGGCCATGACAGTGACCGACAAGCAGGCCGACATCGCCATCTTGCGCACATTGGGTTCGTCACCGCGCTCGATCATGAAGATCTTCATGATCCAGGGTGCGCTGATCGGCATCATCGGCACCTTTGCCGGGGTGTTTTTCGGCACCCTGGTGGCGCTCAATATCGACGTGATCATCCCCGCCATCGAACACCTGTTCGGGGTGCAGTTCCTGTCCAAGGATATCTACCTAATCAACACGGTGCCGTCCGACCTGCGCTGGGCCGACGTGGCCGGGATTGCCGGCGTGTCGGTGCTGCTGGCCTTTATCGCCACCTTGTACCCCAGCTTTGCCGCCTCGCGCGTGAAACCGGCGGAGGCGCTGCGCTATGAATGATGCCGTCCTGTCGTGTTCCGGACTCGGAAAAACCTACATCCAGGGCGCGTACCGGGTGCCGGTGCTGAACAATGTCGACTTCAGCGTGTACCGGGGCGAACACGTGGCCATCGTGGGCGCCTCGGGGTCCGGCAAGTCGACCCTGCTGCACCTGCTGGGCGGGCTCGATACGCCGACCACCGGCAGCGTGACCCTGCAGGGCAAGGACTTCGCCACGCTGAACGAAACCGCGCGCGGCGATTTGCGCAATGCGTCGCTGGGGTTCGTGTACCAGTTCCACCACCTGCTGCCGGAGTTTTCCGCGCTCGACAACGTGGCCATGCCGCTGCTGATCCGGCGCGAAGGCCGCGCCTCGGCGGTCAAAAAGGCCGAAGCGATTCTGGAACGGGTGGGGCTGTCCAAGCGCGCCATCCACGTGCCGGGTGAGCTCTCTGGCGGAGAACGCCAGCGCGTGGCCCTGGCGCGCGCGCTGGTCACGCAGCCGGCCTGCGTGCTGGCCGATGAACCGACCGGTAACCTCGATCACGCCACCGCGCAGCAGATTTTCGACCTGATGCTCGATTTGTCCAGCACCCTGGGCACCGCCTTCGTCATCGTCACCCACGACATCGAACTGGCGCAGCGCTGCGACCGCGTGCTGCGCCTGACCGACGCCGGGCTGCAGCCAGCCGTAAGCTGACCATGTGGATCGATACCCACTGCCACCTCGACGCCCATGAATTTGGCGCCGAGTCGCTGGACGTGGCGCGCCGCGCGCAAGCGGTGGGGGTCTCGATGATCGTAATTCCGGCGGTTGAAAAGGGCAATTTTGGCGTGGTGGCGCAGCTGGCCGCCACGGCGCCAAACGCCAGCTATGCACTGGGCATACATCCCATCTACGTGCCGCAGGCGCAGGAACAAGACCTGGCGGTGCTGCGCGCGGCCATCGAGACCGCGCTGGCCGATCCGAAGTTCGTGGCAGTGGGCGAAATCGGGCTCGATTTCTTCATCCCCATGCTGTGCGAACCGGCGATGCGCGAAAAGCAGGAGCATTTTTTCCGCGAGCAGCTGCGCATGGCGCGCGACTTCGATTTGCCGGTACTGATGCATGTGCGGCGTTCGCAGGACCAGGTACTCAAGCACGTGCGTCAGGTGCGGCCTGCGGGTGGCATCGCGCATGCGTTCAACGGCAGCTTCCAGCAGGCGCAGATCTACATCGACCTGGGCTTCAAGCTGGGGTTTGGCGGAGCGATGACCTTTACCCGCGCGCTGCAAATTCGCAGGCTGGCCACCGAACTGCCGCTCGAAGCGATTGTACTGGAGACCGATGCGCCCGATATCTCGCCGGCCTGGCTTCATCCGGGACGCAACAGCCCGCAGCAGCTGCCCCGAATTGGGGCCGTGCTGGCTGATTTGCGGGGAACCGACTCGCGAGTAATCAGTAGCACAACAACTAATAATGCACGCGCCGCAATTCCCCGCTTGAAACTCACCTCCCTCTCGCTTCAGGGCAATAAATCAATTGACTTCCAAACCGGCAAGGACCGGGATGGGGGTTGAAATACGGCTCAGTTTCGGTGGATCTTTTCTGAGTGATTTGAGTACAGTTGCGCCATTCACTCCGGCAGTACGGCTGCACATCGAGGTTGCTCCAAACGGCATTTGTTCGAACACCGCAGCATAATTGGCGCCCATGTCAGATAAGATCGGCAGGAGCGATACGTACGATGGCGTAATAGCGTCGGATGGACTGCCGGCGTTAAAGGTGATCTCTAACAGGTACGGTTCAATGGCGCCCGATTTCAGTTTGGTCGTTACCAGCATCGCTCCCCGCCACTTATTTTCATCGGGCACCCTGTATCCAAAGATGCATCCCGTTTTTATGATGGGAATTGTACGAAACACGTCCGCCAGTTTGGCGGTATTTAACGGTATGTCTTCAGCAAATTCGATATCTGCGGCGCTGTAGATGGAGTCAGCCGGGATGTTCTTGACGGCCGCGGGGAAGTCAAGCAGGGCGACGCGATTCTCGCCTGTGTAGTACAGAGATTGTCGCATCCGTGAGAGATATTTTTCAATAGTCACAGGCCAGCTAGGTGGCTTGGCGGTGAATACTTCGGCATCAGTGAGTTCGACGACCTTCGTAACTCGAGGAAAGTATGTGCTGCCATAGACACTCGTTAGCGTGGCCGGTATTGAAGAC
>Ga0209023_10006152_pt1 | contig 12794 bp, 12 predicted proteins | sample LakOneMetagenome_FD_187468 | JGI IMG/M metagenome (GOLD analysis project Ga0209023, IMG submission 187468) | Freshwater and sediment microbial communities from Lake Erie, Canada (SPAdes) (version 2) | ecosystem: Environmental > Aquatic > Freshwater > Lentic | place: Lake Erie, Canada... | reverse complement strand
AACGAGCGCCGGCGGCCACCCGGTGCGGCGCCTGAAGAGCAACCCGGCGACGCCGGGCAACGCGCTCGTGATGTCGATCGACATCCGGCTGCAGGCGATGGTCGAGGAGCTGTTCGGCGACCGGCGTGGCGCGCTCGTCGCGATCGACCCGCGCAACGGCGAGGTGCTGGCGTTCGTCAGCAAGCCCAACTTCGATCCGAACCTGTTCGTCGACGGCATCGACTCCGACAACTGGAAGGCGTTGAACGAGTCGCTCGACAAGCCGCTGTTGAACCGCGCGCTGCGCGGCACCTACTCGCCGGGGTCGACCTACAAGCCGTTCATGGCGCTGGCCGCGCTGACCCTGGGCAAGCGCACGCCGCAGCAGGTCACCTACGACCCGGGCTACTTCAACTTCGGCGGCCACACGTTCCGCGACGACAAGGAGGGCGGGCACGGGTCGGTCGACATGTACAAGTCGATCGTGCAGTCGTGCGACACCTACTACTACGCACTCGCCAACGACCTCGGGGTCGACGCGATGCACGACTTCATGGCGCCGCTCGGCCTCGGCCAGTTGACCGGCATCGACATGCAGGGCGAATTGCGCGGCGTGCTGCCGTCCACCGAGTGGAAGCGCAACGCCTACAAGAAGAAGGAATTGCAGAAGTGGTATGCCGGCGAGACGATCTCGCTCGGCATCGGCCAGGGGCAGAACACCTTCACGATGCTGCAGCTCGCCCAGGCGACGGCGGCGCTGGCGTCGGGCGGCCATCGCTTCCGGCCGCACCTGGTGAAGGTGGTCGAGAACTTCGAGACGCGCACCCAGACCCGCAAGATCGAGGAGGCGCTGCCGACGCTCGAATGGAAGCCCGAGCACATCGCCTTCGTGCGCCACGCGATGTACGGCGTCACGCAGGAAGGCACGTCGCGCTCGTCGTTCGTCGGCGCCACCTATCAGTCGGGCGGCAAGACCGGCACGGCGCAGGTGATCGGCATCAAGCAGGGCGAGAAGTACAACGCGAAGAACGTCGACGAACGCCATCGCGACCATGCGCTGTACACCGCGTTCGCGCCGCTCGATGAGCCGCGCATCGCGCTGGCGATGGTGGTCGAGAACGCCGGCTTCGGGGCGCAGAACGCCGCGCCGATCGCGCGTCGCGTGTTCGACTTCGTGCTCAACGGGCAGTACCCGAGCGAGGCCGATGTCGCCGCGACCAAGCTCGGCCAATCGACCGTGCCGACCGGGCAGGCGCGCCCGATCGCGTCGGTGCCGCTGCCGGGCACGACGGTGGACGGCAGCGTCGGCGGCCTCGCGCCCGCGGCGAGCGCGCCGCTGCCTGAGGCGGCCGCGCCGGCCGCCGCGCCGGCGTCGTCGCCGCGGCGCGTCGCGCTGGTCGCCAAGAAGAAGTAGCGGGCGGCGATGAGCGCGGTCTTCGACAAGCCGTCGGTCTGGCAACGCATCCAGCCGGTCTTCACCGGCTACGACGGGCCGCTGCTGTTCGTGATGCTGCTCCTCGGCGGGGCTGGCCTCGTGACGATGTATTCGGCGGGCTTCGACGCAGGCACGCGCTTCGTCGACCACGGGCGCAACATGCTGCTGGCGCTGGCCGTGGTCTTCATCGTCGCGCAGGTGTCGCCGCAGACCCTGATGCGGCTCGCGCTGCCGCTGTACACGATCGGCGTCGCGCTGCTGATCGCGGTGGCGGTGATGGGCATCACGAAGAAGGGCGCGACGCGCTGGCTCAACATCGGCGTCGTGATCCAGCCGAGCGAGATCATGAAGATCGCGATGCCGCTGATGCTGGCATGGTGGTTCCAGCGCCGCGAGGGCCAGTTGCGCGTGCCAGACTTCGTCATTGCGTTGATGCTGCTCGCGATTCCGGTCGGCCTGATCGTCAAGCAGCCGGACCTGGGCACCGCGATCCTCGTGCTGTCGGCAGGGATCTACGTGATCTTCTTCGCCGGCCTGTCGTGGAAGCTGATCATTCCGGTGCTGGTGGTCGGTGCGATCGCGATCACCGCGATCGTCCTGTCGGAGGATGCGATCTGTCAGCCCGACGTGAAGTGGCCCCTGCTGCGCGACTACCAGAAGAACCGCGTCTGCACGCTGCTCGACCCGACCACCGACCCGCTCGGCAAGGGCTTCCACATCATCCAGGGGATGATCGCGATCGGCTCGGGCGGCGTCGAAGGCAAGGGCTTCATGAAGGGCACGCAGACCCATCTGGAATTCATTCCCGAGCGCACCACCGACTTCATCTTTGCCGCCTTCTCCGAGGAGTTCGGCCTCGTCGGCTGCGGCCTGCTCGTGCTCGGCTTCACGTTCCTGATCTTTCGCGGCCTGATGATCGCCGCCGACGCGCCGACGGTGTTCTCGCGGTTGCTGGCGGGAGCCATTTCGCTGAGCTGGTTCACCTATGCGTTCGTCAACATGGGCATGGTGAGCGGCATCCTGCCGGTGGTGGGCATCCCGTTGCCGTTCATCAGCTACGGGGGCACGGCGATGGTCACGCTCGGGCTGGGGCTGGGGATCCTGATGTCGATCGCGAAGAGCCGGCGCCTGATACAAAGCTGATCGTCCGAACTGCCGAGGAGACAACTGCATGGCCAAGGGTTACTGGGTGGCGCGCGTCGATGTCGCCGATGCGGAACAGTACAAGCGCTACGTCGCCGCGAATGCGGTGCCGTTCGCCGAATTCGGCGCGAAATTTCTGGCGCGCGCCGGACGTTTCGAAGCGATGGAGGGCAGCCACCGCAGCCGCAACGTCGTGATCGAGTTCCCGTCGTACCAGGCGGCGCTCGATTGCTATCGCTCGGCGTCGTACCAGGAGGCGCTGAAACTGCGCCTGCCGGTGGCGACTGCCGACTTGCTGATCCTCGAAGGGGTCGACGGGCCGCAGCCCGGGTGAGTCGAGCGCCTCAGCCGCCGCCGTCGCGCGCGTCCGGCTGCGTCGCACGCGGCGCGGCCGGGAACCGCAGCGTGAAGCGCGCGCCCGGGCCGTGCGGCGCCTCGGCGTGGTTCGCGAGGCCCGGCCGCTTGCGCAGGTTCGCGTCTTCGAGCGCGATCTCGGCGTGGTGCTGCAGGGCGATCTCGCGCACGATGGCCAGGCCCAGCCCGGAGCCGTCGACGTTGGTGCCGAGCGAGCGGTAGAACGGCTGGAACACCTGCTCGCGCTCGGCTGCGGCGATGCCGGGGCCGGAGTCTTCGACCTGCAGCACGACGACCTGGCCGAACGGGTCGTCGATGACGCGCACCGTCACCACGCCGCCGACCGGCGTGTACTGCAGCGCGTTGTCGACCAGGTTGCGGATCAACTCACGCAGCAGCAGCGCGTGGCCGAGCACGACCGGGCCACGGGTGTTCGTCAGCGCGGCGGCGTCGTCCGGACCTTCGTAGCCGAGGTCGATGCGCTTTTCCAGCGCGCGCGGGACGAAGTCGTGCACCGTCTCCGTGGCGAGCTGCGCGAGGTTGACGGTCTGCTGTTGCGCGAGCTGCTCGCGATTCTCGGCGCGCGCCATCGCCAGCAGCTGGTTGACCATGTGCGCTGCGCTCTGGCTCGACCGGGCGATCTGCTGCAGCGACTTCTTCAGCGCCTGCGGGTCGGACTGGCCGGCATCGATCTGGCGCTGCGCGAGTTCGGCCTGCGTGCGCAGGCCGGCCAGGGGCGTCTTCAGCTGGTGCGCCGCATCGGCCAGGAAGTGCTTCTGCGTGCTCATCGACTGGTCCAGTCGCGCGAGCAGGTCGTTGATCGCGCGCACCAGCGGCGAGACCTCCTCCGGCGCCTGGCGTTCATCGATCGGGCTCAGGTCGCCGCTGTCGCGGCGGCGGATGCGCTGCTGCAGCTGGTTCAGCGGCGCGATGCCGCGCGCCAGCGCGAGCCACACCAGCAGCACCGCGAGCGGCAGGATCACGAACTGCGGCAGGATCACGCCCTTGATGATCTCGGTGGCCAGCCGCGAGCGCTTGCCCAGCGTCTCGGCGACCTGCACCAGCGGCGTCTCCGCGCCGGCGCGCGCCGGGCCGCCGGATGCGGGATCGACGACGCTGACCCACAGGTAGGCCACGCGCACGCTGTCGTTGTTGATGGTCTCGTCGCGAAACCGCACCTCGCCCGGCGGCGCGCGATCCTCGTCGGGCGGGACCGGCAGTGTGCTGTCGCCGCTGACGAATTCGCCGCGCAGGCCGAGCACCTGGTAGTAGATGTCGTCGGTTTCGTCGGTGCGCAGGATCTCGGAGGCGGCGGCGGGAAGCTTGAAGACCGCCTGTGCGCGACCGTCCGGCGTGGCGCGTACCGAAACCTCCTTCGACAGCACCTTCGCCATCTCGCCCAGCTCGCGGTCGAACGGCTTGTTCGCGATCCCCTGCGCGACCAGCCAGGTCAACACGACGCTCATCGGCCACAGCAACAGCAGCGGCGCGAGCATCCAGTCCAGGATCTCGCCGAACAGGGACTTGTGCTCCCCCGGCGCGGAAGAGACGTTCAAGCCGCGATCTTCTCCAGGCAGTAGCCGAGGCCGCGAACCGTCGCGATGCGCACCGGGCCCTGCTCGATCTTCTTGCGCAGACGATGGATGTAGACCTCGATCGCGTTGTTGCTGACCTCTTCGCCCCAGGTGCAGAGCAACTCGACGAGCTGGTCCTTGCTGACGAGGCGGCCGGAGCGCTGCAGCAGCACTTCGAGCAGACTCAGCTCGCGTGCCGAGAGGTCGATCATCTGGTCGTTCAGGTACGCGACCCGCCCGGTCGCATCGAAACTCAGCGGGCCGTGCTTGATGATCGCGGTCGCGGTGCCCATGCCGCGGCGCGTCAGCGCGCGCACGCGCGCCTCGAGCTCCTGCAGCGAGAACGGCTTGGCCATGTAGTCGTCGGCGCCGAGGTCCAGGCCCTTGACGCGTTGCTCGACGCTGTCGGCGGCAGTGAGGATCAGCACCGGCACCACCGAGCCGCGCGCGCGCAGCTTGCGCAGCACCTCCAGGCCATGCAGTCGCGGCAGCCCCAGGTCGAGGATCACGAGGTCGAACTCGTGCGAGGTCAGGGCCGCGTCGGCCTCGGTGCCGCTGCCGACCTGGTCCGCGGAGTAGCCGGCGTTGCGCAGCGACCGCAACAGCCCGTCGGCCAGGACTTGATCATCTTCGGCGATCAGGATGCGCATGGTGGTCGTCTCCTCGATTCATTGTAGGGATCACCCCAACGCAGCGAAAACAATGCTGACCAGGTACTGTACAAATATCCAGCTTTGGCGATAATCGCGGCAACCCTCAGGAGAACACCCTTGGACGCCACCGCCAAACTGAACCCCTCTGCCAACCACGCCAACGCCCCCGTCAACACCGAGAAGGCCAAGGCCCTGCAGGCCGCGCTCGCGCAGATCGAAAAGCAGTTCGGCAAGGGCACGATCATGCGCCTGGGCGAAGGCGAGGTGATCGAAGACATCGAGGTCGTCTCGACCGGCTCGCTCGGTCTCGATATGGCGCTCGGCGTCGGCGGTCTGCCACGCGGCCGCGTGGTCGAGATCTACGGCCCGGAATCCAGCGGCAAGACCACGCTGACGCTGCAGGTGATCGCCGAGATGCAGCGCCTGGGCGGCACTTGCGCGTTCATCGACGCCGAGCACGCGCTCGACACCGGCTATGCGCAAAAGCTCGGCGTGAACCTGCAGGAGTTGCTGATCAGCCAGCCCGACACCGGCGAGCAGGCGCTCGAGATCGTCGACGCCCTGGTGCGTTCGGCCTCGGTCGATCTGGTCGTGATCGACTCGGTCGCGGCGCTCACGCCAAAGGCCGAAATCGAGGGCGAGATGGGTGATTCGCTCCCCGGCCTGCAGGCGCGGCTGATGAGCCAGGCGCTGCGCAAGCTCACCAGTTCGATCAAGAAGACCAACACGATGGTCATCTTCATCAACCAGATCCGCATGAAGATCGGTGTGATGTTCGGTTCGCCCGAAACCACGACCGGCGGCAACGCGCTGAAGTTCTACGCCTCGGTGCGTTTGGACATTCGTCGCATCGGCTCGATCAAGAAGGGTGAAGAGGTCATCGGCAACGAGACCAAGGTCAAGGTCGTGAAGAACAAGGTCTCGCCGCCGTTCAAGACCGCCGAATTCGACATCCTCTATGGCCAGGGCATCAGCCGCGAGGGCGAGGTGATCGACATGGGTGTCGAGCAGAAGGTGCTCGAGAAGAGCGGCTCCTGGTATGCCTACAACGGCGAGAAGATCGGCCAGGGCAAGGACAACGCGCGCGAGTTCCTGAAGGAGAACCCCGAGCTGGCGTTCGAGATCGAGAACAAGGTGCGCGAGGCCGCCGGCATCCGGCTGCTGCCGACCGCCGACGCCGGCGACTCGAAGCCGGCCAAGCTGAAGGTCGTCAAAGAGTAGGGGCGAGTCGATGGCGGCGCCGCCGCAGTCGTTGAAAGCGCGGGCGCTGCAGTGGCTGGCGCAGCGCGAGCAAAGCCGGGTCGAACTGCGGCGCAAGTTGATCCGGCATGCGCTGAACGGCGAGCCGGCGCGGGCTGATGCCGATGAGGCGGCACCCGGCGCGGTCGCCGAACGCGTCGATGCGCTGCTCGACTGGCTCGAGCAGCATGACTACCTGTCGCGCGAGCGTTTCGCGGAGTCGCGCGTGCATGCCCGCTCGTCGCGCTACGGCAACCTGCGCATCCGCCAGGAGCTCAAGCAGCATCAGGTCGTGCTCGGTGACGAGGCCGCCCAGGCATTGAAAGCGAGCGAACTGGAGCGCGCGACGACGGTCCTGCTGCGCAAGTTCGCGGCGCCCCCGGCGAGCGCGGCCGAGCGTGCGCGACAGGCGCGCTTCCTCGCCGGCCGGGGCTTCTCGCCCGAAGTGATCGCGCGCGCGCTGCGCCGCGATGGTGCGGAGCAACATGCTACATTCAACGGCTGATCTGTAGGCCGGCGGGCGCTGCCCGGGCGGCTCGCGTCCCAGAAGGGTACTTTCGCAGCCGACCCACGACGAATGGCCTTGCCGACCGCCGCCCCAGAGCGCCAATTGAAGCACCGTCGCAGCATCGACGTGCAGATCTATGCGCGCGGCAACGGGCTGTGGGAAGTGGACGCGCGCATCGCCGACGTTCGCACCCGCGAGACGCGGATGGTCACCGGGTTGCGCCCCGCCGGTTCGCCGATCCACGACATGCTGGTCCGCCTCGTCGTCGACGAGCACTTCAACATACTCGAAGCGGGCGCCGAGACCACCGCGATGCCGTATCCGGGCGAATGCGACGCCTACGGCGATGCCTATCGTGCGCTGGTCGGCCTGAACCTGATGCGCGGCTTTCGCCATGACGTGAAAGCCCGTCTTGGGGGCGTCCGCGGCTGCACCCATATCACCGAGCTCGTTCAGGTGCTGCCGACGGCGGTCGTGCAGGCCTTCGCCGACGAGGTCATCGACACCCGAGGCGACTCCGCCGACAGTCAGCAACCGTTCCAGATCGACCGCTGCCACGCGTTGCGCTCCGACGGCCCGACGGTCCGGACGTACTACCCGCGCTGGGACCGACGCCCGGCACCGGTCGCGCCCGCTGTTCCCGATTCCCAAACCAATTGACTGCCACCAGAGAGCGACCATGAAGATTCACGAGTACCAAGGCAAGGAAATCCTGCGCCAGTTCGGTGTCCCGGTGCCGCGCGGCTATCCGGCGTTCAGCGTCCGCGAAGCGACCGAGGCGGCGCAGAAACTCGGCGGCCCGGTCTGGGTCGTCAAGGCGCAGATCCATGCGGGTGGGCGCGGCAAGGGCGGCGGCGTGAAGCTGGCGCGCTCGCTCGAGGATGTCGGCAAGCTCTCCGGCGAGATCCTCGGCATGCAGTTGAAGACGCATCAGACCGGCCCCGAAGGCCAGAAGGTGCGCCGCCTGCTGATCGAGGAGGGCGCGGACATCAAGAAGGAGTACTACGTCGCAGCCGTCACCGACCGCGCGACGCAGAAGGTCGCGATGATGGCCAGCTCCGAAGGCGGCATGGACATCGAGGAAGTGGCGCACAGCACGCCCGAGAAGATCATCAAAGTCTTCATCGATCCGCTGACCGGCATGACCGATGCGCAGGGCACCGAGCTGGCCAACGGCATCGGCGTGCCCGCGGCCTCGCAGGCGCAGGCGGTCGATGTCTTCAAGAAGCTGTACGACTGCTACATGAAGACCGATGCGTCTCTTGCCGAGATCAATCCGCTGATCCTCGAAGGCAACGGCCACATCAAGGCGCTCGACGCGAAGTTCAACTTCGACTCGAACGCGCTGTTCCGCCACCCGGAGATCACCGCCTACCGAGACCTCGACGAAGAAGACCCGGCCGAGATCGAGGCGAGCAAGTTCGATCTGGCCTACATCCAGCTCGACGGCAACATCGGCTGCCTCGTCAACGGCGCGGGCCTGGCGATGGCGACGATGGACACGATCAAGCTGTTCGGCGGTGAGCCGGCGAACTTCCTCGATGTCGGCGGCGGCGCGACCGCGGAGAAGGTCACCGAGGCCTTCAAGATCATGCTCGGCAACCCGAAGGTCAAGGCGATCCTGGTCAACATCTTCGGCGGCATCATGCGCTGCGACACGATCGCCGAGGGCGTCATCGCCGCCTGCAAGGCCGTGAACCTGACGGTGCCGCTGGTCGTGCGCATGAAGGGCACGAACGAGGAGCTCGGCAAGAAGATGCTGAAGGACTCGGGCCTGCCGATCATCACGGCCGAATCGATGGCCGATGCCGCGAAGGCCGTGATGGCCGCGCTCAAGAAGTAAGCAAGGAATCCTCATGAGCATCCTCATCGACAAGAACACCAAGGTCATCACGCAGGGCATCACCGGCAAGACCGGCATGTTCCACACCCGCATGTGCCGCGACTACGCCAACGGCAAGAACTGCTTCGTCGCCGGCGTGAACCCGAAGAAGGCCGGCGAGAACTTCGAAGGCATTCCGATCTTTGCGAGCGTGAAGGACGCGGCGAAAGACACCGGCGCGACCGTCAGCGTCATCTACGTGCCGCCGGCCGGCGCGGCGGCGGCGATCTGGGAGGCGGTCGAAGCCGATCTCGATCTGGCGATCTGCATCACCGAAGGCATTCCGGTGCGCGACATGCTCGACGTGCGCAACAAGATGAAGGCCAAGGAAGCCCGGGGCGGCAAGAAGACGCTGCTGCTCGGCCCGAACTGCCCCGGCCTGATCACGCCCGACGAGATCAAGATCGGCATCATGCCGGGCCACATCCACAAGGCCGGGCGCGTCGGCGTCGTGTCGCGCTCGGGCACGCTGACGTACGAAGCGGTCGCGCAACTCACCGAACTCGGCATCGGCCAGTCGAGCGCGGTCGGGATCGGCGGCGACCCGATCAACGGGCTCAAGCACATCGACATCATGCGGCTCTTCAACGACGATCCGAACACCGATGCGGTGATCATGATCGGCGAGATCGGCGGCCCGGACGAAGCCGACGCGGCGCGCTGGTGCCAGAAGAACATGAAGAAGCCGATCGTCGGCTTCATCGCCGGCGTCACCGCGCCGCCCGGCAAGCGCATGGGCCACGCCGGCGCGCTGATCTCGGGCGGTGCCGACACCGCCGACGCCAAGCTCGCGGTGATGGAGGAATGCGGGTTCACCGTGACGCGAAATCCGTCGGAGATGGGCAAACTGCTGAAGGGCTTGCTGTAAGCCTGCTCCAACACGGCCTCACCACATGGACCTGACCTCAGCGGCTTTCTGGGCCGCGCTCGGATCGATCATCCTCGCCAACATCGTCTTGTCGGGCGACAACGCGGTGGTGATCGCGCTCGCGGCGCGTTCGCTTCCGCCGCATCAGCAGAAGAAGGCGATCTTCTGGGGCAGCGCCGCGGCGATCGTGATGCGGATCGTGCTGACGCTGATCGCGGTCGAGATGCTGAAGTGGCCGTACCTGAAGATCGTCGGCGCGCTGCTGCTGCTGTACATCGGCATCTCGCTGCTCAGCGAAGACAGCGGGGACGACGAAGGCCACAAGGAGATCGGCTCGATGGCCGCGGCGATCCGCACGATCCTCGTCGCCGACCTCGTGATGAGCCTGGACAACGTGCTGGCGGTGGCGGCGGCGGCCAAGGGCAACACGCCGCTGCTGGTGATCGGCCTGGCGGTGAGCATTCCGCTGATCATCTTCGGCAGCACGTTGTTGCTGAAGGTGATGGAGCGCTTCCCGATCATCATCACGCTCGGCGCGGCGCTGCTCGGCTTCCTTGCGGGCGAAATGCTGCTGACCGATCCGGCGGTGACGACGCGCTTCGGTGAGCTGTCGCACGACATCATCAACGGAGCCGGCGCCGGCGGTGCGGTGATCGTCGTCGCGGTCGGCCTGTGGATGCAGCGCCGGGCGCGAACCAGCGCGCAGCCGCCCGTCGCGTGACGGCGTTGGCTTGACAGGGGCTTGCTTCTGCGGCCCAATCGGCGGCAGAAGGGGAGTAGCTCGACTTCCGGTCCGGTCGGATCGAAAGTTCAGGCAAGCCGTCAGTACGAACCGCACCCACTCGGGCGCGGCTCCGGTTTGCCAGGCCACAACATTCACTCCATGCCGAGCAAGACCTTCGATGCAAGCCGCGTGAGCGGCGGGCTCGAAGTCGGCGTTCGCGTCCTGGATCCGCTCCCGGGACGCGCCCACCTCTTCAGGTCCGTCGCGCTCGATCGGTTTGCACCGTTGTTCTTCGTGCAACTCGAATTGGAGCCTTCATGGAATTTCTCTCGACCCCTTGGTTGTCGGCGCTGCTCGCCATCGTCCTGATCGACCTCGTCCTCGCGGGCGACAACGCCATCGTCATCGCGCTGGCGGCGCGCAAGCTGCCGGCGCACCTGCAGAAGAAGGCGATCATCTGGGGCACGGTCGGCGCGATCATCGTGCGCAGCCTGATGACGCTCGGGGTGGTCTGGCTGCTGCAGATTCCCGGCCTGATGCTGGTCGGTGGGCTGGGGCTGGTCTGGATCGCCTACAAGCTGCTCGCGCCCGAGCAGGGTCATGGCGACGAAGCGGGCCACCCGGCGGCGGAGACGTTCTGGGGCGCGATGAAGACGATCGTCGTCGCCGATGCGCTGATGGGGGTCGACAACGTGCTTGGCGTCGCCGGCGCGGCCAAGGGCAGCTTCGATCTCGTCGTGATCGGCTTGCTGATCAGCGTGCCGATCGTCGTCTGGGGCAGCACGCTCGTGCTCAAGCTGGTCGAGCGCTTCCCGATCATCACCTACGCCGGCGCCGGCGTGCTGGCGTACACCGCCGCGCACATGGTCGTCAGCGAGCCGCTGCTCGATCCGGTCTACGACCCGAGCACGCTCAATCGCGTGCTGACCTACGCACTGCTGGTGGCCGGCGTGCTCGGCGCGGGCTGGTGGGCCTCTCGCCGTGCGGCGCAGCAGCGGCAAGAGCCGCAGCACCCCGCGATTTCGCACTGAACGATCGTCACACCCTGGCAGGAGAAGCAAGATGGAACGTATTGCCGTGTTCGTCAATGACGCCGCGCAGGCGCGGCATCTGTTGCAGCCGATGCTCGGCAACGCGGGGCCGACGCACTGGATCGTCGTCGCCTGCCCGCCGACGCTGACGCGCCACATCGGCCGTTGGGTCTCGCAGCCCGCGCGCCGGGCCTGGCGCGAGCGCTGGGCGAGCGAGCTGTTCGCGCAGCTCGAGCCCGAACTCGTCGCGCGCGCCGGCAGCAAGGTCGAGCGGCAGACCGCGTCGCGGCCGCTGATCGAGGTCTCGGCGCGACTCGAAGCGCGCTGGCCCGGGCTGCGCCTGCTCGATGCGCGCCGACCGGCGGTGGGGCGCGCCGACGAGCCGATCACGCTGACGCAACCGACCGAACCGTCGCGCGGTCTGGCCGGCACGGTGGTCGCGGCGGGCAGTCTCGCGGCGATGTTGTCGCTCGCCGACTAGGGAGATCGGCCCCCCGCAGCGCTGTGCTAACGTGCCCGCGCATGAGCGGGCACGTCATCGAGTGGCTGAGTCTCGTGCTGGTCGCGATGGCGGCCTATGCGCTCGGGTGGCGCGCGGGCCGGCGCCGCAGCGATGATGCGGCGCCGCCGCCGATCCCCAAGGCGCCGCGCTCATCACCGTTGCCGATGCCCACGGAGCGCGCCGCCACCACCACGGCCACCGCCAGCACCACCGCCAGCACCCAGAGCCCGGACGGAAGCGCGCCGTTAGCCGATCCTGGCGTACCGACGCTGCGCCCCGACCGCGCGACGCTCGGGCGCTATCGCATCGAGCGCGAACTCGGACGCGGTTCGATGGGTGCGGTCTACCTCGGATACGACCCCCAGATCGGCCGACCGCTCGCGATCAAGACGATGCGGCTGAGCCGCGAGTTCGAGGGCCACGAGCTGACCGAGGCGCGGGCGCGCTTCTTCCGCGAGGCCGAGATGGCCGGGCGCTTGCATCATCCCGACATCGTGACGATCTTCGATGCGAGCGAGGAATCGAACCTGGCTTACATCGCGATGGAGTACTTCACCGGCCACGACCTGCTGCGCCACACGTTGCCGGGGCGGTTGCTGCCGGTTGACGCTGTGCTCGACACGGTGGCTCGCGTGGCGCTGGCGCTTGCCTATGCGCACACCCAAGGGGTCGTCCACCGAGACATCAAGCCGGCCAACGTGATGATCGACCCGACCAGGAACGCCATCAAGGTCACCGATTTCGGTATCGCCAGCATCACCAATTCCTGCCGCACGCGGACCGGGCTGGTGTTGGGCACGCCATCGTTCATGTCGCCGGAGCAGTTGGCCGGGCGGCGCGTCGACGGGCGCTCGGATCTCTATTCGCTCGGCGTGATGCTGTTCCAGCTGCTCACCGTCACG
>Ga0209023_10006151_pt1 | contig 12796 bp, 10 predicted proteins | sample LakOneMetagenome_FD_187468 | JGI IMG/M metagenome (GOLD analysis project Ga0209023, IMG submission 187468) | Freshwater and sediment microbial communities from Lake Erie, Canada (SPAdes) (version 2) | ecosystem: Environmental > Aquatic > Freshwater > Lentic | place: Lake Erie, Canada... | reverse complement strand
ACACCGTCTGGGGCCGGGTCGTGTCCGGTCTGGACATCGTGCGATCGCTAAAGGCCAGCGACACGCCGGATGGTCTGGTCCAGGGACCGGATCAGATGACCCGCGTCCGCGTGGCGTCGGATTTGCCCGCAGCCGAACGTCCGACGGCCGCCGTGCTCAACACCAACTCCGCCACCTTCCAGACCCTGGCGCAGCAGGCGCGCCAGGCGCGTGGCGCGGATTTCTCGGTCTGCGACATCGAACTACCGGTGCGCGTCACGCCCGCCGCCTGATCAGGCGGCGGAGGCCGGCCGCCCCCGTCCTCGCCGACGACGCCGTCCCCTCGGCGGCTTCTTGTCCTCGCGCATCCGTTGCAGCAGCAGGCCTTCGCGCAGGCCGCGATCCGCGACCCGCACCCGCTCCGACGGCCAGGCGCGTTGCACGGCCTCCAGGATGGCGGCGCCCGCCAAAACGAGGTCCGCCCGATCGGGACCGATGCAGGCCTCGCGCGCACGGCCGTCCGGCCCCAGCGCCTTCAGCTGATCCGCCGCCGCCTCGCAGTCGGCGCGCGTCATCCACAAGCCATCGACCCGGTCGCGATTGTAGCGCGGCAGGTTCAGGTGGATGCCCGCCAGGCTGGTGATTGCGCCCGAGGTGCCGACCAGATGCGCCCGGTTCTGCCGGAACAGGTCCAGCATCGGTTCGTCGACGATCCCACCCGCCGCAATGGCCGCCCCCATGTCGGCGACCATCGCCTCGTACCAGGCCTCGCCGGAGTTCGGCGGCTCGGGATGCCGCTCGGCCAAGGTCACGACCCCCACCGGCGCCGACATCCAGGCGGTGGTCGTCCAGTCGCTTCCGCTGCGTTTCAGCCACGACATCTCGGTCGAGCCGCCGCCGACATCGATGACCAGCACAGCCTCGGCCTTGGGGTCGATCAGATTCAGGCATCCCTCGACCGCCAGCCGCGCCTCCTCGGCGGGATCGATGATCCGCAAACGCAGACCCGTGCCCTTGCGTACCCGGTCGATGAAGTCGACGCCGTTCTCGGCCGCGCGGCAGGCCTGGGTGGCGACGGCGCTCAATCGCGCCGAGTCGACGCCCTTGCGCACGATCCGCTCGGCGCACAGGGCCAGGGCGTCATAGGCCCGGTCCATGGCGCGCGGGTCCAAAAGGCCCGTCCGCGACAGCCCTTCGCCCAGCCGCACGATGCGGCTGAAGCTGTCGACCACGCGAAAGCCTTCGCGTGACGGTCGCGCGATCAGTAGCCGACAATTGTTGGTCCCCAGATCGAGCGCGCCATACAGCGGCGCATCTCGACCCGACGCATCCCGCGAACGGGAAGGCTGGGACCGCTCGTCGCGCCGTCGAGGCGCGCCGTGGGTCTCCGGCATGGGCCGTCATCCATTGTGGGCGGTCCAAAGCGGCGCCCGTCCTGGTCAGCCTAACCCGCCAAGATCGTCCGCGCCAAGCCATTCTGTCAGGAAGATGAACAGACCGGCAGGCATTGGGGTCATGCGCTGAATCGTATGAAGTGCGATGACCCGCATTCAGACCGCACGTTTCGCTATCGGCCAGATCGTCCGCCACCGCGACGACGCCTTTCGTGGCGTCGTGATGGATGTCGATCACGCCTATGAGGGACCGGCCGGTGAAAGCGGTCTGGTCAGGCCGGACCAGCCCTTCTACCGCGTCTTCGCCTTGGGCGAGGATGGCGGCTTTGTCGCCTACGCCGCCGAGGGCGCTCTCGAAGATGGCGATTCCGTGCTGCTGCCCGACGACGCCGAGCGGTGGTTCACCACCGACGGCATGGGCCACCACGCACCGCTGGATGAACGTCTGCACTGACGGTTGGAAGCCGTGGCGGCTCCGGGCTAGGATGGCGGCAAAAGAGGAATACGCCATGTCCGACTTCGAACACGTCTTCGAAAAGCCGCCCGAGGGCGCGGCCGCCGACTGGACCATTCCCCAGAACTGGGCCGCCTACACCGAGGTCGAGCACCAGACCTGGGACACGCTTTACGCCCGGCAGATGAAGATTCTGCCTGGTCGCGCCTGCGACGCCTTCATGCGGGGACTAGACGCGCTGGACCTCAACGCCGGCGGCATTCCCGACTTCGACGTGATCAATCCCAAGCTCCAGGCCCTGACCGGCTGGACGGTCGTCTGCGTACCGGGCCTGGTGCCGGACGAGGTCTTTTTCGATCACTTGGCCAATCGCCGCTTCGTCTCGGGCCAGTTTATCCGCAAGCCGGACCAACTGGACTACCTCCAAGAACCCGACATCTTCCACGACGTCTTCGGCCACGTGCCGATGCTGACCGACCCCGATTTCGCCGCCTATATGGAGGCCTATGGCAAGGGCGGGCAGCGGGCGGCCAGCCTGGGCATGCTGCCGAACCTGGCGCGCCTGTACTGGTACACGGTCGAGTTTGGTCTGATGAAGGAGGCGGACGGCCTTCGCATCTACGGCGCCGGCATCGTCTCCTCGGCGACCGAGAGCGTCTTTGCTCTGGCCGATCCGTCGCCCAACCGCCTGGGGTTCGACCTGGAGCGGGTGATGCGGACCCTGTACCGGATCGACGACTTCCAGCAGGTCTATTTCGTCATCGACAGCCTGGAAGCTCTGAAAGACGAGACGCTCAAGGACTTCGGCCCGGTCTATGCGGCGCTGAAAGGCAAGGACGATCTCGCTATCGAAACCGTCCTGCCGACCGACGAGGTCTTCACCCGCGGCACCCAGGCCTACGCCCAGCGCGGCGGGCGGTTCGCGGCCTGATCGGCGTCAGGTATGGGTGATCAGACTGTTGTGCTTGGTGTCGCGCATGCGGATGAAGGTCAGCAGCGACAGCCCGATCATGCCGGTGACGTACCAGAAGAAGACGCTCTCGACGCCCACGCCCTTCAGCCACAGCGCCACATATTCCGCCGTGCCCCCGAACACCGCATTGGCGATGGCGTAGGGCAGAGCAACGCCGAGGGCACGGATGTGGGCGGGGAACAGCTCGGCCTTCACCACCGCATTGATCGCGGTGTAGCCCGACACGATCACCAGCCCAGCCAACGCCAAGAGGAAGGCGACGAAAGGGCTCTCGACCGTCGATAGGGTCGTCATAATTGGTACGGTGCACAACACCCCCAGCACGCCGAAAGCGATCATCACGGGACGCCGTCCCACCCTGTCCGACAGCGCGCCGACCGCCGGCTGAAGCAGCATGAAGATGAACAAGGCCGCCGCGCTGATCTCGGTCGCCGTGTTCTTGGAAAACCCGCTTGTATTGACCAGGAACTTCTGGAGGTAGGTCGTGTAGGTGTAGAAGGCCAAGGTGCCGCCGGCCGTCAGGCCCAGCACCATCAAGGCCTCTTTCGGGTGTTTCAGGATCAGCTGCACGGCGCTGGATTTCGGCGCGTCCTTGGCCTCGGTCGCCTTATGCGTCTCGTCCAGCCGGCGACGCAGCCAGAAAACGACGACCGCCAGGCCCGCGCCGACGAAAAAGGGAATGCGCCAGCCCCAAGAAGCCAGCGCCGTCTCGCTGAGCGTGTTCTGCAGCACGATCAACAGCAGCAGGGCGATCAACTGGCCCGAGATCAGGGTGACGTACTGGAAGCTGGACCAGAAGCCCCGGCGATGCGGCTCAGCCATTTCGGACAGATAGGTGGCGCTGGATCCATATTCTCCGCCGACGCTCAGCCCCTGCAACAGCCGTGCGAACAGCAGCAGCGCCGGCGCCGCCAGGCCGATGGTGGCATAGCCGGGCGTCACGCCGATGATCAGCGAGCCCGTGCACATCAGGGTCACCGAGAGGGTCAACCCCGCCTTGCGACCTTTGCGGTCGGCATAGACCCCCATGATCCATGCGCCGATAGGCCGCATCAGGAAGCCCACCGCAAAGACGGCCGCGGCGCTCAGCAGTTGCGCCGTCGGGTCTTCGCTGGGGAAGAAGACGGGCGCGAAATACAGGGTGAAGGCCGCATAGGCGTACCAGTCAAACCACTCCACCAGATTGCCGGCCGATCCGCCGACGATATTTCTCAATCGGCGGGCGGGGCTCATGGGCGCTGTGGTCGTCATGGCCGGATCAGCCTCTCTGGAAGGGGTAGAAGTCGGTTCCGAGGTTCAGGATCGTCGTCAGTTCGTCCAGCGCGCCCCGGCTCTCGGTGAGCAGGTCGGGGTCGGCCAGATCGGCGGGGCGCAGTTCGTCGCGGTACCAGCGCCCGGCCCAGTCCGACAGACGCGCATGCAGTTCGTCGGTCAGGCGCATGGCCGGGTTCGTCGCCGCAAGCTCGGCCTCAGTCAACACGACACGCAGGCGCAGGCAGGCCGGTCCGCCGCCGTTGCGCATCGACTGGCGCACGTCGACGTAATGGACCCGGCCTATCGGACCGTTGGAGGCGGCCAAAGCTTGCGCCACCGCATGGCTGCGCGGGTTGTCGCGCGTCTCGGTCGGACAGATGAGGGTCAGGCGATCCTCACCCGGAACCTGGATCAGCATGGAGTTGAACAGATAGCTCGAGATCGCATCGGCCAGGGGCAGGTCGGCGGCCGAGACCTCAACGAAGATCGGTTCGAACAGACCATCGGCCGCGCGGCGAATGGCGGCCTGGGTTGCGGCCGTGTCCTCGAACGCCAACTCGTGGAAGAACAAGGTGTCCAGCGCCCCGACGCAGACGACGTCGTTGTGGAAGGTGCCGCCCGCGATGGCGGCGCGGGATTGCTGGGCCAGGACCGGCCGTCCGGCTTCGTGTCGTCGGACGATGGCTTCCGACGCTTCGCGCGTCTGGCGGGCGGGGAAGGGGCCGTCCCAAGGCTCGAACGCCTCGCGACCCCAGACCAGCAGATTGACGCCGCGACCGCCATGTTGGGCGCACAGGCGAACGTGGTTTGCGGCGCCTTCGTCGGCCAGATGCGCGACCGCGGGCAGGGCGTCATGGACGGCGAACCGGCTGGCGTCGGCAAACAGGGCGTCCAGCGCGCGCTTCGTTTGCCGGTGCTCCAGGCTGCGGTGCAGATTGGTGTGCAGATTGGCCGGCGTGAAATGCACCCGGCCGTCGGCGGCGTCGGCGCTGGGCGTCACGGTCGCGGCGTTGGCGGCCCACATGGGCGAGGCCGAACAGGCGGCGGCGGCGAACGACGGCGCGCTCCGCCAGGCCCGCTCCAGGACCTGGGCGTCCGATCCGGCGAACCCCAGGGTCCGCAGGAAGGGAATGTTCGGCCGCTCATGCGGCGGCAGGACGAACTGGGGCAGGCCCAGGTCCGCCAGGGTCTTCATCTTGTCGAGGCCCTGAAGCACGGCCGCGCGCGGGTTGGACGCCTCGCCTTTGTTCAGGCTGGACGCCAGATTGCCCGGAGACAGACCGGCGTAGGAATGGGTCGGCCCGATCAGACCGTCGGCGTTGGCCTCGACAGCGCTGATCATCGCAATCCCTTGATCTCGCCTTCGATGTTGGCGACGGCGTCGGCCTCGAAACTGGCGACGGGATAGGCGCAATAGTCGGCGGCGTAATAGGCGCTGGGGCGGTGGTTGCCGCTGGCCCCCAGGCCGCCGAACGGCATATCGCCGGCGGCGCCGGTGGTCGGGCGGTTGAAGTTGACCACGCCGGCCCGGATACGGCGGATGAAGTGGTCCCAGTTCTTCGGATCATCGCTGACCAGACCAGCGGACAGGCCGTAGCGGGTCGCGTTCGTCGCCTGGATCGCCGCGTCAAACGAGCCAACGCGCGTCACAGACAGGAAGGGGGCGAACATCTCTTCGTCCGGCACGTCGACCCCCGTCACGTCGATGATGGCCGGCTTGACGAAGGCGCCGGGCAGGTTGGCGACCGGCCCCGAGGCGCGGATGACCTTGGCCCCCATGTCGATCCGTTCCTGCAAGGCTTTCAGCGCCGCCTCGGCCGCGCGCGCTGAGATCAGCGGGCCGGCATACGGTTCGGGATCGCTGTCCCACGGGCCGAAGATCAGCCGGTCGGACAGGGCGGCGATGGCTTCGATGATCGCATCCCCCTGCGGGCCTTCCGGCACGATCAGACGACGCGCGCACGAGCAGCGCTGCCCGGTGGTGATGAAGGCGGATTGAACCGCGATGCCCGCGACGGCTTCGGCGTCGGCCGCGTCCCACACGACCAGCGGGTTATTGCCGCCCAGCTCCAGCGCCAGGATGACGTGCGGATCGTCTGCGAACTTCCTGCGGAAATGCGCGCCCGCCGCGCCCGATCCGGTGAACATCAGGGCGTCGATGCCGGCGTCCAGCAGGGCCGCGCCCGTCTCACGCCCACCCTGGACCACATTGACCACGCCGGTGGGCAGATCGGCGGCGGCGAAGGCTTCGGCCATCACCTGACCGACCAGTGGCGTTTCTTCCGACGGCTTGAAGACGACCGTGTCGCCCGCCAGCAGGGCGGGGACGATATGGCCGTTCGGCAGATGGCCGGGGAAGTTGAACGGGCCAAGCACCGCCGCAACCCCGTGCGGACGGTGCCGCAGGGTCGCGCGGCCGAACGCCGTGTCGCTGGTCCGTTCGCCGGTACGCTCGTCATAGGCGCGGATCGAGATGTCCACCTTGCCGATCATGGCCGCGGCTTCGGTCTTGGTCTCCCAAAGCGGCTTGCCGGTCTCGCGCGCGATGGCCTCGGCGATCTGGGGCGCGCGATCTTTCAGGACGGCCTGATAGCGCTTCACCGCGTCGATCCGGTCGGCGCGCGGCGCATCGGCCCAGGCGGGGAAGGCGGCGCGGGCGGCGTCGACGGCGACCTGGACCTGGGCCGGGCTGGCGGCATCGCCCTCCCAGTTGGTCGCTTCGGTGGCGGGATCGGTGGAGGTGAAACGAATCATGATTTTACTCGCACAGGGTCTCCGTTGCGCACCTTGAGCGCGGCGGCGGTTTCGGCGGTCAGGCGAACGACGTCGCCGTCGATATCGGCCTTGGCGCGGACGGCGCGGAAGGCGGCGACGCTGTCGGTCGAGATCAGGGCCGGCAACTCGGCTTCAACCCCCTCGACGATCTGGACCGTCAGGCGCCGGGCGTCGCGCACGGTTCGGATATTGTCGCGGCCGCAGGCGACGGTCGGACCGGCGTCGAAGATATCGACCAGACCATTGGGCCTAAAGCCCTCGCTTTCCAGCAGGGCCATGGCCGGCACGCCTTGCGGATGAACCTTGCCGATCACCGCGCGGGCCGGTTCGGGCAGCAGTTCCACATAGATCGGGTGCCGCGGAGCCAAGTCCAGAATGAACTGCTTGTCGGTCGAGCCGGTCATCCGGTCGGCGTGGTCGAACTCCATCGGGAAGAATTTGTGCGCCACATGGTCCCAGAACGGGCAGGCGCCGTCGGGCGTGAAGACGCCGCGCAACTCGGCCAGAACATTGTCGGCGAACAGCTCGGGCTGGGCGCCGATCAGCATATATCGCGACTGGCTGAGCAGACGGCCCGCGCCGCCCTTTCGCCGATCCGCCTTGAGGAACAAGGACCCGACCTCGGTCCAGCCCGTGCATTCATTGACCAGAACCAGGGTCTGATGATCCAGCTTCACCCCTAGTGAGGGCGACTGGACGGTGTTGTTGACGACGCGGAACGAGAAGAAGGGCCGCTTCAGCCCCACCGTCGCCTTGACCGAGCCGACGCCGTCGATGTCGCCGGTGTCGCCGTCTTCCAGCATCAGGGTGTACCAGGCCTCTTGCCAGGGCACGCGACCTTCGAAGCTCGCCTGGCTCAGCTCCAGCCGATCGGCCAAGGCGTCGGGATCTTCAGGCAGGCTGGTGAAGCCGGGGCCGGACAGGATGGCCAGTTCCAGCAGATGATCGAGATCGGCGGGGCCGGCGGGACGGACGACGAGCATTCTAAAGGGTTTCCATCCGCAGGGATTTCAGTTTGGCCGCATCGATTTCTCCCGACGCGATCTTGCACAGGATCAGGGCGCTCAGTTGGGCGCGTTCGACGAAGCTGTCGGGCCAGGCGAACTCCTGATCCGAATGGATGTCGCCGCCGCGGACGCCCAGGGTGTCGATATTGGGCAGGCCGGCGGCGTGCAGATTGTTGCCCTCGCATACCCCGCCCGAAGGCTTCCATGCGATGGGCTGGCCCAGCAGGGCCCCGGCTTCCTTCACCGCCTCGAACAGGGCGGTCTGGGCGGCGTCCATCGGCTTGGGCGCACGGGTGAAGCCGCCGTGCAGATCCAGCGTCAGACCCTCGAACGGCGGCGTGGCGGCGATGGCCCGCACGGAGGCGTCGATCCAGTCGGCCGCCGACTTGTCCGGCACCCGGACGTTGAAGCGCACCACGGCGTTGTCGGCGACGACGTTCAGCGCGCCCCCGCCCGAAATCTTGGCGACGTTGACGGTGACGCCTTCGTGCTGACCGTTCAGTCCGTGCAGGGCGGCCGCGATGATGGCGGCGCCGGCCACAGCATTGCGGCCTTCGTCGAAGGCGCGGCCGGCGTGGGCGGCGCGACCCGTCACGATCAGATGATAGTTGCCGCTGCCCTTGCGCGCGCCGGCCAGCGTGCCGTCCGCCAGCGCCGGCTCGTAGGTCAGGCCGACATGGCCGCGCGCGCCCAGTTCGGCCAGCAGCGGTGCGGACGCCGGCGAGCCGATTTCCTCATCGGGGCTCAGCAGCACGGTCCAGCCGACGCCGTGTTTGTCGGGATGGGTTTCGAACGCCTCCAGCGCGGCCAAAAGCACGCTGATCCCGCCCTTCATATCGGCGACGCCCGGCCCCTTCAGGGCGCCGTCGGCGCGCGTAGTCACGGTCTGGAATCGGCTGTCGGCGGGGAAGACGGTGTCATAGTGGCCAGTAAGCACGACCTGGATCGGCGCATCCGGCCGGGCGGTGATCTTCAGCGCGTCGGCATGGGCCTCGGTCCGTACCGATCCGTCGTCGGCGACGGTGGTTGAACCCTGCGTCGGGAGGCGTTCGACACGGGCGGGCAGGGCGCTTGCCGCCGCTTCCAGAACATCCAGCACAGCATTCAGCCCGGCGGCGTTGCGGCTGCCGGAGTTGATGTTCGCCCAGTCGATGGTGCGGCCGATGATCGTCTCGCGTCGCGCGGCGACGTGGTCGAGGACGGCCTGGTCCGAGGTCAGAATCCGCATCGGCCGGACCCTAGACGCCTCGACCCCAAAGGTGAAGGTCGGGGCCTGTAAGTCATCGCCGATCACCGCTAGGTTCCGCTCGAAACGAGGGCCCCAATGCAACGCAACAAGATCGACCTCTGGCTCCGCGCCATGAACCCGCTGAAGCTGCCGCGCGGCATGGCCGAGGCCCAGCGTTCGGCACGCTCGATGGTGATCGGCCTGGTCATCGCCCTGATCGTCGGCCTGATCCCGACCTGGTGGATGTTCACCTCGGGCTGGTTCGAGACGGCGATGAGCGCGGAGTACGCCAAGATGGGTCTGTCGGCGGATCAGTTGGCCATGCAGCAGGAGATGATGAAGGTCATCTGGCCGTTCGCTATCGCCTCGGGCGCGATCTTCTCCGTCCTGTTCTATGGCGTCGTGGCGGTGGTTCAGTGGCGCATGATGACGCGCGCCATCCCGATCATCATGCTGGCGTTGATCGCCTATAGCGTGGTGGCCAATCTGGGGATGCGGCTGCTGGGGACCCTGCCATCGCCGGACCTTCCGCTGTGGATCAACCTGACGACCTGGCCCGCCATCATCGTGTCGGGCGTGATCTATGTCGCGTCGCTGCAGGGCGCCATGCTGCTGCATCGCTTGAAGCAGGAGGCGTGATGTCGGTCATCCTTTACGACAATCCGAAATGCAGCACGTCGCGCAACGCCCTCGCCATGCTGCGCGAGCAGGGCGTCGAGCCGACGGTCGTCGAATATCCGAAGACCGGATGGGATCGCGAGACGCTGGAGCGATTGGCGTCCAGAACCGGCCTCGGTTTGTCCGGCCTGCTCCGCAGGAAGGAGGCCGACGCCAAGGTTCTGCTGGACACCGGCGCAGATGACGAAGCCATACTGGCCGCAACGATCGACCAGCCGATCCTGCTTGAACGTCCGATCGTCGAAACCGACAAGGGCGCCGTGATCTGCCGTCCCGTGGAACGGGTCCTAGAGGTTCTCTAGCGACAGATCCGACGGGGCGGCCTACCGGTTCCGGCCGCCCCGGTTCGGACGACGGTCGCCCGCCTCGCGGCTTTCGTGACGCCAGCGGATCGACAGGCTTGTCTGGCCCTGGCCGCCGAACTGCGAGGCGATGGCGACGTTGCGCCGAGGCTGCCATTCGACCTTGACCGCCGCGCCGTTCTGACCGCCGCCGATGACCTCCAGATAGACGTCGTCGGTGATGTAGCGACCGCCCGCAACGGTGACCGCAGAAGCGTCGCCGCCGAACGACAGCCGGTCCAGGCCCGCCAGTTCGCGCAGGTTGCCGATCACGTCGAACCCGCCGCCGCCCGCCAGGGCCGCGACCCCGGCCGCCAGCTGCGCCGCCTCGAAGGCCGACAGCTGCGACGCCGACCGTCCGAACAGCACCTGCGACAGGATTTCGTCCTGGGGCAGGGACGGGGTGGAGGTCAGGGCGATCTTCGGTTCGGCGGCCGTGCCGGTGACGTTGATCGAGGCGGTCAGTGCCGCGTCCTCGCGCGTCGCCGCCAGGTTCAGACGGATCTGCTTGGGATCGGTCGACAGGGTGACGCGCCCGGTGTCGTCGAACACGAACCGCTTGCCCGCGAACTCATAATCGCCGCGCACTACATTGGCCGTGCCGGTCAGTTGCGGCTGGGCGATCGTGCCGCGCACCCGGGCGTTCACGTCCAGGATCACGTTCAGGCCGCGACCGTTGACCCGCACCTTGCCGCCGCTGGAACGCAGGACGATGTCCATGCCGATCTGCGGACCGCGCGCCTTCTGCTCGGTCTCCTCCGGATCGCCGCCGGGACGATTGATCTCGACCACATCCATCGAGACGATGCCGGTCGCGCCGGGCAGTTCTGGTTCGATCTTGGCCTCGTCGATGTCGATGCGGCCGCCCAGCTGGATGTTGCCGTCGGCGCCGCGAACGATGGTGATCGGGCCCGAGGCGCGCGCCTCGGCGATATCGTTGTCGATAACCCGGAAGCGGTTCAGCATCAGTTGCGCGTTCGATCCGGAGCCTTGGCGCAGACCGATACGGCCCTGGCCGGACACCGTGCCGCCTTTGCCGTCGTTGGCCGTGAAGGTCTCGATCTGGGCGGCGGTGTCGTCGAAGCGCGTCCGCAGCGTCAGGTCGCTGAGCACCAGACCGACCGCGTTTTCGCGATAGGAGCCCTGGCTCAGATCGAACCGGCCGTTCAAACGCGGTGCGTTCAGCGTCCCGCCGATCGTCGCCTGACCCGCCACCTGACCCGCCAGGCTGCGGTCGCCGCCCAGGAACAGGTCCCAGATCGGCTGGATCTGCCCGTTGATCGACACCCGGCCCGACATTTCGCGCGTCCGGGCGATGGCCAGGCGCAGCGGCGCGGCCGAGGCCTCGACCGGCAGGACGACGTCAGCCGAAGCCTGAACCGCGCCCTCGTCGACCGCCGTCGCCTTGATGCTCAGCCGGTCGCCCGCCAGGGTCGCGTCCACGCGCCCATCGACGGCCAGGCCGCGCGGCGCATCAATGCTGCGCACGTTTTGAAGGGCGATATTGGCCGTACCCGACAGGTCGCTGCCGGCGCCGCGCAGGGCGACCTGACCCGTCACGTTGCCGCGCAGTTCGGGAGAGATCGAGCCCAGATCGACCCGCGTCAGGTCGGCCTGGATCGCGGCGCCGCGCGCATCCTGACGCAGGTCGGCCAGCAGCACGCCGCCGCCCACGCCCAGATCCAGATGCGCCGTGCGCGTGGCGCCGTTCAGGGTGATCGAGGCCGGGCTTCGGGTCGTGAACGCCACCTCGCGCACCCGGCCGCCGCCGCGCAGCGTCAGACCGTGGGTCGTGTTCTGCCGGGAATAGACGCCCGTGCCGTTAAACTGGGCCGGGTTGGGGCCGCCCACGTCCACCGCCAGGGTGAAGGGCAGGTTGTTCAGCGTGCCGCGCCCGTCCAGATCGAGATTGCGAATGATCCAGCTCTGACCCGCCAGCCGGACGTTGCGACCGCTGACGTCCAGAATGGCGCTGTCCGATCCGCCGCCGTCGGTCAGCCGCACCCGTCCGTTGGCTTCGCCTGAAGCCAGGAAGGCCCCGGCCCGCGCCGAGAAGGTCAGGTCCGCGCTGGAGGGAATGCTGTCGGACAGGGCGATGGCGCCCCTGGCCGTCACGCCGCCGGCGTCCACGTCCAGATCGCTCAATCGGATGCGCTTGCCGCCCAGGAAGAAGTTGCCCGACGCGCGCGCCGGACCATAGTTCGAGCCGCTGACCACCGAAATCCGACCGTCCGACGCATCCGCGCCCTTGCGGAAGCTCAGCGTCAGGTCGGCGTTGTTCAGCGTCAGAGCGCCGGCCGTCACCTGCTGGAAGCCGGCGGTCAGATCGACGCGCGGTTGGGCCAGGGTGCCGGTCAGGGCGCCGCGTCCGTTCATGTCGCCGCCGATCTCGACCGGCCCGGCCGCGAACGGACCGCGCGCGTTCCAGTCCAGCGCCAGCCTCAACTTGCCGGCGGTTTCGATAATGCCCTTGGCCCCCGCGCGACCGGCCGCGCCGGTCAGTTCACCGCGCTCGACCTCGATGCGTCCGCCGTTCAGCTTGCCGGCCAGTTGCAGGCGCGGCGTCTTGCCGAGCAAGCGATCCAGCTCGTCCAGACCCACCGTCAGATTGCGGCCCCGTCCGTCGAAGTTCAGCACCCATGGCGCGCCGGCCCGCGCCGACGAAGCCCGGATCGGACCGCCGAAGGCGCCGCGCGCATCGGGCAGCACGCGC
>Ga0209023_10006150_pt1 | contig 12797 bp, 10 predicted proteins | sample LakOneMetagenome_FD_187468 | JGI IMG/M metagenome (GOLD analysis project Ga0209023, IMG submission 187468) | Freshwater and sediment microbial communities from Lake Erie, Canada (SPAdes) (version 2) | ecosystem: Environmental > Aquatic > Freshwater > Lentic | place: Lake Erie, Canada... | reverse complement strand
GCTAACGGCAAAGATTTAAAGCCGGCGGGCTGGCAGATTGTACGAGGAACATCTGATCTGAGAAGTATCAAATTGGCTCGAATTATCTCTGCCTACGCCGTGCCTCACACGCCGAGCTTCATAGCCGAGGCACGCGGAAACGCGCCTTACACCGGCGGCCCAGAGCTTTTCAAGAAAATTGCGGCGGTATTCGACCAGAACCGGCCGGACGTTCTTGTGATGGTGCAGAACGACCATTTCAACACGTTCTTCCTCAACAATTGGCCGACTTATGCCATCGGGACGGCGGAGGAAACCGGAGGTCCGAGCGATCAAACACCTGACATGCCCCGCTATAGGGTGAAAGTTCGGCAAGATCTCGCCACGGTCCTTCAAAAGGCATGCATCGAGGCGGATTTCGATATTTCAACTTCGCAGGAGTTGACGGTCGATCATTCGGTCCTCGTTCCATTGCATTTCTTGACCCCCGCAATGGACATCCCGATCGTTCCGATTTTTATCAACTGCCTCGTTCCACCTCTTCCGCGCGCGAGGCGATGCTACGAGCTTGGCCGCATAATCCGATCTGCTCTCGAAGCGGCGCCTCAAAATCTCAGCATCGGTTTGTTGGCGAGCGGTTCGTTATCGCTCGAAGTGGGCGGACCGAAAATGGAGCCCGGAAAAACCTTCGGCGTACCCGATAGAAGTTGGGCTCAATGGATTCTTGAACGCATCCGCTCGGGGCACCATGAAGAACTCATCGATGCCGCAACGGAAACGCGAATGTTTGCCGCTGGCAATGTTGGCGGTGAACTACTCAATTGGATCACCTTGCTTGGCATGATCGGCGAGCAGGCACCGAGCATGGTGCTCGATCAACCGGCTCTAGGCAACGCTTTTGCCGCTTGGCAATTCGAGCGAGCCTCGTGATGAGTATTTATGAGGTCCATAAGTTCTGCAGATCGGTTCTTCACGACGCAGACTTCCGTGAACTGGCTCGCACCGAGCCGCATGAAGCCATTCGGACTTTTAACCTCAGCGACGATGAGCGTGAAGCAATGCTTAGAGGCGATGTCGCCTCACTCCATCGCATGGGCGCGTCAGCCTTTCTGCTTTTGGTTCTAAGCCGATTCGAGATCTTTGGATTGAAACTTACAATTTACAACAACCGCATGCGGAAACTGCAGCATAGTCCCGGGAGGCCACAATCATGAACGACGCGACCTCGACAGAGATCGGCACCTTACAGCGACGCACTCTCTTCAGCAGCTTTATTGGATGGATGTTCGATGGATACGAAACGAGCACCCTTATTCTGGTTGGCAGCGCAGCTGTCAGCACTCTTCTCGCCTCGTCGGATCCAGCGCAAATTCGTCTCGGCGTCGGCGCAGCCCTGAGCAGTACGCTTGCTGGCTGGGCGATCGGCGGCGTGATTGGCAGCATCGTCGCAGACTATGTCGGTCGCAAGCGCATGCTGATGATCGCGATTGCCGGCTATTGTGCGTTTACGGCCCTTACGGCATTTAGCCAGTCACTCCAGATGCTGATAGCTCTGCGCTTTTTGACCGGCCTGTTCCTTGGGACTGAATGGAGCACTGGAACTGCGCTCGTTGCGGAGACCTGGCCACGCTCGGCGCGGGCAAAAGCACTCGGCGTGATGCAATCTGGTTATGGCTTTGGGTTTTTCCTAGCCGCATTGCTATGGCTTTATATTCAGCCTGCTACCGGGCCTGACGGATGGCGATGGATGTTCGTACTGGGCGTGCTTCCCGCAGTCTTCCTTTTGTACATTCGCCGCTCTCTGCCCGAGTCGAAACTTTGGCAGGACGCAATCGCGAAGATTGAGAGTTCTCACCGCTCGCGAAAATTCACCTTGCTGGAGGTGTTTGAAAATAAAGTGGAACGAAAGCACGTTATCGCTTCGCTTCTTCTCGCAACGGTCACAGTTGCCGTATTTTACGCAATCAGCGCCTTGGTAGGCCCATTCGTTGCCGGCCTTGCAGTGAAGCAAGGGCTGCCGGGGCCGAAATGGGCGAGTATCAGCGCGCTGGTTTACAATGCGGGTGCTATTGCCGGCTATATTTCGGCGGGCTTCATCGCGGATGCCCTTGGCCGAAAGCGCTACATGGCACTGACATTTGTTGCTGCCATTCTCTCCGGCTGTCTCGTCTACTTCATGCCTCTCGATCTGTACGCAGTATTGGCGTGCGTGTTCGTGCTGGGCTGCTTCACTCTCGGCGTATTCTCGTGGATGCCAATCTATCTGCCGGAGTTGTTCTCAACTGCGGTCCGCGCCACTGCATCCGGCTTTGTTTTCAACATGGCCCGCTTTGTCGCTTTCCCGCTGCCTTGGATAACGGCATCACTGTTCACCTATCTGGGCGGCTTCCAGCCCACCGTGCTGTGTCTCACGCTCCTGTACGTGATTTCGCTGGGCACACTTTTCTTCCTTCCTGAAACCAAAGATAAGCCCCTTCCGGCCTGAGGAATTGTTATGGATCTCGAAATCAAGAACCGCGTCGCAATTGTCACTGGAGCAAGCACCGGCATCGGTTATGCCGTTGCACGAGAGCTCGTCGAAAACGGCGTATCCGTTACGATCACTGCGCGTGGCCAGGACCGGCTGGATATGGCTGCCGCTTCCCTAAAAAAAATTGGCGGCAATGTACTTTCAATCGCAATGGACGCCTCAAAACCGGATGCAGCGTCTGAAATCGTCCGGCAGACAATCGATCGTTTCAAGCAACTCGATATTCTTGTGAACAATGCAGGCCGCGCCCATGCCGGCGGACTTCTCTCATCCTCGGAGTCCGATTGGACCGAAATGACAGAGATCAAGCTCGGAGCGATGCGGCGACTGTGCAAGGAAGCGGTCCCACACATGCAAAAGGCAAAGTGGGGACGCATTGTGAATATGTCGTCTATCGGGGGCATTTATCCGAATCCGAAGCTCCTTATCTCGCATGTTTTAAGTTCTGCAATTAACAACCTCACAAAATCGCTGGCACTGGAAGTTGCTGGCGATGGCATCCTGGTGAACGCGATTGGCATAGGTGCTGTCGCCACCGATAACTGGTCATCGAACATGACGCCTGCCGTTCGGAAATCTCATCCGGAATGGAGTGCTCTGAGTGACGAAGAGGTTCTCGCACGCATCTCAGCAGAGAGAACCCCTGTCGGGAGAGCGGGCGACCCACGCGAGATCGCTGCGCTTGCAGTATTTCTGGCCTCGAACAGAAACGGCTTTGTCACCGGCGACACGATTGAGGCAAGCGGCGGTGCGGACCGGTTCATGTAAACGACGCGTGGCGTGAACGTATTGCCGAGTCGGATCATTCGGCCGCAAGCCGACTGATCCGGTTTCGCACTGAAATGCTGGAGGCTTAATTGAGCCGACCAAAATCTCCTAAACCCGTCAGCGAGCAATGTTTAGAAAGTTTTGGTGGTGGACGCAGTTGCTTGCGCACCGGTCTCTCTGCCCAATTCCCTGCTAACAGGGAAATATACAGGGAATTCTATGTAAAATTGAATAGAGGAACGATTTTCCGCGCGAAACATGCGGGTTTCAAGCATCCAAGGCGTTTTCACGACGAAAATTATCAGGGAATAGTTGCAGAAGATCAGGGAATTCAATTTAGGAAACAGCGATTTGTCTTACGATGTCATGCCTTCCCGATTCGCGTCAAAAACTATTATTCGATACTGCTAGACGCCTCTTCGCATGCCCTTGGCGTCTCACTGTGCAGTTGCCCCACCGTCAACGCGTAGACTAGTTCCGGTGACGAGTCTTGCCGCGGAAGAAGCAAGATAGATAATGGCTTCTGCAACATCATCAGCAGAAGCCACCTGCTTGAGCGGGATAGTGTCCATGGCGAATGCACGATAAGCTGGATCTTCCAAAAATGAAGCTGTCATAGACGTCTCGACAATGGTCGGCGCGACGGCATTCACACGAATGCCGTCGGGTGCGAGCTCGATTGCCATCGCCTTTGTCAAACCCTCGATGGCATGCTTGGTCATGCAATAAACCGTGCGCTTGGCTGCGCCAACGTGACCCATTTGCGAAGAAATGTGAACGATTGAACCCCCGCGGCCGATCGCGATCATTCGCAACGCGGCAGCGCGCGACACCTGAAACGCCGACCGGATGTTCAGACCAAGCAGCAAATCAAGCGAAGCATCATCGACTTCTGCGAGAAGCTGAAGCTTGTTAGTGCCGGCGTTATTCACGAGAACATCCAGCTGCTCCATTGCTGCTATCGCTTGAATGAATTCCAATGATGTAACGTCAGCGACCCATGGCACTACACTCCCTGTTGCTCCCACAGCATCAGCCACCAAGCTGTCCAGATCCGAGCGTGTGCGCGACACAGCAATCACGCGACCACCGGTGTCTGCGCAAGCCAAGGCAGTTGCGCGGCCAATTCCGCGACCGGCGCCGGTAATAAGAACCGTGAGGCCGTGAAGCGGCGATGCGCGGCGCCCCCTAAGCGAAGCATCAATTTGTGCAATTGGTGACGCCGGCATGATCAAAACTCCGTCTTGTCGGCACCTTTGAGTGCCAGGATCGCGCGGGCATCGTCGGGAGTGGCCACATCCAACCCCAACCCGGCGACAATGGTACGGATTTTAGTTACCTGCTGGGCATTGGAGATTGCCAGCTGACCTCGACTGATCCATAGCGAATCTTCCAGTCCCACACGTACGTTGCCGCCCATCGCGAGAGCGGACGCAGCGACGCGCATTTGCGATGCGCCAGCGCCGAGCACGGACCACTGATACTGATCGCCGAATAAGCGGTCCGCCGTTCGTTTCATGTGCAGAATGTCTTCGGCGTGGGTGCCGATACCGCCGAGCAGACCGAACACTGATTGGACAAAGAGTGGCGGTTTAACCAGCCCTCGCTCAAGGAAATGTGCCAGATTATAGAGATGAGCGATGTCGTAGCATTCAAACTCAAACCTGGTTCCGTTCTCGGCGCACGTTCTCAGAATGAACTCGATGTCCTTAAACGAGTTTCTGAACACGAGATCGCGCGAATTCTCCAAATGCTCCCGCTCCCAATCATGCGCAAATTCGCGGTACCGGTCGAGCAGGTGATACAGTCCGAAATTGATCGAGCCCATGTTCAGACTGGCCACTTCCGGCTTGAAAGCAATTGCCGGTTTCACCCGCTCCTCAACCCGCATATATGGGCTGCCACCGGTCGTTAGATTGATGACAGCTCCCGTCTGCTGCTTCAATTGCGGCAAGAACCGTCCAAAACCTTTTAGCGTCTGGTCAGGACGTCCGTCAGACGGATCACGCGCATGGAGATGAAGGATGGAAGCGCCCGCTTCAGCAGCGCCTAACGCCTCAGCGATAATTTCTTCTGGCGTGACGGGAAGATGCGCCGACATCGAAGGCGTGTGAATTGCCCCGGTTATGGCGCAAGTAATAATCACTTTTCGCGGGTTCGACATAATGCTCTGCCTCTTGTCGGATTCAGTAGGCGAGCGAAGCTGATGGCCGGGATGCATCATCTTCGATAATCGCAACGGCGCGGGTCCACCCGGCAGAGCCGCGACGAATTTTTACTGGAAAACAACAGACCTGAAAGCCAGTCGCGGGCAATGCTTCCAGATTGTGAAGTTTTTCCAGATGGCAATATCCGATTTCCATTCCCGCGCGATGACCTTCCCAAATGATACTGGGATCCTTAGTCTCGGCGTAACGCTTCGCCATATGGCTAAACGGCGCGTCCCAGCCCCACGCATCGATGCCGGCAAGTCGAACACCACGTTCCAATAAGTATAAAGTTGCCTCGCGTCCCATGCCGATCCCAACATCGATGTAATCTGGGAATCCGTAACGCGATCCTGCACGTGTATTAACGAGCACAATATCGAGAGGGCTTAGGGTATGGCGAATTCGCTTTAACTCATCTTCAACGTCCCTGCCCGTCACCACGTAGCCGTCAGGAAAATGACGAAAGTCGAGTTTTACCCCGCGCTGAAAACACCACTCGAGCGGCACTTCATCGATCGTGATCGCGCGTTGTCCGCCGTCCATCGTCGTATGGTAATGATAAGGAGCGTCGAGATGCGTACCGCTATGCGTGCGAAGCTTGACCGTTTCGTTGGCCCATCCTTCGCCACCCGGCAGTTGGTCGATCGTAAGACCGGGGAAAAAGTGGAGAATTTCAGGCGTGTTGCTAACGGGATCCTGGTACTCAATTTGCGGACCGAAGCCCGGTTGATCGACCGGAGTTTCGTTGTCGAGCGCAATTGAAATGTCGATGATCTGACGAGCCATGTGGGTTCTTTCTTTATTCGAACGATCATTTTTCTGGAGACTACCGGCGAGCCTGACCGGCGGCCTTGTTGTCCAGACTTTTGCTATAAGTGGCTTTTGTGAAACCCTGCTCGCCTTGCAGATCCCGATCGAGATCTTCGATCGACCGTCCGTTTGTCTCAATTCCAAAGACGAGGAAAGCCGCACCGGCCAGGACAAACCAACTAGCAAGGTAGAGAAACGCTGGAACGATAGCTTGAATGGTGGCCTGCGGCGTGACCACGTTCGACGACCCGATAATCCACGCGAGGCCCATCGGCCCGATCACTTTGCCGATGCCACCAAAGCCATAGGCTGCGCCCATACCGGTCGTGCGTAGCCGTGAAGGCCACACTTCCGCAGCATATGGACCGACGATTGCGAAACCACCATCGATAAAGACATTCGCAAAGATCAATGTCACCCAAAACAATGACAGAGCGCCCAGGAATTCCGTCTGAAGCAATGAAGCAACGGAAAGCGTTATTGCCGCGCCAATTCCAAAGATCGCGCCCGAAGACCGTCGACCGATGCTGTCGGAGAGCCACGAGAAAAGAAATCGTCCGCTAAGACCACCAAGACTGATTGCCGCCATATACCAAGCTGCCGACGACGGCGGAATTTGCAAGATCAAGACCAAGAGCGTGGGAGCCCACATTGTAAAGCCGTAGTGTCCCGTTTGAATACCGAGATTGGTAATCCACGAGACTGCAAGGCTTCGCGGATAGTGACCAAGCTCCCGCAACCGCGCGGGTGACTGACTAGCTGGCGCATCTTTTGAAGCGGTTGGAGCCGGCAAACTTTCCGGAGCGACGTTGAGAGCCCACGCGATACTGCGGCGCGCAAGATCGGTGCGACCCCGTGATAGAAGCCAGCGCGGAGACTCGGGCACCCAAGCACGCGCAAGCAGAATAAGAAATGCCGGTGCCATCCCGACGACGAACAGCCCTCGCCAACCAATCTTGTCGGTAAGGGTTGCTGCTGCCAGCGAAGCAAGCAGAAGTCCGGCCGGTACTGCAGCTGTTACAAGACCGCCGATACGGCCGCGCAACCTGACCGGCACGAACTCCTGAACCAAAGGCAAGTCGACGCAATAAAGACCGCCAGCACCGAAGCCGACCAGAAAACGCATGAACGCGAGATAAACCCATGCGCCGTCTGGCGTCAGCGCCATTGCGCCGGTCGCTAGCGCAAAATTCGCAATCGTCGCTGAAAAAACCAGGCGTCTGCCAATTCTGTCCGCGAGCCAGCCCCAAAACATCGCGCCGATCATGGCTCCGACGCCAGACGACAAGAGCACTAGTGCGGACTGGCCGAACGTAAGTCCCCACGGTTTCACGATGAAAGACAAAACGAAGCCGATCAAAAAAAGATCGAAGAAGTCGAGGATATTGCCGGCGATAGCAGCGCCAATGAGTTTGATTTGATTGCCCGTGAGGGACTTCTGGTTGTCGAGATACTCGATCATTCCGCTCTCCCAAGATGCTCATTGTTTTTGGCAGGCCGACCGCAGAGCCTTATTGAGTCGGACTATAATAAAAGCGGACTTGAGGTCAAGAGCTATTCAAGTTAAATTTAATAACCGAGGTGAATCATGGCGTCTGCGCCCCGCGAACTGTTTGAAGTCACAAAGAAAAAACCACGGAAGGCCCGGGCGCTCCCCCGACGTCGTCTCGCGCCTGAAGAGCGCGCTCAAATGATCTTGGAGCACGCCATAGAGTTTTTCGCCGAGCATGGCTTCGACGGTCAGTTGAAAGATCTGGCGGAAGTCGCTGGGGTCTCGCAGGCGCTGATCTTTGCTTATTACGGAAGCAAGCAAGTTCTGATCGAGCGCGTTTATGAGACGGTTTATATCGGGCGGTGGAAGAATAGCTGGCACGACATGCTTGTTGATCGAAGCAAACCACTCGATGAAAGGTTACGGCAATACTATGCCGACTATCTGGAAGCTATCGACGAGCCAATCTGGATACGGATTGTGCTTCATTCGGGGTTGTCCGGGAACGAGCTGACAAAACGCTACGTTTCTGGACGCGTTGAAAAGATCTTGAGAACAATCGTCTCAGAAGTGTACGACACTTTCAAATTTTCCAAAAAGGACTTTCCCGAAGCCGACCTATACGAGGTCGTATGGGACCTGCAGGCATCCTTCCTTTACGGACTTGTAAGAAAGCACATTTGGAATTTGCCGGTTATGACAGACTCTGAACGGTTGATTGAGCAACGCGTGCGGCATTTTATGAATGGGTTGGACGCTGGCGGCACCGCACGCAGGCGCAATGCTGGAACAGTTTTCTAAATCGAGGGCGTTACGGAACGACAATGGAATAAACTTTGCGGGCACAGGACTTACCTGTTCAGCTCGGCTCAATTTTGCAGGTGAGAATTTCCGACTGTTGCGAAGACAGCCGCGCCACACGTCAGCGAAGTCTGCGTCTAGCGCGCGATCCATGCCATTTCTTCTACGCGGCTTTTCCAAAGCGCCTTGATGCGTCAGCTACCGTCAATTCTTGGGATGGAGGAAACAATCCTCTGTTGAGACGTTCTTGCTGCAAATGAGGTCAACATGACGCAGCGTTCTAAAGGTTTCTCAAGGCGGCATGTTGTCGGAGTAGCAACAGGTGCTGCGTTTGCAGCGACATCAATCGGACGCTCGATGGCGCAAGGAACAACTTATATGGCATCTCAAGGCATAACCGATCCGACGAGCAAGTACCCGAAGCCGCCCTACAAAAAGCAATCACAGCCTTGGCCCGGCCTTGCCAGCAAGATGGACCCCCGTCCGGACCACGGGGAGACGAGTTACAAGGGATCGGGCAGGCTTCTTGGGCGCAAAGCGCTCATCACCGGAGGAGACTCCGGAATGGGCAGGGCAGCGGCTATCGCTTACGCCCGCGAAGGTTGCGACGTTGCAATCAACTATTTTCCCACCGAAGAACCAGACGCGCAGGAAGTTATCGCGTTGATCAAGGCGGAGGGCCGCGTCGCTGTGGCCATTCCCGGCGACCTTCGAGATGAGAATTTTTGCAAAGACCTCGTCGCTCGTGCAGTTCAGGAGCTTGGCGGTCTGGATATCGTCGTGAACAATGCGGGCCGTCAACAATCGAGAGAGTCGATCCTGGACGTGTCCTCGGAAGATTTCGACGCGACGATGAAGACAAACATTTATGCGCCGTTTTGGATCATCAAGGCGGCGCTTCCTCACTTAAAACCGGGAAGTTCGATCATCGGGACGGCATCCGAGCAAGCCTACGATCCATCCGCAGAGTTATACGATTACGCTCAAACCATAGCGGCCACGATGAACTACGTGAAGTCACTGGCCAAGCAACTCGGGCCGAAGGGCATTCGGGTCAACGCCGTGGCACCGGGGCCAATCTGGACTCCGCTTCAAGTGTCGGGCGGCGCGTCGATGGAGAAGCTCGAACAGTTCGGCAGCAAAACTCCTCTCGGCCGCGCCGGACAGCCAGCAGAGCTCGGATCAATTTATGTCCAGCTCGCGGCGGAAGATGCCAGCTTTGCTACTGGACAGGTGTACGGATCGTCCGGCGGGGCGGGACAGCCCTAACTTACAGAACTGAAAGTCCGAGCCCTGCATGAGCGTCATGCAGGGCTCGGCCTAAGTTATGTCTTCGTTGCGGCCGGTTCATGCATCGGACACCCGTTAAAGCCAGCGCGAAAATCTGCCGAGTGCTGATAGGTGTCGCGCCGTGCCCGGTTGATATTACCGAGCGGCTGGTGTGCGGCGAGTCCGGTCCAGACGCTAAACCGCATTTGCTCGTCCACCGTCTCAACCAGATTTGGTTCCCAGCTATCCTGCAGTAACGCTCGGATGACCGCAACTCTTTCAAACGGTGCTTCGGCCTCGTCCCATTTGACCGTCGGGTCTTCGACCGGCTGTTTGCTCAAGTCCCGGCATAGCTGCACGCGAAATTCCCATTCGGCATTCATGCCGGTCATTTCGCTACGAACCTGTTCGCGAATCGCATTCTCACGGCCATCGACATCGATCTCTTTTCCGGTGATAGCGACCATCGATGCTGCAATCGGTTTGATGCTGAACTTTGCGATGTAGTCGCCGTACCGAAAGGGAGTTACCGAATAATATGTCTCGCCGAGCGGCTCTGATTGAGGTGCTCCTCCCAGCGCGTTCACTGCGGAAGGTGCTTCCATTCCGACAGCTTCAAAGGCGCGGCGCACACCCTGTAGCCCGACCGATACGGCCTTTTTGACCCCCTCAATCCGGTCCGTCGTTTTCGCGAGCAGTTCCAAATTTCCTAAGAACTTGGCGGCCGTCTTCGCCTGAAACACTGGTCCATTGACCATCACGAAGTCTTGCGTGGAATCGCTTGCTTTCCCAAGCCGGTCGCCTTCGGCACCAAGAACTTTCAACGCAAAGCCGCGAGGAAGGCTGATCACATCGGGTAAGATGTCGCCTGCGTTCGTCGATAAGCGAATGTAGACAAGATGTTTGCCGGGGGTCGCAAATAGCCCCTGCGCTAACTCGACAGAGAGGTTAGCATCAATCTCTAATTCCCCCTGCAAAACGCCGTTCGATTTGGCGTGAACGGCCCGAACAGCATGAGCGTAGTCGGTCGATGTACGCTCTAAAATCTCGTCAAACGCTTCATTCAGGCCATCGACCGTCTTTTGTTCATCTGGGAGCACGTCCTCGATGTCGGCTGAATAGCGCACTGGCGAATTGATCATGGAAACCTCCGGTTCACGACTGAACCGAAACCGCGCGTAGTTGTTCCCTTCAATCAACCAGTGGAGCCGCTATGACCGCCAACGACCATAATCAGACCGTTCAGTATCGCGGCTCGGCAGGCGGATGGGGATCGCTCAAAAGCATCGGCAAAATTGCGGTCAAGACAGCGCCGGCCCCGGCAAGTCTGGAAACGCTTTGGCTGCAAAACAAGCCAAAAGGATACATGTGTTCGTCCTGCGCTTGGGGAAAGCCGGCGCATCCTCACGTCGCAGAGTTTTGTGAAAACGGCGCAAAGGCCACGCTGTGGGATTTAACGACCGCACGCTGTACGCCCGAGTTTTTTTCCGTTCATACCGTAACCGAGCTTCGGGACTGGCAAGACTACGACCTTGAGATGGCAGGTCGGCTGACTGCTCCCCTGCGCTACGAGCAAACGACCGACCGTTACGTGGAGTGCACTTGGGACGAAGCTTTTATCGGCATCGCCAGAGAACTTAAAAAGCATGATCCCAAATCCGTTATTTTCTACGCCTCTGGCAAGGCATCACTTGAAACAAGCTATCTTTATGCGTTGCTGGCCCGCGCCTATGGCACGAACAATCTGCCAGACAGCTCCAATATGTGTCACGAGACGACATCGGTAGCTCTCAAAGAAGTCATCGGCTCACCTGTTGGGACATGCGTGCTGGAAGACTTCGAGCACTGCGATGCCATCTTCTATTTCGGTCAAAACCCCGGCACGAACAGCCCGCGATTTCTTCACCCCCTTCAAGAAGCCGTCAAACGCGGGTGCAAGATCATCGTCTTTAATCCCGTGCGAGAGACAGGATTGTTGCGCTTTATCAATCCGCAAGATCCCTTGCAGATGCTGACGGACACGCCGACAGACTTAGCTCACATGTATCTTCAAGTTCGGCCCGGTGGCGACATTGCAGCCGTCATGGGACTTGCAAAGCATATGTTGGCTTGCGATGAAGCTGCGATCAGCGAGGGGCGATCCAGCGTTCTCGATCACCAATTTATCGAGACCCACACTCAAGACTGGGACGAATTTCGCGAGAAAGCCACATCGACTCCGTGGGTGGATATCGAAAGACATTCGGGGCTAAGCCGCGCCGATCTAGAAGCGGCGGCAGATGTTTATCTCGCCTCACATAAGGTGATCGCTGTTTATGGCATGGGCCTTACCCAGCACGTCCACGGCTCACAAAGCATCCAGATGGTTGTGAACCTCATGCTGATGAGAGGAAATATCGGCAAACAAGGCGCTGGCATGAGTCCGGTGCGCGGTCACTCTAATGTGCAAGGTCAACGCACCGTCGGCATTTCTGAAAAGCCCGAGCTTGTCCCGCTCGATAAGCTCGCAAAGCAATTCGATTTCGAGCCGCCTCGCGAGAAGGGTTTGGCAACTGTGGACGCATGCGAGCAAATCAAAAATGATTTTGTCAAAGCCTTCGTGAGCCTCGGCGGGAATTTCGTGCGCGCCATTCCGGACCGCGATGTCATGGAGCCAGCTTGGCAGCGGCAACAACTCACTGTTTATATCGCGACCAAACTCAATCGCAGTCATCTCGTTCACGGCAAGAAGTCTTACTTGCTTCCCTGTCTTGCTCGTCCTGAGTTGGATTCGCAGGCATCGGGGCCACAATCGGTATCTATCGAAGACAGCTTTAGCCACGTTTACGGCTCGAACGGGAGACGAACGCCTGCCTCAGCCAAGTTGAAATCAGAACTGGCAATTGTAGCGGGAATTGCTCAGCAGCTTTTGCCACCCAACGCAAAAATGAAGTGGAAA
>Ga0209023_10006149_pt1 | contig 12798 bp, 1 predicted proteins | sample LakOneMetagenome_FD_187468 | JGI IMG/M metagenome (GOLD analysis project Ga0209023, IMG submission 187468) | Freshwater and sediment microbial communities from Lake Erie, Canada (SPAdes) (version 2) | ecosystem: Environmental > Aquatic > Freshwater > Lentic | place: Lake Erie, Canada | collected... | reverse complement strand
TAGACAATGTTGATGTTCCACAGTTATTCACAACCGTTACAACCGGGGTTGCAGGAGCTGTTTTTGGTGCGGCTGTTCCACTGCCTGCATTGCTGGTACATCCATTCACGGTTGTTGTTACTGTATAATTGCCCGGCGTACTTACTGTAATTGATGAAGTATTTGCTCCATTGCTCCACAACAAATTGCCTGTTGCTGTTGTAGAGAGTGTTGATGTTCCATCACAATTATTTACAACCGATACTGCTGGTGGTGCAGGTGTTGTTTTAGGTGCGGCTGTTCCACTGCCAGGATTACTTGTACAACCATTCGCAGTTGTTGTTACTGTATAATTGCCCGCAGCGTTTACTGTGACAGACGAAGTCGTAGCACCTGTACTCCATAACAAATCACCGGTCGCTGTTGTAGAAAGTGTTGATGTTCCGTCGCAATTATCAACTACGTTTACAACAGGTACTGGAACCGGTTGTGCAACAGTTAATAACCCATTTTCGTAAACAATGGTATAATTTGGAACAGCGTCCTGCTGTATCAAGCCGGATGGCTCTATCTGGTAGTTGCCTGCCGCAAGATTAGCACCACCCAAGTTAGCGCCCAGAATATTACGGATTATAAAGTTAGGTCCGCTTGCCACCACATTGCTATCCGCATCTTCGTACTGATAAATAGAATTAACAAAAGAATAAACCGGTTGCGCACCGGCACATCCGGCCGTTGTATCTTTAGCTCTAACGGTAAGGGTTGCAGGCAAGATAGTAAGGTTGCCCAAACCGTAAGTGATATCAAAATTTTCAGAGATCAAAACTCCCGGCCCTATCAGCCAGTTACCGGCCGTATATCCTGAGATCATATTCATGGACTGGAAGCCACTTAAAGAATCTGCCGTTGGCCCATAAATATCCAGTGAATCTACAATGAGCAATACGTTCTCATTTGTTTCATCATTGAAGCTTAAACTGTTTACAGCCTGTTTAGAATTTACGGCCTGTTTGGAGTTGGTAACCCCATGACCATTCACAGAAGCAAAACCATTTACGGCCTGTTTGGAGTTTACCCCGGCATTGCCGTTCACTGCCTGTTTGGAATTCACTGCCTGTTTAGAGTTATGCAAGGTAGCATTTGCCGAATCGCTTTGGTATTCAAATATCGTTTCGGGTGCAACAGGAATAAAATAGGTAGTATCAGTCACGATACCGTTTACAGCCTGCTTAGAATTTACGGCTTGTTTAGAATTCGCACTTGCTTTTCCACTCACCATGAAACTCATGTTAAGGAAATCTGCAGCATCCAAAGTAGCACCATTAACCGCCTGTTTGGAATTGATCAGCATGATACTGTTAGACATGGTTGCTTCATGACTTGCTTCCAGGGAATCCAGGAATGCACCACGCTCTGCAGGAGCAACATTGGTTGCATCGTACACATAATTAAACTTCATTTGCTTACCCTTCAATGATTCGCCGTAGGTAATGGTTGTATCACGAGGCGTAATAGTAACCGGCATACGCCTGATCGTTAAAATACCATCTACGAACTGGTAGTTATATGATGACGACAAAGCAATTGACTGGGGCAGCGACAAGTCAGTAACGGAAGAGCTTGCACGCCTGTAATACAATCCTATATTGCTCAGGTTATTTGCAGAAGAAGAATAAGTGATATTAGTTAAACCAAGATCAGTCATCGTTAGCCCTGTTGTTGCCAATGGTCGATTATTAACGGTAACATCAACACTGTAAGCCGGGATACTTTCGCCAAAACGTTTGATCGCATTGTTCACTGTAACCTTTACATTTTGCGGAATGGTTCCGAAAAAATACAATGAATCACTTTTTCCTCCATCAAGGCTGTCTGGTGTCATTGGAGGATTATAAACAACCAACGGCGGATTGCCCGCAAACGCTGGAATATTTGCGATCAACTGCGTTCCGTTTGCAAGCACTGTTGCAGGTATAGTATCATATTGGAAAATAACAACTGCATTCGGATCAAAATATTCTCCGTTAACCACCACCGTTACCGGTTGCTGGCCAGGCGTATAAGCGGAATCCTGCAGGTGAAGACTTTGTGCCTGCGGGAATGGATTAGAGAATGTTTTTAATGCTGAATCTGCCTGTATAAATCCATGTCCGGAATTTGCATTATTTCCTAAACTATCCATCTTAATAGCAGAAACCTGGAGCAATGATTTCATTTGCGGGCCTGTAAATGTCTCTCCCGGGAAATATCTTTTCTTTGCTTCCATTAACAGAGCAGCAACCGCAGCAGCATGTGGTGCAGCAGCAGAAGTTCCAAAGAAATTAGGGAACTGATCTCCATCTATATTCACGCCACCGAAATCAACAGTAGTATTAACGCCATTTGGCGCAACAATATCGGGTTTCCTTCTGTCAACTCCATCTATCAACGTTCCTCCACGTGATGAGAAAGAAGCAATTGTTGGTGGATTTACTCCATAGGCAGGTGTATTGAGATAAAGTGCAGCTCCCACAGCTATAGAACTTGCAGCATTGGCCTGACCTATTACTGTACCTGTTCCCTGAACATGATTGGTAATAACGCCTTCTCCTCTGAAAATAACATATTTAAAACGAACATTGTGACTAACATCGCTACCTGGTTTGCGAATAACAATGAGCTTGGCGTCAACCCGTGCTTTAACTACGAAAGGTAATACTTCAAAAGGATCACCGCCCAGGTTATTCCTGTTGAAACCAAAGAGTTTAGTACCGAATTGATCAACAAGATATATATCCAAATCATTTGTTGCTCCGCCTGATCCGGTGATAGAATAAAAATCATCGTCCCACTGTAATGCAATGGTATAAGTACCTGCGGGCATTGTCAAGCTTTGGAAATAATCAGTGCCACCAGGTGCCGCAAAATTATGAGCCTCTCCTACATATCCTGCCGGAGCAGTAACGGGAGTGAAAACGCCTTCGTAAGATTTTGTGCCGAAATTACCCGCAGAAGTAAAGTAGTTAACGCCAGTAGCACTAACATCTTCCACCGCCTGTGAAACAATACCATCGCTGAAGAATGGTTCTGTTATATAAGTGATATCATCTACAATCACATTACATCCTGAATCACGAAGGGCTTTGATACCATCAGCAAAATTACCCGCACTGATAAATCCTGAACGGAAATAAAGTTGTGCATCAGGAGCAACATCATGTACGATCTGCATCATGGCCCGGCCCTCATCTGTTGCTCTGCCGTAAGGATATTCTGCAGAAACAACTACCGGTTTAGCATAGTCGGAATTTGGATTTCCGGGAAGATCCCCATTGTCTATATCTCGCTGTGCATTAGCCCCTGGTTTGGTATCGTAGCTGTCGGACATGACGCCAATTTTAATTCCCTTACCCGACAGCTTCCACGCTTTCCTTGCTTTATTGGATACCATCGATGTATCTCCCTGCGTTGTGGTCAATCCTGTTAAGCCGGAAGCTATCGGTGTATAATAAGGCCGCACATAATTAATTAACAACGGCAATGAATTCAGGTTAAGTAAATTGGCGATAGGTATATAACCTGTAATAATGAGGGTTGTATCTCCATTATCAATAAAGTTGTGCATACCGTAAGGTGCTGTTTGCAATAACGCAAACAAACTATCATAGTTCTCTTCTGTTGCAATTACTTCCACGAGTACTTCATCATCATTGATCAGGAAGATATTATTCGAGGCAGTAGTATCAGCCAGCGAAGTAGGATAATCATGCAACTGCGTTAACTCGGCCCCTATTAGTGTATTAGTAGTATCATTTGTTGGTGGCTGGTAATAAGGAACGATACAGTTGGTAAGTATCACCCTTACAGTAGCTGTGTCTTTGCAGCCGTTTGCATCTGTTACGATAATATCATGCAGGCCTGCTCCAAGATTAGTTGTATCACCTACATAAGTGTAAGGTGCAACACCGTTAGTGATTATTAAATTAACACTACCGGTTGTTTGATGACTCTCTGTACAAACGATCAGTGTATCGCCTGCAGAAGTTTTTACGGTCATATTGCAGTTGCATGTATGTATGTTTATATCGGCATCGTTGCAATCTGTATTATCTAATACATATCCTGGAATAGGTCCAGAACAGGAATACTTGAAAACTAATGGATTACCAAATCCATCAGTATCTGCGTCCCTGAAATATTGTGTGCCGGCAATTACAGTTACATTCTGTGTACAGGTTGCCGTTTGGTTATTGGAAGCAGTTGCAGTCCATACAAGCTGCGTTGTTCCGATAGGGAAACACGAAGGTGCATTATTGGTAATGGCAATATTTGAGCAGCCGTCGGCTACCGGGTAAGTAGGCCCTATAACAATTACCCCGATCGCACTCGAAGAAAGATTAACAAAACTACGTGGCTGACAAAAATAATCCAGTGTTCCATCCTGGGTAATATAATATATACCCGGCTGTGAAGGAGCAGTAAAACTAATTGAAGGATGTGAAGCAGTGTACCCGTTATCTATAGGGGTTTCACATTGTATGGTTGTAGTGGTTCCGCCAATTCCGATATAAGACTGAACAACACAACCTGTGCAATAAGCGTTACCATCATGATTTCTGAAAACTGAAAGGTCGTAACCGATGGTTACAGTAGAACCTGCAGTAACAACAGCAGAATTTCCACCACCGTTGATAGAAACATTTGTATAAGTGATCCTACTATCGCTAAAATCCAATGCCGGTGCTGGTGCAATGGTAGCCGGGTAGAATTCGATGCCGCATGCACCAGTCGGACTATCCTGGCAAACTGTAATTCCTATAGGACAATTCGTGATCACCGGCGGAGCCAGGCATGGCCCGGCAGGTTCTCCAATTGCAATGGCACCAAAGGACGTACCAGTATATTGAAGGTCGATAGAACTAGTTGAACGATTCGTAATGGTCACATTTTCCCATGTTGTTCCATTATAGAGTTTCGCAATAAAATTATTTATGTTGGCTGTGCCATCAATGTCGGTTGAAGAGAAATTCAAAGTCATGGTGAAGCCTGTTATGGAAACAGAAGCGATCTTACTAATGGTCCAGGTCTGGTTCAGACTATTATTTGGATCGATACCAGAGCTGCTGACCTGTGGGTGGTCTCCATCGTCGGTTCTCATTGTAATTTTTCCGGGACTATTGATCGTAGGCGTGAATAAGGCAGGATAATAACTACTTGCATCCCCTATATCATAAGTTTTTCCTGTTGATCCTGCAAAATAATAGACCAGGTTTCCATCTATATAACTATCGAAGCTGCCACTTATAACGGTTGCGCCATTAGCTATGATTATTTTGTGTGTACTTGTGTGAATTATACCGTTATTAAAAGCAAGTTGGTTCGTGATCGTTTGATCGCCACCCAATGTTATACCAGCCGGGTTTGGTGTGTTTACAACCAAAGTTGCAATATTACCTGTGCCATTGACGGTTATTGATGTGACTGCAAATTCATTGGTATTGACAGAGCCGTTATTGATTAATTCTAAACCATTATAAAAGAAATTTACACTACCACTTATTGATGCTCCGCCGCCAACATTCATTGTTGCTGCAGGCGACCAGCTGATGTTACCATTAATGATCAGGTCATCTCCAGGAACAGAACTATTGTTTATTGTAAGAAAACCAGCGGTTACAGCCAGCGTTGCTCCGCCCGCAACCGTAGTTTGGTCTATCACCAAATCATTGCTGACAGTTACTGTATGGCCATTCTGTATAAGGATAGTATTGTCGTTCACAGTAGGAGCCGTTACAGCCGGTACCCAGTTGTTGCAACCGCTATCAGTTTCCCAGGTGGCCGGATCGTTCCAGTCGCCAGATGTTACACTCCTGTAATCTCCTGTTGGCAGACAGGTTGGTGCCGGGTTACCCAGTTGGAAATCACTGAACGTTGGTTCTTCATAGTGTGCTATGAAGGCATTTGCGTCCTGGAAAGTAGGTGGCAATATTTCCCAATCGGGTGCATCGTATTTTCCAAGGATGAAATTTGAAGGATCTGCCGTAGGATCTACTTCAGCACTGTTCCACTCTAATGAAATATCATAATTGTGAAAGTCTGCATCTATATTTTCCAGGTGCCAGGTACGGTTAAGAGACCTGTTTGCATCGATACCTGAACCGGCAATCGACGGATGATCAGATCCTACAGGGTTGGTTGAAGCAAGGATATAACCAGGCGTAACAAGATCAACGGTAAGGGTTACCGGCGCATAATGGTCATTGCCGCCAATGTTGAATGTTACTGGATTTGCATCCGGCACATACCGTTGAATATTACCGATAACATAACTCGCTTCTGAAGCGGGTGAAACAGTAGCTGTTGATGCAACAATAAGTTTATTATCACCGGTTGCGGTTATTTTTCCATTTAAAAAATTTAAACTGTTTGTGATAGTCGGATGACCTGTCACTGTAATGCTGCCGGCTGTTTTTTGAAGGTACAGGTCTGCATAAGATCCATTGCCTGACATGGTTTGATCAGCAGTGCCATTCATTTCCAATGCCCTTATACTTCCGTCATTGGTGATAGCCGAACCGGTAAAATTGATAGTATTAATGCCATCAAGTGTTGCGCCGCTAATTACAGTATAAGAACCATTGTGAAGAGCATTTGAACTGTTGATGTTGAGTTTTCCTCCTTCAACTGTTACAGTACCACTGTTGTTCCAAATGATCTCGAAAGCGATAGTTGACTCGCCTGCATTTATTTTTTTGATAGCGCCATCGCTAGTGTTAGCTATGGTTCCTGCATTATCAGTTAAGAAATTACAACCCCCCTTTATTTCGATGTAATTATTATTATTGATCGTAGAAGTTCCATTCAAATTAATCTCTGCGTTTGAATTGAAAAATATTCTTCCCGAATTATTAATGACAAGGCCATCATTGAGGTTAAGTGTATTACTCACGTCGAAACCTGCGGCATCTTCTCCATCTGTTTGAAGATTTAATGTACCCGGCCCGGATATGGTAACCCCGAATTGCACATTTAGGCTTCCTGTTTTTTCAATGTTTACATTCGCTAATTGAGCTATTGAAATACCTCCTGTAGACACGTTTATGCTTCCCGAACATTGTACATCATCGCCCGGGCCCTCAAGTACTGTCAGGGAACTTTCACCTAAAGACAATGAAGCACCGGATTGAATGACCAACTGGTCTGCCTGGTTGCCAAAAGTACCGGTTGCTATATCATGCCCACTCCTGATCGTGATCACATTACTGTTATTTCCATCAGGAATTTCTGTTGCGGGCACCCAGGCGTTACCGTCATATGTTTCCCAGGTAGGAAGATCATCCCATGAGCCATTGCCTGTAGTTCTGTAATCACCTAACGTGCCGGTTTCCAGTGGACAAACAGTACTGTAAGTTGCAGTAGCATCTTTAAACCAGCCTGCATGTCCATTTGCATTGGCAACATCGTCCACTCGTATGCAACTTAATAATGGGCAATTGCTGGCATCGAATGCGGTAAGGTTAATATTGTTGCCGTTTTGAATATTCAGGCTTATAAGCGGAGTATTCGTTTGAGCATATAATTGAGTTAAACCAGTTAGTGCTGATACATCAAGAGATGTAAGCAGGTTGTCATTTACAGCTAAATAAGTAAGATTAGTATTGTTTGATAAATTTATACTGCTGAGTTGATTGATCTGCATGGAAGCAGAAGTTAAATTGGTTAAAGTACTCAAATCCAAATTGCCGATTGAATTATATCCAACTTCAATTGACTGTAACGCTGTATTGGAAGACAGGTTCAATTCACTTAAAAGATCAGAGGTACAATTTAATGTTTGCAGTGCAGTATTGCTGGATAAGTCAAGTGCATGTAAAGGATTATTATGGCAATATAAGGTAACGAGTGCCACATTTGCAGAGAGGTTTAAACTGGATAGGTTGTTATTGTAGCAGTTTAAAGAGGTAATTTCGGTAAATGCTTCTATTCCTGTTAGGTCTGAAATACCCAATGAAGGCACTTCAATATTACCTGTAAAAGCTGCCGCTTCTGTGCACTGAATTTCTCCATCACTGTTTGTATCAATACCGGTGGATGGGAATACCAGGTAAGCTTTAAAGATTGGATCGGGTATGTTTACTTTGCAAGGCCCACAGGCAACACCGCTCGTAACAGCACCAGGTGCAACCCAGTTAGATGAAGTGCCCGTTAAAGCAAAATTCTGCAATGACCCTGTGTTGTTATTTCCGGTAGCATCAATCAAAGTATTTTCACCTGTGTTATTTGCTCCATCAAAACCCTGGTTGAAATGATATGCTGCGGCTAACCCTGGCTGTGAAGAAATTTCGCAGTTGAAACTACTAAATACTTCAGCGGGCGATAATGTTTTTGTCCATATTCTTAATTCGTCAATACTTCCATCGAAGTTATTTCCACCATATGCATTATCGCCAATATACATATCAGTACTTCCGTCGCCGAGGAATGCTGACGGTGAAACATCAGACTTAATCAATACGCCATCCCTGTATATTTTCCTTGCTTTTGTTACATTATCAAAAGTACAGGCCCAATGATGCCAGTTAAAATCATGTGTAACTTCAACATTCAGATCGTTTTGGTAAAAATTAAAAAAGAAGGTATTACCGCCGGGGGCAAATCCAATATGCAATGTTTGGTTTTGTCCATAGTTTGGCCCCTGAGCAAAAGCAACATTATAATTTGAATTTCCATTCTGCTTTAGCCACATTTCAACAGAGAATGATTTATTAGATAGGTCAACTCCATTGGTTACAACTACTTTATCTTCTAATCCATTAAAAGTCAAGGCTGCGCCAGGAGTTGATAGCGGACATGTTACACTGTATGTAGAAGTAGCGTCATGGGACCCAGGTGCAGGGAAGCTGGTATTCATGAATGATGGATTATCCACCTGTATACATGTTAATGATGGATTATCAGTAACATTAAGCGTACTTAAAATATTGTTGTGACCGTTTTTAATATTTAAAGAGGCCAGTTCCGGAATACCGTTAACTGCAACATTGACCAGGTTAGCATTTGCACTTAGATCCAGGCTGTTGAAATGCGTACCACTTGCATAAAAATCTGATAACCCGGCAGCGCCACTTATGAAAATTGAAGTCATTGGATTTCCCTGGACCTGCAGACTGGTTAATGCATTCGAAGAAGGAGCTATTAAACCTGTGAGTTGATTGTTTGCGGCATTAAGAAAGCCCAAATTTGTACACGCAGAAAAATCAATATCGCCGGGGATCTGGTTATTACCAATAACGATCGTGGTTAAAGTAGCACTCGGTGTAAAGTTGAATGAGCTTATGTTGTTAACAGCACAATTAAGCGTTTGCAGGTTTATGTTAGCACTTACATCCAAAGAGCCAAGGCTATTGGTAGAACAATCTAATGATGTGATGCCTGTAAATGCCGCAATACCGGTCAGATCAGTTATGCCTGATGAAGATACATTTATACCGCCTGTATAAGCTGCAGCTTCGGCGCACTGGATCTTTCCGTCATGATTGATATCAATACCTGGGTTGTTTAGTAATAACGCTGTTTTAAAAGCAGGATCAGTAATGGGTACAATACATTCCGGTTCCCCGATCTGGAATACCCCCAAAGGATTAAGGTCAAGTACACTCAATGAATTAACCGTTTTGATTAATACCGGTGGCAATGACCATGTTGATGATTCATTCCTGGCAAGGATGAACTGGTTAAAATCACTGGGATCAACATCAGTATTTTCATTCCAATGAAATACAACATCGCATTGAGGAAAAGTTGTACCATTATTAATGACTGTCCAGGTCCTGTTCACACTCTTGTCCGCATCAATACCGGAGTTTGCAATATCCGAATGATCTAACAGATCTGTTTTTGCCAGTACCGAAGTTGCCACAGAAAAACTTGGATCAAGTGTAAGGCCTGCAAAGCCATTGGCATCGCCCAGCGGAAAATCCTTTGGGCCGGGTGTGCTGAACTGGCGTTCTATATTTCCTTTCACATAATTGTTGTTATCAGCGCCATCAACCACAACCCCATCGGCCAGGATCAGTTTATTTGACCCGGTAATAATTTTTCCGTTTGAAAATACTAGGTTGTCTGTAACAGTAACATTGCTGACAATATCGTTTCCAAAAACCACTCCGGCAGCATTGGCAGTCTCCAGGTTTTGAATGGTGCCAATACCTTTTAGAGTCTGGGTGGCATCACCGCCGAATTTCAAAGAGGATAATGTTACCGATCCGTTGTTGGTAAATGTCTCTCCCAGGAAATTCAACGTGATACCACCACCCAGTGTTGTTCCCGGCTCAATTAAATAAGTTCCGTCTTGTGTACCGGAGCCGTTGTTGATAATAAGATCACCTGTGTTTAGCACAACAGACCCTCTGTTAGTGAAAACAATGTTTGCATCAATTTCTGTTTCTGATGTTCCGTTTCTTGAAAACGTAGCACCAGGATTATTATTAAATACAGCATTGCTTGCCACAGTAGAAATAAGATCACCTTCTCCGGTGATGGAGAAAGTTGCACCGGAATTATTATTGATCACATTGCTGCTGCCATTCATGTTAATATTTACAGAACCTCCCCAGGTAAAATTTCCATAGTTATCGATCTTGGTTCCTGCGCCGTTGATCACAAGATCTCCACTAGCGCCGCTAAACGACATGTCGCCGCTGTTATTAATGATCAATCCATTATCAATAGTAAAACTAGTAGGGTCATTATTCAAAATAGTCATGCTGCCACTGGGAGCAATATTTATAAAGCCATTGCCACTAAACAGATCTCCTGAGCCACAGGATATATGCCCGGTTGATGTTACATCGATGCTCCCATTTACAAAAACAGTACCGGCACTCATAAACAGGTTTCCTTTTAGTAGCACGTCTGTTGCTGGCCCACTCAATACAGTAAAGGTAGCTTCAGCAACAAAAAGGGTTCCTCCTTGTTCAATAACCAGTTGATCAGCCGATTGAATCCCCCCGGTAATAGTAACGGTATGGCCACTTAATATTGTAATGATATTGCTATTGATCCCGTCCGGCACAGCATCAGCAGGAACAAAGGCTGACCCATCAAAACGTTCCCAGGTTGCGGTTGACTCCCAGAGCCCTGGACCTGAAGTTTGGTAATCATTTAAAGACTGAGCGTTCAACGCTGCTGGCTGTAGGGTTAATATAGCCATCAATAAAATAAAACAGAACAGTGGTAATTTCCTGTTTTTAATGGCACAGAAGTCAACAAATAATTTTGTTGAAAAACGGGAGAGAATGCTCAAAAGATGCATCTTAAGTTAGTTTAGGTAATAAACAATTATTCTATTTGTGTTCAGTGGGGGGGAGTAATGTGATAAGGCAATTTCACCACATTAATATAACACGAAATGGGATTCAGGGATATTGGAGAGGGCAAGTATACATAATATAATTGATAATGTATAATGTTGTTTAAATTAATGCGGCCCGGTTCATATTATCTTTTTATTAATAGATTCTTCTATCAGTAAGCTCTCTGCTGCCGATATAACTTATAATGATTGAATCAGTTATATCGCTTTCCATCATTTGCACCGGGCCGCTTAATATACATTTCAACCAGTATTCTACTCTACGGTTGAATAGAATTCAATTACAGGTTTGCCTTCCACCCCAGCACTCATCATTAATTTTTTCTTCTCTTCAGATAAAATAGATGCTTTTGCCTTAGCCAGATCCTTGATGTCGAATACCAGGTGTACCATATTTGAGTCATCAATACCCCGGGCCAATACAACATCTATCAACCCCTGCGCTGCCCTGGCGGCTGTACCTTCAGTATCAAATACTTTTAGCCAGGCATCAAAATCCTTTACCTTATGAGTTACCACTACCCATTGTTTTTCTTTTGATGCCGCATCAAACCTGAGCACATGAAAGAAATTAACGGCAGGTTTAGATACTACGCCACCCTTTTCCATTACTGCTTTCAGTCTTGGGTCGGCAGCAAAATCCTTGGCTTTTTGCACATCCGATACTTTCAATGCTACCATTACATCATTGGGTTTGTCTATTCCCCTGCCAACTACAATATCTTCCATTCCGCTGGCCTTGCGTGCAGCAGAATCTGCATTGAAGAGAGGTCTCCACTTGTCATAATCTTTTACTGCATGTGATATTTCTGCGATATCAAATGGAGTGAATGCAGGTTCAGGAGCCACTTTCATAGTGGTTGCCGTATCTGCGGTTTGCACAGGCTCCTCTTTGGCTGTTTCCTTTTTTTCGTTGTTGCAGGAAAAAAGCATGGTAGCAGTCATGCATAATGTAAAAAGCCATTGGAAAGGTTGTTTGATCGTTGTCATGATAATTTATTTATTAGTTTGTTGGTTATTCGTTCAATGATTATTTTTCTTTTATGGCCACCGTTATTTCTTTCTCCCCTTTTTCATTCACGGATGTTTGGGTGAGCTTTACTTCACCGGATGCCAGTATCTCAAAATGCAGGATCCAGCTTTGTGCCGGGCCCAGGCCAGGATATTGAAATGTATTGTCGCCGATATAATCAAAACTGTTCCCGTATACCTCATTCTTCAGCCACAGTGTGTGATCTTTTTTGAAGAAGGTCATTTTGTCCTTTTTATCTTTCTCACTCACATATATACCCGTTATCTTGTCCATTGATGCTGGTTCTACCTGGAGTTTATCAGACATTCCCACATTGTATTTCACTTTCTTTGTTCCATCCTGCTTTTTCTGCACCTGCAGAATTCTTTTTTTGGCGGCCGGGGATGATGAAGAAGGATCTTTCGAGATATTCGGATCGCCGGTAAAATACAGT
>Ga0209023_10006148_pt1 | contig 12798 bp, 12 predicted proteins | sample LakOneMetagenome_FD_187468 | JGI IMG/M metagenome (GOLD analysis project Ga0209023, IMG submission 187468) | Freshwater and sediment microbial communities from Lake Erie, Canada (SPAdes) (version 2) | ecosystem: Environmental > Aquatic > Freshwater > Lentic | place: Lake Erie, Canada... | reverse complement strand
GGTGTCGTGGTGGTTACCGCAGCACAAACCGATCTAGCGGGTAACACCGGCAGCGGCACGCGCAACACGAGCAAGGACGCCACCGCCCCGGTGGTCACCGTCACCACGGCGCCACTGATTACGTCGGCGAACCAGACTAATTACACGGGAGTGACAGGTACCTGCTCGGAGAATGGCTTACCAGTGACGGTAAATGTCGGTGGCGTCCTGGTGTCGCCACCCCCCACCTGCATATCAGTCACCTGGACGGCTTCCGCAGTCAACGTCACCAGCCTGCCTGACGGTGTGGTCACGGTAACCGCATCGCAAACCGATGTGGCTGGCAATACGGGTAGCGGCACCCGGAGCACAAGCAAAAACATCACCGCTGCTCTGTTCAGCATTTCGGGTCTAGTGCTGCACGATATAAACGGTCTAACCGACGGTGTGATGGGTGGCTCGAGTCCAAACCTGGCGGGACTCTATGTCTATGCTGAGGACAGCGGCGGCGCAGTGTCCGGATCAACGGCTGTGGCGCTCAACGGCAGCTTCGCCGTCGCGAATCTTCCGGCAGGCACCTATCGAATCATATTGTCGGCAGTGCCCGGGCAGTTGGTGAACGCTACCAGTGGCCTGCCGACGCCCTGGGTGTCCGTTGGAGACGGATCGACCGGTACCGGCGACGGAACCCCCGATGGAGTCCTGGCGAACGTCGTGATCGGAAGCGCAAACATCACGGGTATCAGCTTCGCGATCGAAATGAGGCCGTTCGGTCAAAGTCGAGTGGTCAGCGCAGTCAATTTCGGCGGTGTGTTGCAGACGCCGGTGCCGGGCGCTGCGTTCACTTCGGGGGCTGGCGACATGGATGGAACGGTGACGGGTTTTTACCTCACGGCCTTCCCGTCCGGTGCGGACTCGATAAGAATTGGGGCCACTCAATACACCGCGTCTACGTTCCCGGTTTCCGGTGCGTTTGTGGCGCTCGCCGGCATCAACGACGTGACCGTTGATCCAGCGGGATCTGACACTAGACCCTTGACGGTCGCATTGGACTATCAGGTTGTCGACAACGCCAACATCCGATCAAGCAGCACCTACACCGTTGCGCTGCAAGTGCGTGCGCCCGCAGCGGAGTTGGGCGTAGTACCCGTTCCGGCCGTGTCGCCCATCTGGGTTGCGCTTCTGCTGCTCGTTGTAGTCGCGGTTCAGCTGCGGCGCAGAGCCTGACGTACGACTAGTCGGGAAACTGCGGACTAAAGGCGTCGCTATTTAGGGCGGCGCCTTGCTCTGTAGTACGTTGCTGATAGCTACTTCGCATAAACCACGTCCCGCAAAAACAGCGAAATCTGCGGCACATAAGTGATGATCATCAGGCAGGTCAGCACCACTGCCACGAACGGCAGCAACTGCGTGATGATGCGGTCCAGCGAAATTTTCGCGACGGTGCATGCGGCAAAGAGATTCACCCCGAATGGCGGCGTAATCATGCCGAGCGCGAGGTTCACCACCATCACAATGCCGAAGTGCACTGGATCAATTCCGAAATGCACGGCCACCGGCGCGAGGATAGGCGCCAGCACGATGATCGCCGCACTGGTCTCGATGAACATCCCGATGATGAACAGCGCGGCGTTGACGCCAAGCAAGAACAGCATCGGGCTTTGCAGGATTTCCTTGAGGAACACGCCAATCGCATCGGGCACGCCAGCGCGCGTGATCAGATACGCGAACAGCCCGGCGTTGGCGATGATGAACATGATCACCGAACTTGACAGCGTGCTCTTGCGGAAAATCGGAATCAGGTCTTTCACCATGATCTCGCCGTACACCACCATGCCGACGAACAGTGCGTAAATCACGGCAACGGCGGACGCTTCAGTCGGTGTGAAAACACCGCCGTAGATGCCGCCAAGAATGATCACCGGCATCATGAGTGCATACGCGGCGCGCCCATTGAGCGAAGCGCGCAGCTTTGGAATCAGCGAAAGCACGATGAAGTAGGCCGCGAACATACTCACGCCGATCAGATGTGTGTAGCGTTCCATCGACTGCTCATCGAGCCCCTTGTCGAGCACGGCAGGGGCGATCAACCTGCTGCCGAGCACCAGCAGTCCAACGCCGCCGAGGATGATGCCGAGATCAGCAAACGCGGACGATAGCGGCAATCGGCCATCGCCGTCCTGTTTGCCCCAGCCACGCTTCTTACACAGCAGGTATACGTAAAGCATTAGCCCGCCGCCGATCAGGAAGCCTGGTCCGAAGCCTGCAATAAACAATTCGCCAATCGAAATTTCGGCCGATACGCCGTAAAGAATCATCGGAATCGACGGTGGAATGATCACACCGAGTTCCGCGCTGGTCGCCTGCAACGCGGCCGCCCAGGTCGTCGGATAACCGTGCTTGATGAGCGCCGGAATCAGGATCGCCCCAATCGCAAACGTCGTCGCCACCGACGAACCCGACACCGCCGCGAAGATCATGCAGGTAAGCACGCAGGTCATCGGCAAACCGCCCTGCACACCACCCACAAGGCTCTTGGCGAATTCCACGAGGCGACGCGAAATCCCGCCGGTTTCCATGAGATTGCCAGCCAGGATGAAGAACGGAATCGCCGCCAGCGGAAACTTGTTGATCGATGAAAACATCTCTTTCACCGATACCAGCATGTTCACATTGCCGATGTAGATACCGAACACCGCGGCGAGTCCGATGGAAACAGCAACCGAGATGGTGAGTGCAAAGCACACCACCATCGTGATGAGCATGGTGACACTCATTGCCGCGCCTCTTTTGAACCGTTCTGTTTGCCACCGTCAATGCGTCGGCGCGCGGCACCATTCGATTGAGCTTCGATCCCCGCTGTCGCGGGGCCCCTCGGCGCGTATCTCATTGTGCCGTCTCCAGTTCAAGCCGCTTCGGATCAAGGAAGTTGCCGACGATTCCCATGATGGCGAAAAGCCCACCAATGGGCATCGCGATGTAAGCCCAGAACATTGAGTATTCCTCAAGGCCGATGATCGTCTGTACCTTGCCGCGCTGCGCGTAGTCCCAGCCGACGATGATGACTATCATGATCAACGCGAGACTCGCGATCATCACCACGGCGTCAAGTACGCGCTGCATGCCAGGTTTCGACCATCGATAGAGCACGTCCACACTCACCATTGCGCCCTGACGGAACGCCATCGGGATGCCCATGAATACCATCCAGATAAGCGAAAAGCGGATCAGCACTTCCGTCCATTCGGCAGGCTTTTCCAGCACGAAGCGCGTGAGGATCTGGAACACGCCGAGCCCCGCCGCGAGCGCCATCATCGCGCACGCGAAATACATGGACGCGCCGGTCGTGGCGCGCTCAATGCGCAGAAATGTCTCTTTCATGGGCTCCCCTTGTTCGCTGCATTCTAGGTACTAGTCAGCAAAAAGCCCGCACACGGCGGGCTTGCTGATTTCAGTCAGCGCGAACTACTTCACTGCACGAATCTTGTCGATGTTTGCCTTGCCAAACTGCTTTTCAAAGTCCGCGTTCACCGGCGCAAGCGCCGCGACAAATTTGGCCTTGTCGACCTCGACGACCTGCATGCCTTTCGAGCGAAGTTCCGCAACACCCTTGGCATCGTCCTCCGCTACACGTGCACGATTGGCCTTGACGGCCTCCTTGGCGGAATCGAGGAAGATCTGCTTGTCGGCTGCGGACAGCTTGTCGAACGCCGCCTTGTTCATCAAGAACACCGCCGGTGAATACACGTGTCCGGTCAGCGCAAGATACTTCTGCACCTGATCAAACTTGGCCGACATGATCACCGACAGGGGATTCTCCTGACCATCAACTGTGCCCTGCTGCAATGCCGTGAACACTTCCGGGAACGCCATCGGCGTAGTGATGATGCCGAAGCCCTTGTACGCCGCGATGTGCACCGGATTCTCCATGGTGCGCATCTTGAGGCCCTTGAGGTCCTCTGGTGCATTCACTGCACGCTTGTTGTTGGTCATGTGGCGTACGCCGTTCTCGCCCCAGGCCAGCGCCTTCATGCCCTTGGCGTCAAACTTCGCCAGCAGCTCCTGGCCAATAGGACCGTCGAGCACGAGATGAGCGTGCGCCTTGTCACGGAACAGGAAGGGGATGTCGAGAATGCGTGTTTCCGGAACAAAATTTGGCACCGGGCCGGTCGAGGTGAACGTCAGTTCCTGTGTGCCCAGTTGTACCGCCTCGATCGATTCGCGCTCACCACCGAGCGAGCCGGAATAGAACGGCTGTACCTTGATGCGTCCGTTGGTGCGCTTTTCGACCTCTTTGGCAAACGTATCAATCGCGATGCCCTGATGCGAGTTCTGTGCGATCGAAATGCTGATCTTCATTGACTGCTGAGCCAAGGCCGACGTCGACAGGGCTACCAATGCGCCGACCGCGAGGGCCGAGGCAACAAACTTCAATTTCATGAATCCTCCTTGTGGAATGGCAAAAGCTTAACGCATAAGTATTTGCGTCGCCGACTAAACTTGCTGCGGTAGAAACCCTAGCACCTGTGGAGTTCAGAAATCATGTCGAGCATACCTATCTGGATGCAAACCGCCGGGCTGCTCGCGTTGTCCAACGTATTCATGACCTTCGCATGGTATGGACATCTCAAGAACCTCGCCAGCAAGCCGTGGTGGATCGCGGCGCTGATTTCGTGGGGCATCGCGCTGTTTGAGTATCTGCTGCAGGTGCCGGCCAACCGCATCGGTGCCGAACAGTTCTCGCTCGCACAACTCAAGATCATGCAGGAAGTCATCACGCTTGCGGTATTCGTCCCGTTTGCCGTTGTCTACATGAATCAGCCCATGAAGCTCGATTTCCTGTGGGCTGGCCTGTGCCTTCTCGGCGCGGTGTATTTCATCTTTCGTGGTGTGTGAACGATCAGCTTGACTCGCTTCATGCGCTACGACCCGCTACAGATGCGAAAATTTGTGGCTATCGCATGGAGGAAATCATGAAAAAAATCGTAATTGCGCCGCTTGCCGCGCTTTCCGTGTTTGCCGCGCTCCCGGTTACTGCTCACGCCGATGGCGTGCTCAGCGTCTACTGCAGCTACCAGAAAGACTGGTGCGAAGCGATGAAGAACGCGTTCGAAAAGCAGACCAACACCAAGGTCAACATGACGCAGAAAAGCTCCGGCGAAACCTTTGCGCAGGTGAAAGCCGAAGCGTCGAATCCAAAGGGTGACGTTTGGTGGGCAGGCACGGCGGACCCGCATGTACAGGCGGCCAACGAAGGACTCACGCAGCCCTATGTTTCGCCGAATGCGGCGAAACTGCATCCGTGGGCGAAGAACCTCGCCGTGCAAACCAAGAATCACGCTGTAGGCGTGTATGCCGGGCCGCTCGGCTTTGGTTACAACCCCGAGGTGCTCAAGAAAAAGGGTATCGCCGCGCCCGCGTGCTGGAAGGACTTGCTCGACGCCAAATACAAGGGTGAGCTGCAGATGCCGAATCCATTTTCGAGTGGCACGGCGTATGTCGCCATCGCGACCTTCGTGCAATTGATGGGCGAGGAACCGGCGTTTGATTACCTGAAGAAGCTCAACGCCAACATGAACCAGTACACCAAGAGCGGAGCCGCGCCGGTGAAAGCGGCGGGTCGTGGCGAGACCGCCATCGGCATCTCGTTCATTCACGACGCCGTGGCCGAGGCGAATGCGGGCTTTCCGGTGGTGAGCGTTGCGCCGTGCGAGGGCACGGGCTACGAGATTGGCGCGATGAGCATCATCAAGGGCGCACGTAATCTGGACAACGCAAAAAAATTCTATGACTGGGCGCTCACGCCCGAGGCCCAGGCGCTTGGCGCGCAGGCCAATTCGTTTCCGGTGCCGAGTAACCCGGCGACACCGCTGCACCCGAAAATGCCGAAGTTTGAAACGATCAAACTGATCAATTACGACTTCGCGAAATACGGTTCCAGCGACGAGCGCAAGCGCCTGCTGGCGCGCTGGGAAAAGGACATTGGTGCGACGGTGAAGTAGTTGTGCGTCGATCGGTTTGCGATCAGGCGTGGAGCAATCGACCGCCCGCGAAAGACCAGTTTTCCCAGGCGGTCTCCTTGAAGCAAACCATCACCTGCTCGGCATCCACGCCGTGAGCGGCGAGCCTTGATGTCAGATCGACCAGCAGCTGTCGTTTGACTTTGACGCTGCGACCCACGGACCAGAGGATTTCGATGATCATGAAATTCCCGTTTCGTGGCGTGTCGAGATCGGGGTAGGTGACGTCGAAGCGCAAGTCCTCGGGTGTAATTTCCAGCACGCGCTGAAACCGGTCGGTTGCGGGAACACCAGCACCGACAAGCGCTGCGTGAATCGCGTCGAGCACGGCCGCTTTGAACGCTGCGGATTTGGGCTTCTGAACGGTAAGTGTGATGAGCGGCATATTGACCTCCGGGTGCTCAGCAGCTCGTCTTGCGCAGCGTGCGCGACGAAGTTGGCGTTGAAAACCATCGCCGAAACTGGGCGCCAAGTGCGTCCCAGAAGGGACGATGGAATTCGCGACGCAGGGCGTAGTCACAATTGATGCCGTAATGATTGTTGCGCATGAGTTTTGCTCCGTCTGGCTGAGACATTCAGGATTGAACCTTCAGCACAGTGCCCGTACGTTAGAAAAAATACGCCTGATCGGAAACGGCGCGCGGCGCAATTCGCTTTTGCAAATGCTGCAAAACCAGCGATACTCCCTGAATGAATACTGACGATCTGAAGCTCTTCGAACGCGTGGCGGAACTGGGCACGCTGTCCGCCGTTGCGCGCGAGCGTGATGTCGCGGTGAGCCAGATTTCACGCACCATGAATCAGCTCGAAACGCACTGTGGCGTACAACTGCTGCGGCGGACGACGCACGGGCTCTCGCTTACGGCGGAGGGTGAAGTATTCCTCGGCTATTGCCGAAGCATTACGCAAACGCTCGATGAGCTTGACGGTGAATTCAGCTCGCGCGCACGCGATGTGCGCGGTGTCGTGCGCATCGCGGTGAGCGCGAACATGGCGCAGCATGTGATTGTGCCGAGTCTGGTTGAGCTCACGGCGCGGCATCCGGGCCTGATCGTGGATCTTCAGGTCAGCGATGCGCTCGTCGACATGAGTCGCGATGGCATCGATATTGCGATCCGTACCGGCAGTACGCAGACGGAGGAGGTAATCGCCAAGCAGATCGGCAGTCACGGCCGCCGCCTTTACGCGAGCCCGGCTTACGTCAAGCGTTGCGGCAAGCCAAAGCATCCGGACGATCTGGCACGGCATCGCATCATCACTACGAGCACCGTGCCACGCCTGAATGACTGGCCGTTCATCATCGACGGCAAACCGGTGGTGCGCCCGATGCACGGTTACCTGCGCGCGAGCACGACCAGCGTCACGCAGACGATGGTGCTCGCGGGCCTCGGCATTTGCCGCATCCACGACCTGATTGCGGCGCCGCTGGTGCAGCGGCGCGAACTGGTTGAAGTGCTTGAAAAGTTCACCGACCAGCAGCTTGTGCCGGTCTACGCGATGATGCTGCCAGAGCGGCATCGCCTGCCGAAAATTCGGGCCTGTGTAGATTTCTGGGCAGAGTGGCTGCCGCAGTTCGGTAAGGCCTGACTGACCTCATCCAACGACGCCGCGAACGTCCGTCCTTCCTGGCGGCCGTCCGCGTTCCATTCTCTGCGCGCTACTTGCCGAACAACCCTTTGAGCAGGCCACCCACGTCCGGCATTCCGTCGCCCGACGGCTCATCTCCCCTCGGGCGTTGTGCCGATCGCGGATTCGTGGAGTCGCGGCCCCTGACCGACGATTCTTCGCCGAGCATGTTCATGGCCAGTGACTTCACGCGCACGCGTACCGACCACTCGGGTGACCACGGCGCTTTCGGATTGGCGGGACGCGGCGGATGCACGATGTTGAGTTCGGAGCCGTAGGCAATGGCCTGCAACATCGCACCTCCGCTCCTGGCAAAGATTCCCGCGGGCACATCGCATTGCGTCTGGTTTGCCGGCAACAAGACGCGTTCGGACAGCCACTTGTCGATGTTGCCGTTCGAGACATAGTCCATCAAGCCCATGCCGGATTCCGGCGGTTCGGACGCGCTCCAGATCACCATTTCGGCGCCGCCGTCCTTGGCTTCGTTCGCGCTCATCGCGGTCAGCATGTAGGCACGCGCCGTATCAATCGGCTGCCAGGTGACGTGAATCGCGTCCGTCAGCTTGCCCTGCGTGTTCACCTGCAGGCTTGGCATGAAGTCCTGTCCGGGGCCGAGCGTGAAGCGCATGTTGCCTGGCACGCCGTCGCCACTGACCAGATGCTCGCCGGCGAGGGATGCATCGCGAACGACGCGCGAATTCTGGCGATCATTGGGCCAGATTGCATGCCCCGGCTCCGCTCTGGCGCCGCGATCGCGCACGCTGCGTCCCTGCATGAAATTCATGTAATCCTGCTGGCCGAGCTTCGCGAAATCGAGCACACGGGGCTGCCCGGCTTTCACCTGCGTACTGCAGCCCCAATAAAAGAGCAGCCTGCCGCGTGGACGTTCCGGGAATTGCGGTTCGTCACTGCTGGCGCCCTGCACACCTTCGCGTGGCGGTGTGATGAGTCGCAGCGGTGCGGCGCCCACCCCGGCGCCCGGCGGTACCTGATGCACGGCTTCGGTGCCGTTTGGTTTGCGCTGCGTGTACAGCGCCGCGTCGAGCCAGCGACCCATCATCGACGCCTTGGTGTAGCCGAAGTTGCCGATGCCTTTCGCCTGCCGACCGTCGCGCCCGGTAGCGGACTTGCCACCCATCATGCCGGACATCATTCCGCCCATGCCCGGCGGCATTTCCGGCATTTCATCCATGCCCATCATGTTGTAGGTCGCGACGTCCATCCAGTACTGCGCGACCGGCGTGGCGGTGGCAGGGAGGACCTGCGCTGATGCTGTTGTCGGCAGCGCGAGCGCCAGAAGGAGAGCGCCCGAGAGTTTTCCGGGACTTGTGCGCGTAGTCATGTTCGTTGCCTTTCCGGGTTGCTGCGGAGCATGAACAGGCGCAGGAGGTGAATGCCGTGCGCCTGTCCATGAAGGACCGCTGACACCGGTAACTGCGCAAAATGTCGGAAGCTGGCGCACGCGCGCAGATGGAAAGGCGCCGCTTCCGCGGGGACGTGGCGCCAACATGCCTATTAGCTTTTTTGCAAAACGGCCGCTCAATAAGGGCTAAAAGGCCAAACTATCTGAAGTCGACAATGGGCTAATGATGCTTGTAGCCCATACCAAATAGCGCTTTCAGCGAAAAGCTATAGGTGAACTTGACGGCCGCAGTGACCACGCATGGCGCAAATCAGCGCGGATTTCGCAGACGCCTGCCCTGGCGGGCTCGCGCGGACTTCAGGGACACTCGCCCTATCGGGCTCGCGTCATGGCCTCAAAGAACTCTTTGTTGTTCTTGGTATCACGCATGTGCTTTTGCAGCTTTTCCATCGCTTCAATCTCGTCCATTTCGGAGAAGAGTTTGCGCAGGATCCAGGTTTTTTGCAGCACGCTCGGTTCGAGTAGCAGCTCTTCGCGACGGGTGCCGGAGCGGCCGATGTTGATCGCCGGGTAGACGCGTTTTTCGGCCATGCGGCGATCCATGTGGATCTCCATGTTGCCGGTGCCTTTGAATTCTTCGTAAATCACGTCGTCCATGCGGCTGCCGGTGTCGATCAGCGCGGTGGCGATGATGGTCAGGCTGCCGCCTTCTTCGATGTTGCGAGCCGCACCGAAGAAGCGTTTTGGCCGTTGCAGCGCGTTGGCTTCAACGCCACCGGTGAGCACTTTGCCGCTTGATGGCATGACCGTGTTGTAAGCGCGCGCTAACCGGGTGATCGAGTCCAGCAGAATCACCACGTCTTTTTTGTGCTCAACTAGACGCTTGGCTTTTTCGATCACCATTTCGGCGACCTGTACATGGCGCGTGGCCGGTTCGTCGAAGGTCGAGGCAACCACTTCGCCGCGCACCGTGCGCTGCATGTCGGTTACTTCTTCTGGCCGTTCGTCGATCAGCAACACGATCAGCACGACGTCCGGGTGGTTGCTGGCAATCGCGTGGGCGATGTGCTGCAGCATGACCGTTTTTCCGGATTTTGGCGGCGCGACGAGCAGGCCGCGCTGGCCTTTGCCGATCGGTGCGACGATGTCGATCACGCGGCCGGTGATGTTTTCTTCTGCCTTGATGTCGCGCTCAAGTTTCAGCACTTCATCGGGGAACAGTGGCGTCAGGTTTTCGAAGAGAACCTTGTTCTTGCCCGCTTCCGGCGGGAACCCGTTGACCGAGTCAAGTTTGGTCAGCGCAAAGTAGCGCTCGCCTTCCTTCGGCGTGCGTACTTCGCCTTCAATGGTGTCGCCCGTGTGCAGGTTGAAACGGCGAATCTGCGACGGCGAGATGTAAATGTCGTCGGTCCCCGCGAGGTAGCTCGCCTCGGGCGAGCGCAGGAAGCCGAAGCCGTCGGGCAACACCTCCAGCACGCCGGAGCCGCGAATGCTGGCGCCGCTCTTGGCCTGCTGCTTGAGCAGCGCGAAGATCAGGTCATGCTTGCGCAGTCGGTTGGCGTTTTCGAGCTCATTGGCGAGCGCGATTTCGAGGAGTTCAGCGGCAGATTTTGTTTTGAGTTCAGCTATGTTCATGCTGTTAGGGGAGGGTTGCCGCCCACAGGCGGAAAGTAGGAGTCACCGGCTGGTGACGGATTTGAGCGGCTCAACGCAAAAAAACTGCGGAGCGGGCTCGAGGAAAAGATGTGTGTGAACAGATGCGCTTGCGCGTCGGGAATCTTGCAGTTTCAGGGGAAATTTTGACCCCGCCAGGACGACGGGGTACTCAATGAGGACGGATTGTGACGGGCTTAGACGTTGCTGTCAACAAAGGCGGTCAATTGTGCCTTGGACAGGGCGCCCACTTTTTGCGCCGCCAGCTCACCATTTTTGAAGATCATCAGCGTCGGGATGCCGCGAATACCGTATTTGGCGGCGATCTCGCGGTTGTCGTCCACGTCCACTTTTGCGATCTTGACGCGACCGGCGTGGGACACCGCAACTTCTTCCAGCACCGGGGCAATCATCTTGCAGGGGCCGCACCATTCCGCCCAGAAATCCACCAGCACAGGCGTGCCGGACTTGAGGACATCCGCGTCAAACGAGGAATCTGTTACGTGGGTGATGTTTTCGCTCATGGTGTATCCGGCTCCTTGGTGCCGCCTGCTAATTGGTCAATGATAAATGAAGTCTGTTGCGGAAATTGCAAGAGACAACTCAAAAGAACCACCCGTTACCGCATATAATCGACCGGATTTCCCGAAATTTTCTGATTCCATGAGACGCAACGCGTTTATTGCCACCGCCGCTCCGGTCGCGCTGGGCCTCCTCTATGCATTCGCAACCTCTTTCGCACTGGCGCAGGCTCCGGCCGGTGATGCCAAGGCGGGAGCGCAAAAAGTTCAAATGTGCCAGGGTTGTCACGGGATTGATGGCTGGCGTACAGCCTATCCCGAGGTCTACCACGTCCCGAAAATTGCCGGGCAACACCCGACCTATTTCGTGAACGCACTGAAGGCCTACAAATCCGGTGACCGCAAGCACCCGAGCATGCGCGGCATTGCTGCGTCGCTCTCGGAAACGGATATGGCCAATCTGGCCGCCTACTACGCGGAGGCCAAATAATGAAGGCGATTTTTGTTTTGTTCGCCAGCGCATTGATCGCGATGAACGCGAACGCCGCTGATGTCGCGGCGGGCGCCGCCAAGGCGAAGGAAATCTGCGCGGCCTGTCATGGCGCCGACGGCAACAGCACAGATCCGAACAATCCGAAACTGGCGGGCCAGCATCGCGATTACATCGCCAAAGCGCTTCGCGACTACAAATCCGGTGATCGGGCAAATCCGATCATGAAGGGCTTTGCCGCGGCGTTGACCAAGCAGGACATCGAGAATCTCGCAGCGCACTTCTCGTCGCAGACTTCGACGCTCAGCTTCAAGTATTGATCTGATTCTCGCCGCTCAAACAAGGCGCCCTGTGCAGACACGGCGCCTTTTTTGTGTTCGCCCGGCATAGGCGCGGAATAAACTGTTGATATGTTCGAGCGCATCAAGAGCCTCATTTTTCGTCCACCCAGCAACCGCCGCGTTCGCGCCGCGCGTACGAGCACGCCCGCATCTGCGCGGCTGGAGGCTCTGCGCCGCTGGATCGTCTGGCTGCTTGGCGCTGCACTGCTGGCTGCGGCCGTGCTGGCCTTTGCCAGTTTCAGCGCGGCTGACCCCGCGTGGTCGACCACCGGCAGCAACCTGCGCCTGAAAAACTGGCTGGGTCCGATCGGCGCATGGCTTAGCGACATCGGGTACTTCGTGTTTGGCGCGTCGCTGTGGTGGGGGCTCGCCTTTCTCGTGTTGATGGGCGGGCGGGCGCTGCCAAAGGGCGAACGCGGCGAGGAGGCGGCTGCGGGGTTGATCGTCTCCACGCCCTGGCGCGTTGGCGGGCTGGTCTTGCTGCTGTTGTCCAGCGGCGCACTGGAAGCACTGCGACTGCATCATGTTTTCGCCGCGTTGCCGCAGGGTGCGGGCGGCGCGTTGGGCCAAACCGTTGGCTTTGCGCTCATGAAGTGGCTCGGATTTGTGCCCAGCACGCTGCTGCTGATCGTTCTGCTTTTCATTGGCGCGAGTCTCGCGTTCGCAATCCCGTGGCACACCGTGACAGAACGTGTCGGCTCATTGCTGCTTGATGGTTTCGCAAGCTGGCGCGCAAAGCGCGAGGAAGTGCGTGAAATCAAGCGTGACTTCGAGATCGCCGCGCCGGAAGTCGAACTGCGCGATC
>Ga0209023_10006147_pt1 | contig 12798 bp, 12 predicted proteins | sample LakOneMetagenome_FD_187468 | JGI IMG/M metagenome (GOLD analysis project Ga0209023, IMG submission 187468) | Freshwater and sediment microbial communities from Lake Erie, Canada (SPAdes) (version 2) | ecosystem: Environmental > Aquatic > Freshwater > Lentic | place: Lake Erie, Canada... | reverse complement strand
AAGGCGTTAGATTGGCTTACACCATTAGAGAAATTTGCTCAGCTTGTTGATTATCATATGGCTTTTGAAACTGTCGCACCTCATGTTTGAATTCGCCGTATTTAAAATCATATTGTGATAATTAACCATATCACTAAACTATAATAAATAATCTTCATAATTCGGTCTAATTTTGTATTATTCATCTTATCTTTGTTAATATGAAATACAAACGTATTTTATTAATTGGAGTGATTGATATTGGCATTATTTATGAACTATAAAATTAGATATTCACGATAATTTTTATTTGATTATTTCTATTCAATTATCTCACCTATATTTTCAAATAGTTTATATTGCAGAGCGCTTGAAGTATTTATATACCTAGATCATTGAATGCACTGGTTTTAAATAAAGTCTGAAATAAAGACTAAAGTCGAGATTAAATAGGTTATACATAGATCATAAGCTTGTTAGAATAGATCATTAATAAAATGGAATTGGGTTTGTGGGATGCTAAAAAATATTTCAAATACAATCTTTTACTCACTGATCTTTGCAATGGGTGGTGCGCCGACGATCGCATTGATGATTATTCAGGCACAAACGACAGATCAAGCCGTGGTGAATAGTGCATTATTGGGATTGAGTGTAATAATTGCTTGTATTTTGGTTCCGATTATTTTGCTTCAAAATGCAATTCTATTTGCAAAGCGAAACAGTGTTGTACTTGATGAAAAAATTAAACCCTTGAGTAAAATTTATTTAATATTAAATGTTATTTGTCTTGTTTATTGGCTTGCGATCCAATTTTTTTAATATAAAACTTTACATAAATCCTATGAATTGGTTACTTTTATTATTTTAATCTACACAAGTTATTGAATATAATCACGTCATTGTGAAGTTCAAATTTTATTGTGGAGAAAATTATAATGAAGCACAAATTACTGTTGGGTTTATGTGTTGCTACAACTGTATCAATTTCGGGTTGTACAACCTTTGCAGATATGGCTGGTGCAGATTCAGCGACTTTGAATATGAGTGCTGCTCAAGGTTTTAATAAGACTGTGCAAGAGGCACGTAGCAACAATACCTTAGATACTTCATCTGCGACCTACAAAAAAATCAATGCAGCATTTATCCGATTAAAACCTTATGCGGATCAAATGAATCAAACAGGACAAAAGTTTAATTGGCAATTGGCTGTGTTGAAATCAGATACCATCAATGCCTATGTAGCACCAGGTGGTAAAGTTGTATTTTATACAGGTATTGTAAACAAATTGAACCTGTCTGAAGCTGAAGTTGCAGCGGTAATGGGTCATGAGATGACGCATGCTTTAGAAGAGCATTCTAAACAAAAATTAGGTGCGCAAGCTTTAACGAATCTAGCTGTAGGCATTGGTAAATCGTATGCAGGTAGCCAAATTGGAGACTTAGGTAATGCTGCAATCGACTTGGGAAGTCAGGTTGGGGTAGGTTTACCTTATTCACGTAGTCTAGAAAGCCGTGCCGATGAAGGCGGTTTGATGATGATGGCTAAAGCAGGTTATAACCCGCAAGCATCAATTACATTGTGGGAAAAAATGGCAAAACAAGGCGGAGCTCAAGGTTCTGCATTATTGTCGACCCATCCATCTGATGCTGCTCGTATTAATGCAATGAAACAAGATTTACCTGCTGCAATGGCTGTTTATAGAGCACGTGGCGGAAAGTAATCATATGATGATTATTCATTCATAATATTGAATAAAACAAAAGGATGCTTAGGCATCCTTTTGTTTTTTTACTGTTTGAAATACATGGCATTTGAAGCTAAAAGCGAGTGCATTATCCAATAAGTATTTTATTTACATTGAAATATTTTAAATACTTAAATCAGAACTATAATTTACTTCAAGAATTTACTTCAAGGCGCTGGATTAGGCTGTTGTTGATGAATTGCATTAATTTCAGTCAAGATTTCCTCAGATAAATTAATTTGAAATGCATCGATGTTTTCTTTTAACTGATCCATGGTCGTTGCACCAATAATCGTACTATCAACAAAAAATTGTTGCTTAATAAATGCTAAAGCCATTTGCGTCAAGCTTAATCCATGTTTTTCAGCAAGTAAGGCATATTGTTCAGTTGCCCATTCACTTTGTGGATTGGTATAACGACTAAAACGTGAAAATAAGCTAATTCGTCCATCAGCAGGACGAGCACCGTGACGATATTTTCCAGTCAAAAAGCCAAATGCGAGAGGTGAATATGCCAATAAGCCAACATTTTCATATTGGGCAATTTCAGCCATACCTATTTCATAAGTACGATTAAGTAAGCTATACGGGTTCTGTACACTCACAACTTTTTCTAAACCAAGTTGCTCAGCTAAGTGTAGGAATTTCATCGTTCCCCAAGGGGTTTCATTGGAGAGTCCAATATGACGAATTCGTCCTTTTTTAACTTCATTGGATAGCGCAATGAGGGTTTCTTCAATTGGAGTGATATTTTCTGCCAGCGCTGCATGCTGATTGGTGTAGCCTAGCGAGCCAAAGAAGTTAGTAGCACGTTGTGGCCAGTGCAGCTGGTATAAGTCTATATAATCGGTCTGTAAGCGCTTGAGCGAGCCATCTAGTGCTGATTCAATTTCTGATGCTATAAATTTGGTATGGCCATCGCGAATATGGCTACCACCTTGCTGTGGACCTGCAATTTTTGTCGCTAAAATCAGTTTGTCACGTTGTCCATTTTGAGCAAGCCAATTCCCAATAATGGTTTCAGTTGAACCTTGCGTTTCAGGTTTTGGTGGAACTGGGTACATCTCGGCTGTATCCCAAAAGTGAAGATTATGATCAAGTGCATAAGCCAATTGTTCAAAAGCTTGAGTTTGATCATTCTGTTCACCAAAAGTCATTGTACCTAGACAAATTTGTGTAACGATAAGATCAGATAGCCCTAAACGATTTGATTTCATTGAACATCCCTAGAATAATATTTTAAAAAATGTTGGAAAGTAGAGGTAGCTTCATCATAGCGTAAATTGGCTTGGAACTGATGGCTAAAGAAAATGAAAGTATTATCAATATGTGATAAATTTGTTATTAATTCTTATATAAGTATCCAAATTTTTATGTATGAATTAAAAAAGCAAACTCGAAAGTTTGCTTTTGAAATGATTTAAGCCCAACTAAGTGCTGATCTTAACCCTAGTCAAATATAGGATAAGGGGAATCAGTGCTCGATTGAGTTTAAATGATTTTATTCGTCATCGTTGTCAACGTCATCTTCAGAGAAAGTTGATTCTTCTAAAGACACATCAAAGATCAGAATCGCTTTACCATCAGTTTCGATCATGCCTTGCTCTTCAAGTGTTTTAAGAACACGACCAACCATTTCACGTGAACAACCTACGATACGGCCAATTTCTTGACGAGTAATACGAATTTGACGACCATTTGGCAAGATCATTGCTTCAGGCTGGGAGGAAAGGTCGATTAAGCAACGTGCAATACGACCAGATACGTCAATAAACGCAAGATCTGTTACTTTGCGGGTTGTATTTTTTAAGCGACGAACAAGCTGTGCAAATACTGCATAGCTTAGGTCAGGATATTGTTTGCTAATTTCGTGGAAATTGTCATAAGAAATTTCAGCAATTTCACATACATCACGGGTTCTCACTTCCGCAGTACGTTGAGGGTTTTGCTCAAATAAACCCATTTCCCCAAAAAAATCCCCTGGGTTCAAATACGCAACAACAATTTCACGCTCATCATCTTCGCGTAAAATAATTGAAACTGAACCTTTTAAAATTAAATACAGAGATTTTGACTCAGAACCCGCATCGATAATTGTAGATCGTTTTGGAAAACGATTGATGTGAGCTCTTTTGAGTAAAGCTTTGACTGACTCAGGTAATTGACCAGGAGACAAAGCATCTGTACTAAGTTGTGCAAAATTAGAAGGCATGCTTAAAAATTCCGAATTGGATAATAACTAGATCTTTTGATCTAAATTGAACTCGTCACGTAGAAGTAAAAGCAGTAGAGATGAAATTCCTTATCAACTCATTTTATGCTAGTGTACAGGTACCCTGTAAATTTATAGCTTTTTTTAGGTAGTTGCAATGCAAACTAGCGTTCATTGGTTAGAGAATGTTGCTTTTGAAGCAAAATCGGAGAGTGGTCATCAAATCGTAATGGATGGCTCTGCTGAATATGGCGGTGAAAACCGTGGTCCACGTCCTATGGAGTTGATATTAATGGGACTTGGTGGGTGTGCTTCGTTTGATATTGTGACTATTTTGAAAAAATCACGTCAAGATGTGACGGATGTTGTATGTCAACTTAAAGCTGAAAGAGCAGATACCATCCCTGCGGTATTCACAAAAATTCACTTACATTTTGTGGTAACAGGCCGAGATGTTAAGGAAAAACAAGTAGCTAAGGCTGTTGAGCTATCTGCTGAAAAGTATTGTTCAGCAAGTAAAATGCTTTCTGACGGTGGTGTTGAAATTACCCACGATTTTGAAATTATTGCATTATAATTAACTGAGTTATAACTCTAATTTAAAAAGCCAATATTGATATTGGCTTTTTTTACGACTTTAAGATATAAAAATAATGACTGGTCAGACATAATTTTTTTAAATATAAATTATTACAAAATGTGTCTAAAAGTATGCGGATTAATTTTTGGTTTATTTTTTAAGCTAACTCAATTATTTTTATACTGATTTTGTATGATTTTCACACGAAGTTGTTGTTGGTTACAGCATATTGTGTAGGGCTTAATAAAAAAATTAAGAATGATTTTTTGCGACGAATGCTATGAAAACTGTCGAATGAGCAATGTTGGTGCATTTTACATGTCGATGATCAGTTCTTGTAAGGATGAAAAATAGTAGGCTGTCAATTCATAAATACACAAAAGACCATGATTTGTACTTTTGGCACATAAAGAGTTGTCAATTTTTAATTATGTATCCTGAGATGAATAAGAATTAAACAAGCAATAATACGAAAAAAATATAAGTCTAGTGTTACTAATATTTAGATTTGTGGCTAAGCAATAAGTAATTAAAAGATAAAATCATTTTTAGTTTATTTGCTATTAGAAAAAGGCACTAAACCCTTTTCTAATTGATCAAGTCCATAAGTAATGACAATGCAAAACTTAGTAAGTCGTGATAATTACATCTGCTAGATGTTCTACGCCTTCCATGCTTTGTACTGCGTGATTGGTAATTTTAACAATGGGCCAAGTCATCAATTTACAGTTCTGGCGTTGTAAAGCGGTGTAATAAGTATCTGATTTAAGAAATACTTTATTTTCAGCAGCAGAGTTAGGCATGAGCTGACGCTTTAACCATTGTTCCTGTACTTGTGAATCTAAATAACGAATTGCCAATAAAGATTTAACACGATTGTTGAATAAACGACGATTTTTAATAATTAACGGGTGGGAAATCAATCGATGAATCCCTTTCTCAGTTTGCGGTAAAACGAAAGCTGGCTTAATTTGAAAGACTTTTACCGATTCTGCATACTGTGTAATAAAGTCTAAATGGGTTGCTGTTGCTTGATTCGCACCAATAATTGCAACATTTAAGCCTGTAAAACTGGTTTCTTTAATTTGACTCGCAGAAATTAATGTCCCTGTATAATTTTTAAAAAACTCTGGTGTATTTTGAAAAAAACCGTCCCTTTGGCTTTTTTTCTTGGTGTGCATATCAATATCCTTTTTTTGTTTTATTTCACAGCTTTTGGCTCTGATCTTTATTCATATCGCTTACGGAATGGTTGGTAAAGTTTTTTTTAAATCTTGACAGTCATTTTAAGCTCAGTATCGCGATTGATACTTTACTAATTACATGAATATTGATGAATTGTTATTACAGCTTGAGCAAATCAAAAGAGTAGAAGAGGTGAATCATTGGATTAATTTTATATTTATACAATCTATCGCTTCATTGTATGCGGAATATCAGTTTTAAATTGAACTATAGATTGAGAAGGTTGAATGATAAGTTTTGATACATAGCAAAGACTTGTCTCAATAGTACAAGCCTTTACTCTGTGTCGATCATGTAAGCACTAAATAGATATCAACATTAATCTTCATACATTTCAGTTTCTTTAATTTCTAGTTGATTGATTCTTTGATTAATTTCCAGATTGTTATGGCTATTCTGATTTTTTAAATATTCCAAATCTCGGATGTTCTTTTGAACTGCGACAGCTCCAAATAAACTAAGTAAAAAAGCCATAATATAGAAACCTTTCTCACTCAGCGTCATGGTTGCATTCCATAAACCTAAAGCTAAGAGTATCAAGCAAATTGCTACCGAAGCCCAACACAGTCCATAATAAATAGCGGTGACTTGTTGTCCTTCAAGTTTATCACGAACAATTTTTTGCAAAGAAACAGCGGAAAATAATCCATATAAAATTAAGATTAAATAATAGCCTTTTTCATTCAATGCCATTTGTGCATTAAATAGGCCAATACAATAAGCGGCAGCACCAGCGAATAATGCGACCCAACTCACGGCAATAAATGCTGGTGTCGGTTTGTTGATATATTGATTCATTGTTTTCCTTATTGATTTTACTGATTTTTATTTAGCCTATTATGCCTATGTAGAAATAGATAGTAAATGAATTCAAGATTGTTAATTTATAAAGGATAAAGTGAGGTAGAAGTTTACTATTTTTCTAATAGACTATCTTTGAATTAAGATGAGTAATATTTAAACATGGTGTATAAAAAAACCAAAATGAAACGAGGCGTTTCATTTTGGTAGAGAGGTAAAGGTTATTTCGATGACTTATTGTTTTAAGTCCATCAACAAACTAAAGTTTTCTAACCGTTTATTTGTATCGTAAATATCACAAGTGAAAATAAACTCATCAACTTGATATTTTTCTAACAATGATTCCAAACCTTTCTTCACTGTTTCAGGTGATCCAATTTGTGCCATCGCAAGAAAGTTTTGCACAGCCATTTTTTCTGAAACTGACCAGCGACCTTCCATTGACTCAATCGGAGCTTTTAGTTTTAAGCTTTGTCCAGTCAGTAAGGCTAAAATACGTTGATAAACGCTGGTGGCTAAATATTCAGCTTCTTGATCTGTTTGTGCAACAACAGTTGGAACACCCATAGACACATGAGGTTTGTCTAAATATTCAGAAGGTTGGAAGTTGTCACGATATAGTTGAATGGCTTGCCCTAACATTCTCGGTGCAAAGTGTGAGGCAAAAGAGTAGGGAAGACCTAATCTTGCCGCAAGCTGTGCACTAAAAAGGCTTGAGCCTAATAACCATACAGGAACATGTGTGCCTTGACCGGGCGTAGCTTTGATTCTCTGATTTGGCTGAGCATCTGCAAAGTAACTGAGTATTTCCAATACATCTTGTGGAAATTGATCCTCAGTTTCTTGGCGTCCACGTCTTAGCGCACGCATAGTCATTGGATCTGTTCCAGGCGCACGCCCTAAACCCAATTCAACACGGTTTGGATAGAGTGTTGCTAATGTTCCAAACTGTTCTGCAACAACAAGTGGAGCATGATTAGGTAGCATGATGCCACCAGATCCGACACGAATCTTTTGAGTATTTGCCAAGATATAACCGAGTAATACGGCAGTTGCTGAACTGGCAATACCATCCATATTATGATGTTCTGCTAACCATAAACGTTCATAGCCAAGTTTTTCAGCATGTTGAGCCAATTCAAGAGCATGCTTTAATGAGAATTCGACATTTTGATCATCACGAACTGGTGCAAGCTCAAGAATTGAAAATTTCGTATCTTTGAGTTGAGTATCTGTTAAAGCGGTCATCGTTAGACTCTAAACCTAAGTAACTTTTATATCGATATAATACGATATGATTAAGTTTATGTATATCGAAAACTGTCGATATATTGTAATTGTTTTCAATTTTCCGCGTGATGTTATTTATATTCATAAATAACATCATTAAAAAAAGCACCCGAAGGTGCTTTATGAAATTTAGATCGATTGTTGATATCAGACTCAATATTAACGATTTTTATGGTTTTTGTACCAACCATAATGGTTACCATTGTCATGGCGGTAATTACGATCATTATAACGGTAGCTATTATTACGATAGCCTTTGCTATTATAGCGACGGTCGTAACGATCATCATAGCGACGATCTGCACTGACTTTTTTACCCAGTGCTGCACCACCAGCTGCACCTAAGCCTGCGCCTACATAACCACCTGTAGAAGTCCCTGTAACATTTCGACCAACTGTATAACCACCAGCACTACCTAACGCACCACCGATAATCGCACCAGTACGGTCTCGTTTATTGGTCGAAGCACCTGCACCTGCACCACCACCGATGGCCGAACCAATCATTGCACCTGTTGAACCACCCATTTGTTGTCCAATCGCTGCACCTGCAATACCACCAAGGGCAGAAGTTAAAGCCACACGACTAGTATTATCTGCATGTGCTGTAGTCATCATTGTGGCTGCAATTACTGTTGCGCCAAGAATTGCTTGTAATTTCATTTTCAAACTCCTGTCGAAGCTTCTTCGTATTTTTGAACTTGAGTTTAGAATACAGAAACATGTTGCAATAATTGTGGACAGCAACGTAACAAAGTGATTTGTTTCGTTTCTAGATTGTATTTTTGGCTTGTTAATTTCTACATGATTGATTTGGGAAGTATGTACGATGTTTATAAATGCTTGATGCATACAATACAAATGATGAATATAAGATGAATTTAATAGCTAAGTGCCTGTACAAAAGTCATTTTAGAATTTTAGCTGTACTATTTTATGAATAAATTAGAAATATTACGGTTGATAAATAAAACAGTTTAATAGTTATAAAATAGTAATCATCTTCAAGTGACTGTTATAAATATATCTTAAATGTAGAGTGATATTTTAAGATTGAGGATGATAATGACATTTTCATAATGATTGATTTATTGAAAGATTAGGAATAAACGAAAAACACTAAAAAAGCACCCGAAGGTGCTTTTCACATTACATAAAGTGCATATATAACTTAGTGGTTATGATGACGGTGTTTTTTGTAGTACTTTTTATTGTACTTACGTTGATCTGCATGACGGTCTTCAGAAACTTTTTTACCTAGTACTGAACCACCCGCAGCACCTGCTGCTGCACCGATGTATCCACCAGTAGAACCACCCATTTGTTTACCTACTGCATAACCACCTACACCACCTAAACCACCACCAATAGCGGCTGCTGTACGGTCATGTTTATTTGTTGCAACAGCTGCACCACCAGCACCACCTACGGCAGAACCAATCATTGCACCTGTATTACCACCCATTTGTTTACCTACTGCAGTACCAACAACACTACCTAAAGCTGAAGTCGCTGCGATTCGAGTTGAGTTGTCTGCGTGGGCACTCATTGTAAACATAGATGAAACTGTCAATGCAGTCGTCATTAAGATTGTATTAAATTTCATATGTTTCTCCATGTCCGATTATTTGGACAGCTCTGTCTCTATTCGATGGGGTAAATGTAACAAAAATATTTTCTGAGAAAATGGAGATGTATTCATAAATTGATAGTGTTTAGTATCTGAATGTATGCTTTCTATTAAAATTGCCGTTTAAACGTGCATATTTTCAATAAAAAGTAGAAAACATGGAGAAAATAACATTCATCTTTGCATAAAAAACGACTGAGTACGTGCAAATGCGAGCTGTTGTGCAATAGTTGCTGATATAGATATGTTATTTAAAGGGCAGAATCGGTAAACTATGCGCAATTATAGAATTTTCTTAGCCTATGCCTATTTATATAAGTCGTTTATATGAATAGTCATAGGCTAAGGCTTAGATTGAGAATGTATTTAAAATGAAAGAATCGTTACGTTTACGATTAGACCAACTCTGTGATCGACATGAAGAGTTAGAAGCATTATTGGCAGATGTCGAAGTGATTTCAGACAATAAACGTTTTCGTAATTTGTCACGTGAACATAATGATTTAACTGAAATTACCGATGTTTGGAAAAAATACAAACAAGCTGAAGATGATATAGAAACAGCCGAAGCGATGCTGTCAGATCCTGATTTCAAGGAAATGGCTGTTGAAGAAATTAAAGAGAATAAAGCTTTAATTGATCAACTCGAAGCAGACTTGAATATTCTCATGATTCCTAAAGATCCGAATGATGCTAACTCGGCTTATTTAGAGATTCGTGCAGGAACAGGTGGTGACGAGGCTGCAATTTTCTCAGGTGATTTGTATCGTATGTATAGTAAATACGCTGAATCGCAAAGTTGGCGTATTGAAGTTTTGTCTGAAAATGAAGGCGAACACGGTGGCTATAAAGAAATCATTTGCCTTGTTAGTGGCGAAGGGGTTTATGGTCGTCTGAAATTTGAAAGTGGTGCACATCGTGTACAACGTGTTCCTGCAACTGAGTCGCAAGGTCGTGTACACACTTCGGCGTGTACTGTAGCCATTCTGCCAGAAGTAGATGTGGATACCACAGTTGATATTAACCCTGCTGATTTACGTATCGATACTTATCGTGCATCGGGTGCGGGTGGTCAGCACATTAACAAAACAGATTCTGCTGTACGTATTACTCACATTCCAACAGGAACAGTGGTTGAATGTCAGGATGAACGTTCTCAGCATAAAAACAAAGCCAAAGCGCTGGCTTTATTGGCTTCACGTTTGGAAAATGCAAAACGTGCTGCTGCGGATGCTGCAACTTCTGAAATGCGTCGTGATTTAGTTGGTTCAGGAGATCGTTCAGAACGTATCCGTACCTATAACTATCCGCAAGGACGTATGACTGATCACCGTATTAATTTAACTCTATATAAGTTAGATGCTGTGATGGAAGGTGATTTGACTGAATTATTGGACAGTTTACATCGTGAATATCAAGCCGATCAGTTGGCATTACTTGCACAACAAAATGGTGGTTAATGAATATTGCACAGGCTTTAGCCTTACGTGGTGAAGTTGAGAGTTATGAGCGTCAAGAAAATGCTTGGTTACTAGAGCACATTTTAAAAATTGACGCTTTTGATTTATCACTTAAATCTGCACAAGAGCTCACAGCAGAGCAAGAGCAAGATTATGTAAATGGATTAGCTCGAATTGCAGCAGGTGAGCCTTTGGCTTATGTCACAGGTTCTCAACCCTTTTGGACATTGGATCTAACAGTGACAAAAGATACTTTAGTCCCTCGTCCAGATACTGAAGTGCTTGTTGAAACGGTGTTACGCCTTGATTTACCAGAAGATACTCGTGTTGTTGACTTAGGTACTGGGACAGGAGCGATTGCATTATCACTTGCAAGCGAACGTCCAAATTGGTCTGTTATTGCGACAGATATTTATGAACCGACTTTAGAAGTTGCACTACACAATGCTGAAAAACATGATTTAACGCAGGTTAAATTCTTTTTAGGCAGTTGGTTTAATGCGCTAAATCGTCAATATTTCGATTTGATTGTATCGAATCCACCTTATATCGATGCAAAAGATGAACACATGTTGAATTTAGCTTCTGAGCCTGAACGTGCTTTAGTTTCAGAGAGACAAGGTTTGGCGGATATCGAGCATATTATCCAACAAGGTAAAAAATGGTTAGCTGTACAAGGCTGGATTGTCGTTGAACACGGTTATGACCAAGCTGAAGCTGTGTGTAATATCTTTAAAGGTGCAGGGTTTAAAGAAGTTCGAACGGTAAAAGATTATGGTGGTAATGATCGTGTAACTTTAGGTCGTTGGATGCAATAAGTTTATTTAAATAACTTGCTCAAATAACTAGGTTAATTTAAATATTCTATTTAGATGTAATAAGTGCCTTGTTGATCGAATATCAACAAGGCTTTTTTATGTATGAAAATCAAATAGCTGTGTATCGAATGTATTTTAAGAAGGCTGTGTATTAAGCTTGTACATCAAGAAAGGTTGCTATTTACAGCGTGAATCGGTTCTAAAAGTGGTTCACCTAAAGAACTCAACATTTCTCTTTCAACTAAGCGTGTAATCGCATTTAAAGGAAGGTCATTTTCCTGCAAACCAAAAGGTTCTTCTAATTGTGCGCTTAATGTGTCTAATCCTAAGAATAAATAAGCAATTAATCCAACTAGAACAGGTGTCCATATTCCCAAACTGACTTCTAAGCTAAAAGGAAGAATTAAACAGAAACAATACACGGTACGATGCAATAAAACAGAATAAGAATAGGGTAAAGGTGTACTGATAATTCGGTCACAGCCTGCTTGAATATGCCCTAATTCTCTAATGTGCTGATTCAAACCTTGGTAAATAATGTCAGAAGTTTCACCCGTTTTGAGGGATAGAACGAGTGATTTTTGAATTTCTTCTAATACAAATTGCGAAGCATTGATATGTGTGGCTAAAGCATTGAAAGCTTGCTCATCAAAAGCGACTTTATCACGATAAAATTCAATGGGTTGGTTTTGATCTCTCAGATGATTTCGCAGTAAGCATGTAAACAACATCACTCGATACATTAAAATTCTACGGTGTGAATCATTTAATACATGCGTATCTCTAGTGAGATGGCGTGAGGTTGCTATTAATGCACCCCAAAGTTTGCGTCCTTCCCACCAGCGGTCATAACATGCTGTATTTCTGAAACTAAGGAAAATAGACAAAATAATTCCAGATACCGTAAAACCTATTGCAGGAACAGTGGGGCCAGAAAAATAATGATGGGTAGATAAATAGACCAATAATGTCGAAATAAAAATAACAAGTGTGAGTGCAGGTAATACTTTGGGCAGAATGGTACCGTGCCAAGCA
>Ga0209023_10006145_pt1 | contig 12804 bp, 9 predicted proteins | sample LakOneMetagenome_FD_187468 | JGI IMG/M metagenome (GOLD analysis project Ga0209023, IMG submission 187468) | Freshwater and sediment microbial communities from Lake Erie, Canada (SPAdes) (version 2) | ecosystem: Environmental > Aquatic > Freshwater > Lentic | place: Lake Erie, Canada | collected... | reverse complement strand
GTGTCCGCTTCGAGGTCGGGCCCGCACGCCACCGAGCTGACCCGCATGCCCTCCACCGCCGGCAAGTGATCGCGCACCACGCCCAACGCCGCACCCGCGAGCACGTCCGAGATCGCGGCGCCGGACCGCTCCACCAGCACGACCTGCGGTGACGGACCGAACGATCGGGCCAGCGCGTGGAACAGCGCGACCGGGCCACGCACCGCAGCGCGGTAGCGCTCATCCAGCCTGCCCAGGCCCTCGCCAGCGCCGCCACCACCGTCCCCGTCGACGTGCACAACCAGGTCGACCGTCGACGAACGCGTGACGAACTCGCAGGCGGCGGTGATGTCGGCATCGGAACCCAGGTCGCAGCGCAACGGCACCACCCGACCGAACGACAGCGCGTCGGCCACATCGAGCAGACCAGCCAGGTCGACGTCGACCAGCAGCACCCGGGCTCCACGTCCGACGAGCTCCGCTGCGAAGGCAGCGCCCAACTCGCCCGCGGCCGAGGTCACGAGCGCGACGCGGCCGTCCAACTGCGCCGATCGAGGATCGACCACTTCCGCCACCGCCGGCGGAGCCGTCGCTGCACGCTCCGCTTCGTTCGGAGGCCCGTCGATCGACGCCGTCGGCCGGGCCGGGCGTGCCGCCGGGTTGCGCCGAGACACGACGAGGGGTTCGCCGACCGGCGGCCGGTCGTCGCTCTGGCGCGGCGGGGCCGTGCCCGCCACCTCTTCGGGGTCCTGCTCCGTCTGTTGCATCTGCAGCGTGCCCGCTCCCCAGCCGTACTTGCCGCCAGAGGCTACGGAACCTGAGGACCGCCGTCCACGCCCCTGCGAACAGTGCGATCTGAGCCTCGGAAACGGCCTGCCTGTCGACCTCGGTGACGTCACGGTCGGCCGACGGACTGATCACCGCGGATCAGGTCCGCCACCAGCGGACGATGGTCGCTCGCCAGCACGTTCGGCACCCACGAGTCGATCACCGACGCTCGCCGCGCCAGCACCCAATCGATTCGACGACGGGGCCGGATCGCCGGATGGGTCGGACCGCTCGGCGCCGCCACCCAGCCAGCAGCGGCGATCACGGGTGCCACGCGGAGAGGACCCAGGTTGAGGTCGCCGAGCAGCACCGCAGGCCGGCCGTCAGCGAACGACTCCAGCTCCCGGAGCACCAAGCGCAGCTGGATCAACGCATCGCCCGCAGCGGTGCTCAGGTGCATGGAGCCGACCGCCCACCCGCCGAGGCGATCATCGCGAACGTCACCGGTACCGCCGGGCGCGGCTATGTCACCGCCGACGCGGTCACCGGGCCGAGCGCCGGGACCGACCAGTGCGAGCAGCGCCACCCTCGGCTCGCCGGCGCCGGGCAGCCTCAGCACCTCGCTGCGATGGAATCCGGTCCGACTCGCCAGTGCGATGCCGTACTCGCCACCGTCGAAGTCGATCGCCCGAGCAAAGCGAACCTCGGCACCGATCGCGGTCGCGATGTGTGCTGGTTGGTCCAGCCCACCGACGCGACGGGTCCCTCGGTCCAACTCCTGGAGTGCGACCACATCGCAGTCGAGCCGCCCAACGGTGGCGGCCAACCCGCCTGAGTCGATGACGGTCGCACGCTCGGGCAGCCCGTGACGGGTGTTGTACGTGGCCACGCGCATGTGCCCTTCACGCTGCCACAGCGACACGATCGAACCGCGACTGACCCAGGACGACCGATAGAGGGAGGCCGCCACGGGACGGCGCACTTAGCGCGACGAGCGGCACTCCCGATGTGCCCGCAAGTTCAAGTCGACCTCGATGCCAGCCGTTCTCCACAGGGTGGAACCCGCGCCGCCCCCAACCTCCATCGCGCCCGATCAGCAGACCGACCGGGAAGACCTTCGGGTCATCCGGCCCCGGCGGCGCACCGGCCACCGACGCATTGCCAAGCGACGCACTGCCCATGAGCGCAACGCCAACCACGCCGAGCACGCCAGCCACGTGACTCGAGACCGGCGCGACCTGCGGCGCAGCGTGGTCCGGATCGCCGCGCTCGCCGGGGCGCTCGCCCTTGCGATCGCGGGCTGGGGCGCGGCCGCTCCGGTCGCATCGGCCGGCACCGCGTTCACGTTCAGCGGATCCGGTTGGGGCCACGGCGTCGGCATGAGCCAATGGGGCGCCCGAGGCATGGCCGCACAGGGCAGCGGGGCGCCGCAGATCCTGAGCCACTACTACTCAGGGACCGCGGTCACGACCACCTCCACGGGCACCATCCGAGTCCTGCTCAGCACGACGTCAGCAGTGACGCTCACCCCTGCGGGCACCATCGGATTCTCCGGCGTCGGCGCTACGGCCGCGCCGGTCTCGGTCACCTCGTCCGGCTCGAACCTGTCGTTGTCTGGCGGTCTAGGCGGCACGGTCGGCGGTGCGCTGAGCGTGCAGTCCGGCGGGGTTCCGGTGCGGCTGAGCAGCACCGGCTACCGCTACACCCGCGGCACGATCGTGCTGCGACCGACCGGCAGTGGCACCGTCCAGGCCGTGCTCGTGACGTCCATGCAGGAGTACCTGTACGGACTGGGTGAGATGCCGTCGTCGTGGCCGGCCGCAGCCCTGCAGGCCCAGGCGATCGCGGCCCGCACCTACGCACAGAAGAAGGTCAATACGACCGGAGGCGGGGGCACCTACGACATCGTCGGCGGCATGCCGGACCAGACCTTCCTGGGGTTCGAGAAGGAAGGCGGCGTGATGGGCAACCTGTGGGTTGCCGCGGTCGACGCCACCGACGGTCAGGTCGTGACGTTCGGCGGCGCGCTCATCGACGCCGTGTACTCCGCCTCTTCGGGTGGCTACACGGAGAACAGCGAGTACGTGTGGGTGAGCGCACTGGGCTACCTGCGAGCAGTGCCCGACCCGGCCGACCTCATCGGCGGAAACCCCAACGCGTCGTGGTCGCGCACCTACACCGGAGCACAACTCGGCGCCTGGTTCGGACTCGGCGAGGTCACCTCCGTCCAGGTGCTCGGCGCCACGAGCGCTGCCGGGCGCACCGACCGTGCGACCATCCGTCTCATCGGGACCGGCGGCAGCCGTGACGTCGTCGGCACCTCGTTCCGGGCGACGGTCAACGCCAACACGTCGTCGCAGCTGATGTCGACCAAGTACACCGTCGACGGAGCGGCCGCCCCGGCCCCAGCCCCGGCACCGTTCAGCCCGCCATCAGGGTCGTTCCTGGCCGCCAAGGCAGAAGGCTCCAACATCGTCGTCGGCGGCGTGGCGACCGACCCTGACGGCGCCCCCGTGCTGCAGATCACCTCCACCATGGGCCGGGAGGTGGCGGTCCGCGAAGTGCGCGCGCATTCCGGGGGCTGGTGGTCTGCGGAGTGGCGTGGCAGCAAGGGCACCCGAACGATCTGCGTGTCGGTCTACGACAACCCGACGGGTGCGCTCACTCCGCTCGGTTGCCGCAACGTCACCGTGAAGTGAACCGACACGCCGGCGACCGGCATCCCCCCCCTGCCGAAGGAAAACTGAAACGTGTTCCAGTTCTGATGTACCTTGCCGGGCCATGCGCACCAACCTCTGCGAGCAGCTCGACATCGAGTTCCCGATCTTCGCCTTCACCCACTGCCGCGACGTCGTCGCCGCCGTCTCCAACGCCGGCGGGCTCGGCGTCCTGGGCGCGGTCGGCTTCACCGCGGAGCAGCTCGCCACCGAGCTGGACTGGCTCGACGAGCACTGCCACAAGCCCTACGGCGTCGACGTCGTCATCCCCGGCAAGTACGAGGGCATGGGCGAGATGGACCCGATCAAGCTCGAACACGAGCTCCAGACCCTCGTCCCCGAGGAGCACAAGCGGTTCGCCAAGCAACTCCTGACGGATCACCACGTCCCCGAGCTGCCCGCGGATCAGATCGCACCGACGCTCATCGGCTGGACCGAGGCCACCGCCTCGCCGCTGATCGACGAGGCCCTCCGCCACGACGGCGTGAAGCTCATCGCCAACGCGCTCGGCACCCCGCCGCCCGAGGTCATCGACCGCATCCACGAGGCCGGTCGACTGGTCGCCGCGCTCTGCGGGGCACCCTCGCAAGCCGTCCGCCACAAGAACGCGGGCGTCGACATCATCATCGCCCAGGGCACCGAGGGCGGCGGTCACACCGGCGACGTCGCATCGCTCGTGCTCTGGCCGCAGGTCATCGACGCCGTCGCCCCGACCCCGGTCCTCGCAGCCGGCGGCATCGGCAACGGCCGCCAGATGGCCGCAGCGCTCGCCATGGGTGCCGAGGGCGTCTGGACCGGTTCGCTGTGGTTGACCGTCGAAGAAGCCGACGTCCCCCCAGCCCAGATGCAGTCCTACATCGAGGCCACGTCGCGAGACACCGTCCGCTCCCGCAGCTGGACCGGCAAGCCGTGCCGCATGCTGCGCAACGACTGGACCGACGCGTGGGAGAACCCCGAGAACCCCGCCCCCCTCGGCATGCCGCTGCAGTTCATGGTCACCGGCGAAGCCGTCGCCCGGGGTCACGCCTATCCTGAGGCCGCCAAGGACGTGAACTTCAACCCGGTGGGCCAGGTGGTCGGCCAGATGAACAAGGTCCGACGCTCGTCCGACCTGATCATGGAGATGGTCGAGGAGTATCTCGAGGCCACGGGTCGCCTGAACGAGCTGAACGCGCGCGCCGGCGCCTGAGCCAGGATCGGCGCCCGGACGCAGCGCACGACGAGGAGCCACAAGCGAGGGCCGGTCCGCACGGATCGGCCCTCGCCGCGCTCGACTGCTCGGCATGGAACTTGTACGCCACAGACCACACAGCGGTCGCTCACGTACAAGATCGCCAGCACCCGCACCGGCCCTCACTGCTCGACATGGAACTCGTACGCCACAGACCCCACAGCGGTCGCTCACGTACAAGATCGCCCGCGCTCCGTCACCCGAACCTGCGCCTCGACCCCGGCGCAGACCCCACGGCTCCGACCCACAGCCCTGACGCATCAGCACGCCGATAGCGTCGGGTCGATGCAGTACCGACGGCTCCCCATCGAGATCGAGTCCCCCGAAGAGCGGGGCTACGAAACGATCCGTTGCAACCTGACCGAAAGCAGCTTCACCGACGGCACGCTCGCCGAGTTCGGCGTCGAGCTGTCGGGCGACCTGCCCGTCGCGTATGGCGATCACCGCGGCCTGCCCGAACTGCGCGAGCTGATCGCCGAGCACTCCAACCCCGGGGGCATTTCGACCCTCGGATCGGACGACGTGGTGTGCACCCCCGGCGCCGCCGCCGCGCTGTTCTTCATCGCGACGTCGCTCCTGGAACCCGGCGATCACCTGCTCGTCGAGCACACGAATTACGCCACCAACATCGAGACGCCCCGCGTGATCGGCGCCGAGGTCGAACCGTTGGAGCTGCACCTCGACGACGGGTTCCGCCTCGACATCGATCGAGTCGCCCGGTCGATCCGACAGAACACCAAGCTCGTCTCGGTCACGTCGCCACACAACCCGACAGGCACCGTGTTGACCCGCGACCAGCTCGACGCGCTCGTCGAGATGGCAGAGCGCCATGACCTCTGGCTGCTCGTCGACGAGACCTACCGCGACATGGACCCGAACCCGCTGCCCGTCGCCGCCACGCTGTCACCTCGGGCGATCAGCGTCAGCTCCATGTCCAAGTCCTATGGGCTGCCCGGTCTTCGCTTGGGCTGGGCGGTGACCCAGCACCCCGAGATGCAGCAGCGTCTGCTTGCCGCCAAGGAGCAGGTCGTGATCTGCGGCTCCGCGCTCGACGAGGACGCTGCGTGTCAGGTGCTCCGCCGACGCAACGAGCACCTGCAGCGGATCATGGGGATCATCGCGGAGCGCAAGGCCGTGCTCCACGACTGGCTCGGCGAGCAGGACTGGCTCGACGTGGTGGAGCCGTCCGCCGGCGTCGTGTGCTTCCCGCGCCTTCGCGAGGGGACCGTCGATGACGTCGATGGCTGGTATCGGGCGATCAACGACGACGGCACGTTCGTCGGGGAGGGCCACTGGTTCGACACCGATCGCCGTCACTTCCGGCTGGGCTTCGGCTGGCCGACGACCGACGAGCTGCGCGCCGGGCTCGCATCGCTGACGGCGGGAGCGGCGGCGGTGCGCGCGTCACAACCCTGACGCCACCGGAGCGCTGAACGACTCGTCGCACCGTCCGGCTCCGACGGGCGACCACACAAAGGGCGGGACCACGCAGGACCACGCGTGGCCGCCGACGCCGACCCACAGCCGACCGACAACCGACAACCGACAACCGACAACCGACAACATCACCGAGTGGGTGAACCTGAACGATCGTTCGAAGAACCCTTGAACGAACGTTCAGTCGGTTGTACCGTCGCCTGCATGACGTTGCTCGAGGACTCCTCCCCCTCCGCTAACGACGGCTTCGCCGCCGACCACGACTTCTCGCAGACGGACTTCTGCGATCCCCGAGTCTTCGATGACCCGGGCGATCTGTATGCCTGGCTGCGAGCACAACCCACGCTGGTTCGCGACGAGCCCAACAACCTCTGGATCGCCGCCCGCCACGAAGACGTGTTCACCGTGAGTCGCGATCCCGACACGTACTGCAACCGATATGGCGTGCGACCGGTCATCGCTGGTGACATGTCGATCATCACCCTCGACGGCGAAGAGCACATCAGCACGCGCCGCCTGATCAACCAAGGCTTCACCCCACGTCGGGTGCGCGAGCTCATCCCCCACGTGCGCCAGCTCACCAACGAGATCATCGACCAGATGACCGAGCGGGTGCAGTCCAAGGGCGGCGCCGACGGCGACCAGGTCACGATCGACTTCGTCCAGGACTTCGCCATCCACGTCCCGCTGATCATCATCTGCGAGCTGATGGGTCTGGACCCGCAGCAGCGCCTGTCGATGTACTCCTGGTCCGACAACATGATGGCGGGCGACGGCCACAGCGAAGCCGGCGACCCGGTCCTGCACGCGGCGGCGGAGGCCTTCGGCGAATACGCCATGATGTGCCTGGACCTCATCGCCGAGCGCCGGGCTGACCCCAAGGACGACATCATCTCGATCCTCACCCAGGCGTTCGACGCCGGCGACCTCGCCAGGGAGCACAAGGCGCTCCAGGGCGTCACCAAAGAGGAGCTCGAGGAGCGCGAGAACTACTCGAGCCTCAACGACGACGAGCTGCTCGCGTTCCTGGCCGTGCTCCTGGTCGCCGGCAACGAGACCACCCGCAACGCCATCTCCGGTGGACTCGTGGCGCTGTCGAAGTTCCCCGAGCAGAAGCAGCTGATGATCGACAACCTCTGGGACGACGAGTTCATGGATCGGGCCATCGACGAGCTCATCCGGTACGTCACGCCGGTGCTGTCGTTCATCCGGACCGTCACCCACGATCACACCTACAGGGGCACCGACCTGGTCGAGGGCGACCGCGTCCTGATGCTCTACGCCTCAGCGAACCGCGACGACACGGTGTTCGAGCGACCCGACGAGCTGGACTTCAGCCGAGAAGAGAACCCACACCTGGCCTTCGGCATCGGCCCGCACTTCTGCCTGGGTGCCAACCTGGCCCGCATGGAGGTCAAGACGGTGTTCCAGGAACTGCTCAGCCGCATCCCCGACATCTCGGTCCCCGACGACCTCACACCCGGTCGGGGCAACTCCACACTCGTGATCGCGTTGGAGGACATCCCCGCAACCTACAGCGCGAGCGGCTGTCCCGTCGCGCACTGAACGCCGGCCCCGCTCGATCTGAGCGGTTGCCCGCAACGTCCGATCGTGCCGCCGGGACTGGGAGGATCCCGGCGGCACGTTCGCGTCCGGGCAGACCCGAGGGTCTCGCCGTGCCGCCCGCGCCTGACAGAATCACGCCCATGCCCTCCGCGAACGCCGTCGCCGCGCGCCCGAACCAGCGCGATCACATCCTGGACACTGCACTTCGGCTCATGTCCGAGCGCGGCGCCAAGGGCATGACGATGCGTCAGCTCGCCACGGCATGCCACCTTCAGGTCGCAGCGATCTACCACTACTTCGAGTCCAAGGACGCGCTGCTCGCCGCCGTCGTCGCCGAGCGCCAGTACGGCAGTCGCATGTCCGACGCGTTTCCGATCGATCCCGCCGCATCGCCTGCCGACCGGCTGCGCTCGCTGTTCGGCCACGTGTGGAGCGGAGCGTTGGATGAACAGTCCATCTGGCGCCTCCTCATCAGCGAGGGCATGCACGGCGAGGCTGCGGTGCTGCCCGTCGGCCAGTCCTTGTTCGACCTGCTCGGACCCGCGACCCGCGACTGGATCATGCGGTTCGTGCCCGAGATCGACGACCCCGAAACCGTCGCCCAGCTCCTCGTCGGTCAGCTGCTCACCGGATTCGTCCGCCACGTCTTCGACCCCGAGACCGATCCCATCGTGATCGGCGCCGCGTGCGTCGAGCCGGTGGTGCGCAGCGTGTTCGGCTCCGACGTCTGACGTTCACGGGCCGTCCACCCGAACTCTGTGTGCACCGGGTTCGCCCAGGGCGAACTGTGTGCACACCGAACGGGACGGGAGGTTGCTCAGCCCTTGAGGAACGCCTCCACGCGGTCCTTCGGCCGGCCGATGATCGCCGTGCCGTCCTTGACGATGACCGGCCGCTGCAGCAGCTCGCCGTGCTCCGCGAGCACATCGGCGACCTGGTCCGCAGTTGCGACGTCCGCGTCGGTGAGACCGAGCTTGGCGAAGTTGGCGTCCCGACGCACCAGGTCGGTCGCCGGGTCCTCCAACTGACCGATCAGCACGACGATCTCGTCACGTGTCGGGCGTTGCGCCTTAAGCATGTAGCGACGCTCGTCGACTCCCACGCCCAGGTCCTCCGCAACGCCCATCGCGTACTTCGAGGTGCTGCAGTTCGGGTTGTGGAAGATCACGACGTCGGCCATGACGACGGACCGTAGCGCCGGTACACCCGAAGCGACGAGCGACGACGGAAAGCACCTGCACTGCCGCTGACTGGCGGTGCCACCTCTTCGACGACCGAGTGCCACGACATAGTCCTCGGTGCTGCCAAGATCGCGGACATGACCGACATCGACGCACTGCTCGAGGCGATGACCGTCCACGAGAAGCTGGCCCAGCTCGGATCCGTCTGGTCCACGCAGCTCGTCGACGAACAAGGCTTCTCCGACCATGCGGCGGCACGACTGCTCGTGAACGGGACCGGGCAGATCTCCCGCGTCGCGGCATCCACCGGGCTTCACCCTCGAGGCCTGGCGGTGTTCGCGAACGAGATCCAGCGCTATCTCCTGGAGGAGACACGGCTCGGCATCCCCGCGATCATCCACGAGGAGTCGACCGCCGGGTTCTGCGCCCGTGACGCCGTCGCGTTCCCGCAGGGCATCGGCCTGGCGTCCACGTGGGATCGCGAGCTGCTGTTCGAGGTGGCCGATCACATCCGCACCGAGATGATCGCCGTCGGCGCACGCCAGAGCCTGGCACCCGTGCTCGACATCGCACGCGACCCCCGGTGGGGTCGGGTCGAGGAGACGTACGGCGAGGACCCGGTGCTGGCCGGTGAGCTCGGTGTCGCCTACGTGATCGGTCTGCAGGGCAGCGCCGAAGCGCACCGGCCTTCGGACGGCAAGGTCGCCGCCGACACGGTGCTCACGTCCCGAGCGGCGGACGGGGTCATCGCCACCGGCAAGCACTTCCTGGGCTACGGCCTTCCCGAGGGCGGCCGGAACCACGCGCCGGTGCAGGTCGGTTCCCGAGAGCTGCGCGAGGTGTTCGCCGAGCCGTTCGCGGCGGCCATCCGCGACGCCGGGCTGAGCTCGATCATGAACTCGTACTCCTCGGTCGACGGACTCCCGTGCGCGTCGTCTGCGCTCATCCTCATCGAACTGCTCCGAGGCGAGCTCGAGTTCACCGGCACCGTCGTCGCCGACTACTTCTCCGTCGACCTGCTGCGGACCTTCCATCGAGTGGCGCCGACGAAGGGGGTCGCCGCCGCCAAGGCGCTGCTCGCCGGAATGGACGTGGAGCTCCCGGCACTCGACTGCTACGCCGAGCTGCCACCGTTGATCGAGGCCGGGATCGTCCCGATGGAGATCGTCGACGCCGCGGTTCGGCGAGTGCTGGCGCAGAAGGATGCGCTCGGGCTGTTCGAGAACCCCTATGTCGACGCCGACCGAGCCAGCGCAGCATTCGGCACCGCAGCGGGGGTGGCGCTCGCCCGACGTGCCGCAGTCGAGTCGCTGGTCCTGCTCACGAACGACTCGACGCTGCCGCTCAACACCGCCACGATCGGTCGTGGCACCGAGAGCGGGGCTGAGCGCAGTGGGCCTGAGCGCGTCGGCACCGTGGCCGTGATCGGCCCGACGGCCGACGACGTCCGACTCCTCCAGGGCGACTATCACTACCCCGCACACACGGAGATCATGTCGGCCACTGATGACGCGGTCGGCGATGGCGCCGACGGTGGCGGGCTGCTCCCGCATGCCGGCGGGGCGTTCTCGCCTGGCCCGCACTTCCCGCCGTCGACCACCCCGCTCGCCGGTATCCGCCAGGCACTCGAGGGCACCGGGGTGCAGGTGCGGTACGAGCAGGGTTGCACGATCAGCGGCGACGACCGCTCCGGGTTCGACGCCGCGGTCGCCGCAGCGGCAGAGGCTGACGTGGTGGTCTGCTGCGTGGGCGGCCGATCGGGACTCACGCCGGACGCCACCGTCGGCGAAGCGCGCGACGCCGTCGACCTGGACCTCACCGGCGTGCAGATGGACCTGCTGGAAGCGGTCGCCGCAACGGGCACCCCGGTGATCACCGTCGTCATCTCCGGCCGCGTCCACACCTTGGGCCGGGTCGAGGAACTCAGCGCTGCGGTGCTGTTGGCGTGGGCGCCCGGTCAGCAAGGAGGTGCCGCTATCGCCGACGTGCTGTTCGGTGCCGTCGCCCCCGGTGGACGGCTGCCGGTCAGCCTGCCCCGCCACGTCGGTCAGGTACCGGTGCACTACAACCACCGTGCCGGCGGCGCGTCGAGCGCATTCTGGGGCGACTACACCGATTCCCCGACCAGTCCGCTGCACCCGTTCGGCTTCGGGTTGTCGACCACCACGTTCCGGTACACGGATCTGGACGTGACGCCGGGGACGACTGCCTCACCCACGACGGCTGCGGTCACGGTGTCGAACACGGGGACCCGCCACGGTGCCGAGGTCGTGCAGCTCTACGTCCACGACGAGTCCGCATCGGTGGCCCGGCCCGACCGTCAGCTCGTGGGCTTCGCCCGGGTGGAACTGCCCGTCGGCGGGTCGCGACGGGTCACGTTCGGCGTGCATCCGTCACGGTTGGCGTTCTTCGACGACAGCTTCGACTTCGTGTGCGAACCCGGAGCGTTCCGGCTGGAGGTCGGCGGGTTCGCCGGATCACCGGCGCTGGTCGAGACGGTGAACCTGGGCGGCGATGTCCACGAGTACCGCCAGATCGACGTCGTCGCCACCGAGGTCGCCATCTCTTGACCGCCGAAGTCGCGGCCATCGAGTAGGGCGCTCAGCCACGTGAGGGCCGTGCGGGCCGTGCGGGCCGTGCGGGCCGTGCGGGCCGTGCGGGCCGTGCGGGCCGTGCTCGTTGGGCCGAGGCCAAGCCCGTTGGGCCGAGGCCGAGCCCGTTGGGCCAAGGCCGAGCCCGATCAGTCGAGGCCGAGGACTCGACGGGCGTTGCCGCGCAGGAACTTGGGCCACACCTCTTCCTTGAGCGGGACCTGCGGCATGTCGCCGAAGATCCGCTCCAACGTCAGCCCCATCGGGAAGTAGCCGCCGTAGATCACCTTGTCCGCGCCGCGAGTGTTGGCGTAGTCGATGATCGCCTTCGGGTAGTACCGAGGAGCGAACGCAGAGGTCGAGTAGTGCAGGTTGGGCCACTTGAGCATCAGCTTCACCGCGAGCGCCTCCCACGGCTCGGCGCCGTGGCGCATCACGACGGTCAACTCGGGGAAGAACCAGCACACCTCGTCGAGGTGCTCCACCTTCTGACACGACATCGGCACCCGAGGCCCGGGCACGCCGACGCACATGAACACCGGGATGTTGAGCTCACAGCACTTGGCGTACACGGGGTACCAGCGCTTGTCGTCGATCGGCACCTGAGGCGAACAGCCCGCCGGGAACGCGGCGAGCGCCTTGAGCCCGATCGTCTCGTGGGCCCGGACGATCGACTCGACGGCATTCATGCCCTCGTTCGGATCGATGCCCATCGACGGGAGGAACCGCTTCGGGTGCGACTTGATCGCCCGCAGCTGGTCCTCCGAACCCGTCCCGATCAACGCAGTCTCGATGCCGTAGTGATCCATCAGCGCAAGCGCGTGGTCCACCGGGTCCTTCTCCGCGAGTGCGGCCTTGGGCACGTCCTTGAACATGTACTCGACCGGGAACTCGAAGGTTTCCTGGGAGTCCTTGTCGCGCAGTTGCGGGGTGAGGAACTCGTACACCTTGCTGATGTCGGCGAAGGGGAGGTCGAACATCGTGTCGACGATCCCGAGCCCGGCTGGCCACGGCGTCGTTCCGAGCGGCGCAATCCCCGGACTGCTATCTGGCTGATCGCTCACCTGCTCGATGTGCTCCTGCGACATGCGTGCCCCCGATGCTGTGCCGTCGACGATCGAGGCACCGTAGCCGAGAACTAGAAGCTGGTTCTAGTTCTGTCGCGGCGCTCGGAACTCGGGACACGTGCGGGCCGCACACGCCCATGTGGTGTCGCGGGACATCCCGGACAGGTGTCGCGGGACTTGTCTGACACTAGGTGGTGGGTCGGCCTGGTCGGTTGTAGAGGTTCTGGCGCTTCTTGGTGGGGTCGATGGTGAGTTGTCGGATGTGGT
>Ga0209023_10006144_pt1 | contig 12804 bp, 10 predicted proteins | sample LakOneMetagenome_FD_187468 | JGI IMG/M metagenome (GOLD analysis project Ga0209023, IMG submission 187468) | Freshwater and sediment microbial communities from Lake Erie, Canada (SPAdes) (version 2) | ecosystem: Environmental > Aquatic > Freshwater > Lentic | place: Lake Erie, Canada... | reverse complement strand
TGCGACCGGAACGGCTGGCGTTTCTCGATCTTCGGACACGGCCCTGAGTGCGGCGTCTCGTCGTTCGCCGTCTTCACGAAACAGCGTCGTGTCGTGCTCGTGCACCTTGTACTTCCCGATGAACACGACGTCGTGCACGGGAGTCACGGGCTGTGCCGGTCGGTCGAAGAAGCGGGGATTGAACCCCCACGGGATGTAGACCGCACGTGTCGGTCTTCCCTCCTGCGTGCGCCTGAAGACGCCGCGCTTCGCGTGCGACGCGACCACATCGTAGCGATGGTCGAACGGAGCGTTGCGTCGGTACCACACCTCCGGCTCGTCGTCGGGATGGTAGGCCACGGTTCGGAGCCCGGCACTGCGCACGTGCGCGAAGAACTCGTCCGGGAAGTCCGCGAAGATGTAGTCGTGATACAGGAACAGGCAGTCGTACGAGCCGGTTGCGATGAGGCGGTAGATCGCCTTCATGTGCGCTTCCTTCGGCGCGCATGCGAGCCATGCCGACACATTGACGGTCGTGACATCGTCGCCCAGTACGTGCGTGAGGGCATCGATCCAGTTGTCGCGAATGTAGGGGATGTCGAGCGCCGCAAGAGCGAGTACACGCATGGCTGGTCGTCCGGTCAGTAAGCTGTCGCGTAACGGATCGCCGTCTTCGGCGCGCGGGACGCCGCGCCGAAATAGCGGGCGACGTCGAGATCGCGTCGCGCCGCAAGGACCTCACCGTGACAGTGATGCGGAGAAGACGGACTGAAGAAGGGCCAGCGCGAGGGCGCCGACCACAGCGTTTTGAACTGCGCGAGCGCCGGGAAGACCGACACGGGATAGAACTCGTAGTTCTCACCGTTGTCGAGCAGGTTCTCGTGATAGAAGAAGCCGTTGCTGACGCGGTCGACCTGGCGCAGGTACTCCGCGATTGACGCGTAGTCCATCTCGGACAGGCTGATGAAGTTGGTGAAGAGATCGACCGTGCGATCCGGCACGCGCGGCAGCATGAAGTTCGGCATCATCACGATGTCGTAGTCACGCAACGTCTTCGCATCGAGCACCTGATCACGACCTTCATAGAGCAGCACGCGCTTCTCCGGGTGGGCCGCCATCAGGAAGTAGGTCGCGACGATGAGATTTTCGGGAAGGTCGAAACCGACATAGACCGCGTTGGAGCCGTTGGACAGCAGCTGGTGACCGAAGCCGCCAAAGCCACCACCCAGGTCCAGGACCAGCGGGCGGTCGATGGGTGCCAGCAGTTCGGACACGAACTGCGCACGGCAATCGTTCAGGAACGTGTTCGGATGCACGATGCCCTCACCCACCCACACTCCGAACGGGTCGCCAACCGGCGGTGCGGCGAGTCTGGACACATCCGCGTTGGCGACGCAGTACCGCCAGATGTTGAACTGTTGACGAACACCCGCAACCGTTCCGGCACCGGCCGAGACCCACGAGTTGTAGGCTTCGTACGGGACGGGCGTTCCGAACGTGCCGGTCGTCATCTCATTGCGAAGACAATCGGACAGCAGGTTGTCGATGGCGGCGACGTCACCCGCCTCGACCGCCGCGTAGAACTGCGGACGCGTGGCGCGCAGGAAGTTGCCCCAGTTCCGGCCGATGGCGTAGGGGCCGCTCGACGGTGCGTCGACACGCGCCAGATGGAACGCGTCGAACGCGCGTGTCGTGATGGAGAGCCGTCCAACGGCGTCGACGATCGGGGCGACGGGACCAACCGCCGGACCGCCCACCTTCGCGTACTCGACTTTCGGTATCAGTTCAGTCCCGTTCACGCCTGGATGACGGGTTGCCATCCACTCGCCGCCGTTCTGCGACCAGGCGGCGCGGCAGCGCTCCTTCTCAGTGGCGTGCGACATCACCTGACTCATGGGCCACCCGGCCGCCGTCAGGGGCTGCAGATCCTCTGCGCTGAGCGGCATTGCGGCCACCAACAGGTCGATCCCGAGCGACGCCAGGTCAGACGGCGTCACCAGCGGAAGGCCTCTGAAGGTGCCCTTCTCTCCGGCAGACACGTACGCCACCGCGCGCGCACCGTGCGACGCGGCTTCGAACTCGAGTTTGTTGTATGCGTTCGCGCTGTCGGCCTGCGGCGTCCGCAGGAATGCAATGGTCATGGTTCTCTCTCAACGTGTCACGCGAGCCGGGCCCGCGTGACCTGGGACTGGGGAGACGCTCCACCGCCTCCTGGTGCTGTTACGCGACTGCGTACGCCTCGCGGGGCTCGAGCTCGCCCGCGCCGGCATTCATGACCTGACCGTCTACATTCACACCGACAACCGGACCGGCAGTGACGGCCGCGGCGACAGCGTGCACCTGCTTGTAGTTCGCGCCGGTGGCGTTGTTGTACGGAACCACCACGGCCGCGAACTCTGTTTCGTTGGCCAGCGTCTGCAGACGCGAACGCAATGCGGTCCTGTCGAAATCGAACGACTCGGAGAACGTGTGAATCTGATGCGCCTCGAAATCCGACTGAAAGGAGGGCACGAAGCGTTCGTGCGTCAGCACGTGCGGCTCGAAGCCGAGCGCCGCGAGCGACTGCAGCACCACACGCGTCAACCCTGGACGAGCCGACTGCGTGACGAGGATGCGCGTCGCAGCGCCGGTGCGTGCGGGCAGCGCCGCACGCAGCCTGGTTTCGAACTCGGTGGTGCGCAGGCCACGCAGCGCCTGCTCTTCCCAGAAGCGCGAGTAGGCACGCTTCACCGCATCTTCAAGCTGCTCGGCCGTGAAGTTGGCCGTGCGCGCCACCGCGCGGTGCGAGCCCAGGTACTCTTCCCAGTTCTCGTTCAGCAACCAGCCGTTCTTCTTGTAGAGGCGGTACATCTCGGTTCCGGGGTACGGCGTCGTAATCGAGAACTGCACGGTGTCCACAGGCAGGCGGCACGCGAGCTGAATCGTCCGCTCGATCGTCTCGGGCGTGTCGCTCGGCAGGCCGAAGGTGAACGTCAGGTGCACCTTGATGCCGTGCTTCTTCGTCAGCTCGATACCCGCAATGACCTCGTCAATCGAGATGTTCTTCTTGATCTCGTTGAGCAGGTTCTGGTCGGCGGTTTCCACACCGTACTTGATGCTGAAGAGACCCGCGTCCTTGAGCGCGATGATCATCTCCTCGTCCATCAGGTCGGCGCGGCCCATGGTGCCCCACGGAATCGTATGCAGACCCGCGTCCTTGATGGCTTTCGCCAGGTCGAGGACGTACTGCTTCCGGATGTTCACCGTGTCGTCGTCGATGTAGAAGCTCTTGTAGGGCACCTTCTCGAGGTTCGACTTGATCTCGGTGACGACGTCCTGCACGGTGCGGACGCGGTACTTCGGACCGCGGTACATCATCTGCGGCCAACCGCAGAAGATGCAGCCGTAGGGGCAGCCGCGAGTCGCCATGAGCTGCAACTGGGGACGCTGCAGACCGCAGACGCCGTCGTAGTAGTTCTCGTTGGCCAGGCCGTCGCGAAGCGCCCAGGGCAGCTTCTCCATCGGCACGAGCTTCTTGAAGTCGTTGCGAACGACCGCCGCCGGCTGCGCCGCGACGTCGTCCGGACGCAGCAACTTCAGCGGAATGCCGGCCGCCGGGTCCGCCTTCGTCGTCGTGCTGCAGCCGCCACCCTGCGGCGCGTGGTCATGCGACTCATCGGTCGCGACGGGCGCCACCGCGGCTTTCACCGCGGATCCGTTGGCACGGTAGATCAGACCTTCGATGCCTTCGAACATGTACTCGCCGCGCGACAGGCGGTCGATGACGCTGACGGTGGCAAACTCGTACTCGCCGTACACCGTGAAGTCCACCTGCGGGTAGCGCTCGAGGAAGCTCGCCTCTTCGAGTTCGAAGTGCATGCCGCTGAAGATGACCACGACTCCCGATACGCGGCGCCGAATCTCATTCACCACAGCGATGTCGTGCTTCAGCGTCGGCGTCGACGTCTCGATGACGACGACCTCAGGGGCGAAGCCGGCGACATGCTCGTAGTAGTTCTCGTAGGTTTCACCGGAGGCGACCGAGTCGCGCATTTCGACGTCGTGCCCGTGCTCTTTCGCAAGGCCGGCCGCGGTCGCCAGAAACACCGGGAACGGGATGTAGCCGCCAATGAGCTCGGGAATGTGGCCGTTGACCACTCCCGCTGAGCGGTACTCGAACTGGTGCGGCCAGCGCGAACCGGCGCGTACCCCGCGCAGGCTGGTTCGGTCCGGTCCCTCCGACGTGTACCACGGTGGATTCGAGAACAACACTCGCATGAATCGACTCTCCTTCAATGGCTGTGATGATGGCGGGACGAGGTGCCGCTCAGGCTGCGGCAGGCACGATGTCCGGCGCCGCTTCGTCGAAGCGTTTCGATAGCGCGTTGATCCACGCGCAGGGGGTCAGGGTCTCGAACCAGTGCGCTTCACCCGGCTCGATGACGAAGATGCTGCCTTCCGACACGAGGGTCTCCTCGACCTGCGTGGACCCGACGGGACGGATGCGCACCCGGATGGTGCCCTTCAGAATCAGGAACAGCTCGCGGGTATCACGATGAAAGTGTCCCCCACGCGTGCAGCACTCGGCGGTTTCCAGGAAGTTGATCTCTTCCCACTGGCCGTCGTTGATCACTCCGAGCATGCGACCCCTCGAATCGGAGAACTGTCGAAACGGTGTGAGCATCTGCATGGGGCACTCCACGGGCGATCTGGCGCAAAGCGGTTTCGTGTGCGGTCGGCCGGTACCCGAAGGTGTCCACAGCGAAGTGCGTGGACAGCGACAGGTCCGGAAACAACGGTGCGTTGCTGTGTTCAAGGGTGACCGGTCGCACGAGCGACGGGTCGTAGCCGAAGGCGTCGGCGAACATCCGCGCGAACTCGAAGCGGCTCGTGCGGGCGCCGGCAATGTGGATGACGTCAGGTCTGTGCTCCATCGCCAGCAGCGAGAGCAGACCGTCAGCCAGATCGTCGATGTAGGTTGGTGAGTAGTACGAGTCGCTGAAGCAGTCCACCGGGCGGCCTGCACCGAGCTCGCGGTCGAGAAACGACAGGAACGCGCCGGCCGCGTCGTAAATGGCACTGACGCGCACGCTGGTGAAACGCCCGGGCGCGGTCAACGCACCGGTGACTTCCGCGCACAGCTTCGATTTGCCGTAGGTTGTGGCGGGCGACACCGCGGAGGTCTCACGGTAGCGCCCCTGCGTACCGGCAAAGATGTAATCCGTGGAGAGATACAGCATCGGCACGTCCGGCCAGGCGCGCAGGACGTTGGTGGCGGTGCGCACGTTCGTGTCGTACGCGATGAGCGGCGACTGCTCGCACGCCCCGATGTTCTTGTTTCCGGCAGCGTGAATAATCCAGCGCGGTGCGACCTTGCGGGCGACTTCGTCGAGTGCGGCTTCATCCAGCAGCTCGCACGCCACTCCCTGAGTGCCGCTGCGGCTGATGCCGATGACCTCGACGTGCCGACCCAGCCGCTGGGCAAGGCGCTGCCCTACGTAGCCGTCGGAACCGGTCAAGAGAAGCGTGTCGGCCATGAGTCTGGTGTCGTCTCCCCCACGCACGTGCACGGCGTGGCGCACCTCGCTTCTGCAAGACGTGGTTCTGCGCGTGGGCGAGAAATCCAGGGTCGCAACTGCCAGGGATTGCACAGGGGTTCACGCGTCCCGAGGACCGGGGCGGCCAGCTGTCGACCGACGACCCGACAGGGTGTCGGGCAGACGACAGGAGCTGGTCGTCCACACCAGACGCGCAGCGGCACTCGGCGAAGGGGCGGTCAGGACACGGCGGCATCAGGAGCCGCCGGTGGTCAACGCTTCTGGACGTTCTGGATGACGATGTCGACGCGGCGGTTGCGGGCCCGCGACTGCGCCGTGTCATTCGGCACGCGCGGACGGTATTCGCCGTATCCGGCAGCGGACAGGCGACTCGGCGGAAACTGCTCGTGCTCGACCAGCCATTGCACCACCGCAATGGCACGCGCGGTGGACAATTCCCAGTTGGACGCGAACCGTGCCGAGTGCATGGGCACGTCGTCGGTGTGCCCTTCGATGAGCAGTCCGCTCGACGAACTCCGAATCGACGCCGCCAGCCTCGTGACGGCGGACTTGGCCACGTCAGACAGGTCAGCACTACCAGGCGGAAACGCACTCGCTTCCGGAATCGACAGCACGAGCCCGCGGGCGTCCTCGAGCAGTTCCATGCGGCCGCTCCGGAGTTCTTCGGCCATGTCCCGTTCAATCATGGCGCGCGCGTTGTTCTGGTCCTGCACCATCAACGCCTGACCGCCGGGCAGCACACCCGCCTTGAGCGGCACCGTGTCCTTCGGGTTCAACGCTTCATGAAGGCCGGCGGCGACGCGCAGGTACTTCCCGTCATCCACCCGCGACATCGCGTACATCGTGGTGAAGAGCGCGAAGAGCAGCGTCATGAAGTCTGCGTACGAGAGCAGCCATCGATCGCGCGACGTCCCGCTGTGTGATCGGCCCGACCGGGGTTTCACGCCGCGACCTCTCTCCCCCGCTCATCGAGTCGGCGACGCAGGAAAGCCCCGAGTTGCTGCTCCATGAGACGCGGATGCGTGTTGTGTTGAATCGCCGAGACTGCCTCGATGATGACTTCCCGGCCGAGCGCGCTTGCGCGCGCGCGAGCCCGCACCTTGGTCGCCAAGGGCAGAAATATCAGATTCGCCGCACCGACGCCGTACACTGTCGACACGAAGGCGACTGCGATACCCGAACCCAGTTGGCCTGGCTCCGCGAGGTTCTCCATCACGTGAATCAAGCCGAGGACGGCGCCGAGAATGCCAAGCGTCGGCGCGTATCCGGCCGCAGCTTCGAGCAGGTCCGCTGGTTCCTCATCCTGATGCTCTCGCGTCCGGTTGTCCGTCTCGAGCAGCCGGCGCACATCGTTGGCGTGGAAGCCGTCGGTGGCGAGTTCGAGCGCTTGTCTCAGGAACGGTTCAACGATGCCGCCGACCTGCGCTTCGAGCGCGTTCAGTCCCTTGCGTCTCGCGAGCGACCCGAACTCCGCCAGTCGGCTGACGAGCATCGTGTCGGGCTCGGGCGGTTCGTTGACCGCATGCAGCACGGCACGCCCGGTCGCCCCGATCAGTCGCCACGGGTAGGACACCAGAATCGCGGCAAACGTCCCGCCGAAGACCACGAGCGCAGCGGTCGGCTGCAGCAGGGTCCGCAGTGCGCCGCCCTCGAGCCGCTGGGCCGCCAGCAACACGAGGATGGCGAGTGGCACTCCGAGAAGCGTCCCGATATCTCGACGCTTCGAACCTGTGCTCATCGCACTTCTCGTCGTCCGGGGCCGCTCGCTGCCGCGTTACGCATACGGTCCGTGACATCCAGAATTGCCGAGAGCGGCGCCGGGAACAGCTGCGGTCCCAATGCCTCGAACAGCTTCTGCATGAAGTTGATGTCTTCCTCGGTGTCGACCGTCAGACGCAGGCCGCGCCGCCGCAGGTATCCCGGCGCCAGCGCCGACAGGGCGTGGAACCCCTGGCCCCGACGAAGCAACGGAGTCACATGCTCGCGGTCGTACGGATCGGTGGCCTGCGCGGCGGCCTTGAAGAGCGCATTGCCCTTCATGGCTTCAACAGCGGCACCTGTTGGCAGCCCGTACTCGACCACATGATCGGCACCGGTCCTGTCGAGCAGTGTGAGCGTGCGAGCCACGGCGTCGATATCAACCGCCGGATTGTCCGCCGTTGCGCGCACCACCCTGTGCAGTTCGAAGTGATGCGCGGCCTTCGCATAGCGGTCCAGCACATCGTCTTCAGAACCGCGGAACACGTAGGCTTTGAGGTCTTCAGCGGCCGCCACCAGGCAGTCGTCTTCGGCCTTCATCGTCGTCGCAACGACCACCGGATAGCCGCTCGCCTGCAGTCGAACGACGGCATGCGCCAGCAGCGTGTGGCCGGCCAGGTCGCGCATCGACTTGCCAGGGAGACGCGTGGAGCCCATGCGGGCCTGCAACAGAATCGCGGTGCCGCGCATCATGCCACTCCCCGCATCGCGGGCGACCCGAGCGGCTCCAGCCGCACGCGCGCCGAGTCGAGGAACACAGAAGCTTCGTAGTTGGTCATCCAGAGCTGATCCCGGAAACGGCCGATTGCGGGCGGTACCGCTCGACCTGCGTGAAGCGCCAGCAGCATCGCCGGAAAGTCCGCACCGGCCTCGATGGTCAAAGGAATGCCGCCTGAGAAGCGTGGGTTGATTTCAAAGACTGTCGGCCGACCATCGTGCACACGGCACTGGATGTTGATCGGACCAATGAACTTCAGGGCTGACGTGCAGGCCCGCGCGAGCTCGATGAGCGCCGGGTCGTTCACCGTGCGGCCACGATCGATGACGCCTGCACGAACGACGACGCGTTCGCGAGGCACGATCGAGAGCGGACGACCGGCGAAGTCGCAGAGCACGTCGATGGTGAACTCCGGACCTGAGAGGTACTCCTGTATGACCGGGTCCGCGACGTAGTCGAGGAAGAAGTCGAGTTCGCGCTTGTTGCGCGCGGTCACGGCACCAACGCCCCCACGACCGTGCCGCGGCTTGATGAAGAGCGGCAGCGTGGGTTCAGCGGGCAAACCACCCGGCAAAAACGACTCCGCCGCAGCCACGCCGCGCTCACGCAGCACACGGCAGGTCTCGAACTTGTCGTTGCACAGCACGGTCGTCGCCGCTGGCGACACCACCACACGCACACCGCGCGCCGCGAAGCGATCCACTGCCGCGCTGAAGATCGGCAACTCATCGTCGATGGTCGGCACGAGCATGCTGATGCGCTCGGCTTCACAGACGGCGAGGACTTCGTCGAGGTAGTTGGCGTCGGAGGTCAGCGGCACGAGGTACGCACGGTCGCCGGAGTAGACCGCCGGCGACAACGCATTCACGTCGGTCACGACCAGTCGACCGCCACCCTGCCTGGCCAGTGCTGCACGGAAGGCGTTGACGAGCGGCACGCGTCTGGACGCCGCGGTGATGAGCACGTTTGTAGGCATCAGGCTGTCCTCCGGGCCGAACGCGAGCCGAAGTGATGGTGCAGAATCGGCCGGCCGGCCTCGACATCGCACTGCAGCATCGAGCCGACCAGACGCGGCAGGTAGTTCGCCGGCAAGCCAGAGCCTGGGCGCAACGCGACGAGGTCGTCGGCGCTCAGCACGGTTCCGCTCGGCAGATTGCGTGAGGCGTAGAGCGCGCGGCGACTCGGGACCACGTTGGGCTCTTCGGCGGGCTGGCACTGCTTCTCGCCGGTGCCAATAGCGAGCCTCGCCCGTGCCGCGACGCGAATAGCCGTCTGCAACTCGCGCGGTGTGCTCGAGACCGGCGCGTCAATCGCGTCGGGGTCGTCGTCGAGCACGAGGTGCCGCTCGTAGAGCGATGCACCAAACCCGACGGCCATCGGCACCGCAAACGTGTCACCGGCGTGGTCCGAGAGACCGACGGGCATCTCGAAGCAGCGTCCCAACGTGTTGATGGCGAGCAGGTTCTCGGAGCCCTGGGGGACGGGGTACGCCGACACGCAGTGCAGCAACGCAATCTGCGTGGCGCCGGCGAGCCGTGCCGTCGCAACGGCAGCCGACACTTCCTCGAGCGACGCCATGCCGGTCGACAGAATGAGCGGCTTGCCGGTGCGCGCCGCGCGCTCGATGAGCGCGTCCCAGGTGAGGTCGCCGCTGGCGATTTTGAGCGCATCCACGCCAACTCGCACGAGCAGGTCGACGCCGTCGAGCGACAGTGGCGTCGAGATGAAGGCGACGCCTCTGGCGCGCGCGCGTTCCGCAACCGCACGATGCGCGGCTTCGTCGAGTTCGAAGGTAGCGAAGAAGTCGGTGAGCGAGTCTGCCTCGACATGCGCCGGAGCGGGACACGTCGTCGACACGAGCTTCGTGGCCACGACTGTCTGCAGTTTGACGGCGGCCACACCAGCGTCGGCAGCCTCGTCGACCATGCGCAGGGCGCGGTCAAGCGAGCCGCCGTGGTTCAGGCCGATCTCGGCGATGACGTAGAAGGGATGATCCGCGCCGACGCGGCGACCCGCGATCATGATGGAGGCGTCGTTACGCCGCATGGTGAACCAGCTTTCGGGTGAAGAGGAGGCTCGCAACGGCCGGAACCTCGGAGATGTGCCGAACCACGCTGTCGGGTCGCAGGTGTGCGAACGGCCAGGGCTGTGTGCGCCACTGGCGTGTATAGATAGTCCGAAGACCGCACAACGACGCCCCGGCAATGTCAGCCTCCGGGTTGTCGCCGACGAAGATCGCCCGCGAGGGCCGCGAGCCGATGCGGCTGAGAGCCTCACGAAACGGTGCGCGATCGGGCTTCCCTGCACCGGTCCCGTGCTCGCTGGCGTACACCACGGTGTCGACCAGCGAGTCGAGACCAAGCGCCTGCACCTTCGCGCGCTGTACTGACGGAACACCGTTGGTGACGACAGCCAGGGCCCAGGAGCGACGAAGCTGCTGCAGCGTGTCGACCATCGTCCACTCGATGCGCAGCGTCGGCCGATGGCTGCGCATGATGTCGACCAGCCCGTCGATGGACTCCGGAAGGTCGAAACTGGCGACCAGCCGGTCCAGTTCGTGTCCTCGCTCGACGCCCTTGTAGGCGCGCACCAGACACGCAAATGCCTCGTGTGGGTCCACGCTGTGGCGCAACGCCACGTGGCGTGACACTGCCGCAAACCCGCTCAGGATGAATCGCCGCTGCGGGTACAGCGTGTCGTCGAGATCGAACAGCAGGGCCCGGCCGTCACGCTGCATGACTGCGCTCCCCTGCCTGGCGCACGAGACTCCGTACGGCATCCGCGACGCGCAGGGCGCCGCGACCGTCCACCAGCTCCGCACCCCTGTTTGCCAGCTGACGTGCGTCTTCCGACCGATCGAGAAGCGCGCACACCTCGCTGGCCACCCGTTCTACCGAGTCGCTGTCGCGCAGCTCTCCCCCGTCACGAGTCGCGTGCAACGCTGCGAACGCCTGCACCGCAGGCCGCTGGGCAGGCACAACGGCAACGGCAACACTTGGCGCACCGAGCGCCGCGGCTTCGCAAAGAGTGACCCCTCCACCCACCACCGCGACGTGCGCCTGCCGGAGTTCGTCTGCCAGTCCATACGGCGCCTGCACCCAGACGATGCGTGGGTCGAGCGGTGCGGAGGGCGACGGTGTGAATCCCGCCGCGATACGCACGTGCGTGTCAGGATGACGTTCAAGAACGGCCGTCGCGAGCGCGGTTCCCCATCGACGGACCTGCTCACCGCCACCAAGTGCGATGAGCACGCCACTGCGCGGGCCGGGCGCTGCCGCACGCGCCAGGGCAATCGAAGGGTCAAGCGCCGCGTATGCAGGTCCTGTCAACGCGCCAGGCTCCGCATCGGCGCGCGGGTTGACGCTGCCGTCGATGAGTAGATCAGAGGGGATGTAGGCAAGTCCCGCGTCGTGGATCGACGCCACCGGAATACCAAGGGCTCGCGCACGCGACGCCCATCTGACGGCGTGCTCTGCGGATGGGTCGTCCACGATGAGCACGTCGGGCGCACATGCGCCGCGAAGCAGGGCGAGTCCGCCGTGCCTGACGTCGAAGCCCCGCGCGGCGGCAGTCGAGCGTGTCTCGAGAGAGCCGCGGATAGAGATCGTCGGAATCACGCCGAGGGCGCGCGCGATCGATCGGCTGCGGACCAGATGCCCAAATCCGATCGAGGGTCCGGCCGCCGTACGGAACAGCACCCGAATCACGCGAGCCCTCCTGTCCGGTGTGTCGGTCGATCGACATCCCAGCATCGGGCCACCGTCACCGCGCGCAGACGGACTGCGGGCGGTTCAAGTGGACAATCGGCCGATTTCCGGCCAGATTCGACCAGACAGCGGGTGGTGGCCTCACCCGGAGGCCTGTGAGATGTGGACATCTGCGCGTTCCTGCCTGTTGATAGGCGAGAACGCTGCCAGCCTGCCGATTACCCCGGTGGCGGGCCGGTCCATGAGGGCCGGCACGCACGCTGTCGGCAGGAACGGGAACGCACGGCCCAGAAAATATCCGGCTTTTCGATTAAAGCTTCGAAGAGCCTTCCCGATTACCTCCCCGACAACAACACGCGGTCAACGCAACCGCAACCCGAGGCAAGGATGCCCGGGTCATTTCAGGGAGGAATCGGTAATGGCTTCTTTTTCAGTCGTCAGCAACATCTCGGCCGCAAACGCTCAGGCCAATCTGAACACCACGAACATCGGTCTGAACAAGGCCCTGTCACGCCTGTCGAGCGGTTTCCGCATCAACCAGGCAGGTGACGACGCGGCCGGCCTCGCGGTTGCCAACGGCTACCGTTCGGATACGGCGGTGCTCAACCAGGGTATTCGCAACGCCAACGATGGTCTGTCGACACTGCAGATTCAGAACGGCGCACTCGACAACATCAGCAACCTGCTCGATCGTCTCTCGACCCTGGCGTCGCAGTCGGCGTCCTCGGGCTTCACCGGCAACCGCACGACACTCAACAGCGAGTTCTCGAGTGTGTTGAGCGAAATCAGCCGCGAAGTCACGGTTGCCGGCATCGGCACCGCGCAGGGCTTCTCGGTCTACGTGAGTTCGGGTTCGGGCGGCACGGTCGGCGGCAGCATCGGTGCGGCCGATACGACCACCCTCGGCATCAACGCGCTCGACATCTCGTCGGCAGCCGGCGCAGCCACGGCGGTTACCGCCATCAAGACCGCAGTCGGCACGCTCGGCGGCGTCGTCGGCCAGGTCGGTGCGATTCAGAACCGTCTGACGTATGCGGTCGGTCTCGCCCAGTCGCAGGTGGTGAACAAGACCGCTGCAGAAAGCCGCATCCGCGACGCCAACGTC
>Ga0209023_10006143_pt1 | contig 12807 bp, 9 predicted proteins | sample LakOneMetagenome_FD_187468 | JGI IMG/M metagenome (GOLD analysis project Ga0209023, IMG submission 187468) | Freshwater and sediment microbial communities from Lake Erie, Canada (SPAdes) (version 2) | ecosystem: Environmental > Aquatic > Freshwater > Lentic | place: Lake Erie, Canada | collected... | reverse complement strand
ATGATCCGCCCGGTCTTGGCCCGCACCAGTTCGGCGGCATCCGGATTGCGCTTCTGCGGCATGATCGACGAGCCGGTGGTCAGGTCGTCGGGCAGGCTGGCGAAACCGAACATCGGCGTCATCCACACCACGATCTCTTCGGCCAAGCGCGACAGATGCCCCGCCGTGATCGAGGCGGCGGCCAGGCTCTCCAGGGCGAAGTCCCGGTCCGACACCGCATCCAGCGAGTTCGCCATCGGCCGGTCGAAGCCCAGCTCAGCCGCCGTCATCTGTCGGTCGATGGGGAAGGGCGAACCGGCAAGGGCCGCGGCGCCCAGCGGGCTTTCATTCATCCGGGCGCGGGCGTCGGCGAAACGTCCGGCATCACGGCCAAACATCTCGACATAGGCCATCAGATGGTGACCCAGGGTCACGGGCTGGGCGGTCTGCAAATGGGTGAAGCCGGGCATCAGGTCGCCGGCATGTTGTTCGGCGCGCGTCAGCAGCGCAGCCTGCAAGGCCTTCAACTGCGCGACCGAGCGATCGCAGGCGTCGCGCACCCACAGGCGGAAATCGACGGCGACCTGATCGTTGCGGCTGCGCGCCGTGTGCAGGCGGCCGGACGGCTCGCCGATCAGTTCATTGAGGCGCGCCTCCACATTCATGTGGATGTCCTCGAACTGGTCGCGGAACGGGAAGGTCCCGGCCTCGATCTCGGACTGGATGACCTCCAGCCCGCCCAGGATCGCGTCCGCATCGGCCTGCGCGATGATGCCCTGCTTGGCCAGCATGCGGCAGTGGGCCCGCGATCCGGCCAGATCCTGACGCCAAAGGCGCTGGTCGACGCCGATGGAGACGTTGATCGCCTGCATGATCTCGGCGGGGCGCGACGAAAAGCGTCCGCCCCACATGTCTTGACCCGCGGGCTTCACCGGCGCAGTCGAACCGCCGGATGGATTGGCGTCGGAAGAAGGTGTTTCGGTCATGAGCGGCTCAAGAAAGGCGATCTGGGCGGTCGTCGGCGCGGTCGTCGTCGTCAGCACCATCGCCGGCGCCGGCGGCATGGCGATGTCGCTATACGCCAATCATCGCCAGAAGGCGCAAGTCGAACAGACCACAACCGCCGCTGCGGCGCCAAAAAGCGATCTGGCGCGCTTCGCGGTCGGATCCCTGGCCGCGCTGTCGACCCCGGCCGAATCAACCTCGGCGCCCGAATACGCGTTCCGCGATCGCACGGGCACAGCCGTCCGCTTCTCGGCCTTCCAGGGCAAGGTCGTGGTCGTCAACCTTTGGGCGATGTGGTGCGCACCCTGCAAGGCGGAAATGCCCACGCTCCAGGCGCTGGCGAAGGCTTATGAGACGAAGGAGGATCTGGTTGTCCTGCCGATCAACGTCGACGCCACGCCCGACGCCGCAGCCGAGGCGAAACGCTTCTTGGCCGACCACGCGCCCCTGCCGTTCTACAGTGACGCCAAATTCCAGCTGCCGTTCGAGTTCCCCGGCAAAGGCGCCATGCCGCAGACCATCGTCCTGGATCGTCAGGGCCGCATCCGCGCCGTCATGAAGGGCGAGGCGGACTGGTCCAGCCCGGAAGCGCGCGCCCTGATCGATGCAATCTTGGCGGAAGGCGGCGCACCGCCTCTCACCTGATCGTCTTTAGTTGCTGTTCGCCGGAACGCGCTGGTCGGTCGCGGGATTGATCGCGCCGGGCTTGCCCTCGGCCGCCGCCTCGGCCTGTTCGGTTTCGAGCTTGTCAGCGACCTTGCCGGCCCCGCTCTCGACCGCCTGCGCCGCCTTCATCGCGCCGCCCTCGATCACTTCGCCGGCCTGAGACGCGACATCGGCCGTCTTGTCGGCCGCAGCCTCGGCATGCGCCTCGGTCTTTTCCTGCTCGGCCTGGGTGCAGGCGGCAGCACCCAGCGTCATTGCGGCGACGGCCGCCATCAGGGCTTTGGTTCGGATCGTCACGACGAAACTCCGGTCAAGGTTGAAAGCTCGACCGAAAAACGCAGCACAACGGCGCAGGTTGCAGTCAGGCCAGAGCAAGCGGAACCATAGAACCCGACATTGGGTTTGGCTCCGAAAGTGGAGGAGGAGACGGCAATGGACGAGTTTCGCAGAGACGACCCGAATGTGATCATTCCGATCGCCAGCACGCTCCCGCGTGTGGAGGAAACAATTATCGTCGAGCGCGAAAGCAGCACAGGCTGGTGGTTGGCCGCTCTGCTGGGCGCGATCGTAATCGCCGTCGCACTATGGTTGTTCACCAGGCCCTCCGATCGTGATCCATCGGCAGAGCTTCGCCTGGCCCAGGCCGAAGCCGCTGCCGCCGACGCCCAAGCCACCGCGCAAAGCGCCCTTGTCAGGAACAGTGAGGCCGACGCCCGCGACAGTATCGCGCTGGCCCAGGCTCAGGCCATGGCGGCTCGGGCGGAAGCAGACAGGGCGATCCAACAAGCGCGCGCAGCACAGGCCCGAGCCGCCGAACCGGTGGTGATCGAACGCCAGACGGTGGTTCGGCCGGCCTCGAGCGGAGACGTGGTCATCGCACCGACCTCACCTCAACCTTAAGTCTTTCTGAGACAAACTCTTGGATTGCCAAGAAGGGACAGACGTGGGAGCTTGTCTGGTCCGAAAAGGAGACAGCCGTGTTCCCAGTTTCTCTGCTCTTCGCCGCTACTCTCGCCGCTCAGGCTTCTGGTCAGACGTCGCCGGCTGGCGAGGTCGCAACGCCTCAGACTGGACCAGTCGCTCAGACCACAGCGCAGGAACGGCCTCGGCGTGTCTGCGAACGGCGAGCTCTGACGGGACGCCGGCTTGAGCAGACCATCTGCTACACGCCTGAGCAATATGCCGCTCTGGTCGAGGCAAAGCGCAAGGAACTTCGTGAAATCCAGAGCCGCGATGCGGTGCAGTACGACCGCTCGATCGTCGGCATCCCGCCCGGACCGCTTTGATCTGTCAGTCTTTACACCTTGGGCTGCTGGCAGCGACGCAGACCCAGGCGTTGCCGATTGCGGGGTGACTCGACAAGAACTCCGCACCGGATGCGCTCTCAGCAGCGCGCAAATGGCCTTGTTTGAACGATCATCCAGTGCCGGCCCGAGATAGCCAGCGAGCTTTGCTCTATATCTGAACCAGAGCGGAACAACCACTCACTGGTCTTCAGGGGACATTGGAGATGCGGTCTGTAGCATTCCTGGTCATCGGGACAGCTGTGTTGTCCGCGCCCGCATTTGCGCAAGACGCAGAGACACCAAAATACGTCGTGGCGGTCGCCTTGTCCCAGGCAGGTCAAATCGTCGATGCTCCGTCCCTGACCATGTCTCCTGGCTCCTCCGCCTATGCGCAGGTCGATGGACGTTATCGTATCGACACAAAGTCTGACGGAAGGCGCAGGCAGCGGCTGACGTTGAAAGCAACGATTGCTCGTCCTGAAGCTGAGCAATGGATCGTCGTTGCTCGACCGATGCTCACCCTCAACGGAGGGGGACGCGCGACAGTTCGATTGCTTGGCATAGGCGGGAACACGGTCGAACTGACCATCCAACCTGCACCAAGTCCGCCAACCCTGTAATCTTTAGGTTCTGTCAGCGGTTGGCGCCCTGGCTGGCTTCAGCGAAACGTCGCAGACGTCCGCATCGTCCCGAACATATCCGATACAAAGCGGAGTTCAGCGGTGTCGACCGCTGACGAACTTGGACCCTGGTTCTTAGGCTTGCAGGCCTTCCGACCACGCCGCACTGCGTCGCTGTTCCAATTGTCAGTTCTGCACATGGGAGCGCCGAACCTTCGCCCCTTCGACGGCCCAGATCGTGTCGTTGCCCACGGTGACCACGTAGATGGGCAGGCGATACAACAGCGATGCAAAGACATGGGTCTCCACCGGCAACGGGGAGACGATGTGGCTCACGACAAGCGCGTTCAACTGACCGTCGCGGGCGGCCTCACGTCGGTCAGATGTGATACAGGTCGCGGAAAGCTGGTCGCGCCGCAGCAGCGAATGGCCGTCCGCCGAGATACGAAAACGGTAGTGGCCGGTGAGGATCAGGCTGTTCGGATCCGTGGTGGAGGCAAGCAGCCAGACCAGCCAATCATCGCTGTCCGGATCCTTGAGGACAACGGCATTATAGCGCTGAGCACAACGCAGCTCGCCGATCTGATTTGCAGCCGTCATGCGAGCCTCGAACCGTGCGAGTTGGTCTGCTGGCAGCACAGGATCGACAGCCGCTTCCACCGGCCCCGCTCCTCCACTGGTGACCAGCACATCCCATGCGGCGCGCCGCTGGCCATTCTCCTGGCTCAAAAAGCGGACTCGCTGGTTCTCCCCCTCATCGACCACGATCCAGCCGATCAAGCCCGCGGGAGGACGGTTGCGGAAATGTCGCGTGAGCGCGTCGCTAGCTACAGCCGCAGCAGCATCCTGGCGATACAGGGCCGCTCCGATGACCTGGACCTTTTCAAGCGACCAATCTTCGACAGGCGTGGGCGGCGCATCCTCACGCGCGACCGCAGGCTGCCCTCCTATAAACAAGACAGCTACGGCAAAGACGAAATGTTTCAATAGGCTGCGCATGCAGAAAGCTCCCCAAGCCGAAGGCGTACCACCTCCGCGAGAGGAAAACACCCGCTAAGCACCCGGTCAAATGCTGATCAGCTATTCGCAGACTGCCGCTTAAAGATCCGCCGGACCCGAGACCCGAAACTCGACATAGGCCAAGCTCGATTTCACTACGGGCATTCGCTGCCGAAGCAGACATCAGGCGTACAGGGCGCTCAAGAAGTGGACTGCAGAGGGCCTTGCACACTCCAGACCTCATAGCGGACGACATTAGTCGATCATACGCAGTGGGAAAGTGATGACTGGAGGCGGGACCACGCACAGATCCACATCGCCAGCAATGCGCATTGCGGGCTGAAGCAGGCCCGATCCTAGGGGAATGACCAAATGCTGAGGGGCCGAGAACGCGCAGTCTACCAGCGGACATTTTGAAGTTCCGCCAAGGTTCGCTAGGAGACCTTTGAATCGCAGTCAGGCTGTCGATTGGGAGAGAGGTTTCGCCATAATCTGAGGCGCGCCTGAACCTCCATATACTCAGCCAGTGGAACATCAGGAGACTTCGTCCAGCCGCCAACGCGTTCGAGGTCTTGTTTCAGAGAGCTTTCGATCACTGCCGCATTTTCATCGTCGAGCCGGGCGATAACGTTGAGGGCCTGATTTGCCTTACGCCTGACTCTGCGGTTCTCACCGGCCTTCCTTGCCGGAATGGCCTTCCGTGATGCCTTGTCGTTTTCGCCATAGGTATTGCGGCGGTCGTTCGCATAGCTGAGCGACTTTTTTTCCTGCGGGTTTCTGGGTCGCTTTTCGTCCATCTATGAAAACTGCACCCTGTGCCCCCCGTTAGGCAACCAGACGCCAACGTCCGCTATGGGTCGATTGCGGTCTTGGGTTCCCCTGTTGAAAGCGGACGTGGGCCCGCTGGCCGGAAGCGGTCGCGGCAGATGTCAGCGAAGGGTGGTTAGCGGAACTGAGCCGAAACCCTCAGAGGCGGCCCTTTAGCCGTTCTGCGGCTGCCTGCATCCTAGAGTTTGCTGCCTGCTCCAGGTCTCGACATTCAGCAGCAGTTTTGTCGGGGCGGCTAGGGTCTGCGAGACCTTGCTCATACCCCTGCCTGAAACTCGAGACTAGCCAAGTCGGCACGCCCGGAGGCGCCTGATCGGACGTAAGGCCCTCCAGCCGCGCCTTGGCGCCGGCGGGTAGGTGAGCGGCGCACGTACCGGCGTATCTTCCTAAACCCATGAATGCGGCGACGGCTTCGGCGGCGTCAGGGTTCGCGGGAGTGATGATCGGAGGTCCTGCATCCTGCCCCATGAGGCTGGCACTCAGAAATGCAGCAATGATCATCTTCTTCCCCGTATCTGAGGACGGCCGACGGACAATCCCCGGATGATCCTTGCATATCGTCAGGTCGTTGGGGAGAGCCGTGACGACGACCATCCGAAAGACCGCCATGGGTCGACTTCGGCCTTAAACTTCCACCCGAAAAATGGACGTTCGGCTGCATAGCGCGAAGCTGATGGGCCCAAGCGTGAAACAACCCAAGCCAAGGACGCTTTAAGTTATTGCTAACCAACAACAAAATGGTGACTGGAGGCGGGATCGAACCGCCGACCTGTGGGTTATGAATCCACCGCTCTAACCATCTGAGCTACCCAGTCCCGGGCCCTGCGCGAGGCCGGGGCCAGCGCGAAAGAGGCGTGCCTATATCGCCGTCGGGCGCGCGGTTCAAGTCGTCTCGAACCAGAACCTGCGGCGATAGAGCGCAAGACGGTCAGAGCCAGGAACGGTAACGCTGGCCTCGCCGTTTCGTAACGACTGCCCACAGCCCAGCCGGAGCTCGCCCTTCATGCGCCTGATCGTCGCCGCCGCCTCGACATCCCTGCTCGTTCTCGCCGCCGCCTGTGGCGCAAATAGCGAGAGCGCCGGTGCTGCGCCTCAGGCCGGGGCCCCGCTGGAAACCCGTCCGGCGAACAATCCCGATCAGCAACCGGCCTTCGCCGGCCAGACCCGCGCGCCGGGCGTCAAGACCGAACAGGCCATGACCCACACGGTGGTCGCCTCGGGCCTTGTCCACCCCTGGGGTCTGGCGGCCCTGCCCGACGGCCGCTGGCTGGTCACCGAAAAGCCGGGTCGTCTGCGCATCATCACCGTCCAGGGCCAGGTCGGCGAACCGGTCGCGGGCTTGCCCGCCGTCGACGCGCGCGGTCAAGGCGGCCTGCTGGATGTGATCGTCGGGCCGAGCTTTGCGCAGGATCGCATGATCTATTGGAGCTATGCCGAACCGCGCGAGGGCGGCAACGCCACCTCGGTCGCGCGCGGTCGACTGTTGGACGACGGATCGCGCGTCGAGAATGTTCAGGTCATCTTCCGCGCCCTGCCCGTCTATGACGGCGACAAGCATTTCGGGTCGTCCCTGGCCTTCGCGCCGGACGGCAAGTTGTTCATCACCCTGGGCGAGCGCTCGGACAAGCCCATGCGGCCCCAGGCGCAGGATCTAGGCTCGCACATGGGCAAGACCATCCGCATCAACGCCGACGGCACGGTCCCGCAAGACAATCCCTTCGTTGGCCGCGCCGGAGCCCTGCCGGAAATCTGGAGCCTGGGACACCGCAACGTCCAGGGCGTTGCCGTTCAGCCGGGAACGGGCGCCATCTGGACCATCGAACATGGCACGCGCGGCGGCGACGAGGTCAATCTGGACAAGGCCGGCGCCAACTACGGCTGGCCGGATGCGGCCTACGGCGTCGAATATGCGGGCGGTCAGATCAACAGCGGCGCGACGCAAAAGGATGGCACCGAACAGCCCGTCTATTACTGGGATCCGGTGATCGCACCCGGCGGCGCAACCTTCTATCAGGGCGCCATGTTCCCCGGCTGGGACGGCAACCTCCTGGTCGCGGGCCTGAAGGAAAAACATATTGCGCGTCTGGTCATCCAGAATGACCGGGTGGTGGGCGAGGAACGCCTGCTGACAGACTTGGGCGAGCGCATCCGCGACGTGGCGGTCGGCGCCGACGGGTCGGTCTGGGCCATCACCGACGAGCAGAACGGCAAGCTGGTCAGGCTGTCGGCGACGCAGTAGTCTTCGAGGGCCGGGGGGGCTATGCGGAGCGGTTGACGCTCCAAAGGGAGCAGCGAACCATGCGTATCCTCATCCTTTCCGCCGCCGTTGTCCTGCCGCTGCTTTCGGGCTGCGGCTCGATGGGCGCGACCAATAGCTATCAGCAGGACCTGAACGCTCTGGAGGCCGCCTGCACGCGTGACCAAGGCATTTTGACGCCGACTGGCGTTCAGACCGGCCGTCCCCAGACCGAATACGCCTGCAAGATCACTGGTGGCGCCACCCGTATTCCGCCGCGCTGACAGCGGGCGCTCGGCCGGCGTTCCCACGCTCTCATACCTTCAGTCAGTCAAAGCATCCGCCGCAAGCGGCCGCGATCACGCGGCTTATTACTTGACGTTGACGTAAACGTAGGGTTCTTGGCGTCCACGCTTGGAACCGCCTTGTCCGTCGTGCCGCGACCTGCCGCACGTTGAGGATGGGCCCAAAGATGGAGACGCACTTCCATGGCTGACGCCTATATCTACGACGCCGTCCGCACGCCGCGCGGCAAGGGCAAGAAGGACGGCTCGCTGCACGAGATCACCGGCCTCAGCCTGGCGACCCAGGTGCTGGAAGCGCTGCGTGACCGCAACGACCTGGACACCTCCAAGGTTGACGACGTCATCCTGGGCTGCGTCACGCCCGTGGGCGAACTCGGCGCCGACATCGCGCGTACGGCCGTGCTCTCGGCCGGTTGGTCGCAATATACTGCGGGTGTCCAGATCAACCGCTTCTGCGCCTCGGGCCTGGAAGCCGTGAACATGGCGACGGCCAAGGTGAAGTCCGGCGAGGCCGACTTCGCCGTCGGCGGCGGCGTCGAGGTCATGAGCCGTGTGCCGATGGGTTCGGATATGGGCGCCTGGCCGACCGACCCCTCTTCGGCCTTCCCGACCTATTTCGTGCCGCAAGGCGTGTCGGCGGACATGATCGCCACCAAATACGGCTTCAGCCGCGACGACGTGGACGCCTATTCGGTGGAGAGCCACAAGCGCGCCGCCAAGGCTTGGGCCGAGGGTCGGTTCAAGAACTCGGTCATCGGCGTCAAGGACCAGCTGGGCCTGACCATCCTGGATCATGACGAGACGATCCGTCCGAACACGGACATGCAGGCGCTCGGGGGCCTGAACCCCTCCTTCGCCATGATGGGCGAGATGGCCTTCGACGGCGTGATCAACCAGCGCTACCCCGAGGTCGAGCGCGTCAATCACGTCCACACGCCGGGCAACTCGTCCGGCATCGTCGATGGTTCGGCCGGCGTGCTGATCGGTTCGCTGGAAGCTGGCCAGGCCCTGGGCCTGAAGCCGCGCGCCAAGATCCTGGGCGGCGCCTCGATCGGTTCGGAGCCGTCGATCATGTTGACCGGCCCGGAATATGTGACCCGCAAACTGCTGGGCAAGCTGGGTATGACGCCCGACGACATCGACGTCTGGGAGCTGAACGAGGCCTTCGCCGCCGTCGTCCTGCGCTACATGCAGGCGCTGGACATCGACCACGCCAAGATGAATGTGAACGGCGGCGGCATCTCGATGGGCCACCCGCTCGGCGCCACCGGCGCCATGATCACCGGCATCGCGCTGGACGAGCTGGAGCGCTCGAACAAGTCGACCGCTCTGGTCACCCTGTGCATCGGCGGCGGCATGGGCACCGCCACCGTCATCGAACGCGTCTGATCCAGGAGCAAATGGATATGGAAAACTTCAAGATCGACGTCGACGCCGACGGCATCGCCCTGATCACCTTCGACGTTCCGGGCCGTTCGATGAACACCCTGACCTCCTCGGTGATGAAGGAAATCCCCGAACTGGTCGAACGCATCAAGACCGACGACGCCATCAAGGGCGCCGTCATCACCTCGGGCAAGGCCTCGGGCTTCTGCGCCGGCGCGGACCTGGGCGACATGGCCGGCGGCGTGCTGTCGGGCGGCGGCGACCTGCAGAAGGCGTTCGACGCCGGCTGGAAGCTGAACGGCGCGTTCCGTGCGCTGGAGACCTCGGGCAAGCCGATCGCGGCCGCGATCAACGGCCTCGCTTTGGGCGGCGGGCTGGAGTTCACCCTGGCGGCCCACTACCGCGTGGTCGAGAACGACAACAAGATCCAGCTGGGCCTGCCCGAGATCAAGGTGGGTCTGTTCCCCGGCGGCGGCGGCACCCAGCGCCTGACCCGCCTGGTCGGCGTCCAGAACGCCATGATGGCGATGAGCGAGGGCAAGTCCTTCCGCCCGAACGACGCAAAGAGCGCAGGGATCGTCCACGAGGTGGTCGAGAAAGGCCAGTCGGTCGAGGCCGCCAAGGCCTGGATCAAGAACGGCGGCAAGGCCGTCCAGCCCTGGGACGAGAAGTCGTTCAAACTGCCCGGCGGAGGCCCCTATCACCCGGCCGGCATCCAGAACTTCATGGTCGGCAACGCCATGCTGCGCAAGCAGTCCTACGGCAACTATCCGGCCGTCGTGAACCTGATGAAGGCCGTTTACGAAGGCGCCCAGGTGCCGATGGACGCGGCCCTGCGCATCGAGACCCGCTACTTCATCAAGACCCTGATGACGCCGCAGGCGCAGGCCATGATCCGTTCGCTGTTCCTGTCCAAGCAGGAGCTGGACAAGGGCGCCGTTCGCCCGGCCGGCGTGCCCAAGTCCGATCCGAAGAAGGTCACGGTCATCGGCGCCGGCATGATGGGCGCGGGCATCGCCTATGTGCAGGCGCTGGCCGGCATCGAAACCATCCTGATCGACCAGACGCAGGAAGCCGCCGACAAGGGCAAGGCCCACGTCGAGGAGCTGCTGAAGAAGCGCTTGTCACGCGGTCAGCTGACGCAGGAGAAGTATGACGCCCTGCTGGGTTCGGTCACGGCGACGACCGACTATGAGCTGATCAAGGGCTCGGACCTGGTCGTCGAGGCCGTGTTCGAAAACCGCGAGATCAAGGCCGATGTGACCAAGCGCGCCGAGGCGCAACTGGCCGAGGGCGCCGTCTTCGGCTCCAACACCTCGACCCTGCCGATCACCGGTCTGGCCGAGGCCTCGGTGCGGCCCAAGGACTTTATCGGCATCCACTTCTTCTCGCCCGTCGACAAAATGATGCTGGTCGAGATCATCCTGGGCGAAAAGACGGGTCAGGCCGCCATCGCCAAGGCGCTGGACTATGTGCTGAAGATCAAGAAGACGCCGATCGTCGTCAACGACAGCCGCGGTTTCTACACCTCGCGCTGCTTCTCCACCTTCCTGATGGAGGGTATGGCGATGCTGGAAGAGGGCTACGGCCCCGCGCTGATCGACAATGTCGGTCGCATGACCGGCATGCCGCGCGGCCCGCTGGAGATGCACGACGACGTCGCCCTGGACCTGTCCTACAAGATCGCCAAACAGACGGCGCTGGATCTCGGCGACAAATACGTCCCGTCGGAAGGCGCCGACATCGTCGCCAAGATGGTCGAGGGCGGTCGCTTCGGGCGCAAGAACGGCAAGGGCTTCTACGACTATGACAGCAAGCCCAAGACGATCTGGAAGGGTCTGGGCGAACTGGCCCCCACCACCAAGGGCATCGATCAGCCGGAAGAGCCGACCGCCTTCGCCCAGATCGACGAGCTGAAGACGCGCCTTCTGTATCGTCAGGCCGTCGAAGTGGCACGTTGCTGGGAAGAGGGCGTCATCGACGATCCGCGCGAAGCCGATCTGGGCGCCATTCTGGGCTGGGGCTTCGCGCCCTGGACCGGCGGCCCGATCAGCATGATCGACGGCATCGGCCTGGCCAAATTCGTCGAAACCGCAGACCGTCTGGCCGCGACCTATGGCGACCGCTTCAAGGTCCCGCAGTTGCTGCGCGACATGGCGGCGAAGAACGAAACCTTCTATGGCAAGTTCGCCCCGGAGAAGGCCGCCGCCTGATCGGTCGCGGACATCCACAGACGGAACGGGCGGCCTTCGGGTCGCCCGTTTTCGTTTGGCGTTTGACTTTCGTCATCCTCCGGCGCGCGATGCGCGACCGGGGGACCCAGCGGCGCCGGCGGCGATCGTTCCATCGCAGGATCTCGGGGCGTCGAGTCCGCGACAGCTTCGCGCTCACGCGCGCCGCTGGGTCCTGGTTCTGCGCTACGCTTCGCCCGGAATGACGAAAAAAAGATCAGCACCGCTCACAAAAGAAAAAGACCCGCTCGACACGAGGTCGAGCGGGTCGCTCCGCCGCCCTTCGCGGGGTCGGTGGCGGGTCGCTAGGGGCGACGGAGTAGCGGTGAAAAGACCGGACCGAGACAGGACGAACTCTGACAGTCCGCCCAGCCTCGGAGGCTGGCGTCAGCCTTCCAGGTCCTGGCCTTCGTCCGGCTCGGGCGTGCCCAGCAGTTCGTCGGCGATCTTGTTGGTCGAGGCGCGCACAGCCTTTTCGATCGAGGCCGCGATGTCGGGGTTCTGCTTCAGGAACTCGCGCACATTCTCGCGGCCCTGACCGATCCGGGTGGAGTCATAGCTGAACCAGCTGCCCGACTTCTCGATGATGCCAGCCTTGACGCCCAAGTCGATGACTTCGCCCAGCTTGGAGATGCCTTCGCCGTACATGATGTCGAAGATGACCTCGCGGAATGGCGGGGCGACCTTGTTCTTGACCACCTTGACCCGGGTGGTGTTGCCGACCACCTCGTCACGGTTCTTGATCGCGCCGGTGCGGCGGATATCCAGACGCACCGAGGCGTAGAACTTCAGCGCATTGCCGCCCGTCGTCGTCTCGGGCGAGCCGTACATGACACCGATCTTGTGGCGGATCTGGTTGATGAACAGCACAATGCATTTCGACTTGGAGATCGAGGCGGTCAGCTTGCGCAGCGCCTGGCTCATCAGGCGCGCCTGAAGGCCCGGGAGGCTGTCGCCCATCTCGCCCTCGATCTCGGCGCGCGGCGTCAAGGCTGCGACGGAATCGACGACCACAATATCGACGGCGCCCGACCGAACCAGCGTATCCACGATCTCCAGCGCCTGCTCGCCAGTGTCCGGCTGCGACACCAGAAGATCATCCAGATTGACGCCCAGCTTCTGGGCGTAGACCGGGTCCAGCGCATGTTCGGCGTCGACGAAGGCGGCGACCCCGCCCTTCTTCTGCACTTCCGCGACGGTGTGCAGAGCCAAGGTCGTCTTGCCCGAGGATTCCGGGCCGAACACCTCGATCACCCGCCCGACCGG
>Ga0209023_10006141_pt1 | contig 12809 bp, 12 predicted proteins | sample LakOneMetagenome_FD_187468 | JGI IMG/M metagenome (GOLD analysis project Ga0209023, IMG submission 187468) | Freshwater and sediment microbial communities from Lake Erie, Canada (SPAdes) (version 2) | ecosystem: Environmental > Aquatic > Freshwater > Lentic | place: Lake Erie, Canada... | reverse complement strand
CGGATTGTCGAGTTGTGACGGACAGTCCGGTCAGCCAAATTTCACGGGGGGCCAAGCCGAGTGAGCGAACGGTATGACGTCGTCATCGCGGGTGGGGCCGTCACCGGCTCGTCGGCAGCCTGGTGGCTGATGAAGATGCGGCCGGACCTGAAGGTGCTGGTCGTGGAACCCGACCCGACCTATGCGAAGTCGGCCACCGCGCTGTCGGTCGCGTCGGTGCGCGGCCAGTTCTCGAACCCGGTCAATGTGCAGATCTCGCGCTTCGGCGTCGACTTCATCCGCCATTTCGCCGAACGGCTGGGGCCGGCCGGCGAGGTGCCGTCGCTGGGGCTGAGGGAAAACGGCTATCTCTTCCTCGTGGGGTCGGCCGAGGGCGCGAAGCTTGCCGAGGAACTCGCCGTGATGCAGCGCGGCATGGGTGCGGCGACCGAGGTGGTGACACCGGCCGAGCTGAAGGCGACCTATCCCTGGATGGAGGTCGGCGACCTGACCGCCGGCAGCCTTGGCCGCCGCGACGAGGGCTGGTTCGACAACATGGGCCTCCTTTCGGGCTTCCGCAACGCCGCCCGCGCGCTTGGCGCGACCTATGTGAAGGACCGGGTGGCGGGGCTGACCATGGCGGGGGGCCGCGTCACGGGCGTGCGGCTTTCGAGCGGGACCGAGGTGGCCTGCGGCGCCCTCCTGAATTCGGCCGGGACCGCGTCGGCGAGCGTTGCCGCGATGGCGGACCTGGCGCTGCCGGTCGAACCGCGCAAGCGCACGGTCTTCGTCGTCGACGCGCCGAACGCGCGCCACCCCGAGGCGCCGCTGATCATCGACCATTCCGGCATCTACATGCGCCCCGAACATGGCCAGTGGATCACCGCGACCGTGCCCGACGACGACGGCCCCTGCAATCCCGACGACTGGGAGCCCGATCACGCCCAGTTCGAGGATCTGATCTGGCCGCGGCTTTATGCCCGCGCGCCGGGCTTCGACGCGGTCAAGGTCACGCGCCTTTGGGTCGGGCACTACGACTACAACACGCTCGACCAGAATGCGGTGCTGGGGCTGTGGCCAGGGACCGAGAATTTCTTCGTCGCCGCCGGCTTTTCGGGTCACGGGCTGCAGCAGGCACCCGCCGTCGGCCGGGGGCTGGCCGAGGTCATCCTGACCGGCGCCTACCAGACGCTCGACCTGGGGCAGTTGGGGGTGGAACGGGTGCTGAAGGGCGAGCCGTTCCTGGAAAAAGCCGTGGTTTGATCTAGTTTTACGCCGCGATATTCGCGCAACACGCGAAGATCAAAGGCCGTTGACGGGCACCTTCAGGAAGGTCCTGCCATCCTCATCCGGGGGCGGCATCTGCCCGGCCCGCATGTTGACCTGCAGGGACGGGATGATCAGCTTCGGCATCGACAGCGTCTTGTCGCGCGCCTCGCGCATCTGGACAAACTCGCCCTCGCTCCGGTGGGCGATATGGACGTTCGCGGCCTTCTCCTCGGCCACCGTGGTTTCCCAGGCGAACGTGTCGCGGCCCGGCGCCTTGTAGTCGTGGCAGACGAAGATGCGCGTCTCGTCCGGCAGGGCCAGGATGCGCTCGATCGACTGGTAAAGCGCCTTGGCCGAGCCGCCAGGAAAGTCGCAGCGCGCCGTGCCGTAGTCCGGCATGAAGAGCGTGTCGCCGACGAAGGCCGCGTCGCCGATGACATAGGTCAGGCAGGCGGGCGTGTGGCCGGGCGTGTGCAGGACATGGCCCTTCAGCCCGCCGACCGTGAAACTGTCGCCGTTCTTGAAAAGCCGGTCGAACTGGCTGCCGTCGCGCTGAAACTCGGTCCCTTCGTTGAAGACCTTGCCGAAGGTGTTCTGCACCGTGGTGATATGTTCGCCGATGCCGATCTTGCCGCCGATCCGCTGCTGGATATAGGGCGCGGCGGACAGGTGGTCGGCGTGGACGTGGGTTTCCAGGATCCACTCGCAACTGAGGCCCTGGTCGCGGACGTAGGCGATGACGCGGTCGGCCGAGGCCGTGTCGGTGCGCCCCGACGAATAGTCGAAGTCCAGGACGGAATCGACGATGGCGCAGGCAGGGCTGGCCGGGTCCTTGACGACGAAGGTGACCGTATTCGTCGCCTCGTCGAAAAAGCCGGTGACGGTGGGCGCAGGGCCGGGAGAGGGGGATTGGGAGGGGGTCATGGCGCTCTCCTTTTGCAACTGACATATTGGCTCGCGCCGGTATGTCAATCGTGCTCTTGGGCAAGGTGGGCGGAAATCAGGCCGGGCAGGGCGGTGAAATCGGAAAATCGTCTCGCGATCGGCCAGCGCGCCGGATCGCCGTTCGGATAGCCGCCGGTGTAAAGCAGAAAGGGCAGGGCGGCACCGGCAGCCGTCTCGGCGTCGACGGCGCTGTCGCCGACATAGAGCGCTTGGGGCCGCCCCGTCGCGCGCGCGGCCGTCAAGAGCGGCGCCGGATCGGGCTTGCGCACGGGCAGGCTGTCGCCGGTCACCACATGGGGGAAGAAGGGCGCGAGGCCCGTCGCGGCAAGGACCGCGCGCGTCGCGGCTGCGGGCTTGTTGGTGCAAAGCGCGAGCGCATGGCCCTGATCGGCCAGCGCCCCGAGGGCGTCGAGGACACCGGGAAAAAGCATCTCCGCCCCGCCGGGGTGGGCGCTGTAATCCGCCTCGATCGCCCGGGTCAGGGCGGGGGCCTTTGACTGGGGCAGGGCGAGCATGCGCAAGAGCCCCGCGACCAGTGCGGGCAGGCCGCGCCCGACGTGCGACTGGATCGCCGCCTGGCTTTGCGGCGCAATCCCCTCGGCCACCAGCGCCCGGTTGACCGCGGCCGCGATTCCGGCACTGCTGTCGATCAGCGTGCCGTCCAGGTCGAAGATCAGCGCGGGCTGCTCGCTCATGCGCGCCATTTGATCGAACAGCCCATCGCGGGCACCTGGTCGGCCGGCCCATGCCCGGTTTCGGCGACGCGCTTCATCGCCTCGAAAAGCTCGCGCCGCGTATCCGGCGGGCCCGGATTGCGGCCAGAGGCATCGAGCCGGCCCCGATATTGCAGGCCGGTCGCTGCGCCGTAGCCGAAGAAGTCAGGTGTGCAGACCGCCCCGTAAGTCTTTGCCACGTCTTGTGTTTCATCAAAGAGGTAGGGAAAGGAAAAGGCCTTCTCGCGCGCCAGCCGCGCCATTTCGGCCGGTGCATCCTCTGGGTAGGCAGCCGGATCATTCGACGAAATCGCCGCGACGCCGATGCCGAGCGCCTGAAGGTCGCGCGCGTCGCGCAGGATGCGGTCGAGGACGGATTTCACGTAAGGGCAATGGTTGCAGATGAAGAGGATCAGCGTGCCATTCGGGCCGGCGACGTCGCGCATCCGCCAGATGCGGCCTTCGGTATCGGGCAGCGCGAAGTCCGGCGCGGGCGTTTCGAAGGCGCAAACGGGTGCCTGGACGGCCATCAGCGGGCCGTCGCCGCCGCGGCGCGGATCGCTTGGATATTGGCGCCGTAGACCGAAGGATTGTTCACGGAACCGCCGCCAAAGACGGCTGAACCCGCGACCAGCACATCGGCGCCCGCCGCCACGACCGCCGGAGCGGTCTGGGGCGTGATGCCGCCGTCGACCTCGATCAGGATCGGCCGGTCGCCGATCATTTCACGCAAACGTCGCACCTTATCTACTTGGGATGGAATGAATTTCTGGCCACCGAAGCCCGGATTGACCGACATGACAACGATCATATCGACCATGTCCAGAAGCTCGGTAGCGGCCTCGACCGGCGTGCCGGGATTGATCGCAAGGCCCGATTTTTTTCCAGTTGCACGAATGGCCTGCAAGGTGCGGTGAATGTGCGGCGTGGCTTCGGCATGGACCGAGATATAGTCTGCGCCGGCATCGGCATAGGCCTCGATGAACAGATCGACCGGCGAGATCATCAGATGCACATCCATGACTGTCGTGATGTATGGCCGGATCGCGCGGCAGAGTTGCGGGCCGAAGGTCAGGTTCGGCACGAAGTGATTGTCCATGACATCGACATGAATCCAGTCAGCACCTTGCGCTTCGATCGCCTCGATCTCGGCGCCGAAGGCCGCAAAGTCGGCGGACAAGATCGACGGAGCGATCAGGATGGACATCGGTTCAGATCCTTCAGTTACATAATACCGATTATCGGACTAAAGGATGGGCCCTCAGGTGACCACATCCGGCCCGTTGCGGCCCGAGAGTTTCTTGAGCGCGGTCAGCGCCTCGGCGGCCTCGATGACCGGAGCCAGCGCCTGTTGCACCTCCTGGTCCAGTCCGCCCGGCCCCGGCACGAAGCGTTCGAGGTAAAGCCGCAGCGTTGCGCCTTCGGTGCCGGTGCCGGACGCGCGCAGCACGCAGCGGCTGCCATCGGTGAAGTGCAGGCGCAGGCCTTGCGCGGTCGAACGCGAGCCGTCGACGGGATCGAGGTAGGCAAAATCGTCGGCGCCGTCGACCGTCAGCCCGGCAGCGGCCGTGCCCGGCAGGTCGCCCAGCCGCGCGCGAAGCCCTTCCATGATCGTGGCGGCATCCTCGGTCGGCAGCGCCTCGTAATCGTGGCGCGAATAGTAGTTCCGGCCGAAGTGCGACCAGTGGCCTTTCATGATTTCCTGAACGGTTTCAGAGCGTTCCGCGAGGATGTTGAGCCACAGAAGCACGGCCCAGAGCCCGTCCTTCTCTCTCACATGGTCCGAGCCGGTGCCAAAGCTTTCCTCGCCGCAGATCGTTGCGCGGCCGTCGTCCAGCAGGTTGCCGAAGAACTTCCAGCCGGTCGGCGTCTCATGCGCCGGGACCCCCAGAGCCTCGGCCACGCGGTCGGCGGCGCCCGAGGTCGGCATCGACCGGGCAATGCCTTTCAGGCCGCCGCGATAGGCCGGCGCGAGGTGGGCGTTGGCCGCAAGGACCGCGAGGCTATCGGAGGGCGAGACGTAGATCCCCTGCCCCACGACCATGTTGCGGTCGCCGTCACCGTCCGAGGCGGCACCGAAATCGGGCGCGCCGGGGCCCATCATCTCGGCCATCAGCTCGAGTGCCCAGGTCGGGTTGGGGTCGGGATGCATGCCGCCGAAGTCCGGCAGCGGCGTGGCGTGTGTCACGGTTCCGGGCGCGGCCCCCAGGCGGCGTTCCAGGATCTCGACGGCATAGGGTCCGGTCACGGCGCACATGGCGTCGAAGCGCATGCGGAAGCCCTTGGAAAAGAGCGCGCGCATCTTGGGGAAGTCGAACAGGCTTTCCATCAGTGCGGCATAGTCCGCGACCGGATCAACAACGGAAACCTGCATTTTTCCAAGCTCTTGCTCGCCGATCTTCGCAAGATCGACGTCCGTCGTCTCCAGCACCCGATAGTCGGTGATCGTCTGGGTCCGGGCATAGATCGCCTCGGTCACGGCCTCGGGCGCCGGGCCGCCGTTCGGCATGTTGAACTTCAGGCCGAAATCCGCGTCCTTGCCGCCGGGGTTGTGGCTGGCAGACAGGATGAAGCCGCCGTCGGTGCCGTTCAGGCGGATCAGGTGCGAGGCGGCGGGGGTCGACAGGACCGCCCCCTGCCCCACGATTGCGCGCCTGGCGCCGTTCGAGGCCAGCATGCGCAGGATGACCTGGGCCGCGCGGTCGTTGAAATAGCGCCCGTCGCCGCCGACGACATAGGTCCGCCCTTCGGCGCCGCCGGTCGCGCCTATGATGCTTTGGACGAAGTTTTCCAGGTAATGCCTTGACTGGAATACGGAAGTCTTTTTCCGCAGGCCAGAGGTTCCGGGTTTTTGCCCGGCGATCGGCGTGGTCGGGATGGTCAGGATTTGCATGGGGACCCGTGACTGTCGCTTTGGCCCAGTGATGCACCTTCCGGCACCGAAATGCCAGCCCCCTACCCCAGCGAGTAACCTGCGCCGCGCACGGTGCGCAGGGGATCGTCGCCGCCGGTGACCGACAGGGCCTTCCTCAGCCGGCCGACATGCACGTCGACGGTGCGGGTGTCGACGTAGATGTCGCGACCCCAGACCCGGTCGAGAAGCTGTTCGCGGCTCCAGACACGGCCGGGCTTTTCCAGAAGGGTGGCCAGAAGCCGGAATTCGGTCGGGCCGAGCTTCACCGGCTGGCCGGCCCGGTTCACGCGGTGGGTCGACGGATCAAGCGTGATGTCGCCGTAGGTCAGTGCCTCGCCCTGGCTCGATGGGCGGGCGCGGCGGAGCTGGCTGCGGACGCGGGCGATGAGTTCGGCCACCGAATAGGGTTTGACCATGTAGTCGTCGGCGCCGGTTTCCAGCCCCCGCACCAGGTCGGTTTCCTCGGACCGGGCGGACAGCATGATGATCGGCAGGCCCTTCGTCTCGGCCCGGGATTTCAGGCGGCGGCAGACCTCGATCCCCGACACGCTGGGCAGCATCCAGTCCAGGACGATGATGTCGGGCGCTTCTTCGGCGACCATCACCAGCGCCTCTTCGCCGTTTTCGGCCTGACGGACGCGGAAGCCCTGGGCGGTCAGGTTGTAGCTCAGGACCTCGCGTTGGGCGGGCTCATCTTCGACCACGAGGACCGAGGGTTCGGTGACGGACATGGCTGGCCTCAGCTTTTCGGCAGGTTGGCGACGTTTTCGGCCTTGGGCCGTGGATCGTCGGGCACCTCGCCGGTCGTCAGGTAGACGACCTGCTCGGCGATGGCGGTCGCGTGGTCGCCCATGCGCTCGATGTTCTTGGCGATGAAATGCAGGTGGATGCAGGGGGTGATGTTGCGCGGATCTTCCAGCATGTGGGTCAGGAACTCGCGGAAGAGCGCGTTGTACATCTGGTCGATTTCCTGGTCGCGGATGCGCACGTCCTGCGCCAGCGCCAGGTCGCGCGTGGCGTAGCTGTCGAGCGCGTCGGACAGAAGCTCGGTCACCGCGCGGGTCATGCGGCGCAGGGAGGCGCCGGCTTGCGCGACAACCGGCGTATGCCCCAGTTCGACCAGCGCCTGGGTGCGCTTGGCCATGTTCTTGGCATAGTCGCCGACACGCTCGAGGGCCGAGGCGATCTTCATCACCGACAGGACGACGCGCAGGTCGCCCGCCGTGGGGGCGCGCAGCGCGATGACGCGGGCCGCCTCTTCGTTGATGCGGTATTCCAGCACGTCGATGTCCCGGTCCGCCTTGCGCACGCGCTCGGCTTTGTCCAGGTCGCCCGCCTCGAGCGCGTGGGCCGCGTCGGTGATCGCGGTTTCGACAAGGCCGCCCATCCTCATCACCAGCGCCTGGATCGCATCCAGGTCACGGTCGAAGGCACGCAGGATATGGTTTTCGCTCATCTCGTCCCCCTAGCCGATCCGGCCGGTGATGTAGGCTTCGGTGCGCGGATCGCGCGGCTTGGTGAAGATCTGGGTGGTGTCGCCATATTCGACCAGGTGGCCCAGGTGGAAGAAGGCGGTCTTCTGGCTGACGCGGGCGGCCTGCTGCATCGAATGGGTGACGATGACGACCGAGAAGTTGGCGCGCAGCTCGTCGATCAGTTCCTCGACCTGCGCCGTCGCGATGGGGTCAAGGGCCGAGCAGGGCTCGTCCATCAGCAGGACCTCGGGGTTCGTCGCGACCGCACGGGCGATGCAGAGCCGCTGCTGCTGGCCGCCCGACAGGCCGGTGCCGGGGGCGGTCAGGCGGTCCTTGACCTCGTTCCAGAGCGCCGCGCGGCGGAGCGAGCTTTCGACGATCTGGTCCAGCTCCGCCTTCGACCGCGCGAGCCCGTGGATGCGGGGTCCGTAGGCCACATTGTCATAGACCGACTTCGGGAAGGGGTTCGGCTTCTGGAACACCATGCCGACCTTGGCGCGCAGCTGCACCGGGTCGACGCGCCGGTCGTAGATATCCTCGCCCTCCAGCAGGATCTGGCCTTCGACGCTGGCGCCCTGGATCGTGTCGTTCATGCGGTTCAGGCAGCGCAGGAAGGTCGACTTGCCGCAGCCCGACGGGCCGATGAAGGCGGTCACGGTCTTGTCGAGGATGTCCACATCCACGTCCTTCAGCGCGTGGTTCTGGCCGTAATAGACCTGCACGTTCCGGGCGGTCATGCGGTTGAGGTCGGTCGTGGTCATCCTGCGCTCCAGATGGTCTTTCATCGCCGGTCCTACCAGCGCCGCTCGAACCGGCGGCGAAGAAGGATTGCGGCCGCGTTCATGATCAGAAGGAAGGCCAGAAGGACGATGATCGCCCCCGAGGCCCGTTCGGTAAAGGCGGGATCAGCCCGCTGGGTCCAGTTGTAGACCTGCACCGGCAGCGCCGTCGCGGGGTCCAGAAAGCCCCCCGGCGGCAGGCCCGGCATGTCGCGCACGAAGGCCACCATGCCGATGAGGAGAAGCGGCGCGGTTTCGCCCAGGGCCTGCGCAAGGCCGATGATCATGCCGGTCAGGATGCCGGGTGCGGCCAGCGGCAGGACGTGGTGAAAGACCGACTGCATCCGCGAGGCGCCGATCCCGAGGGCCGCATCGCGGATCGAGGGTGGCACGGCCTTCAGCGCCGCGCGGGCGGGGATGATGATCCGGGGCAGCGTCATCAGCGTCAGGACGAGGCCGCCGACCAGCGGGGCCGAGCGCGGCAGGCCGGCGAAGTTGATGAAGGCCGCAAGTCCCAGGATACCGAAGACGATCGAGGGGACGGCGGCAAGGTTGGCGATGTTCACCTCGATCAGGTCGGTGAAGCGGTTCTTCGGCGCGAACTCTTCCAGATAGACCGCCGCCGCGACGCCGATCGGCAGCGACAGGCCAAGGACGACGATCATCATGTAAAGCGAGCCGACGATGGCGACGCCAAGGCCCGCCGCCTCGGGCCGTTTTTCCGAAGCGTCGGGGTTGGTGAGGAAGCCGGAATTGAAGCGCAGCGCCATCATCCCCGCATCCCTCATGGCATCCGCAAGATGCAGCTGTTCCGGCTTGATCTTGCTGTCTTTTTCCGCGCTTTCGAGCGTGACGCGGCCCTTGAAATAGCCGTCGATCCGGCCCGTGGCCAGCACATCGGCGGTGACGGTCTGGCCGACCAGCCGGGGGTCGCCCAGCACACGGTTGCGCAGGTCGGCGCCCGCCTGCTCAGAGATCAGCGCGGCGATGTCCTTGTCGCTCAAACCGCCGGTGGGGATCGACCGGCGGGCCAGCTCGTCCTTCAGCGCCTTGGCGATCAGCTTGCCGTAGGCGGTGGCAGAGGTCGCGCGCAGGCTCGCCGGGTCGCCCTTGCCCCCCTTGTCGACCAGGGCGGCGTCAAGCGTCACGGGGATGGCGATTTCCGTCTGGCGGAAGGCCGACAGGCCGTTCGACAGGATCGAGACCAGAAGGATGCCCAGAAGCGTGACCGACAAGAGGATTGCCGCCAGCCCATAGGTGCGGAAGCGGGCCTCGGCGCGGTTCCTGGCCTTGGTGCGGGCGTCGGCGACCAGAAGCGAACGGGTGGGGGCAACGGTTGGCGCGGTCATTCGTATTGCTCCCGGTATTTGCGGACGATGACCAGCGCCAGGATGTTGAGCGCGAGGGTAATCAGGAAAAGCGTCAGGCCAAGCGCGAAGGCCACCAGCGTCTCTGGCGCCGCGAAGTCGGTGTCGCCTGTCAGTTGGCTCACGATCTTGACGGTCATGGTGGTCATCGCCTCGAACGGGTTGAGGCTGAGTTTCGCGGCCGCCCCCGCGCCAAGGACGACGATCATCGTCTCGCCGATTGCGCGCGAGGCGGCCAGAAGGACCGCGCCGACGATCCCCGGCAGGGCCGCGGGCAGGACGACCTGGCGGATCGTCTCGGACGGCGTCGCACCAAGGCCGAGCGAGCCGTCGCGCAGGGATTGCGGCACGGCGTTGATGATGTCGTCGGACAGGGACGAGACGAAGGGGATGATCATGACCCCCATGACGAGCCCCGCCGTGGCGACGGAGGCGCCCGACGAGCCAAGGCCAAGCGGCTGCGCGATCCAGTCCCTGAGCATCGGGCCGACGGTGATCAGCGCGAAGAGCCCGTATACGATGGTCGGGATGCCGGCCAGAAGCTCGATGGCCGGTTTCGCCAGCGCGCGGACGCGGGGGCTGGCATATTCCGACATGTAGATCGCGGCGAAGAGCCCGACCGGCACCGCGACGGCAAGCGCTATGGCCGAGACATAGAGCGTGCCCCACAGAAGCGGGATCACCCCAAGGTCCGAGCCGCCCCGGAAGTCCGGCGCCCATTTGGTGCCGAAAAGGAACTTCGCGGCGGGGTATTTCTGGAAAAAGGCAATGGTTTCAAAGATCAGCGACAGGAAGATGCCGATGGTGGTGGCGACCGCGATCACCGAACAGGCGATGAGGAACAGCTTCGTTGCCGCCTCGACCTCGTTGCGCGCGCGCGTCTCGGGCTTCAGCGCCAGCCAGACGGCAAGGGCGCTCGCGGCGCCCAGGGCAAGGATCAGGAGCGTGGACCAAAGGCCGCCCCCTGCCCCGGCCATGCGCCAGGCGGCGTAACCGACCAGCGCCGGAAGGGCGAAGGCGATGGCCAGGTTCAGCCCGTGCTGGCGCGGCAGCGAGTGGAGCCGCCTGATGTCGCCGCCCGCGACCATTTCGGCCCGCGCGCGGCCCGCCACATAGGCCGCCGCGGCAAGCGCCAGGAGAAGCAACAGGAACAGCGAAATCGACATATGGCCCCCCGGCCCTTCAAGGTCGGGCGCGGGGGGCTGGCCCCCGCACCCGGGTCTGTCAGTTCATCACCGTCTCATCGGCGACGATCTTCTGCTGGTCGGCGAGTTTCGGGTCGGGAACAAGCCCCGCGCCGGCCATGCTGCCGTCCTTGCCCGCCATCTCGTCCGAGACGAAGAACTCGGCAAACTCCTTCAGCCCCGGCACCACGCCGATATGCGCCTTCTTGACGTAGAAGAAGAGCGGGCGCGACACCGGGTAGCTGCCATCGGCGATGGTCTCGACCGAGGGCGTGATGCCAGAGACGGAGGCGACCTTCAGCTTGTCGGTGTTCGCCTCGTAGAAGGACAGGCCGAAGACGCCGATGGCCTTCGGTTCGGAGGCGATGCGGGCGAGCGTTTCGGTATAGTCGCCGTCGATGTCGACCGACGCGCCGTCGGCGCGCAGCGTCGTGCAGGTCTTGGCGGCCTCTTTCGGGTCGGTCTTCAGCGTCTTGATGACATCCTCGGCGCCGGTGGCCTTGCAGCCCGCCTCCATCACCTTCTGCTCGAAGACCTCGCGCGTGCCGTGCTTGGTGCCGGGGACGAAGGCCATGATCTCCTGGTCCGGCAGCGCGGCGTTGACCTCTTTCCAGGTCTTGGCCGTGTTGGGGGCCAGCTTGCCGTCCACCACCACCTCGGCGGCGAGCGCCTTGTAGACGTCGGTCGGCGTCAGGGCGAAGTCGGCGCCCTTGGCGTCGCTGGCAAAGACGATGCCGTCATAGCCGAGCTGGACCTCGATGATGTCGGTCACACCGGCCTTGGTGCAGGCGTCGCGCTCTTCGGGCTTGATCTTGCGGCTGGCGGTGGCGATGTCGATGGTCTCCTCGCCCGCGCCTTCGCAGAATTTCTTCAGGCCCGCGCCGGTGCCGCCGCCCTCGACGACCGGGGCCTTGAAGTCGCCGTTGTCGCCGAAGGATTCGGCGGCGATGGTCGCGAAGGGCAGAACGGTCGAGGACCCCGCCACCTGGATCTGGTCGCGGGCCTCTGCCGCCGTCGCAGCTGCGAGGCCAAGGGCGAGGGTCGAGGCGGTCAGTGTCAGTCGGACAGTCAGGCGGATCGTCGGTCTGGTCATCGGGCAATTCCTCTGCGTCATAGGCCGTCCTTGCGGCCTTGCCCAAGGGGTCTATGACCTGCTGCCTATGCTTTTGTGACGCCGAGGTAACAGTTTGATGACAGCGGTCGCCCGCGATCCCTGTCAACCCGCGCGCGCTGGTGGAGCTGCGGGCAGGATCACCATGAATTCGCTGCCTTTTCCCGGTTCGCTCGTGATCTTCAGCCGGCCACGGTGGCGGTTGACGATGTGCTTGACGATGGCAAGGCCAAGCCCAGTCCCCCCCTGCTCGCGCGAGCGGTGGCCGTCGATGCGGTAGAATCGCTCGGTCAGGCGCGGCAGGTGCAGGGGGTCGATTCCCTCGCCATGGTCGCGCACGCTGAGCGCTATGGCCGGGCCCCGGAGCTTCGGCTCGTGCGGCAGGGCGGCGAAGGTCACGTCGATGCGCGCGGGCGCGGTGCCGCCACCGTATTTGATCGCATTTTCCAGAAGGTTCAGCAAAACCTGAAGCAGCTGGTCCGCGTCGCCCTTCACCACAGCCCCCCCCGCCGGTGCCGGTCCCAGCACAAGCGCCACCCCTGCCCCATCCGCCTGGTCGCGCACCGTCTCGCCCGCGCGCCGGGCCAGCGCCACCAGGTCGACCGACTGGGTGGGCGCGCGGTGTTCCTCTGCCTCGACCCGGCTCAGCGACAGAAGGTCGGAGACGAGCCGCATCATCCGCTGGGCCTCGCGGTCCATGATCGACAGGAAGCGCTCGCGCGCTGTGCTGTCGTCGCGCGCCGCACCGCGCAGGGTTTCGATGAAGCCCGAAAGGGCGGTCAGGGGGGTGCGAAGCTCGTGGCTGACGTTGGCCACGAAGTCGCGGCGGATGGCGGCGGCCTGGTCAAGCTCGGTCCGGTCCTCGAAGAAGGCCAGCCGCTCGCCCTTGGCCGAAAGGCGCGTGACATGGATGATGAAGTGGCCGCGTCCGCCCGGCGCGGCGATGGTCAGATCGGCCCGGCCCGACGGCGCGCCGCTGTCAAGCGCCTCAAGGGCTGCGTGAAACTCGGGGTTGCGCAGGACGGCGATCGCCGGCCGGCCGGTCGGGTCGGAGCCGAACAGCGCGCGGGCGG